>Ga0209109_10002155_pt1 | contig 10802 bp, 13 predicted proteins | sample Rifsed10ft2_FD_184004 | JGI IMG/M metagenome (GOLD analysis project Ga0209109, IMG submission 184004) | Soil microbial communities from Rifle, Colorado, USA - sediment 10ft 2 (version 2) | ecosystem: Environmental > Terrestrial > Deep subsurface > Rock core/Sediment | place: Rifle, Colorado... | reverse complement strand
CGCCTTCGCCGAAGAGATCGAAGCCGATGCCTACTGCCGCGATGCGGCGGTGGCGGTGGAGACGGCCAAGAAGCTGGTCGCCATCCGCCGCGGTCAGGAGGCCTGACGATGAAACGCTGGCAGAGTCTGCTCGATCGCGGCGGCCCGGCGCTGGCCGACGGCGCCATGGGCACGATGCTCTTCGACCAGGGCCTGGAGAGCGGTGGATCGCCCGAGCTTTGGAACCTCGAGCACCCGGATCGGGTGGGGGCGATTCACCGCGGCTACCTCGAAGCCGGGGCCGACCTGATCCTGACCAACACCTTCGGCGGCAACCGCTTTCGCCTGGCGCTGCATGGGCTCGAGGCGCGCGTCGCCGAGCTCAACCGCGCCGGGGCCGAGCTGGCCCGCCGGTCGGCCCAGGCGCTGGGAGACCGGGCCGTCGTCGCCGGGGACATCGGGCCGAGCGGCGGCATTCTCGAACCGCTGGGCGATCTGGCCTTCGCCGCCGCCGTGGACGGTTTCGCCGAGCAAGCCCGGGCCCTGATCGACGGCGGTGTGGACGTTGTCTGGATCGAGACGATGTCGGACCTGGAGGAAGTCCATGCGGCCGTCGACGGCGTGCGGCGTGTCTCGGCGACCGTGCCGCTGCTGACGACGATGACCTTCGACACCCGCGGTCACACGATGATGGGCGTCACGCCCGAGCAAGCGATCGAGGCCCTGCACGGCTGGGGAGCGGCCGCCGTCGGCGGCAACTGCGGCAACGGGCCCGACGAAATTCTGGAGGTCATCGAGAAAATGCGGCGGCATGCGCCGACGGTGCGTCTGGTGGCCAAGGCCAATGCCGGCATCCCGGCCTGGAAGAACGGCCGGGCGGTCTACGGCGCCGGACCGGAGGAGATGGCTGCCTACGCCACGGCCGTCGCCGAGCGCGGCGCCTGGCTCATCGGGGCCTGCTGCGGCTCGACCCCGGCGCATCTGTCGGCGATGGCGACCGCCCTGGGCGAGCGTGTGGCGTGACTCCCGACCTTTCCTCTGCTCCGCCGACTTCCCACGGGACCGAAGGTTGATCGAGAATCCCGCCTCGCCGAAGAACCCGCCCGTCGCCATCGTCGCTTGTGGCGCGTTGGCGCGCGAGGTATTGGAGTTGCGCGACAAGTACGGCTGGTCGGCCGATGTCGTCGGGGTGCCGGTGCTGCTGCACAACACTCCCGAGCGGATTCCGCCGGCCGTCCGCCGGCGCATCCGCGAACTGCGGGACACGCATGCGCGCGTGGTCGTCGTCTACGGCGACTGCGGCACGGCCGGCGGCCTGGACGCGGCCCTGGCGGAGGAGGGGGTGGAACGGATCGCCGGGCCTCACTGCTACGAAATCTACGCTTCCGGCGAATTCGACAAGATCATGGCCGAAGAGCCCGGGACCTTCTTTCTGACCGATTACCTGGTGGGATCGTTCGACCATCTGGTGCTGGAGAACCTCGGCCTCGACCGCTACCCGGAACTGCGCCAGGACTACTTCGGCAACTACCGGCGCGTCGTCTACCTCGTCCAGAGGGAAGACCCGGCGCGATTGGCGCGCGCCCGTTGGGCGGCCGATCAACTGGGGCTGCCGCTGGAAGTGCGCCCGGTGGGACTGGGGGCGCTTGAAACGCGATTGGTGGAGTTGATGAATCGTGGCTGAGGTCCAGGTCGTCTACTGGCGCGACATTCCGGCGCAGGTGAAGGCGCGCCAGGGTCGCCAGCGGGCGGCGCGGGCCCTCGACCCGCGCTTCCAGGAGGCGGTCGACGCCGCCGCCATGCGCGCCGGGTTGACCGATACCGAAAACTATCTGGCCGAGTGGAGGGTTTCCGAATGGGAGGAGCGCCTCGGCACGCTGGAGCAGGTCGCCGACCTGGGCGCGGCGGAAATCGAGGCCCAGTACTCGGCCGAGAGACTCCGCCTGCTGGTGGACAATGGAGGAAGGGAGCTGTGAGGCTCCGTTCCCTTTCCCTCGAAGCCTTTCTGCGACTTCCTGCCGCGGCACGACTCGCGCGTAGCCCTCACCCCCCGTCCTTGCAGGCCATCGCACGGTGACATTCTTACAGGACCATCCCCGCGTTCTTGAGTTCGCCTACCTGGCGACAGTGCGCGGGCTGACGCCTTTCCGCCGTTGGCTGAGGCCGGGCGGATCGGTGGAGCGGATCTTCGTCCTTGCTGAACGGGTGACGAAAGGTCCGCTGTTCGACTGCCGCATGTGCGGTCAGTGCGTCCTGCATTCGACCGGGATGACGTGCCCGATGACGTGCCCCAAGGAACTGCGCAACGGCCCGTGCGGCGGAGTGCGCCTCGATGGAACCTGCGAGGTCATCGCCGGGATGCCGTGTCCGTGGGTGCTGGCGTGGAAGCGGGCGGACGACATGCCGCGGCACGGCGCCGCCATCGAGAGCATCCTGCCGCCCCTCGACCGCCGGCGCATCGGCACCTCGGCCTGGATCAACGACCTCACGCTGCCGCCGGTCGCCGGGAGCCTCCAGGGCACGGTCCGGGCCGAGGCCGAGGCCCCGGGCCGGACGCCCTCCGGCCTTCGGTAGCGCGCTGTGGAACGCCGGGCGACAGGGACCACGAACGGCCGTTCCCGCCTGGAGCGCGTGCTGCGTTCGGGACGTTTCGCCGTCACGGCCGAGCTCAATCCGCCGGACAGCGCCGACCCGCAGGCCGTCTACGATCGGGCGCTGGTGCTGGCGTCCGTGTGCGATGCCATCAATGCCACCGACGCCTCGGGCGCCAACGTCCACATGTCGTCGGTGGGGGTGTGTGCGCTGTTGACGCGCGCCGGTTACGAGCCGGTGCTGCAGGTGTCCTGCCGCGATCGCAACCGCATCGCCATCCAGGGGGATCTGCTCGGCGCGGCGGCGATGGGCGTGCGCAACGTGTTGTGCCTGACCGGGGACGGCGTGCAGGCCGGCGATCAGCCGGAGGCCAAGCCCGTCTTCGACCTGGACTCGATCACGCTGCTGGGCACGGCGCGGGCCCTGCGCGACCGGGGACAATTCCTGAGCGGCCGGGCCCTCGAAGCCAAACCCGCTTTCTTCCTGGGGGCGGTGGAGAATCCGTTCGCCCCGCCCTTCGAGGAACGGGCGCGCCGGCTGGCCAAGAAGATCGAGGCCGGCGCCGAGTTCATCCAGACTCAGTTCTGTTTCGACTTGCCTCGATTGCAGGCGTTCTTGCGGCGGGCGCGCGACCTTGGGCTGCACGAGAGGTGCGCCATCCTGGTGGGGGTCGGGCCCCTGCGTTCGGCCAAGGCAGCCGAGTGGATGCGTTCGCACGTCCCTGGCGTGGCCATCCCGGACGAGGTCATCCGACGTCTGCGCGGCGTCCCGCCCGATCGGGAAGGCGAAGAGGGGAAGCGCCTGTGCATCGAGATGATCCAACAGGTGCGTCAGATCGAGGGCGTGCGCGGCGTGCACGTCATGGCCTACCGGCAGGAAGAACTGGTGGCCGAAATCATCGAAGCCGCCGGACTGCTGCCGCGTCGGATTTCGAGCGCGGTCGGCCTGACGACCGGCGTGGAGGCGTGAATCGCATGGAGACCATCCTTCGTTCTCCGACGCGCGAGGTGCGCATCGGTCCGGATCGGCCTTTCGTCATCATCGGAGAACGAATCAACCCGACCGGCCGGACCCGACTGGCGGCCGAGATGGCCGCCGGCAATTTCGAAAGGGTGCAGGCCGACGCGCGTGCCCAGGCCGTGGCCGGGGCGCAGGTGCTGGACGTCAACGCCGGCATCCCGCTGATCGACGAGCCGGCGCTGTTGGCGGAGGCGGTGCGCGTGGTCCAGTCCGTGGTCGAAACCCCGCTGTCGATCGATTCGTCCATCGTCAAGGCGCTCGAGGCCGGCCTGGCGGCGTATCAGGGAAAGCCCCTGGTCAATTCGGTGACGGGGGAGGACGAGCGGCTGGAGGCCGTCCTGCCGCTGGTAGCCCAGCGCGCGGCGGCGGTGATCGGGATCGCCAACGACGAGACCGGTATCTCCGAAGATCCGGCGGTCCGCTTCGCCGTCGCCAAAAAGATCGTCGAGCGGGCCGAGTCGTTCGGGATCCCGCGCCAGGACGTCCTGATCGACCCTCTGGCGATGCCGGTTGGCGCCATGCGCAGCGCCGGCCCGTCGCTGTTCGAGATCGTACGCCGCGTGCGCGGCGACTTGGGCGTCAACACGATTTGCGGGGCATCCAACATCTCGTTCGGCCTGCCTGATCGGCCGGCCCTGAACGCCGCCTTCCTGGCGATGGCCATTGCCAGCGGCATGACCTGTGCCATCACCAATCCTTTGGAGGAGTCGGTTCGCAAGGCGATCCTGGCAGCGGATGTGATGATGGGCCACGACGAGAACTGCGCCGCCTGGCTGGCGGCGCACCGCGAAGCTTCCGGGGCGGGCGAAGGGCGAGGACGGCGGCGTGAGCGGCGGCGCGAGTCGGGAGACGGGGGCGCCTGACGGTGCCGGCGCCTGACGACGCCGGCCAGGCGGCGGTCATCTTGTATGACGGCTGGTGCAATCTGTGCGACTCGTCGGTCGGCTTCCTGCTGGGTCGCGACCGCGAGGCCCGCTTCCGCTTCGCCGCGCTGCAATCGCCGGCGGGCAAAGCGTTGTTGGGCGGCTGTGCTTCGGCCGAGCGTGTCGACGGCACACTCGTTCTGATCCACGACGGGCGCTGCGCGACGCGCAGCGAGGCCGTGCTGACGATCCTCAGCCTGCTGCCCTGGCCGTGGCCGATTCTCGGCTGGCTCCGGCTGATCCCGCGCCGCCTGCGCGACGATGTCTACAGGTTCGTCGCGCGCCGCCGTACGGTCTGGTTCGGCCGGACCACCACCTGTCTGACCTCGATCGCCGCGTACCGCGAACGCTTCATCGAATAGGCTCGCCTCAGCCCGCCGTCGTCAGCCGGATATCGACCACCCGCTGCACCAGGGGCTCGACGGTTCGCTTCAGGGACGGCAGCTCGACGCCTTCGACCTTGGCCGTCACCAGCCGATTCTCGGTGCTTTCGCCGAGCGACGTCACGAGCGAGAGGAAGTTTCCGCCGGCCTGGTACACTGCCGAAGTCAGCTTCGCCAATTCCCCAGGACGATTGACGATCAGCGCCGCCAGTCGGACTCCGGCTTCCCGGGCGCCGAGCAGCTCGAGGAAGACCTTGAAGAGATCGGTCTCGGTGACGATGCCCACCACCTCGCCGTCGCGCACGACCGGGAGCCCGCCGAGCCGGTTGTCGGCCATAATGCGCGCCGCCTCCTCGATCGGCGTCTGCTCGGAAATCGTCACGACCTGCCGCGCCATCACGCGTTCGACGGCGATCTTGCTGAGCAAATAGTGGATCTCCCAGATGCTGAGGGAAGTGGCTTCGGAGGGAGAGGCGTGGAGCAAGTCCCTCTCCGAGACCATCCCCACCAGGCGTCCACGGCCGTCCACGACGGGAGCCCGGCGGATGTGCTCGGTGCGCATCAAATTGAGGGCCTCCTGGATCGGCGTCTCCGGGCGAACCGTGATGACCGGTCGCGTCATTCGTTCCCCGACAAGCATGTGAACCTCCTTCTATCGACAAACGTCTCATTTCGAACTTACGCTGCGGTGGAGGCAGGCGCCAGGGATGGGCGTCACGTCAGCCCGAGGTCGAGCCTCCTGGAAGCGGAAGCCGCCGGGGAGACGCCGTCGCGCCGCCGGCGCGCACGCCGGCCGAAGGCTTGTCCCGCGCCGCGCGTTCCGGATCCGGCAGGCGGCGCGGTGGAATGGCGGCGGGAGCGGGAGCCCGGCGCGACGGAGGCGCCATCGGCGGCTTCGCGGCGTTCGCTCGGCGGAATGTCAGTTGAAACCCTTTCGCTCGTCAGTATAGAATGAGAGCGCCGTCCGAGAAGCGCCTGCCCCTGCGGGGGCAGGCCTGCTTAAGGGGGAAGGCGACCAATCCGGCCCCCAAAGGGGACGTTCGTTTCTGCTCTACCGGAAAGGAGAAGGGAATGGACCGCACCCTCGCCGGGACGCATCCGGCCCTTCACCCCGAGACGCTGCGCATCCTCGAAAGTGGAATTGGCGACCTGATCCAGCCTCCCGATGTGGAAGGCTTCCGTGAGTGGAATCGGGCGAAAGACAAGCGTCTGGTTGACAAGCGCATGACCGAGGCCGAGGCCGTGCGCCGCTTCGTCAAACCCGGAAACTATCTCGGCACGGAGCTGTACGGCACGGTGCGCTGCCCGATGAGCGTCGTGCATGAGATCATCCGCCAGGGGATCGGCGACCTGCGCGTCGCCGGGCAGGGTGTGCTCGAGCTCGACATGCTGCTGGGCGCCAGCCTGGTGAAGGCGCTCGACATCACCTACATCGGACTGGAGGTCTACGGCCTCTCCAATTGCCTGCGTCGCGAGGTCGAAAGCGGGAGAGTCGAACGATGTGTGGAGTGGAGCAACGCCGGCATCGCCTGGCGCTTCAAGGCGGCCGCCATGGGCGTGCCTTTCATCCCGGTGCGATCGATGCTCGGTTCCGATACCTTGAAATACAGCGCCGCCAAGGTCATCGAGTGCCCGTTTACCGGCATGCCGATCGCCCTGCTGCCGGCCCTGATCCTGGACGTCGGCATCATCCATGTCCATCGGGCCGACGCCTGCGGCAACGCCCAGATCGACGGCATCAGCGGTTTCGCCTTCGAGATGGCGCGCGCCTCAAAGCGCCTGATCGTCAGCGCCGAGGAGATCGTCGACACGGAAGTGATTCGGCGCCGGCCGGACCGGACGACCATTCCCTATTATCTGGTTGACGCCGTCGTCGAGGCTCCCTTCGGGGCGCACCCCGGGGAGATGTGCTACCGCTACGCCCGCGACGAAGAGCAGATCCGGCGCTGGGTCGAAGCCTCCAAGGAGCCGGCGACGACGGCCGACTTCCTGAAGAAGCATGTCTTCGATGTGCCCGATCACCAGGCCTATCTGGCGCTTTTCGGGGAAGAGCATCTGCAGAAGCTGCGTGAGCCGGCGGGGAGGGCGGGATGAACCAGCAACCCTACAACTCGTCCGAGCTTCTGATCTGCACCGCCTCGCGGCTGATGGAAGACGGCACGACGGCCTTCATCGGCACCGGCATCCCGATGCTGGCGGCGGCGCTGGCCCAGCGGCTGCACGCGCCGAATCTGGTGCCGATCTTCGAATTTGGGGGGACCGGCGCCATCCTGGAAACTCTGCCGCTGGCGGTGGGCGGCGGCTGCACGTTCAACCGGGCGGTGGCCGCCTCCGGCATCCGCGACATCGTCGAGACGGCGCAGCGTGGTTTCGTCGAGTACGGATTCCTCGGCGGAGCCCAGATCGACGCCTACGGCAACTTGAACACCACCGTCATCGGCGAGCACGATCATCCCAAAGTGCGCCTGCCCGGCTCCGGCGGGGGCAACGACGTCGGCTCGCACGCCTGGCGGACGATCGCCATCATGCCGCACGACCGCCGCCGTTTCGTCGATCGGGTCGATTTCATCACCACGCCGGGCTACCTCACCGGGCCGGGCGCGCGCGAGCGGGCCGGGCTGCCGCGGGGGACAGGGCCCTATCGGGTCGTCACCACGCTGGCCGTGTTGGGCTTCGAGCCGGTCGGCAAGCGGATGCAACTGCTCGCCACACAGCCTGGCGTCAGCGCGGACGACGTCGCGGAGAACACCAGTTTCGAATTGCTGTTGGCGGATCGGGTGGAGCAACACCCGGCGCCGACGGCCGAGGAGCTGCGCATTCTGCGCGAAGAGGTTGACGCCGAGCATCTGTACATCTAGGCTATCGCCACGTTCAGCCCCACGGGGCGGGGAGCCCCGCTACGTCGGAGCGCGTGTGCCAGGCGAAAGACAGGTCGCCCAACGGAGGACGACGCCCATGCCGAGACCGGACGACCGGCCGCCTAACTGGATTGCATCCCTCCCCGCCGGGTTTCTCCTCGGGTCCGTCTTGCTTCGCGCGGTGCTCAGTCTGCAGGGCCATCCGGGACTCCTTGCGGTCCTGATCCTCCTTGGAATCTGGCTGGCGCTCTTCCTCGCGGAGCCGTCCATTCACCGCCGCCAGGCCCGTGCTTTCCCAGCGTACGTCGCGCTTCAATCCGGGCTGGCCTTCTTCCTCATGGCCGGCCTGAGCATTCCTGCCCCCGATTTCTTCGCCCTCCTGTTCGCCGGCTTGAGCATGCAAGTGCTGCGGCGCGTCTCCCTCGGAGCCGGGGCTGCCTGGCTGGGTCTGTTCACGATCCTCGTGGCTGTGCCCTTGTTGAGGGCCTACGGCCTGGCCGAGGCGATGGGGGCCACACTGCTCCTGTCGGCGGTGAACGTTTTCTTTGGGCTTTACGCCCGTGCCACCGCCCGGGCCTGGGAGGCGCGGAGTCAGAACGAGGAGATCGTGCAACGCCTGAACGACTCCAACCGCGACCTGCGGACGGCAACTGCCCAGCTCGAGCAACTGGCCGTGGCGCGCGCCCGCCAACGCCTGGCGAGGGAACTGCACGACTCCGTGACCCAGACCGTCTTCAGCATGAATTTAGCCGCTCAATCCGCGGGACTGATGCTCGAACGAAATCCCGGCAGCGTTGGTCCCCAGTTGGACCATCTGGGCCGCCTGGCGCAGGATGCGCTCACCCAAATGCAGATGCTGATCTCCGAGCTCCGTCCCGAGAAGGTAGCCGAAGAGGGCCTGGCCTCGGCCCTGCGCCGGCATTTGGCTGAGCGCCCGATCCCGGAGAGGCTGAACGTCTCGGTGCGGGAGGAGGGGGAGGGGGCCCTGCTGGTTTCGGAGGCATTCGGACTCTTCTCGATCGCCCGCGAGGCGATCAACAACGTCATCCGTCACGCGCAGGCGTCCGAGGCCTGCGTGTGCCTGCATTACACGACGCCTGCACGGATGGAGGTGACCGACAACGGGCGGGGATTCGACGGCGTCTCGCTGATTGCCGTCGGCGGCGTCGGGCTAGCCGGGATGCGCGAGCAAGCGGCGGAAATCGGGTGGGATCTGGAGTTGACCTCCATCCCGGGCCGAGGGACTCGCCTGTGGGTAGGGAAGAGAACGAGGAAGTGAGGCGATATGGCTGAGAGCGATTCCAAGATCCGTGTCCTGATCGTCGATGACCACCAGGTGGTCCGGCAGGGCCTGCGGACGTTCCTCGAATTGCAGCCGCAAATCGAAGTCGTCGGGGAGGCCGCCGATGGTTCGGCGGCCGTGGAGCTGGCGCGCCGTCTGGCGCCGGACATTGTCCTGATGGACCTGGTCATGCCGGGCTGCGACGGAGTCTCTGCGACTCGACAGATAGGCCAACTCGGGCTGCGGACGCGTGTCATCGTCCTGACGAGCTTTGCGGAGGACGACAAAGTCTTCCCGGCAATCCAGGCAGGGGCCGCCTCCTACCTGCTGAAGGACGTCACCCCGGAGGATCTCCTGGCGGCCATCCAGGCGGTTCATCGCGGCGAGCCGCGTCTGCACCCGGAGGTCGCCCGCAAACTCATGGCGCATATCTCCGACGCGGGGGCGGCCTCCTCGCCGCCGACGCCGGAGACCCTGACGGAGCGCGAGTTGGAGGTGATCCGCCTGGTGGCGGAAGGGCGCAGCAACCGCGAAATCGCCGAAACGCTGGTGATCAGCGAAAAGACAGTCAAGACCCACGTCAGCCATATCCTGGGGAAGTTGAACTTGGTGGACCGAACACAGTTGGCGATTCACGCGCTTCGCAGCGGCCTTGGGGAGGCGCACCGGTCGTGACGGACCGGTCGGCCCTCTCTGACCGTTCGGAGCCATCGGAGACGGTGCGCGCAGGCCCCGCGGCGCGGCTCGCTATTCTGGCGTTCACTCTGGCCCAGGTGGCTCGTACCCTCGGGGACGAGAACACGCAGGACCGTTTGGGGTGGTATGCCTCCCTGATGGGTCTCTTCCTGGCCCTGTACATCCTGACCCAGTGGCGCGCCCCGACGGCCCCGGCGGTTCAGCATGTCTATCTCGCCTTTCAATCGACTCTCGTTCTGGCCATGCTTGCGCCCGGCCAAACCGATTCGGTCACCACATTCTTCCTGGCCTTGAGCTTTCAGGCTGCGCTGTTCTTTTCCTCTCCCATGCTCTGGATCTGGGTCGGCGGGATGGTGCTGCTGACAACCGGTTCGCTGACCCTGCTTTTCGGCCCCCTCGAGGGACTTGCCCTAGCCATGAGCCCGGCGGCCGGCATCATCGCCGTCCCGGCCTTCATGCTGGTCAACCATCAGACCGAAACGGCCCGGAAGAGAAGTCAGACCCTGCTGGCCGAGCTGGAGACCATTCACCGTCAACTTCAGTCCTACGCCGGCCAGGTCGAAGAGCTCGCCGCGTTGAAGGAACGCCATCGGCTGGCCCGCCAACTCCACGACACTGTGAGCCAGTTCGTCTTCAGCATTGCGCTGACCTCCCGTTCGGCTCATGTCCTCCTCGACCAAGATCCGCCGCGCGTGGGCGAGTTGCTCGGGCGATTGCAGGCCATGACCGCCAGCGCCCTGAGCCAGCTCCGCTCCCTCATTTCGCAGATGAGGCCGTAGCGAACAGGCGCCTCGCGACGAACGCTCGGCGTCAAGCCACAAACCACAAGACGCAAGACGGACTGGTAGCCGCAGCCCTTAGGCTGCGTCCGGCATCCCGGCCGGACCGTCTCCCCTACGGATCGCTACTCCCTCAGACCTAGGACCTGCGACGGACCGTCTCGAGCGAAGGTGCATCTCTGTGTGGATGCCTTTCTCCGCCTTCCTCCCGATGTGCCAGATCCGGAGACTCGCTATACCCATGACGAGCCGAATGGTCACGGAATGACGACGATCCGCATCCTGCTCGT
>Ga0209109_10002152_pt1 | contig 10807 bp, 10 predicted proteins | sample Rifsed10ft2_FD_184004 | JGI IMG/M metagenome (GOLD analysis project Ga0209109, IMG submission 184004) | Soil microbial communities from Rifle, Colorado, USA - sediment 10ft 2 (version 2) | ecosystem: Environmental > Terrestrial > Deep subsurface > Rock core/Sediment | place: Rifle, Colorado... | reverse complement strand
GGTTCGAGGCGGCCATTTCCCGGCCGACCTGGAGGCTCATCGCCTCCGCCAGCTTGTCGCTGATCATCATGGAAAGGCTCCTTGGGCGAAGGATGGTGCTGGATCTCGGCTCAATCTTACACCGCCCCGGCCGAACCCGGCCTCAAGGGGTGGCGCCGACGAACTCGAGGGCGTACTGGGCGTCCAGGTAGTTGGGGTTGACTCCCAGCGCGGCGCGGAAGTCCTCGATCGCCCCGAAGCGGTCGCCCATCCGGTAGCGGGCCCAGCCCCGCCACAGGTGTGACTCCTCGGCCTTGTTGGTGCGGAACAAGGTGTAATCGGTTAGCTCCACCAACTCGTCGAAGCGGCCTTGGTGGAAATAGGCGAGGTAGGGGCCGAACTGATAGCGGGTGAAGCGCCACGGTAGGCCGAGGTTGAGGGCCGTGTCGAAGGCATCGGCCGCCTCACCGTAGCGCTCGAAGTAAACCAGGTTGCTCCCCAGGTTGAACCACCCGTATGGGTCCTGCGGATCGGCCCCGACTTCATCCTCGGCCGCCTCCATCGCCCGCTGGCGATTGCCGCCGGCATCGGCGTCCGGGCCGAGCAGCGCGTCGATCTCGCCTTGCGCCTCGGGCGGATACAGATAGAGAAAGACCCGGTTGAAGGCTCGCCACCCGTCGTCGAGATCAACGTACGGCACGCGGCGGTCCGGCCCCTTGTTCGAGTCCTGCGTGATGAACACTCCCTCATCATCATCGTAGCCGGTCAGCAACAGGTAGTGGCCGGCCCAGCCTCCGCCGCCGTCGTTCTCATCCAGGATGAAGCCCTTTTCGATCACCACCGGATAGCCGGCGGCCAGGAAGCGCTTCAGACCGTCGATCGTGCCGCCCACGCGAAAGTCGGCGTTCAACCAGCCGGCCCGGTTGCGGACGTAGTAGACCAGCTCCTCGATGTTGACGTTCTTGTCGCCGCGGTCCGGTTTGAGCAGATCCGAGATGTCAAACTGGTCGCCGTCCCAGCCGAACATGCGCAGCGCCAACGCCAGCGTCGCCGGGCCGCAGTTGTTCCAGTCCTGTTTCTCCCACGCCGGAGCCGGCAGCGATACCTGCTGCGGAACCGGAGTGGGGGTCGGGGCCGGCGTCACCGAAACCTGAGGCGTGAGGGTGGCCGGCCGGGATGTGGGCGTGGCGACGACGAAGGTGGCCCGCGGCGTCGGCAGCGAGTCCCCCGGGCGCAGCCAGCCGCGCACGATGCCCGAGGCCGCGTCCAGCCGCCACTCCAGGCGGTCCTTGACGAAGGGCACCTGATAGACCAGGAAGATCATGAGGGCCGCCACGGCGGCCCCCACGAAGAACCACGCGACTCGTCTTGTCACCGCGGCGGGATTATAACAACGCCCTCGCCGAGCCTTGTGAAAGGGCGGGCGGTGGCGGGCCGGGTGGCGCCGCCCCTGCTCTGCGCCCGGTCAGGCGCCAAACCACTTCTTCAGGCGGGTCTCTTCGAAATCGCGCTTCTCGCTCAGGCGGGAGGCCAGAGGCGCTCCGATCGACACGGCCGGCGCCGGTGCCGCCAGGAAATCGCCGCGGACTTCCATCGCCAGCCCCCGTCCGACCTCGAGGTAGCAGTACCCCTCGCCGTTGAAGGCGGCGCTGGCCGTGCCGCCGGAAAGCGCGGCGGCAATGTGTGCCGCCGCGACCTGCGCCTGCGACTCGGCGAACACGCCGGCCTTGGGCAGCATCATCTTGTTCGCCAGGGGGATCTCGACCAGGTCACCGATGGCATAGACGCCGGGGAAGCGCGTCTCCATCGTCGACGGGTTGACCTTCACCCACGATCCGCCATCGGTCAGTCCGGCCGACGCCGCCACGGCCGGACAGCGATGCGGCGGCACACCCAGGAGCAAATCGAATCTGCCCCGGCCGTCGCTGAAGACCACTTCACCCGGCTCGACGGCGAGCGCCTGGTGATTCGGATGAAAGTCGATGCCTTCCTCGGACAAGCGTGCCTCTAAGACGTCACAGCCCGCCTGCCCGATGACGGGCAGGGACATCGGCTGGGGCGTGAAGACTTCCACCCGGGCCGGCACGCCGCGGCGGCGGATGAGGTCGTTGACCAGGAAGGCCATCTCGTATGGCGCCGGCGGACAGGTGTACGGGACGCCGAAGATTCCGATGGCGATGGCGCCGCCCCCGGTCGATCGCAGCGCTTCCGCCGCCCGCGCCAGGGACGACCGCTCATAAACGTTGTGGACATGCTCGGCGAATCCAGGGACGCTTTCCGGCGCGCGCGCTGCCCCCAGGGCGACGATCAGGGCGTCCCCCGCCAGCCTCCGCCCGTCGACCACCGCCGCCTTCGCCTCCGGCTCGATCGCGGTGATCTCCCCGGTCACAACTTCGATCCCCCGTCCGGTCAGGACATCCAGCCGGCGTTCCCCGCCGGCGAGGTCTCCGCTTCCCACCAGCGCCCAGGACTTGCGCAGCCCCATCACGAAGGTCGCCTGCCGTTCCACCAACACGACCTCGTCGGCTGCCGCCAGCGTCGAACGCAGCGCATGGGCCGCCGATAGTCCGCCAAAACCTCCGCCCAGAATTAATACTCGGCTCATGGCCGACCTCCTTCTGCTGGACCGGGCCCAGTCGCCTGGTAGGGTCTGGATCGCCATGGCCCCATCTCGGCCGCGCCTGCACTGCTAGAATAGCACGATGACCCGAGCGGCTCCATGAACCCGACAACGACCCTGGTGATCTTCGGCGCCTCGGGTGATCTGACCCGGCGGAAACTGATCCCGGCCCTGTTCGAACTGCACCGCAAGGGACGGCTTCCGGAAGGCTTCCGCCTGCTGGGTGCAGCGCGCAGCCCCGCCACGGACGACACGTTCCGCGAGCAGTCCCGCCAGGGGCTGCAGACGTTCGCCCCGGAGTCGTTCGACGAGGCCGCCTGGGGCCCCTTCGCCGCCCGGCTGCACTACCTGGAAGGTGATTTCGCCGTCAACGAAGAGTCGGGCCGCCTCGCTCGCCGCCTGGCGGAAATCGGTGGAGACGGCGGCTCGTCCAATTTGCTCTTCTACCTGGCCACGCCGCCTCAGGCCTACACCCCCCTGGTCGACGCGCTGGCCGCCGTCGGCCTGACCGTCGAGCGCGACGGGTGGCGCCGCGTCGTCATCGAAAAGCCGTTCGGCAGCGACCTGGAGACGGCGCGCCAGCTCAACGCCGCCCTGCACCGGCACCTGCGCGAGGACCAGATCTACCGCATCGACCACTACCTCGGCAAAGAGACCGTCCAGAACGTGCTGGTCTTGCGCTTCGCCAATAGCATCTTCGAGCCGATCTGGAATCGCAACTACATCGATCACGTCCAGATCACCGCCGCCGAGGCGGTCGGGATCGAGCACCGCGGCCGCTTCTACGACTCGATCGGTGTGCTGCGAGACGTCTTCCAGAATCATCTGCTTCAATTGCTGACGATGGTAGCGATGGAGCCGCCGGCGTCTTTCGACCCGGAGGCGCTGCGCGACGAACGCCAGAAGGTCCTGCAATCGGTGCGGTCGATATCGCAAGCCGACGCCGCCAGCCACACGCTGCGCGGCCAATACGAAGGCTATCTCCAGGAAGACGGCGTCGACCCGGCGTCCCAAACCGCCACCTACGGATCGCTGCGGCTGTTCATCGACAACTGGCGCTGGCAGGGCGTCCCGTTCTACCTGCGCTCCGGCAAGAGCCTGGCGGCCAAGACGACGCAGGTCTCGATCCAGTTCAAGTCCGTGCCGCACTTGATGTTCCCCCTGCCGTCCGGCCAGACCATCCGACCGAACGCCCTCTTCATTTGCCTGCAGCCCGACGAGGGGATCCACCTGCGCTTCGAGGTCAAGGTCCCCGACAGCCTGCGCCAGTTCCGCTCGGTCGACATGGAATTCCATTACGCCGAGGATTTCGGACCGCAGGCCATCCCCGAGGCCTATGAACGCCTCCTGCTCGACGCCTTCAACGGCGACGCTTCGCTCTATATGCGTGCCGACGGCATCGAGATCGGCTGGGCCTTGGTCGATCCGATCCAGCGGTCGTGGGATGCCGGCCAGCCGAAGCTTCACCGCTATACCCGTGGAAGCTGGGGGCCGTCGGCGGCCGTGGCGTTTCTGGGCATCGACGGCCGGGGGTGGGCGATGGGCTGCGGAGATGGTTCCAGCCGCGGTGCCGACAACGACCGCCTTTCGCCGGAAGCGACCGTCATCAGAAAGGACCCCAGACATGACTGAGGCGATCCGCTTCGGAGACGCCGTCCGCTATCCGTTCCGCGAGCAGGGCTGGGCGGCCAAAGCGGGAATCCTGGCGCTCTTGTCCTTCATCCCGGTTCTGAACATCGCCGCGGTGGGGTACGAAGTCGAGATCGCCCGGCGCGTGGCGAAGGGGGAGAGTTCGCTGCTGCCGGCGTGGGGTGACCTGGCCGTCCATTTCCGACGCGGCATCGGGTTGGCGATCGCCCGCTACATCTACTTCCTGCCGATCCTGATGCTGATGGCCCTGGCCTTCGTGGCCGCCAGCGCCACCCTTTTCACTATCGACACGCGCTACGAGGCTTGGAGTTGGGTATTCGGCCTGGCCTGCGGTGGTGGGATTCTGCTGGGGGTGGTCTTCGGATTGGTCTTCTCGGTGGTTTCGCCGGCCGTGACCGTCCGCTACCTGGAGATCGGCACTCTCGCCGCGTGTTTCGATTTCCCCGCGATCTGGGGTCACGTCCGCCTTCACCCGAAGCCGCACCTGGCGGTGTTCGGCTGGATCCTGGCACTCAGCCTCATCCTCGGGCTGCTCGTTGGACCGGCCAGTGTGTTCCTCGGGTTCATCCCGTGCCTGGGCACTCTGATCTACCCCCTGCTCTACGCGGCGATGATCAGCGCGCTGCTCCTCGTTCTGGCACACCTTGAGGGCCAGTTGCTGCGCATCGTCCTCGGGTCCGCCGTCCTATCCTTGCCGGCGTAGCGACCCAGCCTGCACCGCCTCTTCACCGTCGCCGCACCAAGGAAACCGATCGTCATAGCGTTTCGACCCGGGCGGGAGCGGCTCCCGTCAGGCGGTGGCCATCGCCGTCCGCCGCCACGCGATCGCCAGGGCCAGCGGGATCAGGGCCACCGCCGCACCGACCGCCGCCATCGCGGCGTAGCCGATGGCGGCGAAGACGATGCCGCTGGCCAGGCTTCCAACGGCTGAGGCGGCTCCCACGAGGAGATCGTTGAAGCCCTGCGTGCGAGCCGCCTCGGACGGCCTCAGTTGATCCGCCAGGAGCGCCGAACCGCCGACGTAGCAGAAGTTCCAGCCCAGCCCCAGGGAGAAGAGGGAGATCGCCAGCGGTAGCACACTCGTCGAGAGCGGCGCCGCCAGAGAAGCCAGCACGAGCGCGGCCGAACCGGCGGCGATGACCGGCAGACGCCCCTGACGATCGGCCAGGCGGCCGGAGATCACCGAGAACGCGAACATGCCAAACGTATGTGCCCCGATGACGAGCGAGATGCTGCTCAGCGCATGCTGATGCTCGCGCATGTGGACGCTGGTCATGACCATCACCATGATCATCACCATCTGCCCGAGAGTCATTGCCGCCACCGCCAGGACCGCCGCCCGCCCGCGCAGGATGACTCCGATCGAGCGCGCCGGTTCGTCTCGCACGGCCTCCCCGCCGTAAGCCGCCGCCACCTCGCGGCCGAGGCGCCGCGGGTCCGGCCGCAGCAGCAGGAAGACGGCGGCCGCCGCCGCGCCGTAGAGCAGGACGGCGGCGCCGTAAGGCCCGGCCAACTCGGTCCACCCCCCCGCATCCGCCGCCAGGCCACTGGGCGCCACCAGAAGCGGACCGGCGATCGACCCGACGGCGCCCCCCAGCACGACCGTCGAGATAGCCCGGGCGCGCAGCTCGGGCGGATGGACTTCGCCGGCGGCGAATCGGCTCAGCCCGACCGCCGCTCCGCTGACCCCGATCAGGGTCAGCCCCAGCAGGAAGACCGGCAGCGCGGCCAGGACGAGCGCCAGACCGGCGATGGCCGAGCCCACCAGCCCCAGGGCGAGACCGACGGCCAGGCCTCCCCGCCGGCCGATGCGATCGAAGGCCTGTCCCCACAACGGCGCAGCCAAGGCCGAGCCGATCAGGATCGTCGCCGAAGGGACGCCGGCCCAGGCCGCCCCGCCGCCCAAATCGGCACCGACGATGGAATTGACCGTCGCCGTGGCGATCGCCGCCGCGCTGGAAAGGCTCATCGCCGCGAAAAGGATCCAGCGGATTCGCCGCGCCGGCGCGGCGAAACGCGAGGACTCGAATTCGGCGGCGGGCAGGGATGACACCGTCAAGGGGAACTGTCCTTCTCTGGGAACTTGCTAAGAGACCCCGCCCCCACCTCACCCCCCGACCCCCTCTCCGCCGAGAGCGTCGGGGAGTCCGAAGAATCGTGGCGGAGAGGGGGTGGAAAACTTAGGGAAAGGGGGGAGCTTCGCTCCCCCCTTTCCCTAAAGAATACTCTCCCCTCCCCCTGCACGATTCCTCTAGCCTCGAGAGCCAGCACATGCAGGGGGAGGGGCCAGGGGAGGGGGTCCGAAGGTGCGTCCACTCTTTCAGCAGTCTCCTAGTGGCCGCGCAGGGTTGTCGGTCGAAACAGAATCGGCACGCTGAAGCGCGCCTGGAACGACTGCGGGTCTTTCATATTGCCGCGGTATTTGCGCAGATACGCTGCCCGGCGCTCGGCGGAAATCCGCCGGACCCGGCGCGCCCGGCCCAACAGGACCACCACATCGGTGCCATCCCTGTCGGCGTTGAAGTGAATGGAGGCGTTGGCGTTGGCGGCGATCTGGCGAACCTTGGCGGCGTCCGGCGGCGAAAAGACCAGGATGTCTTGGCCGCCCCAGTGGAACCAGACCGGTCGCGGCTGCGGACGCCCGCCGGCGTCGACGGTCGTCAGCCACACCATCGATTCTCGCTTGAGCTTGCTCAGGGTCTTGCGACCCAGTCGACTGTCGAAATCCACCGCCAACTCCGGCCCTGGGAAGGGAGCATTGTACGACAAGGTGTAGCCGGCGACGATCGCCGGCGTCAGAATCCCCGCAGCGCCGTCAGTCGCACCAGGATGGGCACGCTGTATTCAGACTGAAACGAGGCGGGAGTCATCTTCAGATCGACGATTCCACTGCGGTACTTGCGAAGGTAGGGCTTCACCCTGTCCGGCGCCACCGACTCCGGCAACGCGTGGGCCTCGCCCAGAAAGACGACGACGTCATTCGCCGCCGTGTCGCTGTTGAAGTGCAGCGCCACGTCCGGACGCGCGGCGATCTGACGCACTTTGGCGCCTTTCGGCTGAGAGAAGATCAGCACGTCTTCGCCGTTCCAGTGAAACCACACCGGTCGAGGCTGCGGTCGACCTTTGTCGTCGACACTCGTGAGCCACAGAACCTGTTCCCGCTTGAGCTTGCCCGCTGCCTTTCGGCCCAATCGGCTGTCGAAGTCCATTCCCCACCTCACTTCTCGGGCGAACCTGGATTCTACGCCGAGTCCGGCGCATGCCTCTTCCGAAGGGGTACGGGCCGGCGGTGATACAATCCGCGAACACCGGTGTTCCTACTCTTCCCATCGCCACCGCGGACCCTCTACTCGAATCGGAATGCCCTGCGAACGGGCCTTGCCTGGCCTGTCCCGTCCGCGGGTGGCGGGCGGACGCCGCAACCCGGATCCGATTCGCCGGGCCGCCCGTGACCCTTCCTGACTCGGACAAGGCGGCGCTGCGCGGCGAACCCTCGTACATCTGGCGTGCCGGGCAGGATCGGCGGCTGCAGATGATCCTGGCGGCCGCCGGCGATCGGGCGTTGGGCCGAATCCTCGACGACGGTTGCGGCGTCGGCCAATACCTGGCGCGGTTAGGGGCGGCGGCGAAGGCTTCCCACGGCGTCGAGCTCGAAGCCGACCGCGCGGCGCAGGCCGCACGGCGTGCTCCGCGGGCCTCGGTCCTGCGAGCCGAGGGCGAGTCCCTGCCGTATGCTAGGGCCGCCTTCGATCTGGTCCTGTCGCACGAAGTCCTGGAGCACGTCACCGACGACCGGGCGGCGGCGGCCGAGATCCTGCGCGTGCTGCGACCGGGAGGCTGCCTGGTTCTCTTTGTCCCAAACCGGGGCTACCCTTTCGAAACCCACGGCGTTTACTGGCGCGGCCGCTACCGCTTCGGCAACATCCCGCTGGTCAATTACCTGCCGCGCCGTTGGCGAGACCATTTGGCGCCGCACGTGCGCGCCTATCGAGCCTCCGATATCGGCCGGCTGTTCGACGGGCTGCCGGGGGAGGTCGTGGAGCGGCGGGTCGTGTTCGGGGCCTATGACAATCTCATCGCCCGCTGGCCCCGCCTCGGCCGAGCCCTACGCGCCTTCCTGCGGCGGCTGGAACGAACGCCGCTGCGCGCGCTGGGGCTCTCGCACTTCTGGGTCATCGAGAGAATCTGAGCGCGTCCGGCCCGAGGCACCAAAGTGTCCCGTACCGCAAAACAGCCGGATCACGTCCGTCCGTGCTGCTAAGGGGCAGAGCTTTGCATGTTGACCGCCGCCACCGACGTCGATCCTTGCCAAGCTCCCTGCCATTGTCAACGTATCTCCGGAATGGGACACTAGCTCCGGGCCTGCACGTCGCCGACCTCTTGCACGTCGACCGGGACGCCCTCGATCTCCGAAGGGATGCGATCCTGCGGCGCCAACTCGGAGGCGGGGACCTTGCGGCGCACGAGGACGACAACCGCCACTTCCGTGCTGCTCTTCCCGGAATGCTGACGCACCCCCACCCCCACGCCGAGCACATTGGCTTTGGCCAGCAGCGCCGGCTCGTGGAGCTGCTTGACGCGCACCGCCCGAAGCGTACGTTCCTGCTCTTCGCTCACGGTAGAACCACGGCCAGCGCCTGCAGCACGTCGCCGATCGGATTGTAGATCGTCACCTGCGACGACCCGGCAAACAGCAGTCCGATCGCCTGGAGCGAACTCGCGGCGACGAGCAGCGAGCCCGAGTCCCCCGGCTGCGACATCGGCCCGGACAGGATCTGTCCCTCGAAGCGGGCCGTCTTGCCGCCGTAGTCGACGTCGACCGTCGTTTCGATGACCGTCACCTGGCCGGTCGTCAACCCGGTGGTTCGTCCCGACTTGCGCACAGCCATCGCCAGTGCGGCGGCGGCCGTCCCCGACACGCGGCCGATCTCGAGGATCTCGTCGCTGATGTCGCCGTCGATCAGCGGGCGAGCGACGGCGGCGTCGACGCGGTTGGTCGCCTGGGAATCCTCCCGGTACGAGGCCAGACGGTGCTTTGACCCGATGGCGCCGGCGATGAAGTTGCCCGCTTCGACGACGAACCGCGCCACGGAGCAGGTCGCCGGCTCGTGGTTGTAGGCCAGCGGCGCGAACCGCTCCAGCAGCGCCAGCGTGTCGCTCTCCTCCCGACCGCCGTCGGCCGCACCGGGTTGCAGGATCGGATCCTCGGGCGAGGCCTCGTTTCCGTTGGCCAGCACGTGGTTGTTCGACAGAAGCAGCCGCGCTCCGCTGGCTTGATCGCGCACGACGCAGCCGAAGGTCCCGGCGGTGATCTGATAATGTCCGAGGCTGACCCCGCCCGGGGCCGGCCGCAGGCGGGCCTTGCGATCGACTTGGGCCCTTAGGTCGCCGACTTCGAGGACGTCGACCGGAACGCCATCGATCTCACTCGGGACAAGCGCCTCCGGCCCCAGGGCGGTCGGCGGCCGCTTGCGCCGGACGAGAGCCACGACGCATACTTCATCTTGCATGCGGCCGCCGCGCTGGCGCAGGCCGACGCCCACGCCGACCACGTTTGGCCGCGTGAGCAGACTCGGCAGGTGAAGTTCTTTGGCGCGCGCTGCCTGGCGAAACCCGTCCATCATCACCCCTCCGGCGCCGTGCGCGCCTCCAGCGGCACCCAGGCGCGTCCCAGCGGCCCGATATACGCTTCCAGCGGCCTGATCAGCCGCCCGTCGAAACGCTGCTCCAGAATGTGCGCCGTCCACCCGGCCGCGCGGGCGACGGCGAACGTCGGTGTGAACAACTCGGGCGGCAACCCGATGCACTGCAGCAGCAGAGCCGTATAGAACTCGACGTTCGTTCGGAGGTTTCGCCCCGGCTTGAGCTCCTCCAGGACTCTCAGCGTCACGCCTTCGATCGACTTGGCCCGCTTCAGGAAACCGGCCCGCTGGGGATCCGACGCCAGCCGATCGGCCGCCTGGCCGAGGACGTCGGCGCGCGGGTCGCGCACTTTGTAGACCCGATGACCGAAACCCATCAGGCGCCCGCCGACGGCGACGATCTCGCGCACATAGGCTTCCGTCTCGGCCTCCAGGCTGCGCCCCGAAGTCTGCATTCGGCGTTCGATCGTTTCCATCATTGCCAGCGCCGGCCCCGGCGCGCCGCCATGCAGGGGCCCCTTGAGCGCCGCCAATCCTGCGGCGACGGAGGCGACCATGTCGGAATGCGTGCTGGCGACGACGCGGGCGGCAAACGTCGAAGCGTTCAGCCCGTGATCGACGACGGTGTTGAAGTACGTTTCCAGGGCTCGCGTTGCCGCCGCATCCGGCGGCGAGCCGCGTAGCGCATACAAGTAGGCGGCAGCATGGCCCATTTCGGGCGGCGGATCGATGGGCTTGGCGCCGGCGCGCAACCGCGCATAGGCCGCTGCGAGCATCGGCATACGCGCGACGATTCGCAACGCTTGACCCCTCCAGGCAGCGAGGTCATCGGCGCCCGACGCCAGAGGTTCGAGGGCCTGGCTTTCCACCGCCAGGCGCAGGGCATCCATCGAAGCTACGCCGGACTGGCTCCCCC
>Ga0209109_10002150_pt1 | contig 10809 bp, 8 predicted proteins | sample Rifsed10ft2_FD_184004 | JGI IMG/M metagenome (GOLD analysis project Ga0209109, IMG submission 184004) | Soil microbial communities from Rifle, Colorado, USA - sediment 10ft 2 (version 2) | ecosystem: Environmental > Terrestrial > Deep subsurface > Rock core/Sediment | place: Rifle, Colorado... | reverse complement strand
CTCATGGCGCCTTCACCGCCTCCGCCAGCACGCGGTGGAGCGCCAGCACGCGCCGCACGGCGGCGGTCGTCGAGCGCGCGGTAAGCGTCGCGCCGGCGACGCTGCGCACGCCGCGGCGCAGCGCCAGCTCCGCGTCGAGGGCGCGGCCCTCGAACTGCTCGTAAAACGGCGCGCGTGGCAGGTAGTCCTCCGGCTCGCTGAAGGAGAGCACCTCCACGCGCTCGACGCGGCCGCTCTGCACGCGCCAGACGACGGCGGCGGCGCCGTCGCGGCTCACGGCACTCGCGGGCACACGCACGGCGGGCCGCTCGCGCATGCGATGCACGAAATCGACGATTCGTGGTGTGGCTTGTTCGTTGACAAGATCGGGTGCGAGATCGGGCAGCACGATGAGCATCGCGAATGCATCGATGTCGGCAATCGAGTACTCGCGGCCCGCGAGCCACGGGCCCTTGCCGAATGCACCTTCGACGCGCTTCACCGGAAATTCCAGCCGGTGGCGAATCGCCGCCAAAGCCTTCTCGTCGTATGCGCCGTCGATGACTGCCGCCCATGCCGCGCGTCGTTCCTGCGGCGCGATCTGCTCGACACGCGCCTTGAGCTCATTCTGGTCACGCCCGCGCAGCACCGGCGCCAGGTACCGGGCGCATCCGAGAGCGCTGACTCCGGCTCCGAGTGACAATCCAAGGAACTGTCCCCATGCGCGCGCCTGATAGTGCTCCCAGGCGCCGCCCGGATTCAGCACTGCGCCGGGCACGAACTCGGCGATGAACTCGAGCAGGAAGAAAGAGCTGCTGATCGTCGCGTTGCCGTTGACCAGCACGGGACCTTCGCGCTCAAGGTGCAGACGCGATTCGACGTTCTGCGGAAACGACGGCGCGAACTGCTCGAACTTGGTCGGATCGAAATAGCGGCTGGTGAACTCCGCCTGTTTCTCCTTGAGCGCGATCAGCGGTTTCAGGAAAAACGTGTTCGGCTCCCAGTGATACAGCTCAAGCATGGTGGCCTCGCTCCAGCATCTTCACGCGCGCCGCCATGGCGGTGCGCCCCTTGGCCCACGTCGCCTTGGTCGCCGGCCGCTCATAGATCTTGCGCAGCCATTCCATGATGTGCGGCGTCTTGGCATCGTTGCAGTGGTCCAGTTGCGACAGCGGCAACGCATAGCCGAGATTGAAGCCGTTGATGTCGCCGAGCGAAAACGTACTGCCGGCGATGAACGGGTGGCGCGTCAGGTGCTGCTCCAGCACACCCGTGGAGAACACCACGCGGCGCTTCGACTCGGCGAGCTCTTCGGCGCTGAACTCGTTGAACATCGCTTTGCGCCAGGCAATCCTGCGCGACTCGAGCGGAATCCTCTCGATCGCCGCCGCGAGTTCCTTGGGATCGCGCTGGCGAACGGCGGGGCCGATGAACACGCTCCAGCCGATCATGCTGAGTGACGGCGCGAAGTACGCGTCGAAGAACCGCATCCACCACCGCATGCGCCAGCGCTCGACCGGATCGGTCGGCCGGAGCGGTGGCCCGTCGAACGCTTCGTCGACGTATTCCATCATCGGCGTCGATTCGGTGAGCACGCGATCGCCGTGGACCAGCGCCGGGATGGTGCCATCGGGGTTGAGCTTCAGGTATTCCGGCTGGTGCTGGTCGAACTTCAGCAGATCGAGATAGTGACTTTCGTACTCGACGCCCTTCTCCGCCAGCGTGAGCATCGGCTTGCCCGAGTTTGCGTTCGGTTCCCAGTGATACAGCTTCAGCATCGACTGCTCCTGGAGGGGTCAGGTCTTGCATTCGTGCATGAATGCAAGACCTGACCCCTCTAGACGAGAATGTTGCGCGCACCTTCGATCGTCTGTTTTTCACGGTCCGGCGCGGCGTCACGCGGCGGAACTTCCATGCCGCGTTGCACGGCCGGCCGCGCGGCGATTGCCGCCAGCCAGCGCTGCAGGTGATCGAGACCGTCGATGCTGACACCACTCCAGTCATAGCCGCGTGCCCACGGCCAGGTCGCGATGTCGGCGATCGAATAGTCGCCGGCCAGGTACTCGTGATCGCTGAGGCGCCGATCCAGGATCTCGAGCAGACGCCGCACCTCGCGCTGATAGCGATCGATCGCGTAGGGAATCTTTTCCGGCGCGTAACGGAAAAACACGTTTGCCTGCCCCATCATCGGGCCGACGCCGCCCATCTGGAACATCAGCCACTGGAACACCAGCGACCGCCCCTTGACGTCGCGCGGCAGGAACAGGCCGGTCTTCTCTGCCAGATAGATCAGGATCGCGCCCGATTCGAACACCACGAAGTCGTCGTTGTCGTGATCGATGATCGTCGGGATGCGCCCATTGGGATTGAGCTTGAGGTACCACTCCTCTTTCTGCTGGCGCAGCGACAGCCGGATGTGCCGGTAGGTGTAAGGCAGCGCCATTTCCTCCAGCGCAATCGAGACCTTCCAGCCGTTGGGAGTGTCCGAGGTAAACAATTCGATCATGGTGCGCCCGCGGTCTTCGGTTTGCTTTCGTGGGCTCGGCGAATGACATACGCGCGAATCGCATCGACATCGTCGGCGCTGAGCTCCGCCGCAAAGCCGATCATGCCTCTGCTCTTGAGCGTGCCGTCGCGAACGATGCTCTGCCAGAGCTTCGGATCATTGACTGATGCCGAGTAGCGCAGGTCCGCCAGGATGCCCGCACTCACACCAGCGTCGCCATGGCAGGGCCCGCAGTACACGTGAAAACGCTGCTTGCCGGTCGTGACGACAGCGTCTGTTGCCGTTTCGGGTGGAAGCTGCAACGCCAGCACAGGCGCGGGCGCGATTTCGGGCAGCGCATCCGTGCCCTCCAGCTTGAACGCGAGCACCCGGGGAAGATTGTCCTTGAGGTGCTTGTCGCGCGTCAGCTCGCCGGGAGCGAGGCCGAACACTCCACCCCAACCCACTTCGACCGCCACGTACTGCGCGCCATCAATTTCATAGCTGATCGGCGCCGCCACCACGCCTGCCTGTGTCGGTGACGACCACAGGCGCGCGCCGTCATCCGCCTGGTAGGCGACGAACTCGCCCATCGCAGTCCCCTGAAAGACGAGGTTTCCCGCAGTCGAGAGCAGCGCGCCGTTCCACGGACCGTCGTACTGCGCACGCCAGACCTCGCGTTGCGCGACAGGATCCCATGCCGCGAGGTGACCCTTGAGCCCCTCCTTCAGAGCCTTCTTGACCGCCTCGTCCTGCGGCAGGCTGGCGGCATCGAGGTCGATCCCGACATTCCATGCCAGGTTCCTGCGCTCGAACTTGGCATCCGCGATATACGGAAACGCCATCTCGGTCACCGGCACGTAGACGAGGCCGGTCAGCGGGCTGAAGGACATCGGTTGCCAGTTATGCGCGCCTCCCGGCCCGGGAATCGACAACCAGGGTTTCCCGGTCTCGCCATAGCGCGCGTCCGCGACCTCCACCGGTCGACCGGTCTTGAGGTCAACGCCCGTCGCCCAATTGACCGCGACATAGGGCTGCGCCGAGATCAGCTTTCCATCTGCCCGGTCGATGACGTAGAAGAAACCATTCTTCGGCGCCTGCATGATCACGTCGCGGTCGCGGCCGTCGATCCTGAGCGTCGCCAGGATCATGTGCTGCGTGGCGGTGAAGTCCCACGTTTCGCCCGGAGTTGTCTGGTAGTGCCAGACGTATTCGCCGGTATCCGGGCGCAGCGCGACAATTGACGAGAGGAACAGATTGTCACCGCCCCTTGGGCTTCGGAGCTTGCGGTTCCATGGCGAGCCGTTGCCGACACCGATGTAGAGAAGGTCGAGCTTATCGTCATAAGCCATTGAATCCCAGACAGTCCCGCCCCCGCCGAGCTTCCACCAGTCGCCCGTCCAGGTCTTGGCGGCCTGCTCCAGGACCGGAGTCTCGAATGGCTTCGATGGATCGCCCGGCACCGTGTAGAAGCGCCACGCGAGATCCCCGCTCGCAGCTTCGTAGGCGGAGACGTAACCGCGCACACCCATCTCGGCGCCGCCATTGCCGATCAATACCCTGCCCTTCACGACGCGCGGCGCACCCGTGATCGTGTAACGCCACGACGGATCGATCGTGAGCTTCTCCCATGCCGGCTTGCCCGTGGCCGCATCGAGAGCCACTAATCGTCCATCGAGCGTTCCGACATAGACTCGGCCGTTCCACACTGCGACGCCGCGATTGACGACATCGCAACAGGCGTTCGCACCCCACTCGCGGGGCACCGCCGGGTCGTACTCCCACAGCCGCGCACCGGTGTTCCCATCGAGCGCAAAAACCTTGCTCCACGCGCTGGTGACATACATCACTCCGTCCACGACGAGCGGCGTCGACTCCTGACCGCGCCGGTCCGTCGGCAGATCAAAATGCCAAGCGAGCTTCAGGTTGCGAACGGTGTTGATGTCGATCTGCTTCAGCGGGCTGAAACGCTGCTCGTCGTAAGTACGGCCGTGCGACATCCAGTTGCCAGGCTCGCTGTCGGCGGCCGCGATGCGCGCACCGTCGACAGCAGCGGATTTCTGCTTCCCTGCGGCTGCTTCCGTCCCCGACTGATCGCCCGAACGATTGCACGCAACGAGCGCAACCAGGACTGCCAGGCTGATGATGGCGAAGCGTGCCGCACCCACGGCTCAGACCAGCATGCAGACGGACTTGAGTTCGGTGTAAAGCTCCATCGCCGAGCGGCCGTGCTCGCGACCGAAGCCCGACTGCTTGTAGCCGCCGAACGGCATGTTCGGATCGACGAAGTTGTGACAGTTCACCCACACGGTGCCGGCGCGGATCTTTGGCACGATCCGGTGCACCGTGCTCAGATCCTTCGACCAGACGCTCGCGGACAAGCCGTACTCGGTGTCGTTCGCCATCGTCGCGATCTCGTTGAGATCGTCGAATCGCTGCGCGACCAGCACCGGCCCGAAGATCTCCTCGCGCACGACCTTCATTTCGGGCTTGACGTTCACGAGCACGGTCGGCTCGACGTAGAACCCGGGACTCGACGGCGCCCCGCCGCCCACCATCACGGAGGCGCCCTGCTTTCTGCCCGACTCGATGTAGCCAAGTACGCGATCCTGCTGCTCCTTCGACACGAGCGGGCCCATCTGCGTCTGCGGATCGAGACCGGGGCCCAGCTTGATCGACTTCGCCGCACCGCTGATGCCCTCGACCACCTGGTCGAAAATCGAGCGATGCGCATACAGGCGCGAGCCGGCACAGCACACCTGCCCGTGATTGAAGAAGATCGCGTTGGACGCGCCACCGATCGCCGCATTCACATCCGCGTCGGGAAAGATCACCACCGGCGACTTGCCGCCGAGCTCGAGCGACACGCGCTTCAAGGTGTCAGTTGCAGACTTGTTGATGAGCTTGCCCACGGACGTCGACCCGGTGAAGGCAATCTTGTCGACGCCAGGATGCGCTACGAGCGCTGCGCCGGCGGTTTCGCCGAGTCCCGTCAGGATGTTGACGACGCCCGGCGGGAAACCGGCTTCGATGATCAGTTCGCCCAGTCGCAGCGCGGTGAGTGGTGTCTGCTCCGCAGGCTTGAGGATGCAGGTGCAACCCGCAGCCAGCGCTGGCGCGAGCTTCCATGCGGCCATCGCCAGCGGAAAGTTCCACGGAATGATCTGCGCGCACACCCCCACCGGCTCGCGGCTCGTGTAGGTATGAAACTTCGCGCCCGGGATGCCGCCGATCGAGTTGCTAAGCGTTTCTCCGCTGATCTTGGTCGCCCATCCGGCCATGTAGCGGAAATACTTGCTCGTCCCCGGCACGTCGATGATGCTCGCCATGAACTTGGTCTTGCCGTTGTTGACGCTTTCGAGCTCCGACAGCTCATCGGCGTTCTTCTCGATCAGGTCCGACAGGCGCCAGAGCAATGCTTCGCGCTGCGCAGGCAGCATGTCCGGCCAGGGCCCCTTCTCGAACGCCGCGCGCGCCGCGGCGACCGCCCGGTCGACATCGGCCTTCTCGGCATCGGCAACCGTCGCAATCTCGCGCCCGGTGGCAGGATCGACGACCGACACGACTTGCTTCGATTTCGATTCGACCCATTCGCCGCCGATCAACACGCGCGGGCCGCGTTTCAGAAAGCGAGCCACCGCTGGCGATGGCTCGGGCTGTTTGGCAATCTCTCGTTGCGGTGCTAGCGAAGCGTTCACGGGACGACCTCCCACGGGGATAATCTGTAAGTCACTCGGGGCTTGCCGGGATTCGCAGCAGTCTAATCCGGACACACCGCTTGTACAGGGGGCGTGACACTTGCACGGTCGGGTTCGACCATTAACGAGCTAGGACTCAACCGACAGAGAAATCCGGACACGAGGGGAATCGAGCAATGGAGCACGTCGAAGGCAAAGTGGCATTTATCACCGGTGGGGCCAGCGGCATCGGGCTCGGGTTAGCCAAAGTTCTGATCGGGGCCGGCATGAAGGTCGTCATTGCCGACGTGCGCGATGATCATCTCGAGAGCGCCGCGGCCTTCTTTCGCAACAGCGGTCATGCGCGCGATGTGCTGGCGCTCCGGCTCGACGTCACCGATCGCGCCGCGTTCGCGCAGGCCGCGCAGGATTCGCTACGGGCATTCGGCAAGGTTCATCTTCTGGTCAACAACGCCGGCTTTGGTATAGGCGGTCCGCTCAAACAGGCGCGCTATGACGACTGGGATTGGGGACTCGGCGTGATGATCGGCGGCGTGATCAACGGCATTCAGGTGTTTCTGCCGCACATTCTCGCGCACGGCGAAAGCGGCCACATCGTCAACACGTCCTCGATGGCCGCCGTGATTCCAATTTCCGGCGCGTCGATTTACATCACCGCAAAGGCAGCGATGATCGGATTGTCCGAGTCGATCCGCGGCGAGCTTGCGGCCGACAACATCGGCGTTTCGGCCTTCTGTCCGGGCCCCGTGCAGACCAACATCCGCGAAAGCGGCCGGACGCGCCCCGAGAAGTTCCGCAAGGACAGCGGCTTCCAGCAGTTCGAGCAGAAGCTCGAGCAACGACCCAACTCACCGCTGTGGATGGACCCGATCGAATGTGGCGAGCGAATCCTGCGCGGGATCCGCCGCAACGACCTCTACATCTTTACGCACCGCGAGTTCAAGGAAGGCGCCGAAGAGCACTTCCGCGCGATGCTGGCTGCGTTTCCGGATGAGCCGATCAATCAGGAACGCGCCGACGCGATCCGTTTCCTGCTGTCGAACGCCATCTTCAAGGAGGCCATCGACAAGGGCCCGCCGGGCTAGTTCCGAGTCCCGGTGGCGAGAGTCGCAGGGCTTGCGCCGGGTGCGGGCTTCCGCGACATCGCGAGTGCCGCCTTGACCGCGGGGCGCTCGTTCATGCGCCTCACCCAGTCCATCGTTCGCGGCGCCACCTTCTCGTTCAGGAATTCCGGGAAGAAGCGCGGCACAGGAACGACCATCGAGAAGGTGTTTACGTCCGCAAGCGAATATTCCTCGCCGGCGAGCCAGCGTGATTTCGCGAGAATCTTCTCCATGCGCTCGATCGACACGCCGACCTTGCGTTTGGAGTCGGCCAGCTGCTCCTCGGTGAACGAGTGAGTCGCGGCGGTCTTCCACTTGTCGCGTTGTTCCTTGAGCGGGATGCGCTCGAGGAGCTGGTCGAACTCGCCTTTCTTCAGCCGTTCGACGATTCCCGGAATGAGCACGTTCCAGCCGTGCATGCTGAGCGCCGGGCAGAAGTACTCATCGACGAACTTGCTCCAGATGCGCATGTGTGCTCGCGCCACGGGATCGCGCGGTCGCAATGAAACCTGCGGGAATACGTCGTCGAGATACTCGTTGATCACCGTCGACTCGGTGATGATCGCGCCGTCATGAATCAGCGCCGGCACCTGGCCATTCGGATTGACCTTGACGAACTCCGGCGAGTGCTGCTCGAAGCTGTGCAGGTCAACGTAGTGGCTCACGAATTCGAGCCCCTTCTCCTTGAGACACAGCATCGGCTTCATGGAGTTGGCCGACGGTTCATAGTGGTAAAGCTCGAGCATGGTTTTCTCCCGACGCAGGACGGAGCCAGACACCAGATTCGGGGGATTTGCTGCCAGCGCCTCGGGTCAAATCCCCCGAATCGGGAGTCTGGCACCGCGTCAATCGCCAAATGCGCGCAAGGTTTCGGGCACCTTGTTCGGCATCGCCAGCGCGGCCTTCACCGCCGGCCGTGCGTTCATCTCTTCGAGCCATTCGGCGGCGCGCGGCTTCATGAACTCAGGAAAGAAGCGCGGCACACCCGCCACCATCGAGTAACTGTTGACGTCGGCCAGCGAATACGTCGGCCCCGCCAGCCAGTGCGACTTCTGCAGGAGTTTCTCCATGCGTTCGATCGAGACGCCGATCTTGCGGCGGGAGTCCGCGAGCTGTTCTTCGCTGAAAGACGCTCCTGCGATCGTGGCCCACTTGTCGCGCTGCTCTTTGAGCGGGATGTGCGACAGGACCTCGTTGAGCTCGTCCTTCTTCAGCTTCTGTGCGACCTTTCGAACCATCGTGTGCCAGCCGATCATGCTGAGAGCCGGACAGAAGTACTCGTCCACGAACTTGCTCCAGACTCGCATCTGCGCGCGCTCGACCGGATTCTCCGGGCGCAGCCGAACCTGCGGAAATACGTCCTCGAGATACTCGTTGATCACCGTCGACTCGGTGATGATCGCGCCGTCGTGCACCAGCACCGGCACCTGCCCGTTGGGATTGAGCCTCACGAATTCGGGCTTGTGCTGCTCGAAGCGCAGCAGGTCAACGTAGTGGCTGACGAACGGAATGTTTTTCTCCTTCAGGCACAGCAGCACCTTCATCGAATTGGCAACGGGCTCGGCGTGGTACAGCTCCAGCATGTAGGCTCTCCGTCTGCGCGTGCGCACTTGTTGAACAGTGTAGTGCCAAGGTGGGGTCAGGTCTTGCATTCGCGCATTTTCTGCGTGATCGCAAGACCTGACCCCATCAGTCGCACTGGCCGACGATCGAAAACGGAGTCATCATCTGCCGCGGGACAGTGCTACCACGGTGCCACATGACGGCCAGGAAATCCTTCCAGCTTCCATCCGAAATCGCCACGGTGCCGGGCGCCGAGGGCTGGGAGGACATGTATCCCTACTACACCCGGTTCCGCCCGGAGGACGACAAGCGCTTCTGGTTCTACAACTCGATGCACTTCCCCGAGCCGATGCCGGCTTTCGACGTCATCACGGCGGAGATCCCGTATTCGGCCATGGGCGCCTATACGACGCGCGTGTTCGCGTTCCCGACCGCGCTCGGCGTCGATCATCGAATCGTCAATGGCCGGATCTATATCACCGCCAACACCGTTTCGGACCCGACGGAGATCGAGCGGCGCTACAAGCTTTTTCAGGAACGCGCGGGCTTCTATTACGCCAACTGGGCGCGGCTCTATGCAGAGTGGGAGGTGCGGCTCCGAGCGCTGATCGCCGAGGTTGACGCAATCAAAGTGCCGCAGCTGCCTGAATTCGAAGATGCGGAAGTCGTCACCCAGGCACGTGGCATCGCACAGAACCACTACCTGCGCGAGACCTTCCATCGCTGCATCGAGTGCTTTTCGAAAATGTGGCACCACCATTTCGAATTCCTGATGCTCGGCTACGGCGCTTACCTGGTGTTCTTCCAGTACTGCAAGAAGGCCTTTCCCGAGATCTCCGATCAGACTGTCGCCCGCATGGTGGCGGGTATCGACGTGTTGATGTTCCGGCCCGACGATGAGCTCAAGCGCCTGGCGAAGCTGGCCGTGGATCTCGGCGTCGACAGCGCATTCATCGACGGCGCGGACGGGGAGCAAATCCTGGCGGCCGTCCGCAAGCTGGGCGAGAAAGGCAAGCGCTGGCTCGCGGCACTCGACCAGGCGCGCGATCCATGGTTCAACATCTCGACCGGCGATGGCTTCTATCACCACCACCTCAGCTGGAACGACGATCTGTCGGTGCCCTTCTCCGCGCTGCCGCGTTACATCGCACAGCTCAAGGCGGGCAAGAGCCTGGAGCGGCCCACGGAAGCGCTCAAGAGGGAACGTGCACGCGTGATCGCGGAATATCGCGAACTGTTGCCGAGCGATGGGGAGCGCCAGGCCTTCGATCAAATGCTCGGGCTTTGTCACCTGGTCTTTCCTTTCGTCGAGAACCACAAGTTTTATTGCGAGCACTGGTTCACCACGCGCTTCTATCTCAAAGTCCGCGAGTTCGGCGCCCTCCTCGCGCGCACCGGTGTTGTCGAGGTTGCCGACGACGTCTTCCACCTGCATTACACTGAGGTTGAACAAGCACTTGCTGATCTGCTGCTCTCGTGGGCTGCAGGCTCCCCACCCATCGGCCGCGCGCATTGGACACCGATCGTCCAGCGCCGGCGTAAAATCCTTGCGGCCCTTAAGGCCTGGTCCCCACCGCCCGCCCTCGGCCCTATCCCGGAAAGCATCGAGGACCCGGCGCTGCAAATGTTGTGGGGCATTACATCGGAAACGCTCGCGTCCTGGTCGATAGCGCCCGACGCCGCGAGTGCTCATGAGATTCGCGGATTCGCCGCGTCTCCCGGTGTAGTCGAAGGCGTCGCGCGCGTGCTGATGGACGTCAACGACATCGCCCAGATGCGCGACGGTGAGATCCTCGTGTGTCCAGTGACGGCACCGAGCTGGGCACCGGTCTTCAGCAAAATCCGCGCGGCCGTCTCCGACATCGGCGGCACGATGTCGCATGCCGCGATCGTCGCGCGCGAGTACGGCATGCCCGCGGTGGTCGGCACGGGCCAGGCCACCCGCAGGATCCGCACCGGGCAACGCTTGCGCGTCGACGGT
>Ga0209109_10002149_pt1 | contig 10814 bp, 10 predicted proteins | sample Rifsed10ft2_FD_184004 | JGI IMG/M metagenome (GOLD analysis project Ga0209109, IMG submission 184004) | Soil microbial communities from Rifle, Colorado, USA - sediment 10ft 2 (version 2) | ecosystem: Environmental > Terrestrial > Deep subsurface > Rock core/Sediment | place: Rifle, Colorado... | reverse complement strand
CTGGCGGGCCAGCAGGGAACTTATCTTATCCCGGTCGCCAAGGTCGGCCTGGACGAATTGAGCCGCTTTCGGGATTGCATTGCGATGGCCCTTGATTAATGAATCGACTATTGTGACGGTATGACCGGCCCGTATCAGTGCTCGCGCGGTTGCCGCCCCAATATAACCTGCTCCGCCAGTTACCAGGATCCTCATCTTATTGGACTCCCTTTGAAGCCGCCCGTTGCAGAAAACGGTCTTCTTCGATTACAAAGCGCTGGTGGGTTCCCTCGCCAATCTCTTCTGCCTGATCCCAGGCTTTAACGCCGAAAGTTAAATGAATTCTCAATCTCCATACCTCTCTTCCTCACGCCGCTGCCCACCAATCATAGCCTTCTTTCAATCCCAGCCGATTTAATTGTTGCCGGATCAACCGGCGCGCCCCACGTGCCCCTACGGCTGCCAGAACCACTGGATTAGCGTAACGCTTCCACCAATCAGGCAAATCATCGGGCGCAATTATCGGAAAGCTGCGCCGCGTCTTACCGATCTTCTTTGGATCGACGTCAATGAAAGCAGCCACGGGAGCACCTCGGCGGATCAGCTGCTTGCTTAATCGTCTGCCCATCATGCCCGCGCCCCATACCAGGACGGCGTCGCGCCTTTGCAGCGGTCCGAGCGCCAGGTAGTGGGCTTTTGCCCGCAGGAAATTCTCAAGTGAATAGCGCTTATCCGTGCGGGTCAGGCGGTCCGGATGTTCGCGCCATTCCAGCAGCACTTCCGGCACTTTGGCAAACCGTGCGCCGGCGGTGTAAAGGCGCAGCCAAAGATCGTAGTCCTCCGGCCAGCCATGTTCCTGATAGCCGCCAACTTCGTTCACCGCCTCTCTACGGAAGACAACGCTTGGATGGGCGAAAGGGCTCTCAACAAATATTTCCCGCCGGATTTCATCATCCGTCACGAGAGAATTTAGCCATTCCAGGTAAATACAAAAGCCTTCCCGCACGCCATCCTCCGGAAAACCGGCTACTAAACAACCTGCCACGCTGACCCGGGGCTGCCTCTCAAGATAATCTACCTGGCGTTCCAGGCGCTGGGGCAGGCTGCGATCATCAGCGTCCATTCGAGCGATGTAGGGGGCCTGACAGACTGCTAATCCCGCGTTTAATGCTGGTATGATTCCCTGGTGAGACTGGTGAATGACTTCAAACCGGCAATCCCGGCGCGCCCACGCTTCCAGGATTTTTCTGGTCAAATCGCTTGATCCATCATCGACGGCGATAAGTTCAAAATCCGTCAGGGTTTGGCGTGTCAGACTCTTTAGAGTCTCCTCGATTGTATCCGCGCTGTTGTAGCATGGCATCACCACAGAAACGACCGGCATATCCTGATTTTACCTGAAGTTTTTATAATGATAGTTTATCCGTCAGAGCAGGAGGAAAAAAATGGAAGAATTTTCTGATTTATCCGAAACTTTAAACCAGATGCTGATCAAGTTTATTAATTTTTTGCCTTCCCTGGTTGTTGCCCTGATTGTATTTATCGTAGGTCTATACTTTGCCGGGCTGATCTCGAGGCTTGTTCGGCGGGGTTTGGAGCGGCGCAAGACCAACACAGAGGTCTCTATGTTGGTAGCCAAGATAACGCGCTGGTCAGTGATCATCCTGGTCACGATGGCCGCCCTGCAGCAGGTAGAGTTCAACGTTACCGCTTTCTTAACCGGTCTGGGGATCGTCGGTTTTACCATCGGATTTGCGCTTCAAGATGTGAGCAAGAATTTCGTCGCCGGGCTGTTGCTCTTGATTCAGCAGCCGTTTGATGTCGGAGATGCCATCAAGGTAACCGATTTTTCTGGCACGGTGATGGCAGTTGATTTGCGAGCGACCGAGATACATACCTTTGATGGCGAGGTAGTATTGATTCCTAATGCGGATGTGTTCACCAATCCAATCACAAATATTAGCAGGGCAGCGAAGCGGCGGGTGGAACTAACGGTCGGGGTCGCATATGATAGCAACCTGGAGGAAGTGGCCAGGCTTGCGCTGGAGGCGGTTTCTTCGGTTCCCGGCTTGCTCGTGGATCCCCAGCCAGCGGTGCATTTTCAAGGTTTTGGAGCATCCAGCATCGATTTAACAGTTTTCTATTGGATTGATACCAGCCAAACAGACCCGCTTACCGCGAAAGATATCGGCCTGCAGCAACTTAAGCAGGCTCTTGAAAGGGCGGGCATCGAAATACCCTATCCCATTCAAATGGTGATCAACAAATAGGCGTAAAACATTCAAAATTCGAATTGACAGAACGCTATTTACCTGATAGAATGCTCGGCGTAGGATGCCGTAAGTTACCGTTGGACTAAGCAAGCCGATGGCTCGAGGTGCAATCCTCGGCCATTTTTCGTTGACTGATCCGATGGAACAAATGAAGCATCACTAGTAACTAATTTTTATAAAGGAGTCAAAAGAAATGCCTGAACGTATTGTCGGAACAGTCAAATGGTTCAACGGGAACAAGGGATATGGTTTCATATCTCGAGAGGACGGACCGGATGTGTTCGTTCATTTCTCCGCTATCCAGATGGATGGTTTTCGCAATCTGATGGAAGGTCAGAGGGTGGAATTCACCGTCGAAGATGGCCCCAAAGGTTTGCAAGCTGCTAACGTCATGCCTCTAAACTAAGCTCATAAGTGATTAAAACCAAGCACCCCGAATTTGACATTCGGGGTGCTTTTGCTTGCAGATCAGCCTCTCCGCTTGCCTTCTCTGCTCGCCGCGCCTACGATCCACCAGGCTGTTAGCGAAAACATCGCCCATAACGCGCCGCTGGGCATCTCCCCTTTATCCGTTGCCCAGCTTAGCCAGGCGATCAACCAGCCCAGGATCAACATCCAAAAAGCCAAGATGATTAATCGACGCATGTTACCTCCAACCATTAATTGTGATCGAAAACCGATAATACGGCACAGGCCAGGGCCAGAAACAACACAAAGAGTGAATAAATTAAACTTTTGCTTATCGATAATCCGATTGCAGAAAATATCAGAATCACGGGACCGGTGATCAAAAATCTTATCATCCAGTTTCCGGCAATATTCTCACCAAGTCCTGTGCGGCGCAGCAAAGACCGTACTGGGTGGATCACTTTGGCCCACCACATGGCCAAAATCAATAGCCGATATTTTTGCCAGGTCGATAAGGAAGGCCATATTTCTACGACCTCGAGCAGTTGTCGATCAGCTTTATCCATATGTTTGCACTTTCGGTTGTGTACCTTGATGTAGCAGTGTTTTGAGCGCCCCCCGCCGGGGTTGCTGATTTGCTCGTTTGAATAATAAAACGTATGACAGCTGTGAAAAGTTACGCAATTTTAGCTTGCTCATTTGATAAGTAAAAGAAAAGGTGCACCCTCATAGCAGGGGCACCTTTTTTGCTTTGGACGCTAAAAATTAAAGCCTAAATTTTCAGCCTCTCGATCGCTCTCAACATCTCTGAATCCGACTTGAATTTGAAGTCTTCCACTTGCAGCTTCTCGGCCTCTGCTTTTTCTGCCATTTCGAGGTATTGCAAGTCTTCCTTCACAATCACACGCTGATCGAGGTGGTTTATCCGTTTGCGTATATTTTTTAATGTTTCCTCGGGGTTTTCAGCCGGGGAGAGTGTTTGCAGGTATTCAGTCACCGCCAAAGCCCCGTTTTCCCCATCTTTACGCGCCACCCCAACCAGGCCACTGCTGGCTTCCCGTGACCAGCCTGCCACGAAGACTCCTTCAATGGGTTTCTCCTCATCGGGGTCGTAAGCTTCATAGGAAAGCCCATTCACTGGAAAACGCGGCGTTGGATTTTTTATGAACTCATTCCATTTAATGGGCAGCCCAAAGGTCTCATCTACCCGATCGCCGATACAGAAGATCACGGTGTCAACATCCAGCACCCGCGTCGTGCCCAGGCGTTTTGCTTTGGTTGTTCCGTTTGAAGAGATCAGAGTAGTATCTTCCACTTCCAGGCCGCGCACCACGCCGCGTTCACCGCCTAAGACCCGGCTCGGGGAGGCCAAAAATTCAAGACGGAAGCGGGTACCGGAAACCGGTTCCGGTGCTTTTGGCAAAGTGGATAATATGAAAGCTTTGGACTCCGAGACGTCCTGACCAACAGACCGCATGACCGGGGCAACCCGTTCGAACTCCGCATCCAAATCTTCCAGGTCAAGATTGCGAGCGACTGTCTCCATCTCTTTCTTGCTGAACTTCACCTCCGCCGGTCCCCGCCGTGCCAGGGCAACCACCTCATCGACTTTTAGATGGCGGATCAACCAATGGGCAATGTCAAGCATAACGTTGCCAACGCCGACCAGGGCGACGCGTCTGCCGATGTGAAACTTTTGCTGGCTGAAAGGAGGCAAACTATTGTAGTGATACACGAGATCTTTGGCATGGTATACGCCCAACAGATCTTCACCAGGCAGCCCCAACCACTTCGTGCCCTGCGCGCCTACCGTAACCAATAGGGCCTGAAACCCAATTTCTTTGAGTTCATCGAGTGTGAAATCCCCTTCTTTACCAATCCTGAGATTGCCGTAATATTCAATTCTGGGATCTTCCAAAATCTGGTTAAATTGCTTTCTCAGGCCCAGTTTCATTTTTGTTTTCGTCGGGTAGATGCCGTACTCCGCCAGACCACCGGGTTTGATATCCCGGTTGAAAAGAACCACGTGACTGCCCTGGCTGGCCAGCTGCCTGGCAGCATATAGGCCTGCTGGTCCGGCCCCAATTACCGCAACGAGATGGGTGCTGTTATGATCACTGGTCATCGTGATCCTCCAGAATCAACTCAAAGGACGGCTATTCGCCGTCCGGTTAGCGGCAATGATTATAGCCCGATGAGGAAAAATTCACAAGGCAGTTGGTTGACAGACTTGCGGTAAACAAGTTACTATATAGGCCACATGTCCAATCCGATTAAAAAAACACAACTTTCCAACGGTCTGCTGGTCCTGCTACAGGAGATCCATACCGCGCCCTTGATCAGCAATTGGGTATGGTACCGCGTCGGTTCACGCAACGAAGTTCCCGGGAAGACCGGCATTTCCCATTGGGTTGAACACATGCAGTTTAAGGGGACGCCTGAATTCCCGGCCAGCCTGCTCGACAAAGCCATATCCCGGGAGGGTGGGGTTTGGAACGCCTTCACCTTCCTGGACTGGACCACTTTTTTTGAAACCATGCCCGCCGATAAGATCGACCTGGCGCTCCGTTTGGAAGCCGACCGGATGCTGCATAGCAGCTTTGAACCCGGCGAGGTGGAATCCGAGCGCACCGTGATCATCTCTGAGCGCCAGGGCGGCGAAAATGAGCCTCTCTTTTTGCTGGGTGAACAGGTTCAAGCCGCGGCGTTTCGAGTTCATCCTTACCACCATCAAATCATTGGGGACCTTGCGGACCTGCAGACCATTCAGCGCGAGGATTTGTATGACCACTATCGAACCTATTACGTGCCCAACAACGCCGTCCTTGCCATTGCCGGTGACTTTGAAATTACGGCTATGCTGGACCGAGTCCACGAGTTGTTTGATCCGATTCCCGCCGCCAGCCAACCTGAGCAGCCTGTCCGCCTCGAACCGCCGCAGCCTGGCGAACACCGCCTTACCGTGGAAGGTCCCGGTGAAACGACCTATGTCCAGGCTGCCTACCGGGCGCCGGCAGCGAATGATCCGGATTTCTTCGCCTACATCGTTATGGATAGTCTCTTAACCGGTCCCAGCAACCTGAACATGTTTGGCAGCGGGATCTCCAATAAAACCTCTCGCTTGTATCAGGCCCTGGTGGAATCGGAGCTGGCTGTAAGTGTGTCCGGAGGCTTACCGGCGACGATCGATCCCTCTCTCCACAATATCGTGATCACCGTTCATCCCCAACGGGCTGCCGATGAGGTGATCCTTGCATTGGACCAGGAGATTCGCCGTTTACAAGAGGTGCCCCCAACCTTTGGAGACTTGGAGCGGGCCATGAAGCAGGCCAGCGCGCTGTTCGCCTACGGCAGCGAGAGTATCACCAACCAGGCATTCTGGATGGGGTATTCTGAAATGTTCAGCACCTATGATTGGTTTACCTCTTACCTCGACAATCTGGACAAGGTTACGCCTGAGGATGTCCAGCGCGTGGCGCAACGCTACCTCCGCCCGCAGAACCGCGTGTTGGGTATCTACATCCCTCAGGATAGTGAGAAGGCGTCCGCATGAATTCCGCTTCAATGTCCACAAGATATTCTTTTCCCGGCCCCGAGGACATCACCCGGACACAATTGCCCAATGGCATCGTCGTTCTCGCCCGCCCGAATTTTAATTCTCCTTCGGTTGTGCTCAACGGTTACCTGTCCGTTGGAAACCTGTTCGATCCGGATGAGAAGCTGGGCCTTGCCGGATTCACGGCTTCGGCTTTGATGCGCGGCACTGCACGGCGCAGTTTTCAAGAGATCTACGAGGCGCTCGAATCGGTTGGCGCCAGCCTCGGTTTTAACGGAGGTACGCACACCACCGGCTTTGGCGGCCGGGCGTTGGCCGAGGATCTGGATCTGTTATTAGCCATCCTCGATGAGACCCTGCGCCAGCCCGCCTTCCCCATGGAACAAGTAGAGCGGCTCCGGGCTCAGATACTCACCGGCCTGGCTATTCGCGCCCAGGACACGGGCGAAATGGCCTCGCTGGCTTTTGATCAGGTTGTCTATGCCGGACATCCCTACAGTCGCCCTGAAGATGGCTATCCCGAGACCATCCAGGCCATCACCCGTGCGGACTTGGAAGATTTTCACAGGCGTTACTTTGGCCCGCACAACATGGCGATCGCCATCGTTGGGGCGGTCGATCCTGGCCTGGCGCTTGAAAAAGTTGCCGAAATATTTGGTGAATGGGAAAATCCGCAACAGCCGGATGCGCCTACGCTTCCACCGGTTGTCCCCTTGAATGAATTGGTTACGGAGAAGGTGACCATACCAGGCAAGTTTCAGGCTGATATGGTGATTGGAGCGGCGGGTCCCGCACGCCAGTCTCCGGATTACCTGGCTGCAGCTTTAGGGAACAGCGTTCTCGGTCAATTTGGCATGATGGGCCGGATCGGAGATGCGGTAAGGGAAAAAGCCGGCCTGGCTTACTACTCTTACAGCAGTTTGGGCGGCGGCCTTGGACCGGGACCCTGGTATATCTCCGCCGGGGTTGATCCCGCGAATGTCGAGCGAGCCAGCTCGCTAATCCGCGAGGAGATTCGCCATTTCACAGAAGCACCCGTCTCCCAGGAAGAGTTATCGGATAGCCAGGCGAACTTCATCGGTCGTCTGCCGCTCTCGTTAGAATCAAACGGTGGTGTGGCAGCCGCGCTGATCAACCTTGAACGGTACCAGCTGGGCCTGGATTACTACTATCGCTACGAAGACCTGGTCCGCGCCGTCACCCCTGACGAGGTCCTCGAAACGGCGCGCCGCTACCTCGACCCCGACCGCCTTGCAATCTCCATCGCCGGCCCGTGAAGGATCGCTTGTTTTGGACGGTCAATTGCATTTGCTGAAAGACGATGTCTTCCCTTGCAACCGGTGTTGACTTAATCGAAATCGACCGGATCGAGAGCGCTATTGAGAGCCATGGTGAGCGCTTCTTGAATCGTGTTTTCACCCCACAAGAATTGTCTGAGGTGGGAGGAAATTTCGCCTCGCTGGCAGCCAGATTCGCGGCGAAAGAGGCAGTAGCAAAAGCTTTGGGCACTGGGATCGGCTTTGTCAGCTGGCAGGAGATTGAAATCTTGCGCGGCTCCGCACGGGAGCCAAATTTGTGCTTACATGGTGAAGCCAAACGATTGGCAGAAGAAAATCATTTACATACCTGGTCCATCAGCCTGAGCCACTCGCATAGATATGCTATTGCATTCGCAGTAGCAATCGGGGATAATCAAAAATAATCGAAAATTATCCGGTTTCGTTGCCGCTCCTTTTGTTGTATCTTGCCTCCGCACGGAGTTCCCACCATGCCCAGATTTATAAGAAAAGCCCTGCTCGGTCTGTTAGCGTTCATTGGTATCCTGGTGCTCTTTCTGGCTGCACTCATCCCCATCAATGTCCGGCGCTCATTCCCGCCAACTAATGGCGGCATCCAGCTTGCGGGTCTGGATAATTCAGTAGATATATTCCGTGACGAATTTGGCATCCCGCACATCTACGCCAGCAGCGCGCATGACTTGTTTTTCGCCCAGGGTTACGTTCATGCCCAGGATCGATTCTGGCAGATGGACTTCTGGCGTCACCAGGGCGCCGGCAGGTTGTCCGAGCTGCTGGGCGAAGCCACGCTGGAGACGGACATCTTCTTGCGTACTTTAGGCTGGGAGCGCGTTGCCCGCCAGGAATTGGAGACTTTAGATCTTGAATCGGTGGCAATCCTGGAAGCCTATTCTGAGGGGGTAAACGCTTACCTGGCAGCGCGGCGCGGCGCCGCGGTCAGCCTGGAATACTTTTTTCTACCCATTCTCAATCGTGGCTATCAGATTGAACCCTGGAAGCCGCTAAACACTTTGACCTGGGGGAAAGCTATGGCGTGGGATCTGAGAGCCAATTTGGACAGCGAGGTTGATCGCGCCCGCCTATTAAAGTCGATGCCTCCCGAACAGGTCGCGCAGCTCTTCCCTGCTTACCCCTCCGATCATCCCGTGATTGTTTCTAACCCTCCCGTCACCGTTGGATCAAAGCAATCTTTATCCACTGGGGGACGGATCGCCTCCGCCGTTTATCCGGCACTGGACGAATTGAGTCAGCAGCTCGCTTCCATGCCCCCATTGTTTGGAGAGAAGCTTCCTGGCATGGGCTCCAATAGCTGGGCAATCTCCGGAGATCTGACGACGACTGGCGGGCCGATTTTGGCCAATGATCCTCACCTCAGCGCACAAATGCCTTCCATCTGGTACCAGGTGGGCTTGCACTGTGTTTCCAAGGGTCCGGATTGCCCCTACGATATAACAGGCTTCTCCTTTGCCGGCGCTCCGGGCGTGATCATCGGTCATAGTGACCGCATCGCCTGGGGGTTTACCAACCTTGGCGCGGACGTCATGGATCTCTATGTCGAAAGGATCAATCCGGATAATTCCAACCAGTACGAATTTGAGGGTGAATGGGTCGATATGCGGGTCTTGACCGAAACCATTCAAGTGGCCGGCGGCGAGCCAGAAGAGATCAGCGTGCGTATCACCCGGCATGGACCGATTATCACGGAAGCCTATGGCTTGCAGGATTTTGCTCAAGAAACCGGCATCGATCTTCCTGAAAATTATGCGCTGGCCCTGCGCTGGACGGCTCTGGAACCGGGTCGTATCTTTCGAGCAATCTGGAGCATGAATCGCGCTCAGAACTGGGAGGAGTTTCGCCAGGCGGCCCGGCATTTAAACGTTCCATCTCAAAACCTGGTTTACGCCGATGTCGATGGGAACATCGGATACCAGATGCCGGGCAATATCCCCATCCGCTCTGATGGTCACACCGGTGAGTTGCCAGTCCCTGGCTGGACGGGTGAATATGAGTGGCAGGGGTATATTCCCTTTGAAGAGCTGCCCTTCACGTTCAATCCTCCTGAGGGATATATTGTGACCGCCAACAACGCCGTCGTCGGACCGGAATACCCCTACATCATAAGCACCGACTGGGATAACGGTTTCCGCGCTCAGCGCATCGTTAACATGATCCAAAATGCCCCGGAGCCGATTTCCATGGAGTTCGTTCAGCAAATGCAGGGCGATAATCGCTTCATGATAGCCGGTGATCTACTGCAAATTCTACTGGAAGTGCCTCTCGAGACGGAGCGATTACAGCAGGCCCGCGAACTTCTCGTCGACTGGGATTACCAGTTCGACATGGACTCCGCGGCGGCGGCTCTGTTTGCCAGTTTCTGGAAGCATCTGCTCGCCGCGACCTTTGAGGATCAATTGCCTGAATTTTATAAACCTTCCGGCGCCGATGATTGGATGGATCTCGTGCGCCGCCTGGCCCATGAGCCAGACAGCTCATGGTGGGACGATCAGAACACCTCCGAAAAGGAATCCCGGGACGAGATTTTCCAGAAGGCCTTTTCTCTGGCATTGTCCGAACTCGAGGATTCGCTGGGGGATAATCCCGCCGAATGGAGCTGGGGTGAACTGCATACGCTCACTTTCGAAAATCAAGTTATGAGCAATTTCCCACTGATCAACCAGCTTTTTAACCGCGGCCCCTTCCCAACCTCCGGAGGCAGCGATATCGTTAACGCGACCGGTTGGAATGCCAGCCGTTCTTACGAAGTGACCAGCCTTCCGTCCATGCGAATGATCGTGGATTTGAGTAATTTAAGCAATTCTCTCAGCATACACACCACCGGCCAATCCGGACATCCTTACCATCCCCACTACATCGATATGGCGGATCCCTGGCGCTCACTCCAGTACCACCCGATGCTCTGGGAACGCGGCCAGGTCGAATCGGCGGCCGCGTCTCATTTGAGATTGCTTCCATGAACCGATTTATTCCTCCGCTTGCTAAACCAAAATCGGCGGACCCATTGCTTCCGCCGATTTTATAAATTCTGCCTGCAGGCCACCACCCAATTTACCAATCTACCGATTTACCAGTTTACCAAATCCCGCCCCCATCTTGTCTACGTGTTTACCTTGTTTACCTGTCTACCCTGTCTTCCTGTCCTACGCCCTCAACCTCTGTGAAGATCGAGACCTTTCCTTGAAGAACTCGTATACGCCGGGTAGGACGGAGATGAGGATGATTGCCAGAACGACGAAGGTGAAGTTTTCCTGCACAAAGTCCAGGTTGCCAAAGAAATAGCCA
>Ga0209109_10002147_pt1 | contig 10821 bp, 5 predicted proteins | sample Rifsed10ft2_FD_184004 | JGI IMG/M metagenome (GOLD analysis project Ga0209109, IMG submission 184004) | Soil microbial communities from Rifle, Colorado, USA - sediment 10ft 2 (version 2) | ecosystem: Environmental > Terrestrial > Deep subsurface > Rock core/Sediment | place: Rifle, Colorado... | reverse complement strand
GCCTCCGCCATCTTGTGAGTGTCTTCGCGCTTCTTCACGGCCGTCCCGCGGTTGTTGGCCGCGTCCAGCAGCTCGCCGGCGAGCCGCTCCGACATGCTCTTCTCCGCGCGGCGCCGCGCCGCCCCGATCAGCCAGCGCATGCTGAGTGCCGTCCGCCGGTCCGGCCGCACCTCGACGGGCACCTGGTAGGTCGAGCCGCCCACGCGGCGCGACTTGACCTCCACGGCCGGCTTGCAGTTGTCCACGGCCGCCTTGAAGAGCTTGAGCGCGTCCTGCTTGGCCCGGTCCTCCATGGCGCCCATGGCCTCGTACATGATCTTCTCGGCCGTGCTCTTCTTGCCGCCGTACATCATCATGTTGACGAACTTCGCCACGATCCGGCTCCCGTACTTGGGATCCGGCAGGATCTCCCGCTTCGCCGCCCCTGCCCGACGCATTTACGCCGCGCTCCCGGCCTTGGGCTGCTTCGCTCCGTATTTGGAGCGGCTCTGCTTCCGCCCGGCGACGCCGGCCGTGTCGAGCGACCCGCGGATGATGTGGTACCGGATGCCCGGCAGGTCCTTCACCCGGCCGCCCCTGATCAGGACGATCGAGTGCTCCTGCAGGTTGTGGCCGACGCCCGGGATATAGGACGTGACCTCGAGGCCGTTGGTCAGCCGCACGCGGGCCACCTTCCGCAGGGCGGAGTTCGGTTTCTTGGGCGTGGTGGTGTACACGCGGATGCACACCCCGCGCTTCTGCGGGCAAGCCTCCATTGCGGGCGTCTTGGACTTCTTCCGCACCGCCTCGCGGCCCTGCCGCACCAGCTGATTGATTGTCGGCATATCTCCCCTGTGGCTCTGATCGACCCCCCGGGTCAGCCTAAGCTCCGGTCAATAGGGCCAAAACTCTAACTTTCTACCTGAAATAGGGGCCCTTGTCAAGTCGCTGACACCTGGCCCTCCTAGCCTGCCTGGGCAATCTCCTCGCCGCCGTCGCCCTCGGCGGACTCGGCTGCGGCCTCGGCGGGGGCCTCCTCGACGGCCACCGCGGCCTCCTCGCCGCCCTGGCTGAGCACCTCGGCCCGTGTGTAGTGCCCGAGCCCCGTGCCCGCCGGGATCAGCCGGCCGACGATGACGTTCTCCTTGAGGCCGCGCAGGTCGTCCTGCTTGCCGCTGATGGCGGCCTCCGTCAGCACCCGGGTGGTCTCCTGGAACGATGCCGCCGAGATGAAGCTGTCGGTCGAAAGCGAAGCCTTTGTGATCCCGAGGAGCACGGGCTTGGCTGTCGCCGGCGGCTTGCCGGCCGCGTTGGCCTTGTCGTTCTCGTCCTGGAAGACGAACTTGTCCACCAGCTCCCCCACCACGAAGTCGGTGCCACCGACCTCCTCGATGCGAACCCGGCGCAGCATCTGCCGCACGATGATCTCGATATGCTTGTCGTTGATGGTCACGCCCTGCAGCCGGTAGACCTCCTGCACCTCGTTGACGAGGTAGCGCTGCAGCTCCCGGTCGCCCAGGACCGCCAGGTAGTCGTGCGGGTTCGGGGAGCCGTCCATCAGCGCCTCGCCCGCCTTGACCCGGTCGCCCTCGTGGACGGAGATGTGCTTGCCGCGGGGGATAAGGTACTCCTTGGTCTCGCCGTCGTCGGCGCGGATGATGATCTTGCGCATGCCTTTGACGAAGCCGGCGAACTCGACCGCGCCGTCGATCTCGGTGATGACCGCCTGCTCCTTCGGCTTGCGCGCCTCGAAGAGCTCGGCCACCCGCGGCAGACCGCCCGTAATGTCCTTGGTCTTCGTCGTCTCGCGCGGAATCTTCGAGATGATGTCGCCCTGGTGCACCTCGGCGCCGTCGGCCACGAGCAGATGGGCGCCCACGGGCAGCATGTAGCGGCCCCGCGTCTCGCCGGCCGACTCGCTGTCCGGCGAGTTGTCCCCGCCGCTCGGCGCCTTGACCGACACCCGGGGCTGGAGCTTGCCCTCCTGGTCCTCGATGATCACGCGCCGGGCCAGACCCGTAACCTCGTCGAACTCCTCGCGGATCGTGACGCCGTCCACGATATCGCGGAACGTGACCGTGCCGCTGACCTCGGTCAGGATCGGTGTCGTGAACGGGTCCCACTCGACGAGCAGCTTGCCGAGCGTCACCTTGCCGTCGTCCTTGATCTTGATCCGGGCGCCCGGCACGACGGGGTACCGCTCCTTCTCGCGGCCGCGCTCGTCCACCACCACGATCTCGCCGTTGCGGTTGAGCACGACGATGTCCCCGTCGCGGTTCACGACGGAGCGGATGTTGTGGTACTTCACGATACCCGCGTGCTTGGCCTCGTGCTTGGAGGCCTCGACCACGCGGCTCGCCGTGCCGCCGATGTGGAAGGTCCGCATGGTCAGCTGGGTGCCGGGCTCGCCGATGGACTGGGCGGCGATGATGCCCACCGCCTCGCCGAACTCGGCCAGGCGGCCCGTGGCCAGGTTGCGCCCGTAGCACATGACGCAGATGCCGCGCTTCGACTCGCAGGTGAGCGCCGAGCGGATGCGCACGCGCTCGAGGCCCGAGTCCTCGATCCTTTGGGCCAGCTCCTCGGCGATCTCGGTGCCGGCCTGGACGATGATCTCGCCCGTGAACGGGTCGCGGATGTCCTCGGCGGCCACGCGCCCCAGCACGCGGTCGCGCAGGGACTGGATGATGTCGCCGCCCTCGACCAGCGGCGCCGCGTCGATGTACTTGACCGTGCCGCAGTCGTACTCGGAGACGATGACGTCCTGGGAGACGTCGACGAGCCTTCGCGTCAGATAGCCGGAGTCGGCCGTCTTCAGCGCGGTGTCGGCCAGGCCCTTTCGGGCACCGTGCGTGGAAGTGAAGTACTCGAGCACGGTCAGGCCTTCGCGGAAGTTGGACGTGATCGGCGTCTCGATGATCTCACCCGACGGCTTGGCCATGAGGCCGCGCATACCGGCCAGCTGCCGGATTTGCTGCTTCGAGCCGCGGGCTCCGGAGTCGGCCATCATGTAGATGGGGTTGAACTCGCCGCCCTGCTCACCGCCCTCGAGCTCGCGGAACATGGCATCGGCGATCTGCTCCGTCGTGTGCGCCCAGATGTCGACGACTTTGTTGTAGCGCTCACCGTTGGTGATGACACCGTCCTGGTACTGCTGCTCGACCTCGTTGACCTGCTTGCGGGCGCGCTCGATCAGCTCACCCTTCGCCGCGGGAATGTGCATGTCCTGGATGCCGATCGAGAGACCCGACAGCGTCGCATAGCGAAAACCGATGTCCTTCAGGTCGTCCAGGAAGGCGACCGTCGCCTCGTTGCCGAGCCGGTTGTAGCAGTCGGCGATGAGCGTGCCGATCTCCTTCTTCTTCAGCTCCTTGTTCACGAAGCGCAGCGGCTCGGGCACCACGTCGTTGAGCAGCGTGCGCCCGACCGTCGTCTCGATGACACCGCCGTTGTACCGCAGCCGGATCCGCGCCTGCAGATCCACGTCCTCGTTGTCGTAGGCGATGCGAGCCTCTTCCGGGTCGGCGAAGAGCCGCCCCTCGCCCTTGGCGCCCGCGCGCTCCTTGGTCAGGTAGTAGATGCCGAAGACCATGTCCTGCGTCGGGATCGCCACAGGTGCCCCGTTCGAGGGCGACAGGATGTTGTTGGCCGAAAGCATCAGCACCTGCGCCTCCATCTGCGCCTCCATGGAGAGCGGCACGTGCACGGCCATCTGGTCGCCGTCGAAGTCGGCGTTGAACGCGGTACAGACCAGCGGGTGGATCTCGATGGCCTTGCCCTCGACCAGGATGGGCTCGAAGGCCTGGATGCCCAGGCGGTGGAGGGTCGGCGCGCGGTTCAACAGCACCGGGTGCTCCGTGATGACCTCCTCGAGGATGTCCCACACCTCCGGCCGCTCTTTCTCGACGAACTTCTTGGCGGCCTTGATGGACGAGGCGATGCCTCGCTCTTCGAGCTTTCGGAGGATGAAGGGCTTGAAGAGCTCGAGCGCCATCTTCTTCGGCAGGCCGCACTGGTGGAGCTTGAGGTACGGGCCGACGACGATGACGGAACGGCCGGAGTAGTCCACGCGCTTGCCGAGCAGGTTCTGCCGGAAACGCCCCTGCTTGCCCTTGAGCGTGTCGGAGAGCGACTTGAGCGGCCGGTTGTTCGGCCCGGTGATGACCCGGCCGCGCCGCCCGTTGTCGAACAGCGCGTCCACCGCCTCCTGCAGCATCCGCTTCTCGTTGCGGATGATGATCTCGGGCGCCCGCAGCTCCATCAGCCGCTTCAGGCGATTGTTGCGGTTGATGACCCGGCGGTAGAGGTCGTTGAGGTCCGATGTCGCGAAGCGACCGCCGTCCAGCGGCACCAGCGGGCGCAGCTCGGGCGGGATGACCGGCAGCACCTCGAGGATCATCCACTCCGGCTGGTTGCCGGACTTGAGGAAGGCCTCGACGACCTTGAGTCGCTTGACGATCTTCTTCCGCTTCTGCGCGGAGGTCTCGACGCCCATCTGGGTGCGCAGCTCGCGCGCGAGCACGTCCATGTCCATGGCGCGCAGCAGCTCGCGGATCGCCTCGGCGCCCATGCCGACCGTGAAGGCGTCGTGGCCGTGCTCCTCCTGGAGCTTGCGGGTCTTGTCCACCGCCACGAGGTCCTTCTTCTTCAGCCCCGGCACCTTGCCGGGCTCGAGGACGACGTACTCCTCGAAGTACAGGATCTTCTCGAGCTCCCGCAGCGACATGTCCAGCAGCTGGCCGATGCGCGAGGGCAGGCCCTTGAAGAACCAGACGTGCGAGACCGGCGACGCGAGCTCGATGTGCCCCATGCGCTCGCGGCGCACCCGGGCGCGCGTAACCTCGACGCCGCACTTGTCGCAGATCACGCCCGCGAACTTCATGCGCTTGTACTTGCCGCAGGCGCACTCGTAGTCCTTTGTCGGCCCGAAGATGCGGGCGCAGAACAGGCCGTCCCGCTCGGGCTTGAACGTCCGGTAGTTGATCGTTTCCGGCTTCTTGACCTCGCCGTGCGACCAGTCGCGGATCTTCTGCGGTGCGGCCAGCTTGATGCGGATCGCGCCGAAGGTCATGGGCTTCGGGTGCCGATCGAGGATCCCCCACAGGTCCTTCGTGGGCTTCTCGTCCCGAACGAGGCTTCCGAATGTCCGGTCCGTCAGCATTCTAGGAATCTCCTTTTGCTAAGTTCGCCTCGGACGGCGGGGCCCCAGCCCCGCGACGTCCTGCGGCTCAGCCTTCCATCTTCGCTCGCCTCGGACGGCGGGGCCCCAGCCCCGCGACGTCCTGCGGCTCACACTGCTGCGCTAGGCCGGCTTCTTGCTGTCCTTGGGCACGAGCTCCACATCCAGGGCCAGGCTCTGCAGCTCCTTCACGAGCACGTTGAAGGACTCCGGCGTGCCAGGCTCGAGGAAGTTTTCTCCCTTCACGATGGCTTCGTAGATCCGGTTGCGGCCCTCGACGTCGTCCGACTTGACCGTCAGCATCTCCTGCAGCGTGTGGGCCGCGCCGTACGCCTCGAGCGCCCACACTTCCATTTCGCCGAAGCGCTGGCCGCCGAACTGCGCCTTGCCCCCCAGCGGCTGCTGGGTGACGAGGGAGTACGGCCCGATGGACCGCGCGTGCATCTTATCGTCCACCAAATGGGCCAGCTTGAGGATGTAGATCTGGCCGACCGTCACCTCCTGGTGAAAGGGCTTGCCAGTGCGGCCGTCGCAGAGGCTCGTCTTGCCGGAGGCAGGCAGGCCCGCCTGCGTCAGGTGTCCGCGGATTTCGCTCTCCGTGGCGCCGTCGAACACCGGGCTCGCCACCCACATCCCGAGGGCCTTGGCCGCCCAACCGAGATGGGTCTCGAGGATCTGTCCCACGTTCATGCGTGAGGGCACGCCAAGCGGGTTCAGCACGATCTCCACCGGCGTGCCGTCGGGCAGGTACGGCATGTCCTCCTCGGGCAGCACCCGGGAGACGACACCCTTGTTGCCGTGGCGGCCGGCCATCTTGTCGCCGACCGAGAGCTTGCGCTTCACAGCCACGTAGACCTTGACCATCTTGATGACGCCGGGCGGGAGGTCGTCGCCGCGTCGCAGCCGGCCGACGCGCTCCTCCAGCATGCGGTCGAAGAAGGCGATCTGGTCGTCCGCCAGCTCCTCGATGCGCTTGATGGTGTTGACCAACCCGTCATCTTCCTTGATCTTGACCTTCTTCAGCTCGTGCCAAGAGAAATTCTCCAGCTCGGGCCGGTCGATCTTGTCGCCCTTCTTGGCGATCCGGTCCTTCTTGATGGGATCGACGAGGTCCTGCGTCAGCGTCTTGCCCACCAGGATGTTCTTGAGCTTCTGGTCGCGCTCGAGCTCGACCATGGCGATCTCGTCCTGGTAATCCTTCTCCAGGCCCGCGACCTCCTCTTCTTCGATGGACTTGGCGCGCTCGTCCTTGTCGACGCCACGGCGCGAGAAGACCTTGACGTCCACCACCGTGCCCTCGATGCCCGGGGGCACGGTCAGCGACGTGTCGCGTACGTCACCCGCCTTCTCGCCAAAGATCGCCCGCAGCAGCTTCTCCTCGGGCGTCAGCTGTGTCTCACCCTTCGGCGTGATCTTGCCGACGAGGATGTCGCCGGCCTTGACCTTGGCGCCGATGCGCACGATGCCCGAGTCGTCGAGGTCTTTCAACGCCTCTTCGGAGACGTTCGGGATGTCGCGCGTCACCTCTTCCTTGCCGAGCTTGGTGTCGCGCGCCTGGACCTCGAACTCCTCGATGTGGATGGAGGTATAGCGGTCGTCCTTGACAAGCCGCTCCGAGACCAGGATCGCGTCCTCGAAGTTGTAGCCGCCCCACGGCATGAAGGCGACGAGCACGTTGCGCCCGAGGGCCAGCTCGCCCTGGTCGGTGCCGGGCCCGTCGGCGATGACATCGCCGGCGTGGACGCGGTCCCCCTTCTTCACGATAGGTCGCTGATTGATGCAGGTGTTCTGGTTCGAGCGCCGGTACTTCGTCAGATTGTAGATGTCCAGCGGGAGGTCCTGGACGGGGTCGGCCTTCTTGGAGCGCGTCTCGGCGCGTACCACGACGCGATTGGCGGAGACGTACTCGACCACGCCGGGCCGCCGGGCCAGCACGACCGCGCCCGAATCACGCGCCACGATGTGCTCCATACCCGTGCCGACGTACGGCGCCTCCGGCTGCAGCAGCGGCACCGCCTGGCGCTGCATGTTCGAGCCCATGAGGGCGCGGTTGGCGTCGTCGTTCTCGAGAAACGGCACCATGGCGGCCGCCACCGACACGAGCTGCTTCGGCGACACATCCATGAAGTTGAGCTCCTCTGGGGAGACCATCTTGTACTCGCCGCTCTTCCTGGCCGACACGCGGTCGCGCACGAAGCGGCTGCGGGCATCCAGCTCGGCGTTGGCCTGGGCGATGACGAACTGCTCCTCCTCGAGCGCGGACAGGAATACGATCTCGTCCGACACCGTGCCGTTCTGCACCTTCCGGTATGGCGTCTCGATGAAACCGAACTCGTTGATCCGGGCGTACGTCGACAGCGACGAGATGAGGCCGATGTTCGGGCCTTCAGGCGTCTCGATGGGGCAGATGCGCCCGTAGTGCGTCGGGTGGACGTCGCGCACCTCGAAGCCGGCGCGCTCGCGCGAGAGACCCCGGGGACCTAAGGCCGAGAGGCGGCGCTTGTGGGTCAGCTCGGCCAGCGGGTTCGTCTGGTCCATGAACTGGCTGAGCTGCGAGGAGCCGAAGAATTCCTTGACCACCGCCGAGACCGGCTTGGCGTTGATCAAGTCGTGGGGCATCAGGTTCGTGATGTCGGAGATCGACATCCGCTCCTTGACGGCCCGCTCCATGCGGGTGAGCCCGACCCGGAACTGGTTCTCCAGCAGCTCGCCCACCGACCGGACGCGGCGGTTGCCGAGGTGGTCGATGTCGTCCGTGGACTTGGTGCCGAGCCGCACCTGCAGGAGATGGCGGATGACGTACACGACGTCCTCGCCGCGCAGGGTCTTGGCGTTGAGATTGGCGTTGATGCCGAGCTTCTTGTTGATCATGAAGCGGCCCACACGCGCCAGGTCATAGCGGCGCGGATCCATGAACATCCCGCGGAACAGCGCGCGGGCCGACTCCACCGTGGGCGGGTCGCCCGGGCGGAGGCGCCGGTAGATCTCGACGAGCGCCTCGTCCGGGTTCTTGAAGTGGTCGCGGGACAGGGTCTCGTAGATCGACGCGTCCGCCTTCCCGGGCACCATCGTCAGCAGCTTGAGCGCCGAAATCTTGCGCGCCATGAGCTGCGCCAGGAGCGTCTGCGTGATCTCCTGGTTGGTCTCGACCAGCACCTCGCCGGTGTCGGCATCGACGACGCGGTCGCCCGTGCGGCGGCCCACCAGCGAGTCGGCCTTGACCGGGATCTTCGTGACCCCCGCCTCCAGGAGCTTCTCGATCAACTTGGGGTTCAGCGCCTTGCCGCTGGCGACCATCGGCTCGCGGTGCCGCGGCGGCTTGACGTCATCGGAGACCTTGACGCCGTTGTGGGCCTCGGGGTGGAGCTTCACCCAGGCCGTGCGGTCCTCGAAGCTCAGGACCTCCTCGAGCTCGTAGAATTGCCCGAGGATCTCGGCGTCCGAGAGGACAACGCCCTTCTCGAGGAACGTGAACGCGCGCAGGAACGCCGTCGCGAGCATCTTGCGGCGGCGGTCCACGCGGACGAAGAGGATGTCGTTGGCGTCAAACTCGAACTCGACCCACGACCCGCGATAAGGGATGACGCGCGCGGAGTACAGCAGCTTGCCCGAGGCGACGGTCTTCCCCTTGTCGTCGTCGAAGAAGACGCCGGCCGAGCGCTGCAGCTGCGACACCACGACGCGCTCGGTGCCGTTGATGATGAAGGTGCCCTTGTCGGTCATCAGCGGCAGCTCGCCCAGGTAGACCTCCTGGCCGCGCTGCTCGCGGATGGTGCGGGTCTTGGCCTCCTTGTCGTGGTCGTAGACCACGAGCCGCAGCGTCACCTTGAGCGGGATGGCGAACGTCATCCCGCGATCGTGGCACTCCTCGACCGTGTACTTCGGATCGCCGAAGTGGAAGCTGTCGAACTCGAGCAGGGCGTTGTCGTTGTAGTCCGCGATGGGGAACACGGACTTGAACACCGCCTGCAGCCCCGTCTCCTCGCGGCGCTCGGGCGCCACGTCCTTTTGTAAGAATTGCTCGTACGACCGCTTCTGGATCTCGATGAGATTCGGGATCTCAACGATGGACGGGATCTTGCCGAAGTCCTTGCGGACCCGGCGCCCGCACTGGATCGTGCCTGCCATACACCCTCCGCGCCCCGACGGCATCAAGCCGCCGGGTGCTCAACCCCGCCGGACGGGCCGGGGCCACACGTTGGTCGAGGGGGGCGCGCGCCCCCGTTCCATGCTCTCCCGCGCGTGCGGAGGCTACTTCACTTCGACCGTCGCCCCAACCTCCTCGAGCTTCTTCTTCATGTCCCCGGCCTCGGCCTTGGCCAGCTTCTCCTTGACCGCCTTGGGCGCGCCGTCGACCAGGTCCTTGGCCTCCTTGAGGCCCAGACCCGTGAGCTCGCGCACCACCTTGATCACCTGGATCTTCTTCTCGCCGGCCGCGATAAGCACGATGTCGAACTCCGTCTTCTCCTCGGCTGCCGCCGCACCGCCGGCTGCCGCCGCGCCGCCGGCCGCCGGGGCGGCCACCGCCGCCGCCGCCGACACGCCCCACTTCTCCTGCAAGAGCTTCGAAAGCTGGGACGCCTCCAGCAGCGTCAGCGTGTCCAGCTTTTCCGCGATCTCTTCGATGTTCGTCGCCATGTCATCCGCCTCCGTGTGTGGTTGCTACGTCGTAATGTGAAAGCCTGTCTCAGGCCGACTCGGCCGCGCCCTTGCCCCTGGCGGCGAGCACGTACACGATCTCCCGGAGCGGCGCCTGCAGCAGGCTCACGAGCTGAGCCATCGGTCCCTGCACGGCGCCCACGATCTGGCTCCGGAGCTGTTCCTTGGACGGAAGGTCCGCCAGGGCCTTGAGCTCCGCCGGCTGAACGACCTTGCCTTCCACCAACCCGAGCTTGATCTGCAGCTGGGGGTTCGTCTTGACGAAGGCCTGCAGCGCCTTCGCCACCGCCACCGGGTCCTGCTTGGTGAACACGAGCCCCGTCGGGCCCTTGAGGTGCGCGCCGAGCGCGTCGAGGGCCGAGCCCTTGACGGCCAGGCGAGCCAAGCGGTTCTTGACCACCTTGTACTCCGCCGCGGCCCCCTTGAGCTGCTTGCGCAGGTCCGACAGCTGCTTGACGCTGAGCCCGCGATACTCCGTCAGCACCGCGCTCTTGGCGGTGCCCAGCCGCTCCTTCAGGGCCTCGACGCTCTCCACTTTCGCTTGAGTCGGCACGTCCCCGCTCCTTGTCCGGCTAGATCTGCTTCTTGAACTGGTTCGCGACCCGCTGGGCGTCCACCGGGATGCCCGGCCCCATGGTCGTGGACAGCGTCAGCGAGCGCAGGTACACGCCCTTTGACGCCGCCGGCTTGGCCTTGACGATGGCTTCGAGCAGCGCCATCGCGTTGGCAACGAGGCTCTCCTGCGGGAACGACTTCCTGCCCACCTGCACGTGGACGTTGCCGGCCTTGTCCACGCGGAACTCGACCTTGCCTGCTTTGACCTCGCGCACGGCGCGGCCGACGTCAAACGTCACGGTGCCCATCTTCGGGTTCGGCATGAGCCCGCGCGGGCCGAGCACCTTGCCGAGCCGGCCGACCTGCCCCATGAGGTCGGGCGTCGCGATCGTCGAGTCGAAGTCCATGAAGCCGCCCTGGATCTTCTCGACCAGGTCCTCGGCGCCCAC
>Ga0209109_10002145_pt1 | contig 10823 bp, 9 predicted proteins | sample Rifsed10ft2_FD_184004 | JGI IMG/M metagenome (GOLD analysis project Ga0209109, IMG submission 184004) | Soil microbial communities from Rifle, Colorado, USA - sediment 10ft 2 (version 2) | ecosystem: Environmental > Terrestrial > Deep subsurface > Rock core/Sediment | place: Rifle, Colorado... | reverse complement strand
GGACCACCTCGGCCTGGGCCAGGATCTCTTCCTCGGTGCTGTCGGGCCGCAGGAGCGAGTGATCGATCAGGCGAGCGAGCTCTGCGCGATTCATGGTTTCCGTCCTTGACCGCCCTGGATCGTGGCCAGGGCATCCCGCAGGTAAGCATCCAGGGCAGCCTGCGACGCGAATTCGGGCGTGGTATCCGGCACGCCCACGTAGTAGATAATCGTCGTCGGCCGCCGCGCCTGCCAGTCGGCGACCGTCCGGTACAGCAGGACCTCGCGCCGCGGGAAGTCCGCAAAGCTCCCCCGAAGGCTGCGGACGTCCAGCCGTTCCCCCAGCGGCTGCCCGTCCAGGACCACCTCGCGCTTCTGCGTGAAGGGATCCACCGCCTCGATCCGCACGGCCGCGACGGGCTGGCCCCGTGGAACGATTCGAAGGATCACCTGGCTCTGATCCTCCACGGGCGCCTTCAGGATCCCCCAGGCGATGGCGACCCCCTCTCCCGCGTACACGGAGTTCGCGCCGTGCACTTCGTGCCCCTGCCCCGGCGCGACGGCCGGCCAAGCCAAAAGGAGCAACCCCAGGACGGCTCCCCCCACCTTGCCCCGCTCCCAATGAAGAAGAAGAGGGCGGGGCAGGGAGCCGTGCGGCGGTCGTCGGTCGCCTGTCACTTGGTACCTCCGGGCAAGAGGGGGACGCCGGCCGGGGGCAGATGCAAGCCCACCCGGTCGCCGGGCGAGAAGCGTCCGGCCTGGGCGGGGTCGTACCGGGTGACCTGAAGGACGTCGGCGCCGACCCGAACCACGTATTCCGTCTTTTCTCCCAGGAAGGTCCGGGACACGATCGTGCCCGGAATGGCGCCCTGCGCCCCCATGGGGCCGAGGGCGATCACCTCGGGCCGCAGCACGAGACGCAGGGACTGCCCCGGCGCGATCCCGGCGGGCGGGGCGGCAAGACGGAGTCGCTGTCCGGCCACCTCCACCTCGACCCCCGACGGATCCACCGACAGGGCGCGGCCCGTGAGCAGGTTCGTGCGACCGATGAACTGGGCCACGAACTCGGAGCCCGGCTGGTGGTACAGGACCTCGGCCGTCCCCTCCTGCACGATCCGCCCCTGGTGCATCACCGCGATCCGGTCGGAGATGGCCATGGCCTCTTCCTGGTCGTGGGTCACGTAGACCGCGGTGATGGACAGGCGCTTCTGCAGGTCCCGCAGCTCTCCCCGCATGTGGATGCGCAGCTTGGCGTCCAGGTTGGACAGCGGCTCGTCGAAGAGCAGCACCCGCGGGCGAATGACGATGGCGCGCGCCAGCGCCACGCGCTGCTGCTCCCCGCCCGAGAGCTGGTTGGGGAACTGCTGGTCGTATCCCTGCAGGCCGACCAGCGCGAGGACCTCGGCCACCGCCCGCGAGATCTCCCCGCCGGATCTTCCCTGCACCCGCAGGCCGTACGCCACGTTCTCGAAGACCGAGAGGTGGGGGAAGAGCGCATAGTTCTGGAAGACGAAGCCGATGTTTCGCTGGTTCGCCATGAGGCCGGTGACATCCTGCTCGCCGATGAAGATCCGCCCCGCATCCGGCTGCTCGAACCCCGCGATCATCCGTAAGGTGGTTGTCTTGCCGCAACCTGAGGGACCCAGGAGCGTCAGCAGCTCCGCGGGGTGGACCGTGAGGCTCACGTCCCGGACCGCATACACCTCGCCTTTCACCCGGTGGGCGAAGCGCTTGGACACGCCCTCCAGCCGAATACCGATCGCGCTCACGCTAACCCCCGAAACTCCTCAACAAGTGGACTCCGACAGCGACAGCGATCGCCGACAGCGAGAAGGCCTCTTTCCCTGTCCCTGTCGCTGTCCCTGTCAGGGTCTTAGCCGACAGCGACAGCGATTGCCGACAGCGACAAGACCGCTTTGCCCTTCCCTGTCCCTGTCCCTGTCGAATCTCCCTGTCGGGGTCTTAGCCGACAGCGACAGCGATGGCGCATGCGCTCAGCCCCCCAGAATGCTCGTCATCTCCACGGCGCCCCGGGCCCGGAACCGGCGGAGACACAGGCCGATCGCCGCCATCACCGCGAAGACGATCAGGACCACCAGGATCGAAAAGGCGGCCGCGGGTCCCAGGGACAGCTCCGTGATGTTCTCCAGGATGCGGACCGTGATGAGGGTCCAGTTGATGGATACCAGGAAGATCGTGGCGCTGATGGCGGTCATGGAGCGGATGAAGACCACCCCCAGCCCCGCGAAGAACGCCGGGAGGATGAGGGGCAGGGTGATCCGCCGGAACGTGGTCCCGCTCTTGGCGCCCAGCCCCTCCGACGCCTCCTCGATGCTGGGGTCGATCTGCTGGAGGAGGGCCACGGTGGTCCGGATGCCCGTGGGGCTGTAGCGGAAGACGTAACAGACCACGAGGATCAGGGCGGTCCCCGTCAGGACCACCGGCGGATCGTTGAAGGCGATGAGGTACGCGATCCCGACGATGGTCCCGGGCAGCGAGTAGTTGATCATGGACACGATCTCCATCGCCTGCCGCCCCGGGAAGACCTTCTTGGCGACCAGGTACCCCAGGAGGATCCCGTACACCCCGCCCAGGGGCATCCCCACGCCCGCGATGATCAGGGTGTCGTGGATCGCCTTGAGCCCCTCGGTCAGCACGATCTGGTAGTGACGCCACGTCCAGGCATGATTCGCGCCCAGCGCCACCACCACGGAGGCGTAGAAGAGCAGGACGTAGAAATACAGAACGCTCGCCGCCACCAGCAGGCACAGCGCCAGCATGGGGACGCGGGCCCACGGCGCCAGGCTCTTGATGGCGGTCTGGGCGCCCACCTTCCCGGTGATGGTGACGTAGGATTTCCGGCCGACCCAGTAGCGCTGGAGGAGGTAGACCCCCAGGGCCGGCACCAGGAGGACGAAGGACAGGACGGCCCCGCCCTTCAGGTCGAAGAGGCCCGTGATCTGGAGGTACGCCTGGGTGGGCAGGACCGGGAAGGAGTTGCCGGCCAGGATCAGCGGGGTGGCAAAGTCGGCCAGCGACGCCGCAAACAAGAGCAGGAAGGCGTTGGCCAATCCCGGCACGGTCAGGGGCAGCGTCACGGTCCGGAACACGCGCCAGCGGGAACTCCCCAGGCTGAAGGCCATGTCCTCGACGTTCGGGTCGATGCCGGCCAGGACCGGCTTCAGCGTGAGGTAGGCGATGGGAAAGTACGTCAGGGTCTCGGAGAAGAGCGTGCTGTGCAGGCCATAGACCGTGAATCCCTTGATGCCCAGCAGGTGATACGTGATCAGTCCCCGCGGGCCGAACGAGAAGATCATGGCGATGGCGGTGGTGAAGGGCGGGGAGATCAGGGGCAAGAGCGAGGCCGCATCCAGGATCGTGGTCCACGGTCGGGTGAGATTCGCCCGCACCGCGGCAAAGGCGTAGAGGAACCCGAGGACCGTCCCGCAGAGGCCGACCAGCGCCGCCAGGAGCAGGCTGTTCCAGAAGGCCTGCCGGTGATTCACATCCTGGAGGATGGTCGCCAGGTTCGCCAGGGTGAGCTGGCCACCGTCGAGGAAGGCCCGAGCCAGGAGCCTTGCCAGTGGGAACAGGATGAACAGGGCGAGCAGCGCCCACAGGACGAGGACCGTGGCGAAGAGGGTCGGGTCCCGGAGCGTCCGGCGCCAACCGTTGAACCAGGTGCCAGCCATGCTGGTCACAGACGGGTCTCCAAAAAACGAGGGACCGGCGGGTCTCTCGCGCCCGTCGGTCCCCCTCGCGAAAGAAGCCTTCAGCGATCAGCGGTCAGCATTCCGCATCTCCAGCGGAGGACAGTATGCAGCCCTGCTTTCCTATTCCTTCAGGTTCAGGACCTCGTTGATCCAGCGCTCCACGATGCGTTTCCGGTTGGCGCCCGCGTAGGCATCGTCAATGGGGAAGATCTTCGCGCCCTTCAGGACCTCGGCCAGACTGGCCTCGGTCTTCACGTCGGGATGGGCCGGGACGAAGTTGATCTGGTACTTGGCAAAGAGCGACTGCATGGCCGGGGAGCTCGCCCAGTCGATCAGCTTCTTTCCCACTTCGGGATTCTTCGCCCCCTTGACGAGGGCGATGGCCTCGGCCGACGTCCCGATGCCTTCCTTGGGGAAGCTGATGGCCACGTCGTAGCCCTTGGCCTTGGTGTCCAGGGCATCCACGATGAAAAAGATCCCGGCCCCGGCCTGGCCCAGGCCCACCGGCAGGGTGCCGCCGCCGCCGCTCTTGGTATAGAGCTGCACGTTCCGCCGCTTCTTCTTCAGGTAGTCGAAGGCCTTCTCCTCGTCCCGGCCATACACCTCCAGGATGGAGAAGATCCGGGTCACGGCCGTCCCCGAGGTGCGGGCGTCTGCCATCTGGAGCATGTTCTTGTAGGCCGGGTCCAGCAGGTCGTTCCACGAGGCCGGCGGCTTGAGCTTGTGCTCCGCGAGGAACTTGTTGTTGCTCATGAAGACCAGCGGATCGTCCGCGATGGCCACCCACTGGCCCTCGGCGTGCTTGAACCGGGCCGGCAGGACGGAGAAGGCCGGGGGCTTGTAGGCCTCGAAGATGCCCTCCTTGATGCCGGCGGCGTGGGTCTCCACCGGTCCGCCGAAGAGGACGTCCACCCGCGGGTTGTTCTTCTCGGCGATGACGCGGGCCAGGGCCTCGCCCGAGGAGAAGCGCACGAAGTTCACCTTGATCCCCGTGGCCTTCTCGAACTCCTGGAACATGGGCCGGGCCCAGTTCTCCGGCCAGATGGAGTAGGCGTTGACCGTGTCGGCCGCCAACGAGGGGGAGACACAGAACGGGAGGACCGCCAACAGGATGACTGCGGTCAGCATCCACCGGCAGCGCATGGGTGACCTCCTTCCATATTCATTCTGGGATGCACACGGCGGAAGGCCGGTGTGTGTCCCGGCCCGTGCGGGGTCGCGGGACAGTCTGTTGCGTGGACGCTATCAAATGCAAGCGGCGATGTCAACGCGCCACCGCGGTTCGCAGGGGCTAGTACACGAGGCACACAACCGATGTCAGGAGGAGCAGGGGAACGATCAGGATGAGGCCCCAACGCAGGAGGGCGGGGCGGGGCACGCCGGGCGCGACGGTCGGGCGGGGCCCCAGGGAATGGATGAGCGTGAGGATGCCCACATAGGCAAAGCCAAGGGTGTAGAGCACCAGGAATGGCCCGATCAGAAATCGGCCGCGGCCGAGGACCAGGTACACGCCGAACGCAGAATAGGCCGAGAGCGCCAGTTCTCCCACGGCGGTCCAGGAGAACCGGTCGCGGTAGCGGTTGGTCCGCCAGGAGCCTTCGCGCGACTGGATGGCGAACTTCGGGGTCCGGACGAACTCGCCGCCCCGGCGGAAGAGCCCTTCCAGGACGGCCTGGGTGTTGCTGAGGGCGATGCCCGTCCCCAGGAGCATCAGCGAGGGGAGGGACGGAAGGCGCCGGCGCCAGTCCGGGTACAGGACCCGCTGCGAGTACGCGTACAGGGCGGAGGGTCCGAAGGTCGCCAGGCAGAAAAAGGCCGCGGAGGCGAAGAGGCTGTGCCACGAGGCGAAGAACCAGTCCAGGTACAGCAGGATCGGCGAGGCGATCGCCACCAGGAGCATCAAGGGGTGCGCCAGGTAATGGGTGAGGTGGATGACCGCCTGGTACTTCCTGAACCAGGACCCCGGCGCCCGCAGGATGGTGGGGATCAACTTGCGCGCCGTCTGGATGGAGCCCTTGGCCCAGCGCCGCTGCTGGGACTTGAATCCCTGGATCTGCACCGGCAGCTCGGCCGGGCACACGACGTCGGGAAGGAAGACCAGGCGCCAGCCCTTGAGCTGGGCGCGGTAGCTCAGGTCCAGGTCCTCGGTCAGGGTGTCGGCCTGCCAGCCCCCGGCCTCATGGATCGCGCGCGTGCGCCAGATGCCGGCGGTCCCGTTGAAGTTCAGGTACAGCCCCGCCCAGGCGCGTGACCCTTGCTCCACCCCGAAATGGCCGTCAATGCCGAAGGCCTGCCCGGTGGTGAGCAGGGAGTAGTCGCGGTTGAGGTGCCCCCAGCGGGTCTGGACCATGCCCACGCCCGGATCATTGAAGCAGGGGGTGGTCCGGCGCAGGAAGTCGGGCTCCGGCACGAAATCCGCGTCGAAGATCGCCACGAACTCGCCGCGACAGACCGCCAGGCCGTCCTTCAAGGCCCGCGCCTTGTATCCCGTCCGCACCGTCCGGTGCAGGTGGACCATGTCGAAGCCCGCGGCTCGGTACCCCTGGACGAGCCGGCGGACGATCTCCCGCGTGTCGTCCGTGGAGTCATCCAGGACCTGGATCTCGAGGCGGTCCGGGGGCCAGTCCAGCCGCGTCGCCGCCTGGAGCAGGCGCTCCACGACGTAGCGCTCGTTGAAGATCGGCAGTTGCACGGTCACCACGGGCAACGCCGCCGGATCCATCCGGGCCTGCGCCCGGATGCTGCTTTCCACGGCCTGGGCGGCCCGCCGGTGCCGCCGGTGGAGCAGGATCAGGACGTAGCTGTTGATCCCGTACAGGAAGAGCCCGAAGAGGCAGGCGAGATAGAAGGCGGCCAGCACGTACGTGACCAGTATCATGGAATGTCCCGCATGAGTCCCAGGGTTGCTGCCGGCAAAGCCCGGGTGGGGAAACGGCGCCACTGCCAGCCGAGCAGCAAGACGAAGGGCAGGTATTCCACCGCCCCGATCAAAAGCCGGGTGGCCGGCGTCACTATATAGAAGATGTAGCTCAGGCTGATGGCGCCGGTGAGGTAGATCCAAGCCGGTCGGGGTTGGATAGTCAAGAGGGGGAGAAGCCAGAGCAGATACCAGGGATGCAGTGTCGGGGTCAGGAGGGTCAACGCGGTGGCCACAACCCAGATCCGGGCCAGCAAGGCCTCCAGGCCGCCCGCCTGAGTTCGAAGGAGCCACAGGAGCGTGGCGGCCATCACCGCGCCGCCCATCCAGGACGCCCAGAACAAGGGTGCCCGGCTGATCCGGCCGAGCACCAGGGAGGCGAGGCCCATCAGAGACGGGTTGAAGGTCTCGCCTGGATCGGAGAGGAACTGCGGAAGATGCCCGAGCGCCTGGAGTCCCGCCCCGGGGAGGAATGGAAGATAGGCGAGGGCGATCGTGGCCGCGCAGGCGAGAAGCAGCGACCAGCGCCTCCGGCCGAGAAAGGGGGGGAGCAGAACGACGGGAAAGATCTTCACCAGCGTCGCGGCGCCCAGCGCGATCCCGGCGGCGACATCCCGGTGTCCCCGCCAGGCCAGGACTGCCAGCAGGATGAAGGGGACCGCCAGCGCATCCACGTGTCCCGAGCCGGCGATCTCGAAGACGCTCAGCGGCTGCCAGGCGTACAGGATGACTCGTCCCCGCGGAAGCCCCAGCGCCCCGAGAAGGTGGACCAGGATCGCAAGGGTCGCCAGGTCGCCCAGCAGCATGAGCGCCTTCATGGCGGTCACGCTCTCGCCCGCCACGGCCCGGACCGCGCGGAACGCCGCCTGGGCCAGGGGGGGATAGATCGTGCGGGCGAAGGGCCGGTTCTGCTGCTGGTGCAGGGGATCTTTCTTGACCTCCTGGCTGTCGAAGTCGGCCGGCCGGGAGAGGTAGGGATTGATGCCCGCCGCCTGGACCCGGGCGTCCCAGACATAGCGGAAGATGTCGCTGGAGAGGACCGGCGGCGCCGGCAAGACGAGCAGGCGGAAGAGCAGGGCGAACCCCAGGATGATCCCCAGCGTGGCCGAATCGTCCGCCCCGGCCCGGAAGACCCACCAGGCTGCAACCAGGGCAAGGAGAAGTAACGGGAAGAAGTGGAGGAGGTAGATCGCCAGGAAGTCCACCTGGGGGAATCCCCAGTGAAGGAAGACCGGGCGTCCGGTGATGCGGACCATCACCGACACATATCCCAGGAGCGACAACAAGCCGATGGCGGTGAGAACCAGGCGAAGCCGATTCGGGGGGTCCGTGCGGCGCATAAGAAGCGACAGGGGCGTGTTTCCCTCGGACAGGCGCGCGGTCATCGTCAGATGGGATTCAGATTTGGTCATTGGACATTGGGATTTGGTCATTGCCCCGGAGTATTCGCGAAGGCCTTCGCGGATAATCCGGGTTAGGTCAAGAGGCCGAGGACGCGCGCCCACAGCCGGCCGGCAAGGGCCGGCCTGTGCAGGCGCCGGGACAGCCATCCATCCAGCCCGAGGGTCCGGCCCGGATGGCCGCTCAGAAAGAGGAGGGCATAGCCCAGGAGCATGAGGTAACTCCACGGCCATTCGCCGGGATGGCGGGCGAGACCCACCAGCAGGTTCGCGGACATGGCGAGGGCCAGAAATGCCCCCAGCCGGCTCACGACCCCGAGCAGAAGCGAGGACCCGATGAACAGCTCGGTGAGAAGGGTGAGCCATGCGAAGAGCAAGAAGTGCGGGAGGACCACGGTTTCCACGAAGAACTTGTGGGGCGAAAGGAAGGAGTACTTCACCATCTCGCCGGTCCAGTAGTACAGGCCATCCTTGCGGGCCAGGCCGAAGTCGGGCGGGACCTTCCAGGTCGTCTGCTGCAGCCAGAGGATGCCGTACGCGATGCGCAGGGCCCCGAGGACATAGAGCGTGCCGCGGCCCGACCACTTTGGCTCGAATTTCACGACCGCTCTTCCTCCACCCATCCCGCCCTGAGGCCCTGGAGAAACGTCCAGGTCTCCCGCGCCGTGGTCCCGTTGCCCTCCAGGTCGCGGGTCAGCCGGCCGAGGTCCTTTCCCGTATCCACGTCGTACCACGGCGGAAGCAGATGCACCCGCAGGCCGGTCCCCGCGGCCGCGCGCAGCGTCTGGTCCAGGACGACGGGCGTGCTCCACGCAATCCTCTGAAAGATGGCCGGCGCCGACTGTCGCAGACCCACGAGGTAGTACCCCCCGTCCTCGGCCGGGCCGAACACAGCATCGGTGTCGCGGTCCTCCACGCGCTCGACCGCCTCGACCAGGAATGGGTCCGGCAAACTCGGCGTGTCACTGTCAACGATCACCACGCCGGGATGCCCCACGGCGAGGAGGTGGGTCGAGAGGTGATGGAGTCGCTCCCCGAGGTCTTGTCCGTGCTGGGGGACCAGGGAGAAGGTCCCGCCGGCAAGTTCCCGGAAGAATGGTCCGGCCTCGGGTGGGGTGAATGCCAGGTACGGGGTGGCGGCCGCGACCCGCCGGACCTGGGCCATCTTGTCCAGGAGAAAGCAGCGGTACAGCTCCGTCGCCTGCGCCGGGGTGAGGGGCGGGCACAGGCGCGTCTTCACCCGTCCCGGGACGGGCTGTTTTACCATGATTGCCAGGGCGACTCTCATTGCAAGCTCGTGGAACGTGTAAGGTGTAGCGTGTATGGACGTGTAACGTGTAAGGTGTGACGTGTAACGTGTATGGCCGTGTAACGTGTAAGGTGTAACGTGTAACGTGTGTCGTGTAACAATCGGACCGCGCTCTCGCGTTACACGTTACACGATAAACTTTACACGGTTTCAGTAGGACCAGAGCCGTCCGCACCCCCGGCAGGGATCCGGTGCCGCGTGAGATTCGAACTGCGTCCGGAACCGCTGGTAGCCTTCCCCGTTCCAGATCTCGGCGAAGGATTGGGTCAAGACGTTCCCCAGGATCAGCCCGGCATAGTCCTTGGCGGTCCAGGGCGAGATGCAGCAGGGGAGGACGTTGCCGTTGGCAGTGACGTAGCTCAGGCGCCAGGGCCGCTGGCATCCGGCCCAGGGCCGCTCCCGCTCCTCGGGGGTCAGGCTTGCCTCCGGCGTGTTGTCGCCCGAGGCCTTGAGGCTGATACCCAGCTCCCGGCAAAGCTCGGTTGCCTCGGCCAACATCTGGGTCTCCAGGGCGCTGAGGGCCCCGTAGAGGGACTGCTCCGGCACCGCCATCCCCTGTCCGTAGTAGACCAGGCGCTGGACGTTCACCTCGACCGCGCCGATCTTCCCGGCCAGGCGGATGAAATCCGGGAGCTCGCGCACGTTCTCCTTCATGGTCGTGAACCACAGGGAGACCTTCGGCGTGAAGGTACCCAGCTCGCGCTGGAGATCCACGAGGGCCGAGGTGTTCTCCACCACCCGGTGGAACATGGGCACCCCGCGGATCACCCGGTAGGTTTCCGGCGTCGCCGCGTCCATGGAGACCCGCAGTTCATCCAGGCCGCTCTGGATGAGTCCCCGCCGCTTCTTGTCCGTGAGGCCGATGGCGTCGGAGTTGAAGACGACGGTGACACCCCGGCCCTTGAGAAAGGCGATCATCTCGAAGAGCTGGGGGTTGAGCAGCGGCTCGCCGATCCCGTGCAGCAGCACCCGCTGCAGGCGCGGGAGCTGGTCCACGATCCGGGTCAGCTCGTCCAGGGTCAGGTCTTTGGGCGGCTCCAGCGTCTGGAACGTCCGGATGCAGGTCTGGCAGAGCGAATCGCAGCGGTTGGTGGTTTCGAGGTAGAGGATCGTCGGCAGCTCGGGCACGATGGCCGGGCGGCCGCTTCGGGGACCGGTCATGACGCGGTTCCCGCGTGGCCGTCCACGCGCAGGATCGTCGTGCAGGCCGAGCCGGACTTGACCAGGGCCCTCCCCTGCGCCATCCGCGCCGTGGGGCGCATGGGATCCTGCCGGATGATGGGGCAGTACGGATCGGGCGCCGTGACGTCCCCGGCCAGCAGCCGCCGCCCCACACACCCGCCCGCGCAACTGGCCTCGTGAACGCATCCCCCGCAGGCCGCCGGCAGGAGGCGCGCGGCGCAGAAGTTCTCGGTCTGGAGGATGGCTTCCTTCAGTTCCCACAGCCGCTCCAAGGGCAGGCCGTCCCCGGGCCAGTACACGCAGGGGATTACGCGGCGCAGGGG
>Ga0209109_10002141_pt1 | contig 10841 bp, 7 predicted proteins | sample Rifsed10ft2_FD_184004 | JGI IMG/M metagenome (GOLD analysis project Ga0209109, IMG submission 184004) | Soil microbial communities from Rifle, Colorado, USA - sediment 10ft 2 (version 2) | ecosystem: Environmental > Terrestrial > Deep subsurface > Rock core/Sediment | place: Rifle, Colorado... | reverse complement strand
CCACTCCGTGCGGCGTTCCAGCGGGCAGATCGGGTCGCGACGCGGGTCCAGCAGCTGCCAGAGGTGCAGCCGACGCAGCTCCTTGCGCTGCGCGTCAATCTCAATGAAGTCATCGGAGATCATGCGCGGCGGCCGCGGTCCCGTACGCAACCCGCCACGGACCTCGCGGGCCACGTCCTCGGGCAGCTGGACGATCTCGGTCAGCCAGGTGTTGCCGTTGGGCAGGCGGACGAAGTCATGGTGAATCGCCGGGTTCTCATACTTCGAGACCACCTCGCCATCCCAGCTCGACTCGATCAGGTGCGATGCGACGCCGCCTGTCATGCGCACCTGCTCCTCGAATGTCGGCGCCTGTCCCGGCGCCATCACCGGCACCGGCAGCGACTCATCGCCGGCAAGCGTTAGCAGATTGCCGTTGGGTAAGAGACGGCTGTAGATCAAACGGAACCCCTCGAAGCGCCAGCGGTGGACGACCTGCCCCGACATATCGATCAGGTAGGTGTCGCTGCCCGTCATCGGCGACACCAGCGTGTAGCCCTTGGACGCGGTCGCCCCGTGATGCGTCAACCCCGTCTTCCGAAACGCCGACCAGCCCATAGGTCACCTCACCCCACCAGCGCCCGGCGCAGCAGCATGATCGTCTGCGTCACCGCCCGCCGTTTGATCGCCGTGCGCGATTGCGCGAACTGGAACGCCAGCGCGTGCGAGGGCACGTTGCCGCCGCCGTCGATCGCGATGTACACCTGGCCCACCGGCACCCCGTCCTGCGGCTCCGGCCCCGCTACGCCCGTGATCCCCACGCCGATGTCGGCCCGCAGCCGTTCCCGCACCGCCGCCGCCATCGCCGCCGCCGTCTCCGCGCTCACCACGCCGTGCTCGCCGATGATCGCCGGGTCGACGCCCATCATCTCCTTGACCTCCGTCATGTAGGAGACGATGCCGCCCTTGAAATAGCGGCTGCTGCCCGGCACGTTCGTAATCGTGTCCGCCAGCAGCCCACCCGTGCACGACTCCATCGCCGCCAGCGTCAGGCCGCGCTCGACCAGAAGCTGACCCACCACGCTCTCGAACGTGTCGTCGTCCGCGCCCCAGACATGCGGCGCCAGGATGCGGCGGATCTGCGCTTCAACCGGCCCGATCAGCGCTCGCGCCTCCTCCGGCGTCGCTGCCTTGGCGCCCAGGCGCACGTGTACGCCGTCCGCCCGCGCGTACAGGCCGATCGACGGGTTCGTGCCCTTGAGCAGGTGGCTGATCGCCTCATCGACGTTGCTCTCGCCCATGCCCGCCGTCTTGATCGTGCGCTTGATCAACACAGTGCCGGTGTGGCGTTTCAGCAGCTCCGGCGACACCTCCTCGTCCCACATCCGGTTCATCTCCGAAGGCGGCCCCGGCATCGCGATCACCACCTTGCCGTCGCGCTCCGCCCACCAACCCGGCGCCGTGCCCCGCGGGTTCGCGATCGCCCGCGCCGAGGGGATCAGCCACGTCTGCTTGATGTTGCGCTCCGGCATCACCACGCCGCGCCGCTGGTACAGCCCGCGCAGCCACGTCTCCAGCTCCGGGTCGATGGCCGTCCGCTCGCCGTGCACCACCGCGATCGCCTCGCGCGTCAGGTCGTCCTCGGTCGGGCCCAGGCCACCCGTCGTGATCACGATGTCCGCCCGTTCGCGAGCCAGCTGAATGACCTCGACCAGCCGCCCCAGGTTGTCGCCGACCACGTGCTTGTAATAGACGTCGATGCCCAGCGCCGGCAAACGCTCGGCGATGTAAGCGCTGTTCGTGTCGATGATTTCGCCCAGCAGGATTTCGGTGCCGATGGAGATGATCTCTGCGTTCATGCGCGGAGCTTACCGCGATTAGCCGTCAGCTTTCAGCCTTCAGGGGGTGGCCCGTCGCGGTCATTCCAGCCTCGCTCGCTAATTAGCGAAGCTCGAAGCCCCCTCTCCTCGCTTGGAAAGGGGGTTGGGGGTGAGGTAACCCCACGCCTTCAGCGGGGTTCGCGGCAGAGCCCCAATCATCCAACACAAAGCGAACAGCTCTACCCCGCCCCGGTGTGCTTCTCCACGTACGGTGCAGTGGCTGCCGGGGTTTGAGGGGTGTGTCCCCTCGGTCTTCTTCCCGCCTACCCCGCCCCGGTGTGCTTCTCCACGTACCTCATGATCACGAAGAACGGCACCGCTGCCGCGAACGAGATCAGCGCCGGGATCCACCAGAAGCCCAGCAGCAGGAACAGCCCCAGCGCTATCCCCACCGACATCCCCAGCACCGAGACGATGCGGATCACCGCCAGCAGCGGCGTCGCGCGCTCCGGTATCTCCTCCGGCGACTCTTCATTCATCACGTCAGGCATCACGTCAGGATCCTAGCAAAGCCGGGCGCAAGGCCCCAGCCATCCACAATCGTCGCTGGCAGATCATCCCGTCCAGCGACTCCTCACGCTTACGACCTTATGAGGCGCCAGTTCGTCCCGATACTTAGAGAGGTAGGAACCCTCAGACGCCGCCAGCTGTGGGTCCGTGCGGGCCAATGTTCAGGGGCCACCCGGCCCTCCCGCCCGGCCCCGGGAAGCAGACCATCGAAACAAACCCGTGGCCCACGGATGGACCCGGCAGCGTCAGGACAACCGGAGCGCCGTCATGAGCCATACGCAGGTAGAGAGCCAGGAAGCGTCAACGCCCTTCTGGGCCACGCCGGTCTATCTCATCCTCGCCATGACTGTCTTGCTCGTCGCTTCCGCTGCGGCCGTCGTTGCGCTCCAGAACTACAGCAACCGCCAGTACAACCGGGCGGTCCAGACCGATGAGCTCGCGCTTGTCACCTACCACTTCTTCACCGCTGCATGGCGCGCATCTCAGGCCTTCGTCCCGCCGCCGGGCCTGGCGGCCGAAACCGTCGCGGCGGAGCAGCAAGACTCACTCCTGATTCTCGAAGAGGCACACAGCCGCTATGAACGCGAGGCCGCCCAGAATCCGTCGATCCCGGTCCACGGCGTCATCGATCCACTGGTGAACGATCTGCAGCAGTCCAGGACCTACATTCTCGCGGAGCGCTATCAAGAAGCCCTCAATCTGATGTACCGGGCCAACGGCGATTACTACATCGCCGCGGACGGCGTCTACCAGGCCTCGCAGTCCTACGCCAGACAGGCCGCCCGCGCCTCAGATGTCGCTCGTTACGCGACCATCGCCATCTACGCCGCCACGTTCCTCACCGGTGGCGGTGTCTTCTGGCTCTTCCGTGTCGCACAGCGGCGTTCCGACCGCATACTCGCCGAACACGAGATCTTGCGCCGCAGCGACGCCCGCTTCCGCCCGCTGGTCCAGGGCTCCACCGACCTGATCTTCGTCCTCGACCCCGATGGCGTCATCCTCTACGCCAGCCCCTCCGCCGAAATCCTGCCCTCTGTCCGCTCTGAAGGCGCCGTCGGCATGACCTGGTTCGACTTCATTGCCCCTGACGACCGCCATTTCCTCTCTGACTTCCTGGACGGGGTCAAGTCCCGCCCCGGCTTTACCTCCACCGCCGAGCTCAAGCTGCATTCCGGCCGCGACCCGTCCGTCACCCGCTACCTGCAGGCCACCTGCACCAACCGTCTCGCGGATCCCGATATCGGCGGTCTCGTCCTCAACCTTCGCGACATCACGGTGCGCAAGGACCTGGAGCAGCAGCTGCGTCACCAGGCCTTCCACGATTCGTTGACCGGCCTTGCCAACCGCCTGCGCTTCACAGACCGGCTGGAGCACGCCCTCCAGCGCGCAGACCGCAACGGCAACCAGAAGGTCAGCGTCCTCTACCTGGACCTGGACTACTTCAAGAACGTCAACGACGATATGGGCCACTCTTCCGGCGATGCGCTACTCGTGGGCGTCGCCCAGCGCATCCTTGGCTGCATCCGCACCAGCGACACCGCCGCGCGCCTCGGCGGCGACGAGTTCGCCGTCCTTCTCGAAGACTCACGCGGCGTCGGCGAGGCTGAAGTCGCCGCGGAGCGCATCCTGAACTCGATCAAGCAGCCCTTCCACATCGGCGACCGCGAGGTCATTGTCAGCGCCAGCATCGGCGTCGTCATCGCCGAAGCCGGCTCGATGACGGCGGAGGAGATCATCCGCGACGCGGACGTCGCGATGTACGACGCCAAGGAGAACGGCCGTGGCCGTGTCCAGGTGTTCGAAGCAGGCATGCAGCTCAGCCTCGTCGAGCGCCTCAACCTTACGAACGAGCTCAACAGCGCCATCGACAACAAGGAGCTCGTCGTCTACTACCAACCCACGATCCTCCTGGACAGCGAACTCATCGTCGGCTTCGAAGCGCTGGTGCGCTGGCAACACCCCTCGCGCGGCCTCCTGCCTCCGATCGACTTCGTTTCTCTCGCCGAGGAGTCCGGCTCCATCCATGCTCTTGGCGCCTTCGTCCTCCGCGCAGCGTGTCGCCAGGCGCGGGAGTGGCAGATCACCTTCCCGGAGCTCGCCGGCATCACTATGAGCGTCAACGTCTCGGCGAAACAGATTCAACGTCCCGGCTTCGTGGCCATCGTCAAGAGCGCCCTCAAAGAAACCGGCTTGCCTCCTGAAACCCTGATCCTCGAGATCACGGAGAGCATCCTCATCCGTCACCCCCAGGACGCCATCACCACTCTTAACGAGCTCAAGCAGCTCGGCGTCCAGCTCGCGCTCGATGACTTCGGCACGGGCTACTCCTCGCTCAACTACCTCAAGCGCTTCCCCATCGACATCCTCAAGATCGACCGCGCTTTCATCGAAGGCATGGACGTGACCGACCGCGACTTCACCCTCGTGCAGACCGTCATCGACCTCGGCCACATGCTCAAGCTCGACATCGTCGCCGAGGGCATCGAGCGCCGCGAACAGCTCAACCGCCTGCGCGACCTCAACTGCAAGCTGGGGCAGGGCTACCTCTTCGCCCGGCCCGTCGACGCCGACCACGCGAAAGCCCTCCTGCAAACCCAGGCCGACTCACCCCGCCCCATACGCCGCAACCCCACCACCGAAGAGCAGCGCCGGGCCGCAGCCTGACGGTCGTTCTGCCCGGCAATTGCTCTACTGCCCACGCCTTTTCCTGTATCATCTCATTGATCCCGGGCAGCCTCCGCTGGTAAAGTAGTAGCGGGCCTCAGCGCTCGTCAGCATTCAGCGCCCACTCCCCCAGGGGATCGATGCCAAAGTACATATTCGTCACCGGCGGCGTGGTCAGCTCCGTCGGCAAAGGCATTACCACAGCCTCGCTCGGGCGAGTGCTCAAGAGCCGCCACATCACCGTCTCCGTCCAGAAACTCGACCCCTATCTCAACGTCGATCCCGGCACCATGTCGCCCTACCAGCACGGCGAGGTCTTCGTCACCGCCGACGGCGCCGAAACCGACCTCGACCTCGGCCACTACGAGCGCTTCATCGATGAGGACCTCACGCGCAACAGCTCCCTCACCATGGGCCAGGTCTACAACGCCGTTATCCAGAAAGAGCGCCGCGGCGACTTCCTCGGCGGCACCATCCAGGCCGTGCCCCACCTGACTCAAGAAATCAAGGCGCGCATTCGCGGCATCGGCCGCATCACCGGCGCCCAGGTCGTGATCTGCGAGGTCGGCGGCACCGTCGGCGACATCGAAGGCCAGGTCTTCCTCGAAGCCATCCGCCAGATGCGCCGCGAAGAGCAGCCAGAGGACACGCTTTCTATCCACGTCACCTACCTGCCCTACATCTCCGCCACCGGCGAGCTCAAGACCAAGCCCACTCAGCACTCCGTGCAGGAGCTGCGCCGCATGGGCATTCAGCCCGACATGATCCTGCCTCGCAGCGACTACCCCGTATCCATGGAGACGCGCGACAAGATCGCGCTGTTCTGCGACGTCGAACGCCGCGCCGTGGTGCCCATGCCCACCGTGCGCAGCATCTACGAAGTCCCCGCCCTGCTCGAAGACTCCGGCCTCGGCGACTACGTCATCGAGCGCCTCAAGCTCGAAGCCGGCGGCCGCGATCTCTCAGACTGGCGCCGCATGGTCGAACGCCTGTTGCACCCCTCCGGCAGCCTCAAGGTCGCCATCGTCGGTAAGTACGTTGAGCTGCAGGACGCCTACCTCTCAGTCAAGGAATCGCTGATCCACGCCGGCGCCGCTCTCGACACCGAGATCGAACTGCTCTGGATCCACTCCGAGTCGATCACTGCCGAAAACGTCGAGGCCAACCTGCGCGGCGTGGACGCCATCGTCGTGCCCGGTGGCTTCGGTGAGCGCGGCATCGAGGGTAAGGTCGTCGCCGCGCGCTTTGCCCGCGAGAACAGCGTCCCCTACCTGGGGCTATGCCTCGGTATGCAGGTCATGGTCGTCGAAGCGGCGCGCACCATGCTTGGCTCGGACGCCGCCAACTCCACCGAGTTCGACCCCGAAACGCCGAACCCCGTGATCAGCATGCTCTCAGAGCAGCAGGGCATCGAAGAAAAGGGCGGCACCATGCGCCTCGGCGCGTACGCCTGCCACCTCCTCCCCGGCACCAGGGCCCAGCAGGCCTACGGCGTCGAAGACATCAGGGAGCGCCACCGCCACCGCTACGAGTTCAACAACACCTATCGCGAGCCGCTGGAGCGCTTCGGCCTGATCGCCAGCGGCACTTCGCCGGACGGCTCGCTCGTCGAAGTCTGCGAGGTCCGCGACCACCCGTTCATGGTCGGCACGCAGTTCCACCCGGAGTTCCGTTCCCGGCCGGACCGCCCCCACCCACTCTTCCGCGAGCTGGTGCGCGCCGCCCGCGAACGCGCTCTCGGCGCCTCAACCATCGCCCCCGCCGCGGCCGAACAGCCGGTCGCGGCCTCAGGTTCATAACGAATCTAGGAAGAATCCCTCACCAATTCTTCACACTTGCTGCCGATTATTTAGGTGACGTATACGGTCCAGGATTAACCCTGAGCCGCGAAATGCGTTAACAACTATGGAGGACTGCAGGATGCGCCTCTTCCTCGACACTGCCAACATCGATGAGATACGCGCCGCCCATAAGATGGGCGTGCTCGCGGGCGTTACCACCAACCCTTCGCTCATGGCGAAAGAGTCCGGGATCACCTACCGCGAACGCGTGATTGAAATCTGCGAGGTCGTCAAGGGCCCCGTCTCCGCCGAGTGCACTTCGCGCGACGTCGCCGGATTGATCGAAGAGGGACGTCAGATCGCCGCCTGGAACCCCCACGTCGTCGTCAAGATCCCGATCGACCAGAACGGCCTCGAAGCCGCTGCAACCCTCGCCAAGGAAGGCATCAAGATCAACATGACGCTGATCTTCTCCGCCAACCAGGCGCTGCTCGCCGCGCTGGCCGGCTGCACTTACGTCAGCCCCTTTGTCGGCCGCCTGGACGACGCCGGCCAGGACGGCATGGAGGTCGTGCGTCAATCGGTCCAGATCTTCGATAAGTTCAACCTGCCAGCGCAGGTCCTGGCCGCCAGCATCCGTCTCCCTACGCACGTGACTCAGGCTGCTCTGGCCGGCGCACACATCGCCACACTGCCGTGGCCGGTGCTGCAGGCTATGGTTAAGCATCCTTTGACCGATATTGGTATTGAGCGCTTCCTCGCCGATTCACGTAAGTACTCGCCGGTGTAGTCAAACCAAGGTTGCGTTTATTGAACGAAATGTTATGCTTATCTCCTGCAGGGGCACTGACCCCAGGCGGCCACTTGTGCCGTCTCTCCGCTAACTCACAGACACCACGGAAGACTAAATGACCACTGTAGAACAGAGACGTTTTGACGTTGCTACGCTCGAGAGCCTGTCTCGCGACGAGCTGGAAGAGATTGCCGGCCGCATGGGCCTGGAGCTCGGCCAGTACAAGCGCCGCAAGCAGGACTACATCTATCACATCCTGGAGAACCAGGCGGAGCGCGAAGGCCAGGTCTTCCGCGCCGGCGTCCTGGAGATCCTCGATGAAGGGGGCTACGGCTTCCTGCGCGGCGAGAACTACCTCGCCAGCATGAGCGACGTCTACGTCTCGCAGTCACAGGTCCGCCGCTTTGGCCTGCGCACCGGCGACTACGTCACAGGCACTGTGCGCGCCCCCAAGGACACCGAGAAATACTTCAGCCTGCTGCGCGTCGAAGCGATCAACGCCCTCGACCCCGAGGCTGCCCGCCAGCGCCCCCACTTCGAGCACCTCACCGCCGTCTTCCCAGACGAGTTGATCGAGCTCGAGACCTCGTCCGACAACCTCTCGCAGCGCGTCATCGACCTGATCTCGCCCATCGGCCGCGGCCAGCGAGGCCTGATCGTCTCACCCCCGAAGGCCGGCAAAACCTTCATCCTCAAGAACATCGCCCACGGCGTCACCCACAACCACGACGACCTCCACCTCATCGTCCTGCTCATCGGCGAGCGGCCCGAAGAGGTCACGGACATGAAGCGCTCCGTGGACGGCGAAGTCGTCGCCTCCACTTTCGACGAGCCCGTCGAAGACCACGCCCACGTCTCTGAGATGGCCCTCGAGCGCGCCAAGCGTCTCGTCGAGGGCGGCAAGGACGTCGTCATCCTGCTCGACTCGATCACGCGCATGACGCGCGCCTACAACCTCTCGATGCCGCCCTCCGGGCGCACGCTCTCCGGTGGTATCGACCCCATCGCCCTCTACCCACCCAAGCGCTTCTTCGGCGCCGCCCGCAACACGGACGAAGGCGGCAGCCTGACGATCATCGCCACCTGTCTGATCGACACCGGCTCGCGGATGGACGAGGTGATTTACGAGGAGTTCAAGGGCACCGGCAACATGGAAGTGCACCTGGACCGCCGTCTGGCAGAGCGGCGTATCTTCCCCGCCATCGACGTCGCCCGCAGCGGTACGCGTCGCGAAGAGCTCCTGCTCGACCCCGACACGCTGAGCAAGGTCTGGCTCGCCCGTCGCATGACGGCGATGCTCGCCTCCAACTCGGCCAACCCCACCGAGGCCACCGAGCGCCTGCTCGACTCCCTCGCCCGCTCCCACGACAACGTCGAGTTCCTGGCGTCCCTAAAGCCCAGCAGCTAGGAACTCAAGCCTCGCTGAGTTAAGCAGCGCCTCTCTTCCGGAGAAGCGCCGGTCCTTCAATTGCTCGAAACGAAATGCGTCCAACTTCTGCGCCCTCGATGCGGGCAACGACAACGAACTCGCCTGGCTTCTCCAATCCCAGTGCGATTTCAGCAGCAAGCTGAAATCGCTGCGATGAGCCTTGGGGAACCCCAGCTGGGCGGCCAACCTCGAATTGTCCCTCTACCTTGGCTAGGCTCTGGCCATCAAGCGTCGAAATCTCGACCTCGAAGTGATGCTTTTCGTTGGTCCGGGTCCACGGCACACGAATCGACGTTGCAATGGCGCATCGGTGTTGTAGGGGAAAATCCGCATTGATGGTCAATGTGTCCCAACCCCCTCCCATTAGGTAGAGCTTGTTCCCCATCACCTGCGCAGCGTCGGCTAGAATTAGCCACTCAAGCTGCATGGATTGCTGTTCGTCTAGATTCATTGCTCTCAATCTCCCAATGCACTACACTTCACTACAATGGTAGTGTAGTTGCGAGAGGCTGTATGTCAAGTCCGCAAGTTCTCGCGTTCTTGATCGATGATATAAACGAGGAGAAGTTTGCCTCTCACGGTTTGACCGCAAGCCGGGTGTACCAAGTGCTGGAGAACGAGTACCTGATTCTGAGAAATCGGCGCGCTGCGACCGGCCTTTACTTGATCCTCGGAAGAGACCGGGGCGGCGCCTGTTTGGCGGTACCAATCGAATCAACCTATGATAGGACCCTGTGGAGACCAGTCACGGCTTGGTCTTGTAAGGCTAAGGAGAAAGCCTTGTTGGACCGATCAGGAGGGGCATGATGACGAAAGATAGCGACCTCGAGAACACCGACAACTGGGACGTGGAGAGTGCCGAGAGGCGTCCACCTGTCAGAAGACGGCGCGTCGTCGTGTCAGTTGCCTTGCCTCCGGATGACTTTGACAAGATCGCACGCTTTGCCGAGCTCAATGGGATGAAAGTGTCGGAATTCCTCCGAGAGTCCGCATTGGAGAGGGCGTCGCGCAGTTTTGTCCCGACACACATCGTCCTTGCTGGTACGGGTCACTCGATCGTCTTCAAGGGCGAATTCGGAGTGAGTACCAAGGGAGAGGTTCTTGCAAAAGAGGAGCCCGAGTTTAGTTCCCCCCTGACAAGGTAAGCAAAGGATTCGAGTTCCGGCCCGTCTTACCGCGTGCCCGTCATCGGCACGTTCTCGCCCAGCCCCAGCAGGAACTGCGCGTGCGCCTCATACGCCGTGTCTGAGACTGCCAGATGCTGTCCGGACGCCACCACGTCGCGGAAGCAGCGCTGCAGCTTGTTCGTCAGGAACAGCGCCCCGCCGCCCGCGTAGCGCATCGATTGCGTCGCCACGTCCACCGCGACCTCGGTCGCCAGCACGCCGGCGGAGCGCAGCTCCGTCGCCAGCGACGGCTCGATATGCCGTCCGGCGCAGACTTCCTGCCACGCGCGTTCCTGCAGCTCCACCACCAGCGCCCGCGCCGCGCGCAGACGCAGGTCCGCCTCGCCCACGAAGCGCTGGAACACAGGACGCTGGCTGACCAGCGTCGCCGCCGCCCCGTGGCCCCGCAACTTCGATTGCGCCGCCTCGATCACGAGGTCGAGCGCCCGGCGCCCGACACCGAGCGAAAACGCTGCGTGCTCGTTGGCCGTGAACGCCGGCATGCCGAGCCGGAAGATGGCGCCGCCGCGCTGCGGCCGCCCCTGCGCCAGGTCCTGCCAGTCCCACGTCATGTCCCTGGGCACGAACAGCGCGTCTGTCGAGAAGTCGCCGCTTGAAGTGCCCTTGAGCCCAGCGACG
>Ga0209109_10002138_pt1 | contig 10846 bp, 7 predicted proteins | sample Rifsed10ft2_FD_184004 | JGI IMG/M metagenome (GOLD analysis project Ga0209109, IMG submission 184004) | Soil microbial communities from Rifle, Colorado, USA - sediment 10ft 2 (version 2) | ecosystem: Environmental > Terrestrial > Deep subsurface > Rock core/Sediment | place: Rifle, Colorado... | reverse complement strand
CTCCACACTTCCTTCTTCACCCCTGACGGCGAGGTGAAGGCCGTGGATGGAGTGAGTCTGGAAATCGCGGAAGGCAAGACCTTGGGTCTGGTGGGGGAGTCGGGCTGCGGCAAGAGCGTCACCGCGCTTTCGGTCATGCGCCTGGTGCCGTCGCCTCCGGGCAAGGTGGTAGGGGGCGAGATCCTCTATCGCGGACGCGATCTCCTGAAGCTCGACGGCGAGGCGATGCGGAAGATTCGCGGCAACGAGATCTCCATGATTTTCCAGGAGCCGATGACCTCTCTGAATCCGGTCTTTACCATCGGAAACCAGATCGGCGAGGCGATCCGGCTGCACCAGGGGCTGGGCAGGAAGGAAACGCGGGAAAAGACTATCGAGATGCTCAGGCTGGTGAAAATCGCCGATCCGGAGCAGCGGATCGACGACTACCCGCACCAGCTCTCCGGCGGGATGCGTCAGAGGGTGATGATCGCGATGGCGTTATCGTGCAACCCGAGCCTGTTGATAGCGGATGAGCCCACCACCGCCTTGGACGTCACCATCCAGGCGCAGATCCTGGAGCTGATGAAGGAGCTAAAGGAGAAGCTGGGCATGTCGTTATTGCTGATCACGCACGACCTGGGCGTGGTGGCCGAGCAGGCGGACGAGGTCGCGATCATGTACGCGGGCAAAGTCGTGGAGCGGGCCAAGGCCAAGGAGATCTTCGATCGGCCGCTGCATCCGTATACCGTCGGGCTTTTAAATTCGCTGCCGGGGGCGGGCAACCATAAGAAAAAGAGGTTGGATGCCATACCGGGAATGGTGCCGAGTCCGCTCGAGTTGCCCGGCGGCTGCCGCTTCCGCGACCGCTGCCCCAAGGCGGCGGGGATTTGCGCCGAGGCCGAGCCGGAGCTGGCGGAGAAAGGCAAGGAGCACTGGGCGGCATGTTATTTCGCGTAAAAATAGCCATCAGCGATCAGCTTTCAGCCAGAATCTTTTGGCTGAGGGCTGATAGCTTCTTTGCTGAGAGCTGCTGTTATGAGTCTGCTTGAGATCCATAACCTGAAGAAGTATTTTCCCGTGGGTGCGGGGCTGTTTTCCCGGCACAAGGGGGAGGTCAGGGCCGTCGACGGGGTCAGCCTGACAGTCGAAGAGGGGGAGACTCTCGGGCTGGTGGGAGAGTCGGGATGCGGGAAATCCACCCTGGGCCGGACCATCCTGAGGCTGATCGAGCCGACGGCCGGCGAGGTCCGCTTCCAGGGGAAAAATGTCCTGTCGCTCTCCCAGCGCCAGCTCCGCGACATGCGCCGGGAGATGCAGATCATCTTTCAGGACCCTTATGCCTCTCTCAATCCGCGCATGCGGGTGGGCGAGATCATCGGCGAGGGGCTGGAGATCCACGACATCGCCAAGGGGAAGAAGAAGAGAGAGCGGGTGATGGAATTGCTCAATCAGGTCGGTCTCAGGGAAGAGCACTACGATCGTTATCCCCACGAGTTCAGCGGCGGCCAGCGCCAGAGGATCGGCATCGCCCGGGCATTGGCCGTGAACCCGAAATTCATCGTCGCCGATGAGCCGGTCTCCTCGCTGGACGTTTCTATCCAGGCGCAGATCATCAATCTTCTCCAGGAGCTCCAGGAGAAGATGCACCTCACCTATTTTTTCATCTCGCACGATCTTCGGGTGGTCGAACACATCAGCCACCGCGTGGCGATCATGTACCTGGGCAAAATCGTGGAGATCGCCAATAGCGAGACGATTTACCGGGATGCCAAGCACCCCTATACCCGGGCGCTTCTCTCGGCGGTTCCGATCCCTGATCCGAATCGTAAGAAGGAGAGGATCATCCTGGAGGGAGATGTGCCAAGCCCGGTCAACCCGCCGCCGGGGTGCAGCTTCCATCCGCGCTGCGCCTACCGCGAGGAACTCTGCGACAAGGTGGAGCCCAAGCTGGAGTTCGGCGCGGGCGGCCACGGGGTCTCGTGCCATGTCTTCGGGCCGGGAAAACGGATTTAAATAAACCGAAGCCAGTTCAAATCGTTCAATATAGTTCAATCCGTTCAAGTCGTTTTAAACAATTTGAACCTCTTGAACGGCTTGAACAGCCCCTAATGGGGGCTAAAAACGAGGTTGATTTATCAATTAATGATGGTAAACTTATCTGTCGGCATTTGATCAAAGCAGGAGAGAGCGGATCCCAGCCGATTTTGAGGGCCTCTCGGGAGTATCCATCCCGGGGGGTTTTTATTTTGCTTAGGAGTGAAGGTATGGCGACTCAGGATGCCCGTGTTCCAATGACCTATCAAGGATACCAGCGCTTGGTCGAGGAGCTGAAGCGCTTGAAGAGCGTGGAGCGGCCGAAGCTCGTGCAGGAGATCGAGGAGGCGCGCGACCACGGCGACCTTTCGGAAAACGCCGAGTTTCACGCGGCCAAGGACAGACAATCGCTTCTGGATGTGCAGATAAGGGAGATCGAAGATAGGCTGGCGCGCGCCCAGGTTATCGAGGTCTCCAAGCTGTCGGGGGATAAAGTGGTTTTCGGCGCCACCGTCACCCTGGCGGACGGCAACACCGGCGACAAGGTTGCGTACCAGATCGTCGGCGATCACGAGGCGGAGCCGAAGAACGGAAAGATATCTATCAGCTCCCCGATAGCCAGGGCCCTGATCGGCCGGAGTGAAGGAGACGAAGTCCAGGTCCACACCCCCACGGGAATTCGCACCTTCGAGATTTTGCGCTTGGACTTTATCGACTGAACCTCTCCCCGTTTGCGGGCCGGGCCTTTCTCTGAGGTGTCATGTTTGTGTCTATCAGAAAGGCTGCGCTTCTTGCTCTTTGCCTGCCCCTTTTCCTTTTTCTTGCCTTTCGTCTCTCCCTGAACGCGTCAGAGATTACAATGGAGGCCCAGGTCGGCTTTCATGGCCTGTTCCAGCTGGGCCATCCCTTCCCATTGACAGTGAACCTCTCCAACTCGGGCCGGCCGGTGGAAGGGACTCTGCAGGTGAAGGTATGGAAGGGAGGCCCCACCAAGGGGATCGATCCTTATCCGTTTTACTATCAGCGAACGGTTCTCCTCGCCGCGCAATCTCAAAAGAGCTTTCAATTTACAGTGGATCCCGATTCCATCAGCCGGCCCCTCACGGTCACCTTCTTGGGCCCGGCAGGCGAGGCTTCCCAGGATATTGACTTGAGGCGCCACTTTTCTCCTTCCCCCTTGAACCTTTTGCTGACGGAAAACAGCGTCGCCCCGTCCGTTCCTTTGGCCTCGAACGCGTCGGCCCCCCTCATACCGCTATCGATATCCCAGCTGCCGTCCGAGGCCCGGGCCTATCGGGGCGTGTCGACCATCGTATTCTACGAACAGTCCCTGCGGGATCTATCGAAGGCCCAGTCGGCGGCCCTGGAAACGTGGATCGCCTCAGGCGGCGCTATCCTGGTTCTGGGCAGCATCCACTACGCCCTCTATCAAGAGCCGGCCATGAGCCGGTTCCTGCCGGTCCGCGTCTTGGGATTGAAACGGTTCGCTTCTCTGCCCGGTTTGGAGAGCGCCTTTAAAACAAAGGCCGCCCCGCTCAAGAATCTCCTCGCCCAGGATTCGCGGCTGGTCGAGGGCAAGGTCCTGCTCGAAGAGCAGGGCACTCCGATCCTGGTAGAGAGCAGCCGGGGGAGAGGGCGGCTCTGGTATCTCTCCCTGGACGTGGGGCGGCCGCCGCTGTCGCATTGGGATGGGCTCGCCCTGCTCTTTGGCCTTCTCGGCTCGGCCCACGAGGCGGAGCGGGCGCCGGCGCTGACCAGCTGGGATGAATCGGTGATTTCCCGGCTGTTATGGAATCCGTCGTTTTTTTCCACATACGTGCCTATCCGCTCCTTTTTCCTGTGGCTGCTCTTTTATCTGGGAGGCTTGTCGCTGCTCGCTTGGCTGTGGCTGCGGCGACGGTGGCCGCGCCTGAGACTGGTGCAAGCTTTGCTCTCCCTGGTGGCCCTCGCCGGCTTCGGGGGATATCTCCATTTCGTTCGCGGCGGGAATATCCCGGATGGGGTGTTGGTCGCCTCGACGCTGCTGGAGAGCGTTGCTGGCGAATACGCGGAGGCCCAGTCCAACATAGCCCTTTTTTCCACTCAGCGGCGGGATTATAACCTTCGGGTCGAAAGCGGATGGAGCGGCCTCGAGCCGGTGCCCCGTTCCGGGGTGTCCGATGCCGCCCTGATCGTTCGCGAGGAAGGCGACTCCAGCGGACTGAGCTTCCCGCTGGGGGAGTGGGATTACCGGCTCTTTAAGGTTCGATCGGTGGCCCGTTTTCCGGTCCGGGTCGAGCTGGAGAACAGGGGAGATCGCTTTTTCTTGAGAATCGCCAACCTCGGTTCCAGGGACCTCACGGAATGCTGGCTCGTCGTTCCCGGACAGCGCTTTTTGTTGGGCGATATTCTGCAGGGCTCCAGTCAGACGCGGGAGTTTTCCGCCGCTCCGATGGAGGGCGAGGCCAAGAGACAAGAGAAGATAGACCTGCACGACATTCCCTTCGGGGACAAGACGCGCGAGCTTTTAATGCGTTATTCCTTTTTTCCCCAGGAGCAGGGGATGGCCCGCTGGGGAGGCGGCGCGGCGCTTTTTTTCGGCTGGGTGCGCGGCGCGCCGCGGCGCATTTGGGTCGATGATCCGCGGGTGATCGCTTACGAGTACTCTCTGTTTCGCGCCGTCATCCCGCTCGATGACGAAGGGGAGTTATGAGGGGCAACCCGATTTTTCGCGAGGGGATCGAGCTCTATCTCATCGAGGGCCATGGGTTCGTCGTCTATGGCTATTTCCTCATGCTCCTTGCCGCGCTCGAGTTCTTGATCCTGTTTCTTCCCTCGATCGATCCGCAGGCCTGGGTGGGCCCGGCCAATCTTTTCAAGCTCTCCTCCGCGGCCGCCTTGTTGCTGATCGTCTACTCCGTCCTGAGAATCACCAATCAAGAGTTTGTCCCTTGGAGATTCATCGCCCTGAGGCGCTGGTTCGACGGAGAAAGGCTGAGCGTGTGGGACGTGGCCCAGGGCCAGATCGCGCTTCTCTGCCTCCACGCCGCGCTCTTGGTGCTGCTCTGCGCCCCGCTCTTGATTTGGGCCGGGGCGATCACGCGGGCGCCGGCGGGCTCGGTCCTGTTCACCTTTGCTGTCCTGCTCTTCTACTCGCTGAGCTACGGCGTCTGGGCCCTGGCGGCGGTTACGGTTTGGGAGCGCAGGATGGAAAGCCGGCAGGTTTTCATCCGCTGCCTGTTTATCTCCCTGGTCTTGCTCTCGGCCCTTTTTTATCCGCCCGTGAACCCGGTGGCTTTTCTTCTCAATTATTTGGGCAGGAGGGAGATGGCCGCGCTGGTTTTTTGGGGATGGAAATGGCCGGCCGCCTCGGTTCATTTCCTGTTCCATTTTCTTCTGCTGGGATCGGGGCTGCTCCTCTACGGGGCCGCTCTGCGCAGGCGGGAGGGCAAGCGGTGAGCGCGTCTCTGCAGGAGAATTTCTCCGTTCTGATCGGCTGGGAGAAGCTCAAGAGAAGAGAGACGCTCCTGATCTCGGCTCTCTGCTACTCGCTGCTTTTCTCACTCATGGCCTCGCCGGCCGCGGCGCTGCTGCCTCCGTGGGCCGATCCGTTAATTGTCCCGGCGGTGATTTTTCTGGTTCTGGCCCCGGGCCTTTTTTTTCTGCGTCCCTGGCGGACCGGAGACTCCCTGCGCGCGGTCTGGCTGCTCGACAGGACGCTCGGCATGGAGGAGCGGGCGATCACGGCCTGGGAGATCCTCGGCCGCGGAAAAAAAGGGTCCGCGGAGTTGTTGGTGCTCGAAGAGGCGGAGGGAATACTCAAAGGGGTGGATCCCAAAGCGATCTTCAAGCGCCGGCTCACCTGGCAGGCGATTTCCGCTCCTCTGTTCTTCTTGCTCTGGCTGCTTTTTGTTTTTCTCGATGACGGCGTCCGTCTGGAGCGGATCTCCAAGGCCTCCCAGGCGAGCAGCGCCGCGGCCCGGCTCCGGGAATTTTCCCGGGAGCTCCGGGACAGGGCGGCATCCCAGGGACTCAGCGAGAGCCTCGAGACGGCCCGCGCCCTGGAGGGAGTCGCCGCGGAAAGACTCGCGGGAGAGGTCGACGAAAAGGGGCTGCAGGAAAACGTCGCCGGTTTGGCTGATGGGCTGCGCGGCAAAGAAGCGGCCGGGGCCGGCCCATCTGATCTTTCGTTCGCGATGGCCACGGCAGAGGGGCTGCTGGATTTGAAGGCGGAGATGGAGGCGCTGAGAACGGCTCTGCTCCCGGACTCCGCCAAAGGTCAGGAGGGGCTGGGACGGGAGGCCCTGGAGAGGCTCGGCAACCTTCCCCGCCTCAAGGAAGAGATCGGAAAGAGGCTGCCGTCGTTTGAGAAGATCGAGACGAAGGATCTCCAGAGTCTCCTCGACAGGCTCGAGAAGGAAGTGGCGGCGGAGCTGGATCGCCGCACGCTCGTGGAGATCAGGGAGTTTCTCGATCATCTGCTCAGGGGAATGGAGGCCAGGGAAAATCAGCTGTTGATCGGGGAGGCCGGTCCGGCGGAGCCGGGGCGGTCGGCGCAGGCGGAAAGGGAGAAGGCAAGAGGGATCTTTCCGGGGGATCAGCCTGGGACCAAGGAATCGGCGGAGCGCTCCCTCCCCCCCTTCCAGGCAAGCGCCGGGGCCCACTTGAAGGGGTTGTTGGGAGAAGGAAAGGGAGGCAGCTTGTCATTCCAGGGCGAGCCCAAGGGCGGCAAGAGCGAGGTTTCACAAGAGGAGATTCTCGCTTCCTATCAGCGGCAGGCCGAAGAGGAGCTTGCCTCCGAGCGCATTCCGGAGGCGCTCCGGGAGACCGTGAAGAAATATTTTCTCTCCCTGGGAATGAGCGAGAGAAAAAAATAGCGTTCAGCCGGCTGAGGGCTAAACGGAGCATTCGTTATGGAAGCAATAAACGAGATCCAGGAAAGAATGGCGCGCGCCCGCGGCGCCTTCGGCGAGGTCAAGGCCGAAATAGCGCGGGCCATCGTGGGCCATGAAGAATTGATCGAGCAGATCTTTATGGCCCTGGTCTGCGGCGGCCACTGTCTTCTCGAAGGGGTGCCGGGCTTGGGGAAGACTCTGCTGGTGCGGACCCTGGGAGAGATACTGAACCTTTCGTTTTCCCGGATACAGTTCACCCCGGATCTCATGCCCGCCGATATTACGGGCACCAATGTCCTCACGGACGACCCCTCGGGGAAGAAGCTCTTCGATTTTCAGCGCGGGCCTATTTTTGCCCATATCGTATTGGCCGATGAGATCAATCGCGCCACTCCCAAGACCCAATCCGCGCTCCTGGAGTCCATGCAGGAACAGAGCGTCACGGTCGGGGGCAAGGTGCATCGTTTGCCAAGCCCCTTCATGGTGCTGGCGACGCAGAATCCCATCGAAATGGAGGGAACCTACCCCTTGCCCGAGGCCCAGATCGATCGTTTCTTTTTCAAACTGATGGTTCGGTATCCTAGCCGCGGCGAGCTCGGACGAATTGCGGATTTGACCACTGCCTCTCTGCCGCCTGCCCCGGACAAAGTCCTGGACGGGGACGGAGTGCTGGAAATCAGAGAATGCGTGCGCCAGGTCCCCGTGGCGGAGGCGGTCAAGGACTTTGCCGTGCGCCTGGTGCTCGCCACGCATCCGCAAGAGAGCCAGGGCGACGGCGCCCTGCCTTTGGCGCGACGGTTCGTTCTCTATGGCTCCAGCCCCAGGGGGCTGCAGAGTCTGATCCTGGCCGCCAAGGCGCGCGCCCTTCTCTCGGCAAGGCCGAACGTCTCCTTCAACGACATCCGGGCAGTCGCGCTGCCGGCCCTGCGCCACCGCATCATTCTGAATCTGGAGGCGGACGCCGAGGCGATGAGCGTGGAGAAGATTCTGGCGGAGGCCCTGGAGCGCGTCGTGGAGGTGCCGTAATTATGAGTTTCGAGTTCCGCATTCCGAGTTTCGAGGGGGAAAGTAAACCCAAGACCCGGGATGCCGGAGTCCAAGCTTTTTTTGATCCTGAGTTCTTAAAGAAGCTCGAGCGGCTCCGGCTGGTCGCCAAGCGGCTCTCCTGGTCCGGCTTCAAGGGGGAGCACCCTTCGCTCAGGAAAGGTTTCAGCCTCGAATTTTCCGACTACCGGAAATACCAGAGGGGCGACGACCTGCGCTACGTCGATTGGAACATCTACCGCCGGCTGGACCGGCTCTGCCTCAAGCTCTTTACGGCCGAGGAGGAGTTGAACGTTTATCTTATGATCGATACCAGCCGCTCCATGGCAGAGGGCAATCCGCCCAAGATCGAGTACGCGAAGAGGGTCGCCGCGGCGCTCGGCTACATCGGGCTCAAAAACCTCGACCGGGTGGGGGCGACGGCCTTCTCCGCGCGGGCTCTCCTGCCGCTGGAGATGGGACGGGGAAGAAGGCAGATCCTCGCCCTTTTCAGCTTCTTGGCCGGGCTCTCCTGCCGGGGAGAGACAGACCTGGAGGGCGCCGTCCAGTCCTTCGCCGCGGTTTTTCCCCGCACCGGACTCGTCGTGCTGGTGAGCGATCTCTTCGATCCCGAGGGCTGGCGGGCCGGCCTCGAGGCTCTGCTGAGGAAGGGATATCAGGTTCTGGTCATCCATATCCTGGACGAGCGGGAGATCTCCGTGGCGCCGCGGGGCGATGTCTCGCTCTTCGACGTCGAGAGCGAGAGGGAGAGAAGGCTCTTTCTGGACGATGCGCTGGTCGAGCGCTTCGACGAAGAGCTTAAGGATTACCTCAAGGCCGTGGAGTCGTTTTGCATAAGCCGCAACGTGGATTATCTCCGCACCACCACGGCGACGCCGTTTGAGGATTTCGTTTTGCTCACGCTGCGCCAAATCCGCAGTATAAAGTAATTGCGAATTATGAATTTTGAATTCTTAATTAAAAATTCAAAATTAAGAATTAAAACTTGCATTGAGATCCGATGAATTGGGGATTCCCTCTATCCTTCCTCCTGCTCCTGGGCGTTTTTCCCTTGATCGTCTTTCTGCACAGCTTGAGGCCCAGGGGCCTCAAGGTGAGCACCACCACGCTGTTTCTCTGGGAGCGCTTGCTCAGGGAACGGACCGTGGGGAGCAGGCTCGGGCGCTTGTTGAAGAAGAATCTCCCGCTCGTGCTCCAGCTCCTGAGCGCTTTGATTCTCATCACGGCGCTGGCCGATCCCTCGCTGCTCTCGTGGGGCGCCCCGGCGGGGGACACCGTGGCCGTGGTGGATTTGAGCGCGAGCATGAAGGCGAAGGGCCGGTCGGGAAGCCGGTTCGATGATGCCCGTAGAGAGCTCCTCTCGCTCATCGACGCGGCGCCCGCCGGACAAAAAATGATGATGGTCGGCGCCGCGGCTGCCCCACGGCTTTTGTCCCCGTTTACCGAGGACAAGAAAAAGCTCAGGGATCTCGCCCGCGCGCTTAAGCCGACGGACGGGGCCGCTGAAGTCAAAGAGGCGATTCTCTTCGCCCATTCGTTCTTGAAGCGGTCAAGCCGCGATCGGGTGGTGGTCCTCAGCGACGGCGCCTTCGACGGCGCCGAGGAGCTGCCGTGGAATTCTCCCCATCTCCGTCTGGTCAGAGTGGAGGGGCCGAGCGACAACGTCGGGATCATCAACTTTGAGTTCCGCCGCGCGCCGGGCCTTCCGGGTCGTTACCAGGCGATGGTGAGCGTCAGGAACTTCACTCCCCGCCCGGTGAGCGTCCCGGTGACCCTGACCGTCGGGGAAAAGAGGTTGGTCCAGGAGAATATCGAGATCGCCCCGCAGCAAAGCCGAGTTCTGATCTATCCTTACGAGGGGACTCTGAGCGGCCGAGCCACAGCGGTCCTGGGAATCGAAGACGATTTTTCCACCGACAACCAGGCCTACCTGGCGCTTTCCGAATCCCGTCCGATGAGCATTCTTTATGCCGGCAAGGGCAATCCCTTCCTGGAGCATCTCTTTCGCTCCCTCGGGGTGCGGGTAAGCCGCCTGGCGCGGCTCGACCCCGATTCTCTCTCCGCGGCGCTCCAGGCGCACGACGTGATCGTGCTCGACGGGATTTCTTCGCCGCCTCTGGTGGAGGGGAATTTCCTCCTCATCAACACGGTAGGCGCCGGCCTGCCGTTGAGCGCCGGCGGAAAAATCTTCCGCCCGCGCCCCTTGCCTCAGCTTGCCCGCCATCCCGTCACGGCGGGGATTCGTCTGGATGATCTCTATATCAGGGAGGCGCTCCGACTCGTCCCGGCCGGGGCCGGGGTCCCTTTGGCCGTGTCCCGCGAGGGGCCGCTGATCGTCGCCTTGGAAAAAGGCAGGCTGCGCGCCCTGGCGATCGGTTTTGACCTGGCAGCCTCCGACCTGCCTTTCAAAGTCGCCTTCCCCGTTCTCCTCAGCAACGCCTTTGATTGGTTTCAGCCCAAGAGGCCGGAATTCCCGGCCACCGGAGTTCAAGCGGGCAAGCCCTACCTGTTGCACTTGCACGGCACGGATGAAGAGGTCGAGTTGAGAAGCCCCTCGGGCAGGAGGGATAAATTGCGAGCGCTGTCCAATCCGATCTCCTTTGCGGATACCTTCGACGTGGGCTTTTATACTTTCAAAAGTGGCAGCCGGGAGGGAGAATTCGCCGCCAATCTCTTCAGCGAGAGCGAGTCCCGGATCGCTCCCCGAGTCCGGGAGGGCCCCTCCGGAAACAGCGCGGCAGGGGGCCGGGAAGAGGCGGAGCGCGGCTTTTCTTTTTGGCCTTACTTGCTCCTTTTGGTCTCTGCCCTGCTGGCGGTCGAGGCCTATTTGGTCTTTCGCCAGGGCCTCTCCCTTTATCCTCTGGCGCTGCGCTCCCTGGCGTTCACGGCGCTTATGATTGCCGTTATCAACC
>Ga0209109_10002134_pt1 | contig 10851 bp, 7 predicted proteins | sample Rifsed10ft2_FD_184004 | JGI IMG/M metagenome (GOLD analysis project Ga0209109, IMG submission 184004) | Soil microbial communities from Rifle, Colorado, USA - sediment 10ft 2 (version 2) | ecosystem: Environmental > Terrestrial > Deep subsurface > Rock core/Sediment | place: Rifle, Colorado... | reverse complement strand
CGGAGGTTCGCCGCGGCGCCCTGATGCAGGGGACGATCAAGGCGTCGATCGTCGACGCGGCAAATCGTGCGATTCTTCTGAAGGAGGCGCCGGACAAGTTCATGGTTCTGCCGGTCGGCGATGTGCACGCGACCGACGAGGCGCTCTTCGCCACCGCCGACTACCTCAATGCCCACGCCGATGCCGTCGACATCCTGGTCGACGATTGTGTGATGGTCGAGCTAAAGGCGGTAAAGGCGTTGGACGACGTGCATACTGCGCAGTGTCTGAATTATCTGAAAGCGACGGGCATGAAAATATGTCTACTGATCAACTTCGGCAAGCCGCGAGTAGACATAAAGCGAATCATTCTCGGGTACCTTGGGGAGGAACCAAAGATGAACGCAAATGCACACGGATAGGATTAAGAGCAACAATCAAGAGATTGCACTTGGACTAATTCTTTTTAGTTCAAATTATGTTTCGGTTTCATCTGTGTTTATCTGTGTTCATCTGTGGTTGATTATTGAATTTGACTCCAAAATATCTGTGGCTGGAAACAAAAAAGGGCAGGAAACATTTCCCGCCCTGTTCTAGTCCTGCTTTACGGTTAGCAGCCTCGAATCACGATTCACGAATCACGAGTCACGTCCTTCGGGCTAGTGATGTGTAGTCGTCGTTGTCGTGTTCGCCGTCGCCACCCCGGCCACCACTGCCGCGCTAATGGCAATCACTGCAGCGGTCGTGCCGACCGGCGCGCCGCCTGCGACAGCAGCACCTCCTCCAACCGGATTTCCAGGAGGAATCGCCTCGGGAACGGAAGTCAGCGGAAAGTTCGGCATCTGGAACACTCCCGGCGGCACCTCGCTCATTGGAACAAGGCCCCCCAGGGTCGTGGAGCTGGTCACGACGGCGGTCTGGCCAACACTGAACAGCACGGTGCCTGCGCCATTGGTAATGGTGATCACGCCGTTGATCACCTGGATGTACAGGGGGTTGACCAGCTCGGCTATGAATTCAGTGCCGCGTATGCCGATAGTCGCCACCGGCGTCGCCACTTTAAGCGCGTCGCGGTTCCGGGACGTCACCAGGCCCGTGATCATCCTCAGCCCGCCCCGCACCAGATTGAAGATCGCATTGGCGTTCTCGGGGGCCTTGGGGTTGTAAGTGTAGTTCTGGACCTGGAAGGAAGTGTTTTCTTTCAACAGGACCGCCGTGCCATCCTCGAACTTCAACACGGCAAAGCTCTGAGGGGCCGTGGTGATGGTGGTGTTGTTGACCAGGGTCTGGCCTTTCTCGACCCTTGCCGGCTGCCCAGTTCCCACCTGGCCTGTTACATTCCCGCTGACCTCCAGCACGTAGCCCTGCGCTCTTTGCGCGAACGACGGCCCGCTCATTGCAAGTGCGGAAAATCCCACCACGACCACGAGGAATTTAACGATGCGGAACATATTCAGTCCCCTATCGCGATATCCGTTGTTGGTGTTGTATGGCGTTTTGAAGGCCCCCGGTACGCTCGTCCTGCAACCGCTTACCTTGGAAATGGTATCACGTTACCCCGTCGAAACCATGACAGATAACTAATGCTTCTTTGTCGCCTTGACGCCCTTATCTCCCGCTCGATCAATGCCCGCTACGCAAAGAACATGAAAATAGCGCCCGTACTCATTGATTCAGGCCTGATTTTAGATTCATAACGGATTACCAGCCGCCGTTCTCGACGCCGAGTCAGCTCCATGAGTCACGCTTTCTACAGGGTGGCCTGAGTTATCATCCCCCTTCCCACTACTAACCGGGCGTTGGACAAGCGTACCAGACACGATTGAGCAGCAATGCGGCATAGAAGGATCCCTCTCTGGGTTGTCTGCACGTTGCTGGTCGCCATCCTGGGCGCCGGCTTTCTGTCGCAGCGGACCCAGTACCGCCCCTACGTGGTATTGCAGGCGACGGAAACGCTCCAGATCGCGTTCCTGCAACGGGGCCATGCGCTGCGCCAGGATTGCGAAGCAACGGCGAGTCGAATTGCAGAAGCCGTACTCGCCCAGTGCAGCACTTGCCGCTTGCAGGAAAAGCGCTGCCTCGACAAGCTCGACGCCCGCCAACGCAAGATCCTGAGCGGGCAGCCGCTTGATATCCCGGTCATGCGCACGCCGGGCGGCGCGGTTGCGTTTCTGTCGAGCACGCCTGGTTTTGCGCAAGAGGTCTGTCGCGAAGCGGAGCGTCGCGCGTCCCCGGATCTGCTGGCGCAGTGTGTCAGGGCCGGCCCCGACGGCATCGCGCTTTCATTGGGACATATCGGAGGCAGCACCGCGACCCTGATGCCGAAACCCGAAGCAATACTTGGTGTCGTGCTGCTCGCGGCAGCCATCTCCCTGCTCGTCTGCTACCTGATCATCCGCTCGCAGCGTCTGCACGGCCGCTTCAGCAACGACCTCGCGGCTACTGGCCCACAGAAATTCCACGCTGTTCCCACCTCCAGGATTGGCGGCGTCGCGATTGCTGCCGGACTCGCAGCAAGCGTCCTGGCTCTGGAGACGCTGGACTGGCTCAATCCGGCGTCTGCGTACGGCCTGACCATGCTGGCGGTTTCCGCTATTCCTGCTTTCGCAGGCGGATTCGGCGAGGACATCACCAGGAAAGTCGGCGTGCTGGCGCGCCTGATGCTCACATTCGCATCCGCCGTTTTCGCATCGTTGCTCGTCGGAGCGACGCTCGACCGGCTCGACATGCCGGGGCTCGACACGCTGTTGCTATGGCCCATCTTTGCCATCGCCTTTACCGCTTTCGCGGTCGGCGGCATCGCCAATTCCATCAACATCATTGACGGCTATAACGGGCTTGCCGGCGGCTACGCTGTGATCGTGCTCGCGGCGCTAGCCTGGGTCGCGGGCCAGGTGGGTGACCCGGTGGTGCTCACCGCGAGCCTGGCGATGCTCGGCGCCCTTCTCGGCTTCCTGGCGTGGAACTACCCCGGCGGGAAGATCTTTATGGGTGACGGTGGGGCATACCTGTTGGGATTCTGGCTCGCGGAGCTGTCGGTATTGCTGGTCGTGCGCAATCCCGATGTGTCGCCCTGGTTCCCGCTGCTGCTGCTGGCGTACCCCGTGGTTGACACTCTTTTTTCGATTTACCGACGATTCTTTCTTCGCGGGCGCAGCGCCGGCAATGCGGATGCGATGCATTTCCACCAGTTGATTCACAACAGGCTCGCCCGCCTCGCGGTAGGTTCGAAAAACCCCTCTGACAAGCGGCGCCGCAACAACCTGGTCGTTCTTTACATCTGCGCCGGCGCAGCGCTCTTCACACTCCCTGCGCTGCTCGTCTGGAAAAGCACGCCGGCGTTGGTCGCGCTGGGGCTCGCTTACTGGGCGGCCTACCTTTGGCTCTACTTCCGCCTCGTGCGCTTGCGCACTCCCGCCTGGCTGATTACTTCTCCGAAACGAGTAATTCGTGAATCGTGACAACGCTCCAGTCACTCGTCACGGGTCACCGATCACTGAATTGACGAAGGACGCACTTCTCAAGAAGCTGCGCGACCGCACGGCCGTCATTTCCGTGATCGGCCTGGGCTACGTCGGGCTGCCGCTTGCCTTACGTTTCAGCGAAAGCGGATATCGTGTTATTGGCCTCGATATTGACCCAGCCAAGGTCAAGCAACTCAATGAGGGGCAAAGCTATATCCGACACATCCCCACAAATGCCGTGTCCGCAGCCCTCAAGAAGGGATTTCGCGCCTCTACCGACATCGGCGAAGTTGGCAAGACTGACGCCATTTTGATCTGTGTTCCCACCCCGCTGACTCGCCAAAGAGAGCCGGACCTACGCTTTGTCATTGGCACGACGGAAGCAATCTTGCCCCATCTACACAAAGGGCAAGTGGTTTCTCTTGAAAGCACCACCTACCCCGGAACAACCGACGAAGAGCTGAAGCCCCGCATCGAATCGATCGGCTTGAGGGTAGGCGAGGACGTCTTTGTTGTCTTCTCTCCCGAGCGCGAGGACCCGGGCAACCAGCAGCATACGACCAAGACCATCCCAAAGATCGTCAGCGGCGTTACGGCAGCGTGTCTTGAAGTCGCCAAGGCTCTTTACGGGCACGTCGTTGACCGGGTGGTGCCCGTAAGCTCAACTCGGACCGCAGAGCTGACCAAGCTTCTGGAAAACATTCACCGCGCTGTGAACATCGGCTTGGTGAACGAAATGAAGATCATCGCCGACAAGATGGGGATTGACATCCACGAGGTCATACAGGCCGCATCTACGAAACCATTTGGCTTCGTTCCCTATTACCCCGGCCCCGGCCTAGGTGGTCATTGCATCCCGATAGATCCCTTTTACCTAACATGGAAGGCGCGGACATACGGAGTACACACTCGCTTCATCGAACTCGCCGGCGAGATCAACAGCGCCATGCCCGAGTGGGTCGTCGGAAAAGTCGCCGGCGCGTTGAACGAGCGGGGCAAAGCGATCAAGGGCAGCCACATATTGATTCTGGGGATCGCCTACAAGAAGAATGTTGACGACATGCGCGAATCCCCGGCCGTGGAACTCATGGAAATATTGAAGAAAAAAGGCGCGGAGCTGGCCTACTCGGACCCCTTCGTGCCGGTCTTTCCCCGCATGCGGGAGCATTACTTTGATCTGCGAAGCATCACAGTCAGCCCGCAGTCACTAAAAGATTACGACTGCGTATTGCTGGCGACGAACCACGACAGCTTTGACTACGATCTCATCAAGAAGCACGCCAGATTGATTGTGGACACGAGGGGGGTTTACCTGGATCCGGCGCCCAACGTGGTGAAAGCTTAGATCGCCCCGCCGCGTCTCGTTTCACCATGTCACGCCGCAACACGTCACGCGGTATCACGTCACACCATAATAGGACTTGTACCACTCGACGAACCGAGGCACACCCTCCTCCACTTCGGTCGTTGGGCGATACCCAAAGTCAGACTCCAGCGTTGAAACATCGGCCATCGTCGCCGGGGCGTCCCCCGGCTGCATAGGTAGCATCTCGACTTGTGCCTTTTTTCCGAGGCAACGCTCCAGCACCTCGATAAAGCGCATCAATTGCACCGGCTTGTTGTTCCCGATGTTGTAGATGCGGTACGGTGCTGCGCTTCGCGAAGGGTTGGGCAGTGCAGCATTCCAGGCGGGATCCGGAGCTGCCGGCCGATCGAGCACTCGAACAACGCCCTCGACGATGTCATCGATGTAGGTGAAATCCCGGACCATGTTCCCGTTATTGAATACCTGGATGGGCTTCCCTTCCAGGATAGCTTTCGTGAACTTGAACAACGCCATATCGGGACGCCCCCACGGCCCGTAAACCGTGAAGAATCTCAACCCCGTGCACGGCAACCCATACAGATGGGCATAACTGTGCGCCATCAGCTCGTTTGCCTTCTTGGTCGCGGCATAGAGCGAGATCGGATGATCAATGTTGTCCCGCTCGGAAAACGGCAGCCTGGTATTGGCGCCGTAGACTGAGCTGGATGACGCGAACACCAGATGCCCGACCTTCGAGTGCCGGCATCCCTCGAGGATGTTGCAGAAGCCGACGACGTTGCTCTGAATATAGGGGTGGGGGTTCTCAAGAGAATACCGGACCCCTGCCTGCGCCGCGATATTGACTACGACATCGAACCGCTCCCGCGCGAAGAGACCTGACATTCCCTCGCGATCCGAGATGTCTAACTTTTCAAATCTGAAATGCGGGTTCGAAGACAACCGCTCTAAGCGGGCCTTTTTCAGGCTCACATCGTAGTAGTCATTGAGGTTGTCAATTCCAAAAACATTGTCCCCTCGCCCAACCAAGCGATGGGACAAGCTGGATCCAATAAAACCCGCCGCCCCCGTTACTAGAACACTTCTCACGCCCTCTCCGCTACGTCGGCCACCGCCTTAAGATACCGCTCAATGACCGCGCGCTCGTCGAACTCGCGGATCATTTTCTCACGCCCTCGCCGCCCCATCTCGGCGCGCTGCCCGGGAGAAAGCGCGAGCATGAGGCGCATTTTCTCGGTTAGATCACCAGCGTCTCGCGGCCGGCACAGATAACCAGTCACCCCGTCTTCGACCGCCTCCCGGCAGCCGATTGAATCGGCAGCGATGACTGGCCGTTCCATGGCAGCTGCTTCCAAGAGCGATCGTGGAACGCCCTCCCGGTACGAAGGCAGAGTTACGCAGTCGGCGGCCGCAATGGCGCGGCGCACGTCGTCTGTGCTACCAAGGTAGTAGACGACACCCTCGTCCACCCATGCCTGTACCTGCGCGCGGCTGATCGCGGCCGGGTTCGGAACGTCGAGAAAGCCGAGCAGGCAGAATTCCACGTCGCGACGCTCCCTTCTTATCGCCCGCGCTGCCTCGACGAACTCCCCGATGCCTTTGTCCCAGAGCATGCGGGCCATAAGAACAAACCGGAATGGCCGGTTCGCGGCAACTGGGATGGGCTCCGGGACGAATCGTGCAAGATCCACTCCAGATCCCGGCAGCCGCTCGGCCACTTCCCTTCGCACCAGCCCGCCCTTGAGGAAGAGCGCAAGGTCATCCGAGTTCTGGAAGAATACCCTGCGCGAGCGCGCGAGGGCCAGCCGGTACATCACGCGCACGAGCCGCGTCAGCCACGTGTCGCGGACGAACACCGCGCCGAGCCCGGCCACGTTGTTGATGACGCACACCCCCAAGGCGCGGGCAGCCATCGAGCCGTAGATATTGGGCTTGACCGTGTAGGTAAGGAGCGCTGCCGGACGCACGCGCCGCAGCAGCCAATAGAGACGCCACAGTAGCAGCAGATCCGTCGCGGGATTCGTCCCTTCGTTGTCCATAGGCAGCGGCACGAACCGGCAGCCGACTTCCTCGAGCCGCAACGAGTAGTCGTCCGGCGGGGCCGCCGCCACGACCTCGTAGCCAGCCTCGATCAGGGCCCGCGTCAGCCCGCTCCGGAAGTTGAAGAGGTACCACGAGGTATTGGACGAAACGACGATCGTGTTTTTCACGGTGCGTCTCGCGTTGTGGAAACGGCCGCCTACATCCACAGCGCAAAACGGTACGGCACCCAGGCGAATGCATGCACCGCGTAATTGAGCCACACCCACAGCACGAGCGCATAGTAGCCGACGATCGCAATGACGAACAGCGATCGGATGGCGCGATCCCTGACCAGGGTAACTAGACGGGGGAAAACGTAGAGCTGGAGCGGCAATAGATAGAGCGCCACGCGATCCACCGCCGTGCTCGCCAAGCTCACCAGCGGTACGCACGCCAGCGCGAACAACGAAATCCAGACCCACAGTCGGTGCTCCTCCGCGGTGAGTGCGAGGCGCCGGTGGAAAATCAGAAACAGGGTTGCCGGCACCGCGTTCATGGCCACCCGCACGGGAGCGCCTTCGGACTGCATCTGCGCCTGGACGTATTGTTCCCACAGCGCCTCAGTAGCCTCGATAAGCAGCAATTGCGCCGAGAGCGCGGTAACGACGAAAACCCAGAACAGCACCCAGAGCCGCCTGGCACTCCCTGCCAGTGCGGCAATGGGTAGCAGCAGCACCGCAGACTTGTGGAAAGTCGCTGCGAGTATGACCAGCGTTACGAAGCGCAGCACTCGGCCTTGGGCAAGCACTCCCAGCGCGAGCAGTTCCAGACCGAGCGCTGCGCTCTGGCGCGTGTAGCCCATGGCTACTACTACTATGAGGTAGGGAACCGCACATACAACCACCAGCCAAGGGAGGGGCTGACGCCCCGCGAAGCTCAGCACCCCCGCCGTGACAATCAGCCCACAGACCGTGTTGACCCCGTAGATACCGAGCGGCGTTTGCGAGAATATCCAGTTCAGAATGTGGTAGCCGGGGTCGCTTTCGAGCAAAATCTCGCCTAGGCTCTTGCCGGCCGCCGCATCCAAGTGATCCAGATAGGCGTCCCAGTCGCCCCCCACCTGATATCGCAGCCCGACCGCCAACACTGTTATCAGGCCGAACATCCACCATGCCGCGAGCCGCTCGCGCGCGCCCAATCGGAGCGGCGCGAGTTGTGCCAGCGCGGGATATAGAAACAACAACCAGTACGGGATCATGCGTGCGCCATCGCGGCATGATGCTCGAGCCACGCCTGGAACATGAGCACTGACCACAACCGGTAGCCGTTCGGTTGGCCAGCCAAATGTGCTCCCCACGCGTCGCGGACCGGCCGCGGATCAAAGTATCCCTCGCGCCGGAGCCGCGTTTCGTCGAGCAAGTTTTCCGCCCATTCACGCAGGGAGCCCCTGAGCCACGCATCTAGTGGTATGCCGAAGCCCATTTTCGGCCGCACGATGAGCACTCTCGGAACGTAGCGGTACAGGACCTGTCGCAGCGGCCACTTGGTCACTCCGCTCCGGATCTTCTTCGACACAGGGATGCGGGCCGCAAATTCCACCACGCGATGATCGAGGTAAGGTGCGCGCGTTTCGAGAGAAACGTGCATCGCCGCGCGGTCCACTTTGACCAGGATATCATCAGGGAGGTAAGTCAATGCGTCCAACGCAACCATGCGGGCGATCGGCTCGCGGACTGCGGGCCAACGCGCTCGGTCCTCGATCAACGAGCGCGGATTACTCCCAAAATCAACGAGCGGCACGCGTGTCCACTCGGTGACAAGAGATTGGTAAAAGTCGTCTAGATCGCGCGCCTCGATTAGCCGCCGGCCGAGCTTGTGCAGCTTGAGGCCAAGCTCTGGCGGCCGGCGGAACGGCGTAATCCAGCGGGTGGCTGCATCCCATCCGGCGGGCGAAGCCGCGAGAAGCGCACGGCCGACGATTCGACGTGCCGCAAAAGGTATTACGCCGAACGCACGCCACGCCCGTAAAGCGAGTAGGTAGCGGTTGTAGCCTCCAAACAGCTCATCTCCGCCATCACCCGACAGGGCAACGGTTACGTGGCGCCGGGCGAACTCCGCAACCAAGAATGTAGGAATCTGGGAAGAATCGGCGAAGGGCTCGTCGTAGATCCGGGGCAATCGGGGAATGACGTCGAGTGCGTCTTGCGCCGTCACATAAAGTTCGGTGTGTTCGGTACCGAGGTGTCGGGCAACCGCGGCCGCGTAGCCTGCTTCGTTATAATCTGGTTCTCGAAAGCCGACGGTGAAGGTCCTGACCGGTCGCGACGATTGGCTTTGCATTAAGGCCGTCACCGTGGACGAGTCCACGCCACCGGAGAGCAGCACTCCAAGCGGCACGTCGGACAACATCTGTCCCCGCACGCTCTGCGCCAGCAATGCTTCCAACGCCCCCACGACCTCCTCGTCGGAGCCCGAGTGGGGATTCCGATCGGCCTGCTCGCAAATTTCGGGTAGAGACCAGTAAGGCTCCGGTACGTCATTACTCGTCCCCGCTCGTACCCGGAGCACATGCGCGGGAGGCATTTTCCGCATGCCGCGGCAGATGCTGTACGGCGTCGGGATGTAGTTGTAACGCAGAAGGAGCGCCAGCGCCGCGCGGTCCACTTCCGTACGGAAAGCCGGATGCGCTTTCAGCGCGTTCAGCTCCGAGGCGAACAGAAATACTCCGTTCCGCCAGCCGTAGTAGAGGGGTTTCTCACCCATACGGTCGCGGGCGAGCCAGAGCTCACGCCGAAAAGAATCCCATACGGCCAGCGCGAACATACCCACCGACCGTTGAAGGGTGCCGGTAACGCTCCAGTACTCGATCGCCGCAAGCAGTGTTTCCGTATCCGAATGTCCGCGCCACGCAGGTTCGGCTTTCGACGCTTCCAACGACTGTCGCAGCTCCAAATGGTTATAGATCTCCCCATTGAAAACGATCACGTAGCGCCCCGAGGCCGATACCATCGGCTGGCGGCCGGCGGACGACAAATCGAGAACGGCAAGGCGGCGGTTTGCCAGCGCAACGCCCGTCGCTTTCTCCACCCACACGCCAACGTCGTCAGGACCGCGATGTACCAGCGCATCCGCCATGCGGCGCGCAATGTGCGCCGCCTCGTCTTCCGCGAAGCCGCCGGTAGACAAGAAGCCGGCTATACCGCACATCAGTTTTCAACCACGGAGAGCAGCATTTCCCAGAGCCATGGAGCCTGCGCTTGGAGAGAATAGGTTTCTTCCACAGTCCTCCGTCCAGCCAAGCCAAGGGTCGCGCGAAGTGCGGGGTCGAGAATCAGTCGGTTGAGATATTGGTGCCACTTCTCTACCGTCCCGGGCAGGATCCCATTGACACCGTGCTGAACGATTTGGCTGTTACACAACGCTCTTCGTGAACCGCCCGCCGTCACGCCCCTCAATTGAAGACATATCCAATAGATGAAAAGACGGAATCCCACGCGGCAAGCACCATTGATTCGCCGAAATTCGCCTCTGCATACGCCTTTCCGCGCATCCCAGCTTCTCTCCGAAGATCCTCATCTACCATAAGCTTTTTCAGCGTCCGCAGCCAGTCCACAGCATCGGTACATGTCAAATTCACCCCTGCATTGCGCATTGAGCACCGGTAGGCGGGTGTTGCCGACGTGACGACCGGCATACCCATTCGCCACAACAGAAGCAGTTTATTCTCCGATTTGCCAGCAACAAAAGGATCCGTAAGGTCTATTGGTATTACCGCGAGATCACTTTCGCAAATTACCTTGGCGCAAGTGTCCTCGTGCCACGCGTGGACTGTCGAATTGCGATAGATCCTTCGAACGACGTCCACTGTTGCGACCCGACCGAATTGTGCGAAATAACGTGGCATTTCGACGTCCGTTACCACATCGAGCTGCAGCTGGTGGCGGCTGCCGAGCTCTCGAAGCACACCGCCGATTTCCCGGAGCTGCACAACATTGACCGGTAACCCTTCCCATGCGATTCGGAATATTTCTCCCCTCTTGTAGTCCTGCTTCGTCGATCTGA
>Ga0209109_10002132_pt1 | contig 10858 bp, 9 predicted proteins | sample Rifsed10ft2_FD_184004 | JGI IMG/M metagenome (GOLD analysis project Ga0209109, IMG submission 184004) | Soil microbial communities from Rifle, Colorado, USA - sediment 10ft 2 (version 2) | ecosystem: Environmental > Terrestrial > Deep subsurface > Rock core/Sediment | place: Rifle, Colorado... | reverse complement strand
CATCCGGGCCTCCCGCGCCTGGCGTAGCGCCTGCCGCAGGATTCCCTCGGTGATCCCCTGGGTCTTGATGTCCATCTGGATGGAGGTGACCCCCGTGCGCGTCCCGGCCACCTTGAAGTCCATGTCCCCCAGGTGGTCCTCCAACCCCTGGATGTCCGTCAGAACCACCGTCTTGTCCCCTTCCTTCACCAGCCCCATGGCCACCCCGGCCACGGCGGCCCGCACGGGGACGCCGGCGTCCATCAGGGAGAGGCTGGCCCCGCAGACCGTGGCCATGGAAGAGGACCCGTTGGACTCGAGGATGTCGGAGACGATGCGGACGGTGTAGGGAAACTCTTCCTTGGAGGGCAGCACGGATTGGATGGCCCGCTCGGCCAGCGCCCCGTGGCCGATGTCCCGCCGGCTGGCGCCCCGCATGAACTTCACCTCCCCCACCGAGAAGGGGGGAAAGTTGTAATGCAGCATGAACCGCTTGAAGCTCTCGCCTTCGATGTCGTCCAGCCGCTGCTCGTCCTCGGAGGTGCCCAGGGTGGTGGTCACCAGGGCCTGGGTCTGCCCCCGGGTGAACAGGGAGGAGCCGTGGGTGCGCGGCAGCACCCCCACCTCGCACGTGATGGGGCGCACCTGGGTGACGGCGCGCCCGTCGGCCCGCCGCCCCTCCTCCAGGATCAGGCGGCGCATCTCGTGCTTCTCCAGCTCCTCGAAGATGTCCTTGACCTGGAGCTTGATCCCATCCGGCTCCGTCGCCACCAGCCCCAGGGCCTCCTCCAGAAGGAGCCTGCGTCGCGCCTTCTGCTCTTCCTTCTCGGGCACGAAGGCGAGCTCCCGGATCCGGGGACGGGTGAGGGTCGCCACCCGCTCCTGCAGCGCCGGGTCCACGCGGGGCGAGACGAAGCTCGACGGGCCCGCCCCCGCCTGCCGCGCCAGCTCCTGCTGCATCTGGATGATGGCCTGCAGGGCCCGGTGGCCGTAGAGCAGCGCGTCCAGCAGCACCTCATCCGGGACCTCGCGCCCGCCGCCTTCCACCATGACGATGGCCGGGTCCGTCCCCGCCACCACGACATCCAGGTCGCTCTGCGCGAGCTGGGCGTAGGTGGGGTTCACGACGAAGCGGCCCTCCACCCGCCCGATGCGCACGCACCCGATGGGGCCCAGGAACGGAATCGGCGAGAGGCAGAGGGCGGCCGAGGCCCCGACCACGGCCAGCACGTCGGGGTCGTTCGCCTGGTCGGCCGACAGCACCGTGGCGATGATCTGGACGTCCTGATGGTAGCCAGGGGGAAACAGGGGGCGGATGGGGCGGTCGATCAGGCGGGAGGTCAGCGTCTCCTTCTCGTGGGGCCGTCCCTCCCGTTTGAAGAAGCCGCCAGGGATCTTCCCGGCGGCATAGGCCCGCTCCTGGTAGTCCACCGTCAGGGGGAAGAAGTCGATGCCTTCCCGGGGCTGCTTGGAGGCCACGGCCGTCACCAGGACCACCGTGTCTCCGTACCGGACCCAGGCCGCCCCATCGGCTGCCCGGGCCACGCGTCCCGTTTCGATGCTGAGGGTCCGTCCTTCGAGACTGATTTCGGTCCGATACGTCATTTGCGAATGCCCAACCTTTCGATCACGCGTTTGTACCGCTCGGCATCTTTTATCTTCAGATAATCGAGGAGCTTCCGGCGGCGGCCCACCAGCATGAGGAGGCCGCGCCGTGAATGGTGGTCCTTCTTGTGGAGCGTGAGGTGCTCGGTCAGATACCCGATCCGGCCGCTGAGCAGCGCGATCTGCACCTCGGGCGACCCCGTATCCTGCTCGTGCAGGCGGTAGCTTCCGATGATCTCACCCTTCTTCAAAAGTTCCTTCGCCATGATTCCTCTCCTCCCATCACGGGGGACACCCCCGAGGAAACCTAGCACAGGCCCTCAGGAGTGTAAAGCCCATTCTGGCCAGGGGAGGTCACGCGCCGTCTGCCAGACGGCCTCCGCGGCCTCGCGATCTTTCGCCAGTTGCGCCGCGAGCGCCCCGGCGTCGGGGAAGCGCTGCTCGTCGCGCAACCGCCGCAGGAAGAAGGCGACGATCCGCTCGCCGTACAGCGCCTCGTCCCATCCCGGCATGTGGATCTCCAGCCGCCGTTCTCCGGGGCCGAAGGTCGGCGCGCGCCCCAGGTTCATCATGGCGTCGCGGAAGCCGCCCTGCACCAGGACGCGGCCGGCGTACACCCCATCCAGGAGCGGCGGCGGCTCCGGCAGCGGCACGTTGGCGGTGGCGAACCCCAGCGCGCGCCCCCGGCCCGCGCCGGGCCGGACCTCGCCGGTGAGACAGTACGGCCGGCCGAGGAAGCGCTGGGCCTCTGTCACCTTCCCCTCCGCCAGGAGCGCGCGGATCATGCGGCTGCTCACCACGAGGCCGTCCAGGCTTACCGGCGGGATCACCTCCAGCCAGAATCCCGCCGCCGGGGCCAGGGCCTGCAGCAGGTCGGGAGTTCCCCGCCGGCCCTTGCCGAACCCGAAGTCGTACCCCACGCACAGCCCGACGATCCGCAGGCCGTCCACCAGGATCTTCCGAACGAAGTCCTCGGCCTCGAGATCCGCCAGGACGGCCGAGAAGCGAATCACCACCGCGGCCTCCATGCCCAGCCCGCGGAACAAGGCCAGCTTGAGCGGCAGCGGCGTGATGAGCGGGGGCGCCTGCCCGGGGCGGACCACCTCCAGCGGATGCCGCGCAAAGGTCACGACGGCCGGGGTCGCGCCCAGGGCCACGGCGCGCTCGCGGACCCGGCGCAGCAGCGCCTGGTGCCCGAGGTGGACCCCATCCAGGGTGCCCATGCCGAGGACGGGAGTTGAGACGTCCCAGCGGAAGTCCTCGAACCGCGCGGCCTCGATGACACGCATGCTCAGAGGGTCCTCAGAGGGCGCCGGAGGCGCCGGAGAAGACCCGCACCGGATGCAGCACCGTGCGTGTCGGCTCGCAGGCTGCGAAGTCCGCCGAGGCCACCGTCGTCTCGGCCAGCGCCAGGAGCTGCTTGCGAAAGCCGAGGACCCGCACCAGGGCACCGCGGGGGAGGTCCGCCGGAAACTGCACGGCCAGCGCCGCCGTCACCGCCCCCCCGTGCAGGATGAGCCGTCCCGCCTCCGGTGCCACGCGGACCGTGGGCAGGTGGGCCAGCGCCTCGGCGATGGAAATCAGCACCTCCGGCAGTCGGCCCTCCCGCACCCGGTCCTCCAGCTCGGTGAGCGTCAGGATCCCCTCCAAGGTGAAGCGGCCCGAACGGGTCCGGGTCAGCTCGTACAGGTGTCCCCCGCAGCCCAGGGCCCGTCCGATGTCGTCGCACAGGCTCCGCGCGTAGGTGCCCTTGGAGCAGGTGGCCCGCAGCCGCACGAAGGGCGGAGCGAACTCCAGCAGCTCCAGGGCGTAGATGCGAATGGGCACCGGTTGGCGCTCCACCTGTTCCCCTCGACGGGCCAGGCGGTAGAGACGCTCCCCGCGGTATTTCTTGGCCGAATAGATCGGCGGCACCTGCTGGATCTCCCCCGTGAAGCGGGGCAGGATCGCCTCCAGCTCCGCGCGCCGCACGGCGACGTGCTCGACCCGCGCCGTCTCCTTCCCCGCGGCATCCAGCGTGTCGGTGGTGATGCCCAGGCGCAGCGTCATGACGTATTCCTTGTCCGCCTGGGTCAGGTACTGGGCGATCCGCGTCGCCCCCCCCACGCACAGGGGCAGCACGCCCGTGGCCTGGGGGTCCAATGTCCCCGTGTGTCCCACCCGCCGCATGCCCAGGATCTTGCGGACGGCATCCACCACGTCGTGGGACGTCATCCCCGCGGCCTTGTTGATGTTCAGGACGCCATGTACTTGCGCTCGCATGCTCGCGCCAGATTTTTGATTTTGGATTGGGGATTGAGGATTGACAATCAATCCAAAATCCACAATCACACATCCCAAATCAGGTAGGATTGCCGATTGGGAAGAAATCAACAATCCACATTCACAAATCCTAAATCAGATAGGATGACGCGGCCGCAAGGACTCGCGCCTTGGCCTCCGCCAGGGGCGCCCGCAGTGTGCAGCCCGCCGCATTCCGGTGTCCGCCGCCGCCAAAGGCCTGTGCCAGCCGCGCCACGTCCACGGGTCCCCGGGACCGGAGGCTCACCCGCACCTCGGTGGGCGACACCTCCTTGAAGGCCACGGCGATCTCCACGCCCCGCACGGCACGGACGTAATTGATGAAGCCCTCGGTGGCCTCCATCCCGATCCCCGCCCACTGCTGGGCGGCGATGGTGACCTCGATCCACGCGACCCGCCCGTCCGCGCTCACCTGCAGGCCGGCCAGGGCCTGGCTGAGCAGTCGCCACTCCCGCGGATCGTGATTCTCGTACAACCCCGCGGTGATCTGCTCGACCGCGGCCCCGCGCTCCACAAGATCCGCCGCCGCCCTCAGGGCGGCGGGCGTCGTGTTGCCGTACTGGAAGGACCCGGTGTCGGTCTGGATGGCGGCGTACAGGTTCGTCGCCACGACCGTGGAGAGGGAGAATCCCCCGTGCCGAAGGATCCGGTACACCAGCTCGCCGGCCGAGGAGGCCTCGGGGTCCACCCAGTTGACCGTCCCGAACCGCGTGTTCGCGGCGTGGTGATCCACGTTGACGACCACGGCATGGTCCGGCCGGGAATCCAGCAGCCCTCCCGTGCGGGTCAGATCGCTCGTGTCCAGGACCAGGTAACAGGCGTAGGCAGTGCGGATGGGCACCTCCCGCAGGATCTCGTCCGCCCCCGGGAGGTTTTCGAGGCTGGGGGGGAGGGGGCTGGCATTGTAGGCTGCCGTCACCTTCCCCGCCCCTCGCAACGCCAGCGCGGCCCCCAGGGTCGCCCCGATGGCATCGCCCTCCGGGTTGACGTGGGATAACACCGCCACCGAAGGCGCCTCCCGGAGCGTCGCGACGACTTGCTCGAGGTCACTCACCCCGATCCCCCTCGGGAGGCTCCACCTGTTTGAGCAGCGCCGCGATGTGCAGGCCCCGTTCCAACGAATCGTCCACCTCGAAGGTCAGCTCAGGCGCGTACCTGAGGCGCAAGGCTCGGCCCAGCTTCCCTCGGAGGAAGCCCGCCGCCGATTCGAGGCCTTTCAATTCTTCGGGGAGATCGTCCTTGCCACCCGGGCCCGTGAAGTATACCCAGGCATGGCGCAGGTCCGGGCTGACGCGCACCGCGGTGATGGTCACCCGATGCAGCCGCGGATCCTTGACCTCGCGGAGCAGCAGGCGACTCAGCTCTTCCTGGATCAGGCCGGCCACCCGGTCGGCGCGCTTGAACGGTAAGGGCATCGGCAGTCGAGTCGGACCGTGGGAGGTCGCGCGTTCCAGTCTGTAACCAACAATATCACCGCAGGGCTTGCGAAGATCGCAGCGGCCCGCGGGATATCACACACCCGATGGGGCCCGGCCGGTCAGGGTACTCCGGACCCTGCCCCAAATTCTCCCCCGCCGGACCTGGAGATATCGAGGGAGTCTCTGCCTGCCCTGCGTCCCCTGCGGTTGATTTGCATTCTCTGGTCTGAGAGCCAAGGCATAGAACGGAGGATGACCGTGGGGCCCGATCCCGGGATCCAGGCGGGGTCAGTGCGTGACCAGATCGATCTCGTAGTCCACCACCAGGGCCTCGTGGCTGGCCTCGATCCAGTTCACGACCTTGGAGAGGGTCTCGTCCACCAGGCGGGCGTCGTTGCTCACGGACACCACCCCCAGCGTGGCCCGCTGCCAGTCGTCCAGCCGATCCACCTCGGCGATGCCGACGTTGAATCGCGCCTGGACCCGGTCTTTGAGGCTCTTGACCACCCGCCGCTTCGCCTTCAGCGAATCGCTGTCCGGGATCCGGAGTTCGATCTTACAACTCCCGACCGTCATGACCAAGCACGTGAAACCGCCAATGAACGCAAATGAACGCTAATTCTCCTGGAGCTCCATCTGCGCGGATCTCCGTTCACTAGTGGTTGCATGGAGTCTTGGAATTCGAAACCGTCACTGTACGCCAATGCCCTCTGAAGCCATTCGCGTGGATTGGCGTTCATTTGCGGTTGCTTTGGAGGGTCTCTCAGAGCTTGGGGGCGATCTCCTCCAGCTCGTAGGCCTCCAACACGTCACCGGGGTGGACATCGTTGAAGTTGGCCAGCCCGATGCCGCACTCCATCCCGCTCTGGACCTCGCGGACGTCGTCCTTGAACCGTCGCAGCGAGCCGATCTTCCCCTGGTGAACGACCTGCCCGTCGCGAACCACCCGGACCCGGGCGTCCCGGGCCACCTTGCCGTCCGCCACGTAGGAGCCGGCGATCGTCCCCACCTTGGAGATATGGAAGATCTGGCGCACTTCGACGCGGCCCAGCGCCCGCTCCAGGTACTGCGGCTCCAGCAGGCCCTCCATGGCGGCCTTGACCTGGTTGATGGCGTCGTAGATGACGGTGTAGAGGCGGACGTCCACGTGCTCCTGCTCCGCCAGCCTCTGGGCCTTGGGCTCGGGCCGGACGTTGAACCCAACGATGATGGCATTGCTGGCCGAGGCCAGCATCACGTCGCTCTCCGTGACGGCCCCGACGGAGCTGTGGATGACCTTGACCTGCACCTGCTCGGTGCCCAGGTGCCCCAGGGACTCCTGCAGCGGCTCGACCGAGCCCTGGACGTCCCCCTTGAGGATCATGCGCAGCTCTTTCACCTCGCCTTTTTGGATCTGCTGGTGCAGGACCTCCAGGGTGACCTTGGGCTGGCTCACCATCACTTCCTGGCGGTGCTTCTCCTGTCGGGCCACGGCGATCTGGCGCGCCTTCTTCTCGTCCCCCACCACGGCGAAGGTGTCACCGGCCAGCGGCACCCCCGACAGGCCCAGGATCTCCACCGGGGTGGCCGGGCCGGCCTCCTGGAGCTTCTTGCCCTTGTCGTTGATCATGGCCCGGACCCGGCCGTGATGCAGGCCGGCCACCACCGCGTCCCCGACCCGCAAGCCCCCGTTCTGGACCAGGACCGTGGCGACGGGGCCGCGCCCCTTGTCCAGCTCCGACTCGATGACCACCCCCCGGGCCGGCCTTCCCGGGTTCGCCTTCAGCTCCTGGACCTCGGCCAGGACCAGGAGATTGTCCAGGAGATTGTCGATCCCCTCCCGCCGCTTGGCCGAGACGTGGACGAAGATCGTCTCCCCGCCCCACTCCTCGGGGACCAGACTGTACTCCGCCAGCTGCTGCTTGATGCGGTTGGGATCGGCGTTGGGCTTGTCGACCTTGTTGATCGCCACCAGGATCGGCACCTTCGCATCCTTGGCGTGGTTGACGGCCTCGATGGTCTGAGGCATGACGCCGTCGTCCGCGGCCACCACCAGGACCACGATATCGGTGGCGTGCGCCCCCCTGGCCCGCATGGCCGTGAAGGCCTCGTGGCCGGGGGTATCCAGGAAGACGACGCGGCTGACGGCGTGACCCGGGACCTCGACCTCGTACGCCCCGATGTGCTGGGTGATGCCGCCCGCCTCGGTGGCGGTCACGTTGGCGTGGCGGATGGCGTCCAGGAGCGAGGTCTTGCCGTGGTCCACGTGCCCCATGACCGTGACCACCGGGGCCCGGGGTCTGAGCAGGGCGGGGTCCTCGACCTCCACCATTTCCTCCACCAGCTCCTCGGGGGAGGCGCGCTCCACCGTGTAGCCGAACTGCTCGGCCACCTTGCCGATGGTCTCGGGGTCGATGGGCGTGTTGATCGCGGCCAGGACGCCCAGCTTGATCAACCGCTTGATCACGTCGCTGGGGGTGGCGGACATCCGCTCGGCCAGCTCCTTGGGGGTCAGGCCTTCCCCGATCTTCAGGACCTTGACGACAGGCGTCACCGGCGGGGGCGGGGTCTCGGGCCTTCCCCGGGGAATGGGCGGCGCCTCCTTCACCGGCAACCGTGGCGCCGGTGGAAGCGGAAGGTCGGGCTCGAGGGGAGGCAGGTACTCCGCCAGCGGGGGCGCTTCCAGCGCGCCGATGTCCGGCGCCTGAGCCTCGGCGACGATCGGCCGCGGGGGCTGCACGGTCGGCCGGGGCGGCTCCAGCGTCGGTCGCTGGGGCTCGGCCCGCGGCGGCGAGTGCGGGGGCTGCGTGCCCGCCTGGCCGCCGGCCGGGGGCCGCACCCGCTCGTCCCGTCGTGGGGGTCGGTACTCTTCCCGCCTCCGTGGGGGGAACGCCGGCGCGGCGGGGCGCACGCCTGCGGGCGGAACAACTCTTCCTGGCACCTCCGGCGCTGGTCTTCCTGGCACCTCCGGCGCTGGTCTTCCTGGCACCTCCGGCGCTGGTCTTCTCGGCGCCTCGGCCGCTGGCCTCGGGGGCTCCACGCTGGGTCGTGCGGGCTCAAGGATCTCCGATGGTCTCATCGGCGGGGGTGATGGAAGGGGAACATCCCCCTTGGCCGGGACCTCGAGGACCGGAGCGGCCGCAGCCGGGGGCGCCGCGACAGGCGGTACCGCCGCACTGAGTGTCGCCGCCTCGGCGGGTGGGGCGATCAGCGCCGCGGGCTCCACGGTGGGGGCATCCAGCGTCACTACCAGGGGCTTCAGGTGAGACGCGCTGGCCGCGACCGTTCGCCGGGTCCGGGGTCTTGCCTCGGCCGCGGTCTCTCCCGCGGCCACCTTCGTTCGGGTCTGCGGCTTGGCCGGCGCCTTGGCAGGGGCGATGGCGCTTGCCTGGGCGGCGCTCGTCCTGGCGCGGGGGGGGCGGCGCGACGTCGGCTTGATCGGCATTCCGCTGCCCGGCCGAATCGTGTGGGCCGGGATTCGGGCCACCGGCTGGGACAGGATCTCCCGGGCCGACTGCTCCTCCACCGAGCTGGTGAAGGTCGCGGCCTCGATTCCCGCCGCCTGGAGCCGCTCCAGGACCTCCTTGGTGGTCAGGCGAAACTTCGTCGCCAGATCGTAGACTCGAACCGTTCCCACGCTGACATCCTCCGCGGGACGATGATCGCTGTCCCGCTCCCCCGCATTGGAGCGAACCTGGTTACTCCGCGATGACCCCCCGTCGCTTCAACTCCTCCTCGAAGCGTGCACGCAATGCCCCGACCTCGAGCCGCGGCAGCTTCCGCCGGAAGGCCCGTGGGAACGCCTGCCGATCCCAGGCCCGAGCCAGGCAGGCCAGGGAGGGACACAGGTACGCCCCCCGACCCTGGGGACGCCGCGGGTGCACGATCACGTCCCCCGCAGGATCCAGGCTGACCCGAACCAGCGCGTGCTGCTCTTGGCGCTTCCGGCAGCCCACACAGGTCCGCAGGATGGGCCGCGCCATGCGGCGACGTTCCCCCGGCGCCTACCGCTCCGCCCCCGCGGCGGCGGCGTCCCCGTCGGGGATGGCCGCCTCCATGGCGGGCGTCTCCGGCGAGGCGTCAACCGTCGCACTGCCCAGCGCTTCCCGCGCCGCGTTGAGGATCTTCTCTGCGCTCTTGGGCCCGATCCCCTCGATCTCCTGCAAGGCCTCGGACGAGGCGCTCGCCAGGGCCGCGACCCCTGTATAGCCGGCCGCCACGAGGCGGGCGGCCAGCTTCTCCCCCACGCCCGGCAGCCCCGTGAGCTGCTCCAGTGCGGCCGCCTCGTCCACGGGCGGCGGCGCTTCCGGCTGCGGCTCGCCCGCCATCAGCCCCGACAGCGCCGCCTCGGCCTCACGCTGAAGCTCCGACATGCTCCGGATGTCCACCTTCCAGCCCACGAGCTTTGCGGCCAGCCGCGCGTTCTGCCCGCGCCGCCCGATGGCCAGGGAGAGCTGGTCATCCGCCACCACCACCCGGAGCGTCCGCGTCTCGGATTCCACGCTGACCTGCTGCACCTCGGCCGGGGCCAGCGCGGCGCGGACGAAGGCGCCCGAGTCCTCGCGCCAGGGGATGATGTCGATCTTCTCCCCCTGAAGCTCCCGGACGATGGCCTGCACCCGGGCCCCCCGGTAGCCCACACACGCGCCGACCGGATCCACCTTGCTGTCCTTGGAGACCACGGCGATCTTGGCCCGCTCTCCGGCCTCGCGCGCGGCGGCCCGCACCTCCACGATGCCCTCGTAGATCTCCGGGACTTCCAGCTCGAACAGGCGCTTCACGAACCCCGGGTGCGTTCGCGAGACGACGATCTGGGAGCCCTTGGAGGTCTTCTTGACGTCCAGGATGTAGGCCCGCACGCGGTCGCCCACCCGGAATTCCTCGCGGGGCAACTGTTCCCGCACCGGCAGGATCGCCTCGGCCTTCCCGATGTTGAGGATGGCGTTCCCCTTGATGACCCGCTGCACCACGCCGTGGACCAGCTCCCCCTCTTTCTCCTTGAACGTCTGGTACACCGAGTCCCGCTCCGCCTCGCGGACCCGCTGGATGATCACCTGCTTGGCGGTCTGGGCGGCGATCCGGCCGAAGCTGCCGGCCTGGACCGGGACCGGGCTTTTCAGCTCGTCCCCGATCTTCGCCTCCGGGTTGATCTGCTGGGCCTCCTCCAGGCTGATCTCGACCTTGGGATTCGTGGGGATCTCGACCACGCGCTTGACGCCGTAGAGCTTGAACTGGCCCGTCTTCCCGTCGAAGTCCACCCGCAGGTCTAACGTCGCCTGCGCGGGGGGCAGGCCCTTCCGGGACGCCGAGAGGATGGCGGCGCCGACGGCGTCAATCAGGATCCCCTTCTCGATCCCCTTCTCTCGTCCGATCTGATCGATGACCTGCATCAGGTCCATACGCTGCCTCCCATGGGCGCCCCCTGGACGCCCACGACCGTCTGCTAGAACTCAACTTCCAGCCGCGCCTTGAGGATAAGCCCGCGCGGGATGGTCACCCGCCGGCCGTCCGGCAGGTCCAGGAGCACCGCGTCCCCCGCCAGACCCGCCAGTCGGCCGCGGAAGTTGCGCTGGCCC
>Ga0209109_10002131_pt1 | contig 10859 bp, 10 predicted proteins | sample Rifsed10ft2_FD_184004 | JGI IMG/M metagenome (GOLD analysis project Ga0209109, IMG submission 184004) | Soil microbial communities from Rifle, Colorado, USA - sediment 10ft 2 (version 2) | ecosystem: Environmental > Terrestrial > Deep subsurface > Rock core/Sediment | place: Rifle, Colorado... | reverse complement strand
CCCGCCTCCTTGACGGAAAAGATACTTTGCGAAAATGCGCGAAGGTTCTATCCCTTCTAGGGCGTCAAACGAAAGGACATAGCTATGAAAAACACTCCATTCAGACTCGCAGGCGCCATAAGCTTGACGCTAATCCTGCTTTTACCGGCCGGGGAGACCTTCGGCCTGGAGACCATCAATCTCGCCATCCCGACAAAGAGCTTCCAGCAGGTCATTTATCCCCTCGCCCAAGATAGGGGCTACACGCGCGAGGAGGGAATCGATCTCAAGATCGTCTTCATCGAGCCCACGCCGAGCATCCAGGCCGCGCTGTCCGGAAGCGTCCAGTTCACGGCGGCGGGATCGAGCGCGCTGGTCGGCGTGAGCAAGGCCGGGGCTCCGCTGAAGGTCGTCCTGGCGGTGAACGACCGGGTGCACCAGTGGCTGTTAAGCAGGCCGGAGATCACCACGCCCAAGGCCTTGAAGGGAAAAAAGATCGCCACTACCGGCGTCGCCGCCATCGCCACTTTCATGCTCAAGCAGATTCTCGCCAAGCACGGGCTCGATCCCAACCGCGACGTCCACTATATCGACACCGGCACAGGCAACCAGCTCCCGGCGCTCCTGGCGGGGGTGGTGGACGCCGCAGTCTTAAGCGTCGAGCAGCGCTACGTCGGTTTGGACAACGGCATGAAGGAGCTGTTCTATTACGGCAACGAGGTAAAGAATTCCTGGGGCACGCTCGCGACCACCGACCGCTTCATCAAGGAGCAGCCGAAGCTGGCGGCCGGCTTCATCAAGGGGGCGCTCAAGGCGCTGCGCTATATCCGCCAGGATCGGGAGGGAACGATCGCCGCGGTGACCAAATTTTCCGGGGTCGAGCACAAGCTCGCCGGGCGCATCTACGACGACCTGATCGGCACCTTCACGCGCAATGGCGCGGTCGACGAAGAGACTCAGAGCAATGATCTCGATATCATCCGGCAGGTGATCGGCAACAAGGAGGCGGCCCCGCCCGCGCGCGGCTACAACTTCAGCTTCGCCCTGGAGGCCGACCGCCAGCTCACGCAGGCGAACTGGCGCCCTTAGGTAGGGCTGGAAGGCTTTTAATAGATCAGACTGCCGAGCCGCTCCCAGCGCACCCAGCGGTCGGTTCCGTCCCACGACCAGTAAATCAGAAACGCCCTGCCCTTGACGTCGTTTAAATCCACGAAGCCCCAATAGCGGCTATCGTAGCTCCGGTCGCGATTGTCTCCCATGACGAAGATCTGATTCTCCGGCACGCGCCTCGGCCCGTAGTCGTCCCGGATATTCATGATGCCCCGCTCGGGCGGGTCCCCTTCGAAATGGGCATGGGGATCCTCCAGCGGCTTGCCGTTGACGTAGACCTTCTTATTCCGGATCTCGACCAGGTCTCCCTCGATGCCTACAACCCGCTTGATGAAATCCTTGGAGCGGTCCTCGGGAAATATGAACACCACCACATCGCCCCGCTGCGGCTCTTTGAAGTGAAGCAGATAGCTGTCCCAAAACGGGCTGCGAATCCCGTAGGTGAGCTTGTTCACGAGAATATGGTCCCCGACCTGGAGCGTAGGGATCATGGAGCCGGACGGGATCTTGAAGGCCTGGACGATGAAGCTGCGAATGAAAAGGGCGAGCAGCAGGGCGAAGACAATCGACTCGGCGTATTCGCGGAACGCCGATTTGCTCTTCTTGCCGGCCTGCTCGACGGGGACCGAATCTTCTCTCACATCATTCGACGACATACTCGAAATCAACTCCTATATCACACTTTCAACACGGCGAGGAAGGCCTCCTGCGGAATTTCCACCCTTCCCACCTGTTTCATTCTCTTCTTTCCTTCCTTTTGCTTCTCCAATAGCTTGCGCTTGCGCGTGATATCCCCGCCGTAGCACTTCGCGGTCACGTTTTTTCTCAGCGCCTTCACGTTCTCGCGCGCTATCACCCGGCTGCCCACCGCCGCCTGAATGGCCACTTCGAAGAGTTGCCGCGGGATGATCTCGCGCATGCGCCGGACCAGGTCGCGCCCGCGGTGGTAGGCCTTTTCCTTGTGCACGATCATCGACATGGCGTCGACCGCCTCGCCGTTGATGCGAATATCCAGCTTGACCAGATCGGCAGGCCGGTATCCCGCCACCTCGTAGTCCATGGAGGCATAGCCCCGGCTCACCGATTTCAGCCGGTCGTAAAAGTCCACCACCACCTCGTTGAGCGGCAGCTCGTAGGCCAGCGCCACCCGGTTCGGCCCCAGGTAACGGATCTCCTTTTGGATGCCCCGTTTTTCCTCGCACAGCTTGAGCACCCCTCCAAGGAATTCCTGCGGCAGATGGATCGTCGCCAGGATCACCGGCTCTTCGATCCGCTCGATATCCGATTCCGCCGGCAGTTTCACCGGATTGTCGATCAGGAGGGTCTTTCCCGCCACGGTCAGAATGCTGTAGACCACGGTCGGGGCGGTTGTGATCAGGCTCAGACCGAACTCTCGCTCCAGTCTCTCACGCACGATGTCGAGGTGCAACAGTCCGAGAAAACCGCAGCGAAAGCCGAAGCCCAGGGCCTGAGAGCTCTCCGGCTCGAAGGTGAAGGCGGAGTCGTTGAGACTCAGCTTTTCCAAGGCGTCCCTGAGGGCCTGGTATTGGCCCGTGTCCGCCGGATAGAGGCCGCTGAAGACCATCGGTTTCAGCGCCTTGAAGCCGGGCAGCGGCAGCACGGCCGCGGCCTCCTCCGTCGTGACGGTATCGCCGATTCTGGTCTCGCGGATCTCTTTGATCCCGGCCATCAGAAAGCCCACTTCGCCGGCGCCGATCTGAGCGGCCTCCCGGGGGCCCGGGGAAAATATGCCGACGCGGGTGACCTCGAATAGCTGGCCGCTCGATATCATCCGGATGCGCTGGCCCTTGCGCGCCACGCCGTCGAACACGCGGATCAGCACGACCGCTCCATGGTAAGGATCGAACCAGCTGTCAAAGATCAGGGCGCGCAGCGGGCTCTCGGGATTTCCGTCAGGCGGCGGGAATTGCCGCACGATCCCTTCGAGGATCGCTTCCGTTCCGATCCCCTCCTTGGCGCTGGCCAGGATCGCCCCGGAGGCGTCCAGGCCGATGATCTCCTCAATCTCCTTTCGCACCCGCTCCGGATCGGCGCTCGGCAGATCGATCTTATTGATGACCGGCAGTATGGAGAGGCCATGGTCCAAGGCGAGATGAACGTTGGCCACCGTCTGGGCCTCGACGCCCTGGACCGCATCCACTACCAACAGCGCCCCCTCGCAGGCCGCCAGGCTGCGCGAGACCTCGTAGGTAAAGTCCACATGGCCGGGGGTATCGATGAGATTCAACGTATATTCCCGCCCGTCTTTGGAGCGGTAGGCGAGCCGGACGGGGCTCGCCTTGATCGTGATGCCGCGCTCCTTCTCCAGATCCATGCTGTCCAAAATTTGATCGGTGCGCTCCCGCTCGCTTACCGTGCCGGTAAATTCCAGAATGCGGTCCGCCAAAGTCGATTTGCCGTGGTCGATATGGGCGATGATGGAGAAGTTCCTGATATGCTCGAGCTTCATCCGATTTTGCCCTGCCGGTAGTAAGCGATAGTCTTCTCCAGCCCTTCCTCCAGAGACGTCTGCGGGGTCCATCCCAGCTCGGCGCGGGCGCGCGACGCTTCCAGGGAGCTGCGCCGTTGCTCCCCCGCCTTTGGCGGGCCGTGGATAGCGGATACGCGTGATCCGGCTTTATCCTGGAGCGCAGCCAGCAGGGCTATAACGTCGGTCTCGCGAGCCGTGCCGATGTTCAGGGCGCCGCTGTAGGAACATTCCAAGGCCAGGATGTTGGCGGCGACCACATCGCCGACGTACACATAGTCCCTGGTCTGCCTGCCGTCGCCATTGATGGTCGGCGCGCTGCCCGCGAGCAGATGGCCGATAAAGATTGCCACCACGCCGGCCTCGCCGTCGCTCCTCTGCCTCGGCCCGTAGACATTGGCGTAGCGCAACGAGACCGACGGGATGCCGAAGGCCGCTTGATAATAGCCCAGGTAATACTCCCCGCTAAGCTTGCTTACGCCGTAAGGGCTCCGGGGGCGCTTCGGATGCTCCTCCGGCGCAGGGTAAGTTTCCTGCTCGCCGTAGACCGCCCCTCCGGACGAGGCGTACAAGACCTTTTTGACTCCCAGCCCCTTGCATCCTTCCAGCAGATGGATCAGCCCCAGGATATTGATGCGGGCGTCCAGCTCCGGATCCGCGACCGAGCGGCGCACATCCATCTGCGCCGCGTGGTGATTGATCACCTCCGGAGAAATCTCCGCGAGCAGCCCGGCGAGCGCGGGATCGAGGATGTCGCGGCGGTGAAAAACGGCCCGAGGGTTGATGTTGCGCCGATCGCCGGTCGAGAGATCGTCGATGACAAAAACCTGGTGGCCTCGGGCGATATAGGCGTCCACCACGTGCGAGCCGATGAAGCCGGCCCCCCCCGTTACAACTATCCTCATGTCAGTCAACCACGCAGATGTTGCGAGAAATAGCTAATGGTCCTCGCCAGTCCCTCTTCGAGCTGGACCTCAGGCTCCCAGCCCAGCAGCTGGCGCGCCTTCGCGATGTCCGGCTGGCGCACCTGGGGATCATCCTGGGGCAGCGGCTTATAGACAATCGGGCTCTTCGAGCCGGTGAGTTCGAGGATCTTTTTGGCAAACTCCATGACGGTGATCTCGTGGGGGTTGCCCAGGTTTACCGGCAGGTGGTCCTCCGCTTCCAGCAATCGATGAATCCCCCGGATCAAATCAGCGATGTAAAGAAAGCTCCGGGTCTGGCTTCCCGTCCCGTACACCGTGAGCCCTTCGCCCTTGAGCGCCTGGGTGATGAAGTTCGGCACCACCCGTCCGTCTTTCATTCTCATGCGCGGTCCGTAGGTGTTGAAGATGCGCACGATCCTGGTGTCGAGACCATGATAGCGGTGATAGGCCATAGTCATCGCCTCGGCGAATCTCTTCGCCTCGTCGTAGACCCCGCGCGGCCCCACCGGGTTGACGTTGCCCCAGTAGTCCTCCCGCTGCGGCCTGACCAGCGGGTCGCCGTAAACCTCGGAAGTCGAAGCCAGCAGGAAAAGCGCCTTTTTCGCCTTGGCCAGCCCCAGGGCGTTGTGCGTTCCGAGCGAGCCGACTTTGAGAGTCGGGATGGGGAGCTCGAGGTAATCCACCGGGCTGGCCGGCGAAGCGAAATGAAGAATCCTATCCACCGGCCCCCCGACCTCGATAAACTGGGTGACGTTGTGATCGATCAGGGTAAAGCGCTCATGCGCCGCGAAGGGAAGCACGTTGTCCCGGCTGCCGGTCAAGAAATTGTCCACGCAGATAACCTCGTCCCCGCGCTCGAGAAAGCTCTCGCACAGGTGCGAGCCGATGAAGCCGGCGCCGCCCGTGATCAGAACCCTAGCCATCTCTCCGTCCGATGGAATAGTAGCTGAAGCCCATTTTCCGGAGTTCCTCAGGATCGAAAATATTTCTCCCGTCGAATATCACCGGCGTCTTGAGCAGACGCTTGATCTGTTCGAAGTTCGGGCGCCGAAACTCGTTCCATTCCGTGACGATCAGCAGCGCGTCGGCGTCCTTCAAGGCGTCGTAATTGCGCCGGTAATAACGGACGCGCCCGGAAAAGAGCTTTCTCGCCTCCTCCATCGCCTCCGGATCGTAGGCCTGGATGGCGGCCCCCGCCTTGAGAAGCGATTCTATCACGGTAATGGAAGGCGCCTCCCTCATATCGTCGGTGCGGGGCTTGAACGACAGACCCCAGATCGCGAAGACGCGCCCGGACAGGTCCTGCCCGAAATGGCGCGTCACCTTCTCGACCAGAATCCGCTTCTGCCGCTCATTCACGCGCTCCACGGCGCGCAGCAGCGGTAATTCCAGATCGGGCTCCCCCATGCCGATCATGGCCCGGATGTCCTTGGGGAAGCAGGAGCCGCCGTAACCCACCCCGGGAAAGATAAAGTGCGGGCCGACGCGACGGTCGAGACCGATCGCTCGCCGAACCTCCCCCACATCCGCCCCTACCTTCTCGCACAGGTTGGCGATCTCGTTGATGAAGGATATTTTTGTCGCGAGCATGGCGTTGGCGGCGTACTTGCTCATCTCGGCGCTGCGCGCGTCCATGACCAGGATCGGATTGCCGGTCCGGACAAAAGGATCGTAGAGCTCCTTCAACGCCGCGATCGCCTTCGCATCCTCGCCGCCCAGGACCACGCGGTCCGGCTTCATAAAATCGTCGACGGCAGCCCCCTCTTTGAGAAACTCGGGATTGGCAATCACCGCGAAGCGATGGCTGGTGGTTTGCCCGAGGACGTCCTTGATCCGGTCGGCTGTGCCGACCGGGGCCGTGCTCTTGTTCACGATGATCTTATAGCCGTTCATGGCCGAGCCGATGGCGCGCGCGCTGGCGAGCACATATTCGACGTTCGCCTTTCCGTCCCCGCCCTGCGGCGTGCCCACGGCTATGAAAATGACCGCCGCCCGGCTGACCGCCCCTTCCAGCTCCGTGGTGAAGGAAAGCCTCTGCTCTTCCAGGTTGCGCCGCACCAGCTCCTCGAGGCCGGGCTCGTAAAAAGGCACCTTTCCCGCTTTCAGGCTGGAGATTTTTCCCTCATCGATGTCGACGCAGGTAACGTCGTTGCCGCTTTCCGCGAAGCAGGTTCCCGCCACCAGGCCGACATAACCCGTGCCGATGACCGCGAGATTCATCTGGACTCTCCTCCGCCGAGGATTTCCTTGATCACGTAGGTGGGCTTGTTCTGCGACTCGTGATAGGTGCGCGCCAGCATTTCGCCGAGCAGCCCCATCGTGATGAACTGAAAGCCGATGAAGATCAGCAGCACGGCGAGCAGGAGCAGCGGCCGGCCGCCGATCTCTTCGAAGTAGAAAAGCTTCTGGACGGTCAGATAGACGCCCAGGAGGAATCCGGCGGCGCCGCTGGCGATTCCGACCAGCCCGAAGATGTGCAGCGGGCGCGTAGCGTAGCTGAGCAGGAACTTCACCGTCAGCAAGTCCAGAATGACCCGCAATGTCCGGGCGATGCCGTATTTCGAGGTGCCCCATCGGCGCGGGCGGTGGTGCACCTTCATTTCCGTGATTCTGGCGCCACGCTCATAGGCGATAGCCGGAATGAAGCGGTGCATATCGCCGTAGAGCTTGAGATCCTTCGCTACCTCCCGCCGCAGCGCCTTGAGCGTGCAGCCGGAATCGTGCAGCTTGACCTGAGTCATCCAGGAGATAACACGGTTGGCGATCGTCGACGGGAGCCGGCGGCTCCAGAAGGCATCCTCGCGCGGGAAACGCCAGCCGCTCACCAGATCGTAGCCCTCATCGAGCTTCGACAGGAGCGCCGGAATATCCCTGGGGTCGTTCTGGCCGTCCCCGTCCAGCGCGATCACGACATCGCCGCGCGCGTGCGCCAGACCCGCGGCGATTGCCGCCGTCTGCCCGAAGTTGCGCTTAAAACGCAGCACCGTGATTCGGCGCTCGCTTTGATGCAGGCGGGAAAGGATCGTGTAGGTGCCGTCGCTGCTGCCGTCGTCCACAAGGATGATCTCATAGCTCTTGCCGAGAGGGTCGAGCGCCGAGAGCAGCTCGCGAATCAGAGGCTCCACGCTCTCCTCTTCGTTGTAAACCGGCACGACGATAGAAAGGTCCATGGGGTCCATGGGCTCAGGTATGAAAATCCGTAAGTTCGATAAATCGCTGATACCTCTCCTCGATCTCCTCCACCGACAGCCTCGTCAGCCTCTGCAGGCCGAAATCCTCGACGGTAAACGACGCGACCACGCTCCCGTAGACGATCGCCCGCCGCAGGCCGCCCTGGCCGTGGTCTCCGGAGCGCGCCAGATGGCCCAGAAACCCTCCCGCAAACGAATCCCCGGCCCCTGTGGGGTCGAAGACCTCCTCGAGGGGATAAGCGGGTGTCGAGAAGATCGACGAATCGGAAAACTGCAGCACTCCATATTCGCCGCGCTTGATAAGCACCACCTTGGGTCCCATTTTCAGGATCGACCGGGCCGCGCGCACGATGTTGTGCTCGCCGCTCAAGAGCCGCGCCTCCGAGTCATTGATGATCAGCATCTCGATCCGCCGCAGCAGCTTGCGCAGCGCTTCGCCGCTGCCCTGAATCCAGTGGTCCATGGTGTCGCAGGCAACCAGGCGCATGCGCCGGAGCTGGCTCAAAACCTCTATCTGCATGCCCGGGTCGATGTTGCCCAAAAAAACGTATTCGGCGTCTCTGTAAGACTCCGGAAGGGTCGGGGAAAAGCCGGTGAGGACGTTGAGGCGGAGCTCCACCGTGTCGCGCACATTGAGGTCTTCGTGATAGCGGCCGCGCCAGTGGAAGGTCTCTCCGGGCGCGCGCTTGAGGCCCTGGAGATCCACCCCCCGCTGCGAAAAGATCTCCAGATAGTCTTCCGGAAAATCCTCGCCGACGACGCCCACGATCTTGACCGGAGAGAAGAAACTCGCCGCCACCGCGAAATAAGACGCCGACCCGCCGAGCACCCGCTCGGCGGATCCGCGCGGAGTCTCGATGGAATCAAACGCAACGGTTCCGACCACCAGGATACTCATATTCGTTACTCGTTAATAGTTGACTGGTTGCTAGTTGGGCTCTCTAATTGTTTTCAACGAATAACCAATAACCAGTAACTGATAACCCATTATTAGAGATACTTCCCGATAATGAGTTTCAGCTCCTTACGGGCCTTCTTCGGGATTTTCGCCCGCTCCGTGATAATCGCGTCCTTTAATGCCGTGGCGCAGGCGCAGGAGCGCTCCGGCGGGAAATAGCGCACCGCCCCGCGGATGATCCGCTGCGCCAGCTTGACATTATCGCTGAGCACTTGGATCACCTGCTCGATCTCAACGTCGCCGGCGCTGTGGTTCCAGCAATCGTAGTCCGTCGCCAGCGCGATCGTGGCAAAACAGATTTCCGCCTCTCGCGCCAGCTTGGCCTCCTGGAGGTTGGTCATGCCGATGACGTGAGCGCCCCAGCTCCGGTAGAGCTCGGATTCGGCGCGCGTCGAAAACTGGGGGCCCTCCATGCACAGATAGGTGCCGCCGGGGTGGACCTGCGCCCCCGCGCCTTGAGCCGCCCGCGCCAGCCCTTCGCAGAGCGCGGCGCAAAAAGGGTCCGCGAAGCCGACATGGGCGACAACCCCTCTGCCGAAAAAGGTGCTCGCCCTGCGCGTCGTGCGATCGATGAATTGGTCCGGGATCACCACGTGACCCGGCGCGATCTCTTCCCGGAGGCTGCCCACGGCGCTCACGGAGATAATCCGCCCGACGCCGAGCTTTTTCATGCCGTATATGTTGGCGCGAAAATTCACCTCGGTGGGAAGCCACCGGTGCCCCTTGCCGTGACGGGGCAGGAAGATCATCTCCGCCTCCCCCAGGCGCCCTTTCACGTAAACATCCGAAGGCCGGCCGAAAGGGGTCTCAACCCGAACCTCGGAGACATGCTCGAGCCCCTCCATCTGGTACAGGCCGCTTCCCCCGATGACCCCGACGACTCTTCCTCCACCTTTTTCTTTGCCGCGCATGAGATCTAACAACTTAAACTGCTTGAACCTCTTGAACCGTTCAAATCGTTCAAACTGTTCCGCCTTCCGTTTTCATCCTTTCCCTGGTGTTCGCCCTGCAATTGCCCGCAAGCGGCCTGGATGTCCTCTCCCCTGGGTTCGCGGACATTGACCTGGTGCCCGCGGGCCCTGAGCGCGTTCTGAAACTCCAGGATCTCCTGAGGGGCGGGCCGCTGGTACCGGCTGCCCGGATGAGGGTTGAAGGGAATCAGATTGATCTTGGCGCGTATGCCGCTCAGCAGGCCGGAAAGCCGGCGCGCGTCATCGGCGGAGTGATTGACGCCCTTCAGCACCACGTACTCGAAGGTAATGCGCTTCCGCTTGGGCAGCGGCAGGGACCGACAGCATTCCATGAGCTCCGCCAAAGGGTATTTTCGGTTGACCGGCATCAACCGGGAGCGAAGCTCGTCCGTGGTCGCGTGCAGCGAGATCGCGAGATTCGCCTGCGTCTCCTCCATCAATTTCTTCATCTGCGGCACGAGACCCACGGTCGACAAGGTGATCCTGCGCGACGAGATCCCGATCCCCCGGTCGGCATCGCTCAGGATCCGGAGCGCCCCGACGGTTTGATCGTAGTTGGCAAGAGGCTCGCCCATGCCCATCAGCACCACGTGGGTGATTCTCTCGCCTGCCGCCAGCGACCTTTTCGCCTCCAGCACCTGGTCCACGATCTCGCTCGCGGCCAGGCTCCTCTGCAATCCCAGCAGGGCCGTCGCGCAGAAGGCGCAGCCGAAGCCGCATCCCGCCTGCGTGGATACGCACAGCGTCAGACGCCCGGCTTCGGGAATGAGAACGCTCTCGATGCTGAGCCCGTCGGCCAGCCCGAAGAGAAACTTTACCGTGCCATCGCGGGAAGAAGATCGCCGAACAGTCGTCAAGCGGCTGACCGAATAGTCCTCGGCCAGGGCGCTCCTGAGCGCGCCCGATAGATTGCTCATCTCCGCGAACGAGAGCGCCCCTTTTTGGAAAAGCCACTGGCGAATCTGAGCCGCCCGGTAGGGCGGCTCTTTTCTCCGCTCCAGCCAGCCTTCCAGCTCCTCCCGGGCGAGGTCTTTGATGTTGGGCTTCATTATAATAGTTACTAGTTATTGGTTATTAGTTACTGGCTCACCAACGAAGTAGCGTCTATTTTAGCACTAATATACTAATAACCAGTAACCAATAACTAAACCGAATGGATCTCATCCGTCTTGAAGAAGAAAACGATTTCCCATTGCGCGGTCTGCGGGGCGTCCGAGCCGTGGACGGCGTTTTTTT
>Ga0209109_10002130_pt1 | contig 10860 bp, 8 predicted proteins | sample Rifsed10ft2_FD_184004 | JGI IMG/M metagenome (GOLD analysis project Ga0209109, IMG submission 184004) | Soil microbial communities from Rifle, Colorado, USA - sediment 10ft 2 (version 2) | ecosystem: Environmental > Terrestrial > Deep subsurface > Rock core/Sediment | place: Rifle, Colorado... | reverse complement strand
TCCACTACGTCTTGACAACGCAGTGATGCCCGAAAAGACGGCCTTTTTCTACTTTCAATCAACGCATCTTGTTTACTTCTGGTGAGAAATCCGGGCTAGCGTCGGCCCTAGAAGAGCACAGCCAAGAGTTGCTGTGGCACCTAGCGTTCGACGGCCAGGGCAACGGCGTTGCCGCCACCGAGGCACAACGCGGCGATGCCGCGCTTCAGGTTGCGGCGCTCGAGCTCGTAGAGCAGCGTGACCAGGATGCGTGCGCCGGACGCGCCGATGGGGTGGCCGAGCGCGACCGCTCCGCCGTTCACGTTGACTTTCTCAGGATTCAGGCACAACACGCGGGTCACAGCAATGGCTTGCACGGCGAAGGCTTCGTTGAGCTCGACCAGGTCCACGTCTTTGTCGCGGTCCCAACCGGTTTTCTTAAGCAACTTCTCGACGGCTTCAACGGGCGCCATCATCACCCACTTGGGGTCCACGCCGCTGGTGGCCTGAGCGACGATGCGGGCCATCGGCTTCTTGCCCAGGCGCGCGGCGTTGCGCTCGCTGGTGACGACAAGGGCCGCGGCGCCGTCGTTCACGCCCGGTGCATTGCCGGCAGTGACGGTGCCGTCTTTTTTGAACGCGGGCTTCAGGCGGCCGAGCGCCTCAAGCGAAGTGTCTGCGCGCGGCGATTCGTCAATCTTGATGATCACCGCTGGACCCTTCTTCTGCAGCACTTCGATGGGCAGCACCTGTGATTCGAAGTAACAGGATTGGATGGCGTGCAGGGCCTTCTGGTGGCTGGCCAGGGCGAAGCGATCCTGCTCTTCGCGGGAGATTTTGTATTTTTCGGCCACCAGTTCGGCGGTCTGGCCCATGTGAAAGTCGTTGAAGGCGTCCCAGAGACCGTCGTTGATCATCGAGTCGATGATCTCGGCGTTGCCCAGGCGGAAGCCGGTGCGCGCGCCGGGCAGCAAGTAGGGACAGTTGGACATGGACTCCATGCCGCCGGCCACAACCACCTGCGATTCGTCCAGCGTGACGGCCTGCGCAGCCAGAGCAACGGCTTTCAGACCCGAGCCGCAGACTTTGTTGATGGTCATCGCGGCGACGCGGTTATCGAGGCCTCCGCGCAGGGCGGCCTGCCGCGCCGGGTTCTGACCCAGGCCCGCGGAGACGACGTTGCCCATGATGCACTCGTCCACCTGGCCTGGCTCGATGCCGGCGCGGCGGACGGCTTCGGCGACAACTTTGGCGCCCAGTTCAGTGGCGGAGAACGACGCGAGACCGCCCTGAAACTTCCCGACAGGCGTTCGGGCGGCGCTGAGTATGACCGGAACTTCCATTCTCGAATCCCCCGCCCGATTAGATGACTCGGAACCTCTTGCGGGCACCACACACTTGGGCCTGCTCAGTATAGGCGGTACAAGTGGCAGGGGTCAATTTAAGTCGGATTCGACGGTGCAAAGGAAAGTCTGCTGAGGCGAGCCCGCCACGCACTGCGGCCGTAAGCTACAATGTCGCGCATGGGCAAGCTGCTGGAGATGCCGCGACCCGGCGATCCCTTTGAGCTGCTGAACCCGCAGCAACGCGAGGCGGTGAAGCACGGCGACGGACCGTTGCTGGTGGTGGCCGGCGCCGGAACGGGCAAGACGCGCGTGATCACCGAGCGCATCCGTTACCTTCTCGAATCGCAGCCGGAGCTCGAAGGCCGGAACATCCTCGGGCTGACCTTCACGGACAAAGCGGCGGGAGAGATGAAGCACCGCGTGGTGCGCTCGGTGGGCGAGCGCGCCAAAGAGGTGGTGCTGAGCACGTTCCATTCGTTCTGCCTGAACCAGGTGCTCTTGCAGGTGAACCCGGGACTGAAGGCGTTTGACAATGTGGACCACTGGATTCTGCTGCGACGCAACATGGCGCGGCTGGGGCTTGAGCACTTCCGCCGGCTGGCCGAGCCGGGCCAGTTCCTGAGCGACTTCGTACAGTTTTTCGAACGCTGCCAGGACGAGCTGGTCAAGCCGGACGATTACGAGCGCTGGGTCGGGCAGCTTCGCGCGCGGTACGAAAAGGAAAAGCCGCAGCTCGGTGAAGAAGCGCGGGCGGCACAGGAGAAAGGACTTGCCCTGCAGGAAGAGATTGCGCGGGCCTATCGCGCCAGCGATGCTCTGCTGCGCGACCGAGGTGGCGTGACCTTTGGCGGGCACCTGCTCGAGACGGTGCGAGAATTGGAGACCAACCGCGAGCTGCTCGAGCTGCTGCGCGAGCGCTTCCGCTACATCCTGGTGGACGAATTTCAGGACACCAACATCGCGCAGCTCGAGCTGCTGTGGCTGCTGGCCGGCGGGCACCGCAATCTGGTGGCCGTGGGAGACGATGACCAGGCCATTTATCGCTTTCGCGGCGCGTCGTTCGGCAGCTTCACGATCTTTCTGGAGCGATTCGCGGGCGCGCGTGCTGGAGCAGGCGACGCGGCGCGGCACATCCGGCTGCTCACGCAGAATTACCGCTCGACGCAGCGCGTGTTGCGCGTGGCCGGTCAAGTGATTGCACAGAACGAGAAGTCACCTCTGCTGCCCGCCAAACTTCTGTCCACCCACAAGCCCGACGGAGAGAAGGTGCGCATCGTTGAGCTGGGCAGCCCGGCCGAGGAGGCCTGTTGGGTGGCCGACGAAATCGAACGGCTGCACCGCGCGGGCGAGCGATGGGGCTCGCAGGCCGTGCTCTACCGGATGCACGCGCACCGCGACCTGCTGGTGGAGGAGCTACGCGCGCGGAAGATTCCGTTTGTGATTCGCAACCTTTCCATCCTCGGCAACCGGCTGGTGCGCGACCTGCTGGCCTACCTGCGGCTCGTCGCCAACCCTTCCGACAACGTGGCCTGCGCGCGTGTACTGGCGGCGCCGGGCTGGGGCTTTCAGGCTGCCGACCTGGTGCGGCTGGCCGAGCGGGCGTCGAAGAGCCGCGGGATGGCGATTTGGGATGCGCTCGAAAGCGCGCAGGGCGAGCTGGTGTTCACGCACGATGGGCGGAAGACGGCGGAGCTTCTCGAGTTCATCATCGGCCTGCGCAAGAAGATCAAGCGCGTCCGCGCCAGCGAAGTGTTCGACGAGCTGGCCGTGGGGCTCAACCTGGGCGTGGAAGCCCGCGAGGAGGACCGGAAATACCTGACGCGCCTCAGGGAATTTGTGCGCGAATGGGAGATGAAGAGCGAGGAGAAAAGTCTGGCAGCGCTGGTTGAGTACCTCGAATACTTTGAACAGGCCGGCGGGCAGATCAACCTCGAAGAAGAAACCGAGCCGGACGCGGCACAATTGATGACCGTGCACGCGGCCAAAGGGCTCGAGTTCGACCACGTGTTTGTGATCCGGCTGGTGAACGGAGCGTTTCCGGCGCGGAAGCGCGAGCCGGTGCTGGAGTTCCCCGAAGAGCTGATGAAGGAGGAGCGGCCGCAGGGCGAGTTCCACATTCAGGAAGAGCGGCGGCTGTTCTACGTGGCGCTGACGCGGGCGCGCAATCGGCTGACGCTGACGACCATACTGAACAAGCGCAGCAAGCCTTCGCCGTTTGTGGACGACATCAAGATGGATGCGCAGATGGCGCAGGCGCACGTGCAACAAATCGCGCCACAGGTGAGGCCGAAGCCACGCCCGGCGGCGCGGTCCCAGCGCACCTCGAACGAGCTCTTCGCGGCCGACCCCGGCGCGTCGCGCGTCTATTCGCGAATCGCTGAGTGGGCAGAGCGGTTTCATCCGGCGGCGGTCGAGCCATTGCAGTTGAGCGCTTCGGCGATTGACACGTACCAGTCGTGCCCGCAGAAGTATCTTTTCCAGAGCGTTTGGAGCATTCGCAGCGGGCCGCAGGCGGCGATGACGTTTGGCAGCGTGATGCACAACACCATCCGGCAGTTCATCGCCGAGCTGCGCAAGAAGCGGCGCCTCGCCTGGGAAGAGGTGGAGGGTATCTACCAGCGCGAGTGGTCGTCCGCGGGCTTTGAAGATGAATATCAGGAGCAAGCATACAAGAAGGAAGGGCTGGAGCAATTGCAGGCGTTCTATGAAAGCGTGATGCAGGAGCCGCCGGACGCCATCGCGCAGGAGAAATACTTCGAGCTGCCAATGGAAAACAACGTGGTGGTCACCGGACGAATTGACCAGATCAACCGGCTCGGCCCGGAAGGCGAAGAGGTGGTGGACTATAAGACGGGCAAGCCCAAGGTGGAGCGCGACGCCCAGAAGAGCCTGCAACTGAGCATCTATGCGCTGGCCGCCCGGGAGCAACTGGACCTGAACCCGGCGCGGCTTGTGTTCTACAACCTGAAAAGCAACGATGCGGTTGCGTCTTCGCGCGACTCGACACAGCTCGACGAGGCCCGGCAGAAGGTGCAGGAGGTTGCGGCGGACATCCGCGCGGGAGAGTTCCCTGCGCGGCCGGGGTTTTTGTGCAAGTACTGCGAGTACGAAGCCATCTGCCCGGCGCACGAAGACGCGGAGTAGGAACAAAGCCTTCAGCAGTCAGTTCGAAGAATCTTCCTGCTTAATTCAGGGCACAAAAATAAAACGGGGCATCCGCCGTGGCGGATGCCCCGCAGGGAATGGTCCCTAGTGGAGAAGGCTGGTTCCCTCTTTTCTAGGGAGCCTTCTTCACCGCGCATTTGCTCCGTGGAACTTTCTCCCCTCGGAGCCGAAGGAAAACTGCAAGCAGGTCACCTTCGATGGTTCCTTTCTATACGAACCGGAAACTGCGATGTCAAGAAGAAAACTGCGCGGGAAAAGTGTGCAGCGCAGGTGTTACGGACGCGGGATGGCGTAGTAGCCTTCGCGCGCAAGCAAAACCAGTCCGCCGCGCTTCACGCGGACCTCAATCGTGTGATATTCGGCGCGGCGATCGGTGTCCTGGGGCACATAGCCGAGGGTGTACTGGTTGCGGGCCTCTTCAGTGACGAGCGAATAGAGCCGCTCGAGGTCGGCACGGCTGTGGGCCGAGAAGACGTCGCCGCCGGTGGCCCGCGCGTACTTCGCCAGCACGTTGTTCAGGGGGCTAAGAGCGCCTTCTCCGACGTTGATGGCATAGACGGAAATATCCGCAGTGAGCAGCAGGCGAACCGTATCGGCAAACGAGTTGGTGTTGTATCGGGAGTTCTGGCCGTCGGAGATCAGGAAGATAATTTTGCGATGCTCGCGGGGCCGCGCACGGAGCATCTGCCCGGCGGCGTAGATGGCGTCGTCGATATTTTTGTTGGGCGTATCGGAAAGAACCTGGGTGGCGCGATTTTTTGTGCCTTGCAAATCCGGCGCCTGCGCCGTATTGACGCGTGGGTTGGCGGTCATCGGGCCGCCGGCCTGGCCAGGGAAGGAGCGGGCCAGTTCGATGCGCTTGAGCTGGTCGAAGACCTTGTCGGGATCGGCGGTGAAGTCGCTGACCTGCTCGAAGAGAATGTCAAAACGCCCGATGGCCACTTCGTCGAGCGCGCCAAAGCCGCCGGCGATGGTGCGCATGGTGCTCTGGACTTGCTCAGCAGTTTTCAGCTTGAGCCCATCGTCGAACAGGACGACGGCCGAAAGCGGGAAGGGCTCGACGGAGAAGAGCGCGACCTTCTGCTCGACGCCGTCCTCAAAAATGCGGAACTCGTCCAAGCGGATGTCGCCCACGAGGCGGCCCTGCGCGTCCTTCACAGTGACGGGGACCACCACCAGCTCCACGGTGGCGCGGATGCGCGCGCGGGGGTCGTCCTGAGGCGGGGCGGCTTGCTGGAGCGCAGCGGCCGAAGCCACCAGGCTCAGCGAGAGCACGACCGCGAGGGTTTTCGGTGGACAAATCATTGGTGCCCGGCCAGTATGTGGGATGCGTCGGAAGAGCGCGGAGTTTGCGAGCGAGCCCCGCGAGCACATCCCGGCGTGTCCGCGTTGCATCTTAGCGAATAGCAGTCCAAGGCGATTATAGTATGCGACTCCGCCCCATCCTCTCACTTTTGTGCGTAACAGTACTGGCAGCCGGCCTGTGTGCGGCGGCACTCCGTGGTGAGCAAGCGCAGTCCGGAACACAAGCGCCGAAAGCGCCGGCGGCAGCCCAAGAGCCGCAGCAGCCGATCCGCGTGCAGGTGGAGCTGGTCAACCTGTTCGCGACTGTCCGCGACAACAAGAAACGCATCGTGCCGGGACTGGAGCAGGCCGACTTCCGCGTGCTCGAAGACGGCGTGGAGCAGAAAATCACCAACTTTTCGCGGGAGACGAGCCTGCCAATCACGATGGGCCTGCTGATGGATACCAGCGGCAGCATCCAAAACCTGCTCGACGCCGAACAGGAAGCGGCCTCGCGGTTCCTCGAGCGCGTGATGCGGCCGAGCGACCTGGCGATGGTGATGTCCTTCGACACCGACGTGGACCTGCTGGCCGATTTCACTTCCGACCGCGCACAGCTCGAGCGAGCGATCCAACGGGCGCGGATCAACGCGCCACAGTCGTCCGTTGCCGTGCAGGGTCCTTTTCCAACGGTCGCGCGAAGGTCCACGGCGTTTTACGACGCGGTGTATCTGGCCTGCCGGGAAAAACTCGCGCGTGAGGCCGGACGCAAATCGCTGGTGATCCTGACCGACGCAGCGGACTACGGCAGCAAAGTGCGGTTGGAGGAAGCGCTCGAAACGGCCCAGCGCACCGATACCGTGATCCACATCCTGCTCGTTTCTGACCCGCGCTTTGGCGGGGCCGACTGGGGCGTGGCGCGAAAGTTTGCCGACGAAACCGGCGGGCGGGTGATCGAAGTGCGCGACGAAAAGCACCTCAAGGAAGCGTTCGACCAGATCTCCGAGGAGCTGCGCACGCAGTACACGCTGGGCTATTACTCGTCGAACCCGGCGCGCGATGGAAAATTCCGCAAGGTGAAAATCGAAGTCACCAAGCCGGACATGAAAGTGCTGGCGCGCAAGGGATACTACGCGCCGAGAAACTGAGTTTTCAGTTGTCAGTCTTCAGCTATCAGTTTACCGTCGTCAATCCTCAGCCATAGCCTTCAGCAATCAGCTTTCAGCCATCAGCAATAGACAAGAAGATGCCGGCCCAGGGGCCGCTGTTTCAGCATCGGGACTATCGGTTCACCCCGGAATGATGTATTAGTCTCATTACTATGCGGCTGCCCAGACTCAGCTTCACCCTTTGGTTCGCTTCTTTGGGTGTGCTAATTGCTGCGATTGCCCTCGCGGCAACAATCGCAGTTCCAGCCTCTATGAACGAGTTGCAGGCTGCTGCGCAGCAGACTTCACAGGGGCAGCCTGTCAAGCTGTATCTGACTGTGCGCGACAAGAAAGGTAGGCCAGTCACCGACCTGAGACAGGATGAAGTGCGCGTGATCGGAAGGAATCGGGAGCAGACGATTGAATCTCTTGCACTTGCTCCAAGAGAGCCTATTGCGCTAGGGCTCTTGTTCGATACAAGCGGAAGTCGGCGTGACGTCATGCCCGGAGCCGAGCGGACTGGTGCCTTGCAGTTCATTCGAGGAGTGATTGAAAAGAATGACCTGGCCTTTGTGCTCAGATTCTCAGATGATGTCCACATGGTCGTCGATTTTACTGAAGATCACGCACAGCTTGAGCGTGGCATTCAGCTGGCCACCGCGACGAATCCCGCAGGCTCGACAGCCCTCTTCGATGCCATCGAATGGTCCTGCCGTGAAAGGCTCTCGAAAGTGACGGGCCGCAGGATTCTAGTCATTGTGAGCGACGGCGCCGACAACGCCAGCAAGAAGAAGTTGAAAGAAGCGCTCCATCTTGTGCATAGCACGGGGACTACAGTCTTCTTCATTTTTCCCGGTATCGAGGCCACAGAATTCCCTCGTCGATTCAGTGCGAGGACGGCAATCCGTATCACCAATGAAATGTCCGATCAAACGGGTGGAGTCGTCCTTTTTGTCAATACGCCAAGAGGATTTGAAAGTGCGTTTCAATTTCTTGCCGAAGAGGTAACTCATGAATACGTCCTGCGCTTTTGGCCCGCCGACCCAGTGCCGGGCATCGGACCGGACAAAATCAAGGTAAAGACAACGCGAAAAGGCCTGACGGTCCGCGTGCGGTACAGTCAAAGCGCATCGGGAAACTAAAGTAGGGTTTCGTCTTTTTTCAACGGCCAATCTTTTGATCCTTGTTCTAAGCTTGCGGGCAGCAACGTGCCCACCGGAATGCCACGGCTAAGAAGAGGCCGGGAGCTACTGGCCGGGGGGCTTGGCCGAGGTGGGCGTGATGAGGGCGGTGCGAGGGGCGTAATAGCCCTTGCGGGCGCGGACGATCAGACCTTTGCGGTCCACTTCAATTTTGATTTTGCGGAAGGCGCCGTCCACGGATTTGCTCTGCGGCACGTAGGCCAGCGAGTACTGGCTGCGGAGCTCGTCGCCGATGTCCTGGAACGACTGCGCGAGGTCGTCCACACGATAGGGGAAGAAGGCGCGCCCGCCGGTTTCCCCCGTGAGCTGATCGAGCGTCTTGTCGCCGGCTTCCTTGTGAATCTTGCGGTTGACGCGTTTGGTGGGGTCGGCCGCTTCGGTGGCGGTGACCCACTGCGTGCTAGTGCTGATGGCGTAGATCACCACGCCGGCGCGCTGGCAGGCTTCGATCGCCTGGCTCTTGGCGCGATCGCTATGCGTATCGTCACCATCGCTGATCACCACAAGAACGCGGCGAACCTCGGGGGTAGGGCCGGGGGGCATGGGCGGGTGGGCCAGGCGGTCGTTGCACGCGACGTAGATGCCGTCATAGAGCGCGGTGCCGCCGCCGGCCCGCTGGCGGTTGATGGCGTCGCGGAGCTTGTCCGTGTCACCGGTGTAGTCCTCAATGATGCTGGGCTCGTTGTCGAAGATCATCAGGAAAGCCAGGTCCTTGTTGCGGCGCAGCGTGCTATAGAAAAAATCGATGGCGGCTTCCTGCTCGAACTTCAAGCGGTCGCGGATGCTGTTGGAGGTGTCCAGCAACAAGCCGACGCGCAGGGGCAGGTCGGTCTGGCGGCTGAAGAAGCGGATGTCCTGCGGCGCGCCGTCCTCGGTGACTTTGAAGTTTTCCTTCTCGAGATCGGTGACGAACTTCTGGCGGCGGTTCAGCACGGTGAAGATGACGTCGACGAGGCGAACTTCGGTGACGAAGGGAGGGCCTTGCTGCTGCGGCGCAGGCGGAGCGGGCTGCTGACCGGCCTGCTGGGCGCGTGCCGGTGTAAACGAAACCACCAGGGGCGCGCAGAGCGCGGCGAAGAGAACGGCGAAGAGGAGTGGGCGACGCATCGTTTGGATTATAGGTAGCCTCGCAGAGCAGCGTCAAATGCGCGAGCATCGCTGCCCAGGGCCGCGGCAAGCGCTTCGAGATACCCGCGCAGTTCGGGCGGCAGCGGGGCGGAGACTTCCACCGTGGCCGCAGTACGCGGCTGCAAGAAACGGATGCGGGCGGCGTGCAGGAAGTTGCGTGGAAGCTGGGGAAGCAAGTCGCGGCCGGCGCGAGCCTCGCGCGGCGCGCCGTAGAGCGTATCGCCGACGACGGGGTGTCCCAACGCAGAGAAATGGACACGAATCTGGTGGGTGCGTCCGGTGTGCAGGCGGACTTCGACCAGCGTGAAGCCATCGAAGCGCGCCAGAACGCGCCAATCGGTGCGGGCTTCGCGGCCGGTGCGGCGCCGCGCGGTCATGCGCGTGCGACGACGCAGGTCGCGGGCAATCGGCAGGCCAATGGACCCGGCCTCCTGCTTGAGCTGGCCGTGGACGAGCGCGAGATAGGTTTTCTCGACCGTTCGAGAGCGGAACTGCTCGGCGAGCGAGCGGTGGGCGGCGTCGTTGCGCGCGACGACCAACACGCCGGACGTTGCCTTGTCGAGACGATGGACAATGCCGGGACGCAGTTCGCCGCCAACGCCGGAAAGCTTTCCGAGGTGATGCAAAAGCGCATTGACCAGCGTACCGGTGGCGGTGCCCGCTGCGGCGTGGACGGCCATGCCTGCGGGCTTGTTCACCACGACCACGTCTTCGTCCTGATAGAGGATTTCGAGCGGAAGCGCTTCGGGCGCGGCCGCGAGCGGCGGACGCGGGAGGATTTCCACGGCGATCACTTCGCCCGCGGCAACGCGGTGCGCGCGCTTCGCAGCGGCACCGTTAATGCGGACATGGCCTTCGGCGATGAGCTCCTGGATGCGGGTGCGGCTGAGCTCGTGCAGTTGATGGGCGAGATAGAGGTCAAGGCGCTGGCCGGCGTCGGCAGGCGTAACAGCGAATTGGCGCAAGGAAGGCAAGGTTTCGTAGCCGTCCGTTTTCAATTCGAGGACGAACGGCGCGGAAAGATCAAGTCAACGGCGAGCAACAGGGCGCCAATGGTGATGGCCGAGTCGGCGACGTTGAACGCCGGCCAGTGATAATTGCGCCAGTGCACGTCCAAAAAGTCGATCACGCCGCCGTGAAGAAGTCGGTCGGCCAGATTGCCAGCGGCGCCGCCAAGGATCAGCGAGAGCGCAACCTGGCTGCGCGCACCGCCGGCGCGTCCAGTGGCCAGCAGCCAGACCAGCAGCACAATAACGCCGGCTGCGCCCGCCGCGAGCAGCGCCGTCTGCCATTTCGAGTGCGAATCGGCCAGCAGGCCGAAGGCGATGCCGGGGTTGTGGGTGTGCACGAGGTTGAGGAAGCCGTCGATGAGCGGGCGGATATAGCCCTCCGGCGTGAACCGCTCGATAGCAGACTTCGAGGCGCGGTCGAGCGCAAGGATGGTGAGCGAAATCCAGAGCCAGCGGTAGCGGCCCGGTGCGGCCATCAGGAAGCGGCTGCAGCTCCGCCAAGCAGTTCGCGGACAACAGGCAGGCAGCGTTCGCACACGGTGGGAAAGTCGGCAGCCTGGCCAACGTGGGTCGAGTAGTTCCAGCAGCGCTCGCACTT
>Ga0209109_10002129_pt1 | contig 10861 bp, 12 predicted proteins | sample Rifsed10ft2_FD_184004 | JGI IMG/M metagenome (GOLD analysis project Ga0209109, IMG submission 184004) | Soil microbial communities from Rifle, Colorado, USA - sediment 10ft 2 (version 2) | ecosystem: Environmental > Terrestrial > Deep subsurface > Rock core/Sediment | place: Rifle, Colorado... | reverse complement strand
ATCGAAAAACTGCGGGCGATAGCTCAAGGCGCGCGCCAAAAACCCATCCGTTTGATCCCGGACTACGACTGGCAAGAGATGAAAAAGATCTGCCCCGCCGCCCCAAAAAAAGGATAAATAAAAGGGACCTTCCTGCCCTCTTGGCTCACCGTCTCGTCGGCTGGAAGCTTCGCTCGGGGGCCTGCTTCGCGCGCCCAAAGCAATGGGCCAGTGGGCTCTTTGAACCGTTTACGTTCGATGCTTTGGGCTTGCTCAGCAACCTCCCTCGCTTTACGGAGCGAGCGAGGGGAGCGCGAGCGAGGGTGCGGACGTCCGACCCGAAAGCTTCGGTTTAAGCAGAGGTCCATCGGCCGCAGCCGAGAACGCGTTCCCCGAGGGAGCTATTGCATCGAGCTTGAGAGACGCCTCCGGCGAGAAGCACGCCTCCGAGGCGATGTTGGCCCTATGTGCAGATAGGCCTTTTTCACCAGGCTGCTAGGATCAGGCGAAGGCCTCGCGGACGAAGAGGGCTTCCAGCGGGAGCTCCGTCTTCATGAGCCCTTGCTCGATCTGGTAGCGGTTGAGCGCCCGCAGGCTCCTCTTTTCGCACTCCCCGAGGACATAGGCGTAAGGATCCTCCCCCAGGACCTCGCGCTCCTTCTCGTAGCCGGCGATCTCTTCGCGGCTTAAATACTTCGTCGCCAGTTTACCCGCCTCGCGGAAGGCCGCGATGAGCTTTGCCGGAAGGTCGGGGTATCTCTCCGCGGTCTCTTCTTTCATGGTCATGAGATGAATGATCGGATAGATGCCGCTCCGCTTGACGTAGCGGACGATCTCCTCCGTATCCTCGAACAGCGGCTTCACCCCGGGAAATTCGCCCATCTGCCGGGGAACCGATCCGCCACCGAAGAGCCCGAGATAGCCGCTGTCGCCGGGGACCAGCGCGGCCCCAAGCGTTCCGTTGCTCACCAGCTCGGCGAGCTGGGCCTTCTCCTTGCCGAACGGGGGCGGGGGATCGAGCCTTTCCACCTTGACGGGCAGCCTGTCGCCTATAAAGACCTCGCGCCCGGAGACAAACCAGCCCATGTCCGTGGTCTTGAGACCGTGCTCGTCCAGCAGGAAGCCGCGCGCCCAGCTCACAGCGGTCGCGCCGTAGCGGAAGGCGCCTATTTTCTTGCCCCTGAGCTCGCGCGGATGACGGAGCTTTCCCTCGCAATAAAAAATGTTGCGCTGGCGCGGGCCGCGCTGGAAAAAAACCGGCAAGGCGACGAAGCGCCGGCCTTTCTCTTTTGTTCTTAAAAAAGTGGCGGTAGACATCTCGGCGACGTCGAACTCGCCTTGAACGAAGCGATAATGGAACTCGCCGGGGGAGTAGTCCTGGACGTATTCGACCTCGTAGCCGTCGACCGGCACGAGCCCGTCGAGCAAGGCGCGGTTGCGCGGATTCGGCGGAAAACCCAGTGTCAGGCGAGGTTTGGTTTGCGCCATCGGTGATGCCTCCTATTCCCGTCCGTCAGAGCGCGTTTATTCTTTCGACCAGCGGAACTATCTCTCTCAGGCTCCGGGCCCGGGGGAAGGAGTTCGAGGCGCCCTTTCCGCTCCGGTCCAGCAGCACCCCGGTCAGCCCGGCCCTGCTCGCCCCGGCCGCATCTTTATCGAGGCTGTCGCCGACGTGCAAGGCCTCTTCGGCCTTGAGGCCGTGCAGTCCCAGGGCCGCGTGGAATATCTCCGGCGCCGGCTTCGCGTATCCGACGCGGCTCGATATCACCACCGAGTCGAAGCCCGAGGAGATGCCGAGACCGTCGAGGATCGCCAGCAGGCGGGAATCGAAATTGGAGATGACATCGAGAATGAATCCGCGCTCTCTCAAAAGCGACAACGTCTCCGCGGTCTCCGGGTAGAGCATCCAGGCGTCGGGCCTGCTGAAATAACCGAAGAGCTCGGAAAAATAGCCGTCGAATCCGGGGAACTCTCCGTACGGCTCGAAGATGCGCCGGACCAGCTCTTTCCACCATTGCCGCTCCAGGGCCTTGATCTCGCCGGCTTCGGCCCCTGGAAAGGCGAGCGGGGGCGCGGCGGCAAAGCAGCTTCGAAAGCGCTCACGGATCTCTTCGGGCGACGCCTCCACGCCGTATTTTTGCGCCAGTCGGGCGTAGCTCTCGCCGACCGGTCTTATGGTTTTGATCAGCGTTCCCGCGGCGTCGAAAAAGACGGCTTTGAGCGACATAAAATTCAGGCAACAGGCAATAGTCGTTGAACGGAGCGAAGCGGTTGAACGGCTTGAACTCATTCGTTCAAAACGTTCAAATTGTTCAAATCGTTCAAGGGCCTCGTCCTCCTCCATTGAAACCGAGCTATCTTTCACTATAATAATTCATGATGAAGGGCAAAGACGTTCTCGTCATCGTCGACGTGCAGAACGATTTCTGTCCCGGCGGTGCGCTGGCGGTCTCGCAAGGGGATCTCGTGGTTCCCGTACTCAACCGCTATATCCGGAGATTCGCAGAGGCCCGGCTCCCGGTCGTTGTCACGCGCGACTGGCATCCCGAAAAGACAAGCCATTTCAACAGCTGCGGCGGCGTCTGGCCCCCGCATTGCGTGCAGGGCACGAGGGGCGCGGAGTTTCACCCGGAGCTGGCGCTGCCTGAAGATGCCGTGATTGTCTCGAAGGGTATGGGTGTCGACGAGGACAGCTACTCAGGATTTCAGGGCGCGGGTCCCGGCGGGACGCCGCTGGCCGATCTATTGCGGCAGCGCGGCGCGGAGAGGCTGTTCGTGGGAGGATTGGCGACCGATTACTGCGTCAAACAGACGGTCTTGGACGGGCTCAAAAAGGGATTCCAGGTGGTGTTGCTCGAGGATGCCATCCGGGGCGTGAATCTTAAGCCGGGAGATTCAGAACGGGCCGTTGAAGAGATGGTGCGCGCCGGGGCCGAGAGGAAGCGCCTCTAGATCTTCTTGCTTCTGTTCCAGATCAAGGTCCAGAAAGCGAAGGTCTCGAGCGCGAAGGGGCCGAAGCCGAAAAACCCCAGCACCGGCATCTCGAAAATACGGGGCATATCCGGGATGGGGATCGTGTAGATCCATTTCGTATAGGCCCAATAGTTCCAGAACTCCCAGAAAAAACCGCAGATGTAGCCGGCCAGGAGAAGCACCGCTGTTCGGCCGAGATCTCCCTTTTGCCAGTCGCGCAGCAGGGACGGGCGCCCTGCCCAACCATTGATCGGGTCGAGGAGAAAAAAGAGACCGAGCCAGACAGACCAGAAGAAGAGCTTGGGAAATATTAACGGCAGCAGGGAAAGAGCGATGCCTGCGATGAAAAAGCATCCGGGAGCATTGCGCCATCTCCCCGAGAGCCGGGGCCGGGTCCGGAGGCCTTGTCTAGCCCGGGGCAGGAAGGCGAGCAGGTCTGTTGTCTGGTACAGCGCCGGGATGACCGTGGCGAAAGAGACTATTTTCATGGGAACCTCGACCCATTTTTCCGGCGGGACATTGGTGTAGACCCAGTTCTGAACGATCAGGTTGTACCACTCGAAGAAATACCAGTAGAGGGCCGAAATCGGCAGCATCAGGAGAAACTCCCGGCGGCGGTGGAGGATCAGGGAGCGGCCCTGGAGGCGCAGGTTCAGCCAGTCGCCGATCAAAATATAGCCGTACCAGAATAACGGGAAGACGTATTGGGACCACGGGAGAATATGGACGAAAGCGAGCCCTTCGCCCAAAATGATGAACAAGACGCCGAGAGGTGCAAATAAACGCATGGAGGCCTGCGAGGCTCTTGTCTATTCTCCGACTTCTGTTATTTAATGTCTTGAAAAACTTTACCAGTTTGCCGCGCAAAATCGAAGAGGGAGCCGTGGACGCTAAAAATCGTTTTTCTGATGAACTCGAAACGGGGCTGAAGGCCGCCAAGGAGGCGGGGGCGATCATTATGGCCCTTTTTGGAAAGGAGTACCGAGTAGAAGAGAAAGGGAAGGGCAATCCTGTTACCACGGCGGACCTCGAGGCCAATCGCCGGATCCAGGAGATTATTCGGCAACGCTATCCGAAGGATGGCTGGCTCTCCGAGGAGGACAAGGACGATACCAGCCGGCTGCGGGCCGCGCGCGTCTGGGTGATCGATCCCATAGACGGAACCAAGGAGTTTATCGAGGGCGTGCCTCAGTTCGCCGTTTCCATCGGCTTGGTACTGGAGGGGCTTCCGGTTCTGGGAATCGTCTACAACCCGGCCAAGGAAAAACTCTACCACGCCGTCAAAGGGGGCGGAGCGCTTCTCAATGGCCGGCCGATTCATGTCTGTCAGCGCCAAGAGATGCAGGGCGCCTCTCTGCTGGTCAGCCGATCCGAGCCGCGGCGGAAGTTCCAGCCATTCGCCGATATGTGCCGGCTGGAGCCCATGGGCAGCATCGCCTATCGCCTGGCGATGGTCGCCGGGGGCGAGGGCGACGGCACGCTTACCTTCCGCTCGCTGCGCGAGTGGGACGTCTGCGCCGGGGTGGCGATCGTGGAGGAGGCGGGCGGGGTTGTGGTTGACGGAGGAGGCCGAAGGCTCCTCTTCAATCAGGAAGATACCCGGCACCGGGCGATCGTGGCCTCCAACGGGCTCCTGGTTCATAGCCTGCAGGGGATGCTGGCGAAAATTTTGTCCGAGAACGGGTGAAAATTTTTCCTGACTCAGCTATTGTGCGCGGATCGGTGAAGGAATGGGCCGCTGTGCTTATTGCGGAGATCGGGTGGGGTTCTGGTCCAAGATGTGCATGGACTGCAAGAAACTCCTGGCCCGCGTCGGGGAAATGAGAGGGCGCGTGGGCTACGGAGAGTTTCTCGACGGGCTGGCAGGCACCGGCGTCCCCAAGGAAAAGATCGCGGTTTTTCTCCAGGCCGACCCGGACGGCCAGGGGAGCGTTCAGGATCAGGTGACCGCAGAAATGACGAGCGAGCTTATGAGAGTCATGGGGCTCAAGGGGAGCCAGAGCCCTGAAGGCGTAAAGCAGATTCGGAAAATACTCGATAAAGAATCGAAGTAGTTATTCGCATATTCGTTATTGGTCTATTCGCGAATCGCGTCAACGAGCAACGGGCAAGAGTCAACTGATAACTGGCAACCAGTAACTAATAACCGGTCTCCCGGATGCCGTGACTTTAACCATTTACCTTTCCCTCCTGTTCTTATTTCTATACCTCGTGGGTTTGTCCCTCCGACGGTATTTTTTCCTCCGCGAGAAGGCCAGGATGGAGCGCGAGAGCAGGCGGGGCGGAAGGGTGATCGCCCGGGTCGAGGAAATGCAGCCGGGGTCGGTCAAGAAGTTCTGGTTGATCTGCCGGAAATACCGCGTGGACGCCTTCCTGATCAATTATGAGGGAAAATTTCATGCCTACGTCAACCGCTGCCGCCACATGACCACCCCGCTGGATTTCGTCCGCTACCAGTTTTTCACAGAGGACCACCGGCAGCTCATCTGCCTGACGCATGGCGCGCTCTATGATCCGGCATCCGGACTGTGCCTCGACGGACCCTGCAAAGGCCTCTCCCTCTACCCGCTGCCCGTGCTCGTGGATCAGGGGGAGGTGCTGGTGGGTTGCCCGCCCGGGGACCTCTCCTATCTGGCCGACTAGGAGGAAACCGATGGCGGGGGACCAAAAGAGATTCGGCCGGGGCAAAGTAGTGGCTCGAACAGGAGAGTTATCGCATGGGATGACAAAGAAATTTCGCCTCAAGTGTCAGGGGAGAGATGTGGAGGGCTTGTTGGTCGCCTACGAGGGGAGCGTCTACGCCTACGTCAATCGCTGCCGCCACATCCCCATCTCCATGGATTGGATCGATAACGAGTTTTTTACCGAGGACAGGCGTTATCTCATCTGCGCCAACCACGGCGCCACCTATGAGCCGGCGACGGGCGAGTGCGTCTGGGGCCCCTGCTTCGGGGCCTCTCTGCAAAACGTGCCTTTGAAGATCAGCGATGGTAAGATTCTTGCGTATTGCCCTCAGGAAACCGAGGATTGAGGATCCTCCTTCGCCAAGGCTTCGGAGGATAATCCCTCGAAGCTTTAGCAAAGTGGGATAGAAGATAGATGAAAGGGGGCGCGGCTGTGGGATGTCTTTTCTGCGGTATTGTGAGAGGCGATATCAAGGGCGACATCGTATACCAGAACGAGACCGTCGTGGCCTTCCGGGACATCAGCCCGAAGGCGCCGGTCCACATCCTCATCGTGCCGCGCAAACACATAAAAACGCTCGCGGATGTCGGGGAGGAGGATAAAGGGCTTGTCGGAGAGATCTGTTATGTCGCGTCTCAGGTGGCCAAGGAGCAGAAGATCTCACAGGGCGGCTTCCGTCTGGTTGTCAACAGCGGCGCCGGGGCGGGGCAGAGCGTCTATCATCTCCATTTCCACCTGTTGGGGGGCAGGCCTTTTTCCTGGCCGCCGGGATAAATAACGGTTAAAGGGTTGAAGGGATAAGAGGAGGAAATTATGGCGACGCTAGAATGGCGCAGCCCGGCGAACGAGATGGCTGTCCAACAGTTCGAGAGCGCTGCTCAAAAACTCAACCTCGATCCGAATGTCGCGGCCAGACTAAAGCGGCCGGATCGGGCCTTGATCGTTAGTGTCCCGACACGCGTGGACGACGGCGGGGTTCACGTATTCACCGGTTACCGGGTACAACACAACGATGTCCTTGGCCCGTTCAAAGGAGGCATACGCTACCACCCCGATGTCAATCTCGGGGAGGTTTCGGCGCTGGCGATGTGGATGACCTGGAAGTGCTCGCTGGTGGGCTTGCCACTGGGTGGGGCAAAAGGGGGGATAGCCTGTGATCCCGCTGAGCTTTCCCGCAACGAGCTTCAAGGGATGACCCGGCGCTATACGGCGGAGATCCTCAATTTCATCGGGCCTGAGGTCGATGTGCCGGCTCCGGATATGGGGACCAACGAACAGATCATGGCCTGGATCATGGATACCTACAGCCAGCATAAGGGATTTGCCGTGCCGGGAGTGGTGACCGGTAAGCCAGTGGCTGTCGGAGGAACCCTGGGCCGCCGCGAGGCGACCGGTCGCGGCGTGGTCTACACGATCATCGAGGCGGCCAAGCATCTCGGGATCGATTTGGCGAAATGCAGCGCGGCGATCCAGGGATTCGGTAATGTTGGGTCTGTGACGGCCAAAGAACTTGCCGGTCTAGGGGTTAAAGTCCTTGCCGTGAGTGATCGGTCGAGCGCGGTAACTAACGGTAAAGGGCTTCCCATCGATGAGCTCATCCAGTTTAAGGAGAAGAATCCTCGTCTGGACAAATTTCCTAAGGGAGAGAAGTTTCCCGGGGATCAGCTCCTGGAACTAAAGTGCGATATCCTGGTTCCGGCTGCCGGCGAGATGCAGATCACGAGAGAGAATGCGGGGAGACTCAAGTGCCGGATCGTCGCAGAGGGGGCCAACGGGCCGACGACCCCTGAGGCTGATGAGATTCTACGAGACAAAGAGGTCTTCGTCATTCCCGACATCCTGGCCAACGCAGGCGGGGTCGTCGTTTCCTACTTCGAGTGGGTGCAGGATCTGCAGAAACTCTTCTGGACCGAGGACGAAGTGAACAAGAAGCTCCGGGAGATTCTGACCCGCGCCTTCCAGGAGGTGCTCCGAACGAGCCAAAAGGAGAAGGTGGATATGCGGTTGGCGGCGCTTATGCTGGGAGTCAGCCGCGTGGCGCGGGCTATGCTCTGGCGCGGACTATATGCATAGCCGGTTGCCTTTGGAAAAGAAACATGAAAGGTTAGAAGTATGATCAACGCAACACAGATTAGACCGGGGATGATCATTGTCTACGAGGGAGACCTGTACCGGGTCTCCTCGGTGCATCACCTGACGCCGGGCAACAAGCGCGGCTTCATGCAGACTAAAATGAAGAATCTCAAGACGGGGTTGGGCACGGAGCGGAAGTTTAGGTCTGAGGACCGGCTCGAGCAGGCCACGCTGGAGAGCCGCATGATGCAGTACCTCTACAACGAGGGGGATCTCTACACCTTTATGGATACCGAGAACTACGAGCAGATCTCGCTCGCCGCCGGAGAGATCGGAGAGCTCCTCGGCTATCTCCTTTCCAACCAGGTGGTGGAGATCGAATTTTTTGACGGGAAACCTGTCGGGATGAGCCCGCCTCCCACTGTAGACCTGGAAGTCGTCGAGACAGAGCCGTCGCTCAAGGGCGCGACGGCCAGCGCCTCCTACAAGCCGGCCAAGCTGGAGACCGGCATTACGGTTCAGGTACCCCCCTTTATTCAGGTGGGCGACAAGGTGCGCGTGGATCCTTCGGAAGGGAAGTACCTGGAACGGATCAAGTGACTAAAGGCAAGGGGCATAAGGCATTAGGCAATAGTAGAAAAAAAGCTCTTACTGTTGCCTGCTGCCTGCTGCCTGTTTTGTGAGTTTTTCCCAGATTTCCTGAACCTGCCTGCTAAGTTCCTCCAGGCTGCCGTCGTTCTCAATGATGAAGTCGGCCAGCTTTCTCTTTTCCTCGAGGCTCATCTGGGCCTGGAGATGGCGCTGGGCCTCCTCCTCGCTGAGACCGTCCCTTTTTAGCAGTCTCTGTTTCTGGAGGGTTGCCGCGCACGCCACCAGGATCACCGGCCGGAGCCAGAGGTGAACCTGGTTCTCGAATAACAGGGGAGCCGCATAGATGACCAGTTCCGCTCCCTCGGCCGCCAACTGCCCGATTCTTTCCTGCGCCTGCGCCCTGATGCGGGGGTGAGTAATCGACTCGAGGCGCTTCCTGGCCTGCGGATCCGCGAAGATTATTTTTCGCAGTTTTTCCCTGTCGATGGTTTGGTCCGCGCGGACCATTTCCCGGCCGAAGGCCTCGACGATTTCCCGCCATGCCTCCCGACCCGGTCCGACGATTTCCCGAGCAAGCTCGTCGGCGTCGATGATCCGCGCCCCCAGCTGACGCAACATGGATGTCACGGTGCTCTTTCCCGTGGCGATGCCGCCCGTAAGCCCCGCGAGTTTCATTTTTTCATTTTATCACCTGCGCGTCATTAACCCAACCTGACTTTTTATGTTATAATTTATATATGGAGCATCAAAGCCTGGCGCACATGTTTCTTTCCCAGGCGAGGCGCTATGGAAACCGGATCCTTTACCGTTTCGCGCGCAACGGCCATTGGGAGACCTACACCTGGCAAGAGGCCTTGCGTCGAGTTGAGGAAATTGCCCTCGGCCTGGCCGCCCTCGGGGTCAAAAAGGGAGATCGGGTCGCCATTTTTTCAGCCAATCGAGTCGAGTGGAGCCTGATCGATTGGGCCAATATCTGCATCGGCGCCTTGACGGTGCCGATCTATTACTCGAGCACCCCTTCCCAGGTCTGCCATATCCTCGAGCATGCGGAATGCGCCGTGCTGCTGGTAGATTCTTTTGAGAGGCTTGGCAAGCTGGCTCCCGGCGATTCGCCCCTGCGACAACTGAAGCAGATTATCGTGATAGATCCGGCCGGCGGATCCGTTTCCCCCGGGCTGGAGCATCCCAGGGTCTTCGCTCTCCACGATCTCCAGGAGCAGGGGCGGCGCTACGGCGAGGGACAGCAAGGGGCGCTGGATCGTCTGGCGTCTTCGCGGCGTCCGGAAGATGATCTCACGATCATCTATACCTCCGGGACAAGCGGAGAGCCCAAAGGGGTGCTGACCACGCATGGGCATTACCTGTTTGTGATCGATGCGGTGGACGCCGCGCTCTCCTCTTCGGAGGAGGATGTCACGCTCCAGTTTCTGCCCTTCGCCCATTCTTTCGGGCGGCTGGAGCATTTCATGGTGGTCGCGAAAGGCTATACCTGCGGCTTTGCCCGCTCGCTGGAAACGATCGCCAAGGATCTGCTGGTCATTCGTCCCACGCTGCTCTTCTCCGTTCCGAGGATCTATGAGAACGCCTACGGCAGGATTCGATCCAGACTGGCGGCTGGCAGCACTCTCCAGAGGTTTCTTTTCCGCTGGGCGGTATCGGTAGGGAGCCGGGTCAGCCGGCGCCGGAGAGACCGTTTGCCCGTCCCCTGGGTTCTCCGCATCGCCCATGCGCTGGCCCGCGCACTGGTCTTTGCCAAAATTCAGGCGAGCTTGGGAGGAAAATTGCGTCTGGCGATTTCGGGCGGCGCCCCGTTGGCGCAGGAGATCGGCGAATTTTTTCATTCCTTGGACATCCTGATTTTAGAGGGATACGGTCTGACCGAAACCTCAACGGTATCGCACGTCAACCGCCAGGAGCGGTACAAGTTCGGCACGGTCGGGCCGCCGCTTCCAGGCATGGAATGCCGCATCGCACCCGACGGGGAGATCCTGTTGCGCGGGCCGAATGTCTTCAAAGAGTATTATCGCGACGCCAAGGGGACGCGGGAGGCGATTGACCCGGAGGGTTGGTTTCACACGGGGGATATCGGCGAAATCGATGGTGAGGGGTTTCTGCGCATTACCGACCGCAAGAAGGATCTGATTGTCACCTCGGGCGGGAAAAAGGTCGCGCCGCAGATGATTGAGAATCTTTTGAAGATGGACCCCTGGGTCAATCAGGCGATGGTGATGGGCGATCGGCAAAGCCACCTCATCGCGCTGATCACGCTGAACCAGGAGCAGGTGCGGGAGTGGGGCGAGCGGGAGGGGCTGGAATTTCACAGCCCGGAGGAAATCGCCTCGCATCCACGGGTTCTCGCTCTCGTGAAAGAGAAAATTCGACAAAAAAACAAGGAGCTCGCCGCGTTTGAGACGGTGCGCAGCTTCCGCATCCTGCCGCAAAATCTCACGGTGGAAAGGGAGGAATTGACGCCTACGCTCAAGCTGAGGAGGCAGGTCGTCATGGAGCGCTATAAGGAATTGGTGGAAGAAATGGTCCGCAGGCCCCGGTTTGACCTGTA
>Ga0209109_10002127_pt1 | contig 10865 bp, 10 predicted proteins | sample Rifsed10ft2_FD_184004 | JGI IMG/M metagenome (GOLD analysis project Ga0209109, IMG submission 184004) | Soil microbial communities from Rifle, Colorado, USA - sediment 10ft 2 (version 2) | ecosystem: Environmental > Terrestrial > Deep subsurface > Rock core/Sediment | place: Rifle, Colorado... | reverse complement strand
TCGGGCCTTCCGCGATAAGATAGGCCCTTGTGAGTCGGGGCGGGCAGATTTGAACTGCCGACCTCACGGTCCCGAACCATCCCCACCGCTGACCACACGGCGATATATTTGGAATAGCCGTGTGGTCATTCTCTTTGGTGAGCCGTTGTGATTTAGCATGGCCGCCACCGCCCGCGAGGTCAGGCGGTTGGGGGAGGCCAAGATCATCTTCTCCGGTTGGCGGTCTTCTCCTGGCTTCCACACGCATCTGTCTCCACCGCGCCGAAGAACTTGTGTGCAAGTTGCACGACGATAAGTTGCAATCCCATTAAACTAATGGTATAGTGTAATTGAAATCGAGTAAACAATTACGCAAAATGAATGATAAAATAAACCCGATTTCTATTTCACGCAGGCTACACGAGCAAGAACAGTTCTATTTCTCACCTGCTACCCTGTCTGCCTGGCTGGCTGTGGATCGGGTGACGGCTTACCGCCTGATCGCCCGCCTGCGATCAAGTGGGTTAGTCACTGAGGTGGAAAAGGGCAAATACCTTCTACTCGGCCTTGAACCTGAGCATGTCCTTTCCAATCCGTTCTTCATTGCCAATCAACTCGTCACACCCTCTTACATTTCCTATTGGTCGGCCCTTCACTTCCACGGCTTCACCACTCAGGTGCCGCGCGAAGTTTTCTGTGCCACGACCAAGAAAAAGCGCCCAGTGACCTTTAGGGGCCAGACCTTCCGCTACGTTACTCTACACCCGCGCAAATTCTTCGGCTATCGCCGCGAAACGCTGGGCGGCTTGCCAGTGCTGATCGCCGACGAAGCCAAAACTATCGTGGATAGTTTGAACCAATCCCGATACGCAGGCGGCATGCTTGAAGTGGGGCAGGCGCTTCACCGGGCGTTGCCTGAACTGGAAGTAAAGTTGTTGGTCGAGTATGCCGTTCGCATGGAAGACAAGACCCTGGCCTCACGGCTTGGGTTCTGGCTGGAAATGTTCGGCCAGCGGGTAGAAGGATTGCCGGTTTCGCCCAGCCCCGTCGCGCTCGATCCCACCCGGCCGCGAACCGGGACGACCGATGCCCGTTGGAAGGTGATCGTTAACCTGCCCATCTCGCCGTCGCTCATGGAAGGGGTGGGCTGATGCTGACACGGCAACAATTGCAGCGGATTGCTCAACGCGAACAGATCGGCCTGCAAGCTGTGGAGCGTGACTATCTCCAGCATCTTCTCGTCGCGCTCCTGTACGGGCGTTCTCAGGAGTTAGTGTTCAAAGGCGGCACGGCGCTGCGGATGGTCTACAAAGGCAACCGCTACTCGGAAGACTTGGACTTCAACGGGCCGAACGATGTGTCTCACCTGAAAGCACTGTGGGCCGAGGTTTGCAAAGAGCTGGAGTTCTACGGCATCGGAGCAGACACTCGGCAAGAATGGCAGAGCGAATTTGGCTATAGCTTTGACGTCAGCTATCGTGGGCCGCTCTATGATGGGCGGGATCGCAGTAAAGGCAAAGTGCGCGTGGATGTGAGCTTGCGTGAAGAACCGGTTGTCACGCGCCGCGAGTTAGTGACGGCGGTGTATGACGATGTGCGGCCGTTCGTGGCGACGGTGCTGTCCCCCGAGCATCTCTTCGCTGAGAAAATGCGGGCGTTACTGGTACGGGGTAAACCGCGTGATCTCTATGATCTGTGGTTGATGTCCCGTCAGGGCTGGCAGCTGGATCGGAACCTCCTCTCTCAAAAACTGGCGCTCTACGACCTTGAATACACCCCAACCCGGCTCCGCGCAGCGGTGGCCCAGGTAGCGACTGACTGGGAGCGTGATATGCGCCCACTTCTGCCTCAATTCGTCCCATTTGAGGATGTGAGCCGCGAAGTTCAGGCGTTGAAACCTTAGCTTAAGCCTTTGCAGCGCCACATCGTCTGGCTTCATTCTGATCCCGCAGGTTCGTTCAGGACTTCGGCACGAACAGCCGGCGGGATGATGATGGTGTTGAAGAGACGGTGCAACAGTTCTAACTGCCCAATGTCGGCCAGCGCGATCAGCGGGCCGGTATTAGAGATGACGGGAGGCATCGCGTATCACACTCCCGATTTGTAGCTGGCGCGAATGCGGGCAACTTCGGCTTCCCACTCTTGAGGGTCAAGGCGAAAGTAGGGGATGCCTTTACGGGCAAGCAAGGCGATGAAGCCGCCTCGAGTGAGTCCGAGAAGTTCAGCAGCCTTGCCGCCAGAGATACGCGCTTCCTGAAACAGTCCCAGGATGATGTACTCGCGGGCGGTTTCAGTGGCTTGTGCAGGCGCTCCCAGCAAAGCGATGAACTCGCGGGGAAGGGTAATTGGGATGGTGAGGGTGTCGCTCATTGGACGGCCAAGCCCTTTCACAGGTGATTATAGTAGTTAGGGGCAAGGTTGGCAACTGGTCCGCCGAGTCCGAGTCATTAGCTCCTATATCACTATTGTGATCAAGTACAATTGACGCGGATTTTGTTCAAGACCTACTGTACCCACTGAGCGAAACACGATGTCTCTCACCTCGCCCGGCGCACTCAGACTGCGCTCCGCCAATTGGAAAATGCCTTGAACCGGGCCGAGTAGGAGTGGTTTCCATGCCCAAATCAGAAAAAATATCCTTGAAGGCATTTTGGGAAGCCGTGGAGCAGAAGCTGGCGAAGTATTCTACTGACGAACTTCGCGCGATCTTGCGCGCCAGGCGCAGGCAACGCCGCCGACCCAACGGGAGACGTTCCTCGATAAACTAACACCGGTAAAAGGGGCGGTGGTTTCGGTCCAGAAACGGCTCCGGCAAGACGAGGTGCTGGCAGAGATTGACGATCTCGCACAGGAAATCAAGGAGGCAACGGAAGAGGGGGGTGGTGACTGGGAAGACGAGTACGACAGGGGCGGTTACTACGACGACGAGGACAGCCTGGGGCCTTACGAAGAATTCATAGAGCCGCTGACCGCCTTGTTTGACCGGGTGCAAGCGGTCTTTGAGTATGGCAATTTTTCTCTCGCCCGGAATGCCTACCAAAAGCTATTTGAGGAGGCGCTTCAACTTGAAGATGACTACGGGCGTGGCGTGCGGCCCGACGATCTGACCGGGGTTGACGTTGGCGAAAGCCGGGCCCGCTATTTGCGGGCGGTGTACGAAACCGAGCCGCCGGCAACACGCCCTCCAACGTTGTTGGAACAAATGCAACAGACTCGCATGTGGCTCTCCGGGCCGCTCTCGATGCTGAACGACCTCATCCAAATTTCTCCCGCGCCGCTGCCGGACCAGGATAGATTCTTTGCAGACTGGATCGCTCGACTGCGAAAAGAGAAAGGCGATGAGGCCGACACCTGGCTGCGAGAAGCGATTCGTCTCTCCCAAGGCACGCAGGGACTGGCCGAATTGGCGCAGACCGAAGGCAAGAAGCGCCCGCGCGCCTATTTGGATTGGTTCACGGCGCTGGAGGCCGAAGGCAACTATCGGGAAGTGTTCGCAGCCGCGCAAACGGCGCTCAAAACTCTGCCCGCCAAACTTCCCATCCGCGCCGCCATCGCCGATCACCTGTGCGCCGCCGCTACCCGCTTGGACGAAGTTGAAGCCCTGCGTATTGGACGATGGGAGGCGTTCAGCGTCACACCGACCCTGCCGCGCCTGCTGGATGTATGGGATACCGCTCTCCCCGGCGTGGCGCGGACGCGGTTGATGCGGCAAGCGGCTGACCATATCAGGAACTATCTCGCCCACCCGCCGCGCTCGCGGGGGGCCGACATGTTTGATCCCTGGGCAGAAGATCAGCTTGAATCAACCGCCTGGATAGACCGAGCGGTGCTCGCTCACGCCTGCCTGCTGGCCGGAGACCTGGACTCCGCTCACGAGCTCGCGGCGCGCGAGAAAGTGTTGGGCTGGAGCAGCAGCGACAATCTGCAAGGGTTGGTGGTGCCCTTCTGCCTCGTCGTGCTGGCGGGGAAAGCGCTGAATGCGCTGCCATCCAACTTGAGACAGGTCTGGCAGCGCGGGTTGGAAACGAGCATTGGCTTTAGTGATTGGCGCGAGACAGACGATGCCGAGACCAATACGCGCAAGCGGCTGGAACGCTTATACGCCGATCAAGTTCCTCAGATGGCTCTGAGCAAGGACAGGCAGACAACATTTCTTGCCTGGTGTTTAGAGGTGGCCAAGAATCGGGTGGGTGCTATCGTCGGCAACCAGCATCGCGGCAGCTATGACAAAGCCGCTGTCCTGATCGGTGCATGTGCGGAGGTGCTTCGCCTGCGAGGCGAAAATAAAGCGGCGGATGTGCTTTTAGCCGAAGTGCGCGAACGTTTCCCTCGCCACCGCGCTTTTCAAGCCGAATTGGATGCGGCCACTCAGCGAGCAAGGCGTAGCCGGTAGTAGGACGGCTTAGCGGGTATTGAACGCCCATGAGTGAATACCAATACTACGAATTTCAGACAATTGACCGGCTTTTGACAGAAGCAGAGCAGGCAGAAGTTGAAGAGCTGTCCAGCCATATCGAGGTCACAGCGAGCCGGGCAGTGGTGACGTACAGCTATGGCGGTTTTCGCCACGACCCAAAGCAAGTCCTGAGCCGCTACTTTGATGCCTGCCTGTACGCGGCAAACTGGGGCACGCGGAGACTGATGTTCCGTTTTCCCCACGGGCTGATTGAACTTACTGACGTTGAGCCATACTTCCGCGAGGGCGCCATCGAGTCTACCAAACTGGGCGCTCACCAGATACTGGAAATTGAACTGAACGAAGAGGAAGGTTTCGGTTGGGTGGAGGCCGAAGGTGTTCTGTCCGGCTTAATCCAACTGCGCAATGACATCTTGGACGGCGACTACCGTTGTTTGTACCTGGCGTGGTTGAAGGCAGTCACGTTGGAAGATCCTGAGGATGTAGCCGATGAGAAGGAACCACCTGTGCCAGCTGGGTTACAAAGACTCACGCCAGCCTTGCAGCGCCTGGCCCAGTTCTTTGATATTGACCCGCAGCTGATTGAAAGCGCCACGGCTGCCAGCCCGACGAAAACTCTGGCCGTCTCTGACACAGCGCTGCAACAGGCCATTGCCCAACTGACGCGCGAAGAGTGTAATGAGTTTCTCTTTCGCCTGGCCCAGGGCGAGGCCGGGTTGAGCCTGGCGCTCAAGCACAAACTACGGGGCATACTCAAAACATCGCCTTCTCCGAAAGACTCGCCCCGCCGATCCGTGCGCCAGCTTTTGAAGGCCGCTCGGCGGCTCAGAGAACAGGAGGCGGAGCGCCAGAAGGCAGAAGCCGAAAAGCGCCGCATCGAAGAACTCAAGAAACTTGCCAAACGGGAGGCGCAGGCTTGGCGAGACGTGGAAACATGGATTCAACGCGGCCAGGCCAAGGCTTACGACGAAGCCGTGGGGCAATTGCTCAAACTGCGCGAGCTGGCTGAATTCCAGAAAACGCAGCCGGAGTTTAGCCAGCGCATGAGCCAGGTGCGAGAACGCTATCAGAGCCGCCATTCGTTCATCAAACGGCTCGAACGAGTCGGGTTGAGTTGAGAGATGCGAGTCATAGCCGAAACAAAGGTGTGCCGTGATGAGAAGCCCGGATGAGATCAACCGGCGGTTGGCAGAAGCGGAAGAGAACTTAGCCGCGCTTCATACCCGCCAGGCTGAGTTGCTGAGGCAAATTGCTGAGCTGCAGCAGGAAAAGGCTTCATCGCTCCCCGTGCAGGAAACACCGTTGCCGCTCGGCGGGCCGCCGGTGACCAATCAGTCTCCCGAAGAAGCGAAAATTGCCCTCTTCCGCAGTCTGTTTCGGGGTCGCGAAGATGTCTACCCAAAAAGATTCCAGAGCTTGAAAACGGGCAAAACGGGATATCAACCTGCTTATCGTAACCCATGGGTTGAAAAGCCGGGGGATCGGGAGTTTCTGCCTCTTACGGATGAGGTGGTGAGAAACCATCTCCTGGGAATGGATCCCCAAGACAGGTCAGGACGCGACTTTACCATTGGCGTTTATCCCATGCTGCCGGACGAGACGTGTTGGTTTCTGGCGGCTGACTTCGACAAAGCTTCATGGCCAGACGATACCCGGGCGTTCCTGGAGACCTGCAAGCATTTCGACGTGCCAGCCGTTTTAGAGAGATCGCGCTCGGGTAATGGCGGCCACATCTGGATTTTCTTTTCCGAACCGGTCCCGGCGGCAATGGCGCGCAAAATGGGAGTCTTCCTTCTGACGCAGACTATGGAACGCCGGCCTGAGATCGGTTTGGACTCCTACGATCGCTTTTTCCCTAGCCAGGATACGCTCCCCACAGGGGGCTTTGGCAATTTGATCGCCTTGCCTCTGCAAAAGAAGCCGCGCGCTAATGGCAATAGTCTTTTCTTAGACGAGAACTTTGTCCCATACCAAGACCAATGGGCTTTCATTTCATCCGTCCGCCGAATGAGCCGTCAAGAAGTCGAGGCGATTACCGGCGAGGCGGATAAGCAAGGCGAACTCCGAGGCATCCGCATTCCCATTACCGATGAGAACGACAATCAGCCGTGGGCCGCGCCGCCTTCACGACGACGTAAGGATCCACCAATTGTCGGCCCGCTGCCTGAGCAGATTGACTTGGTGCTCGGCAACCAGGTGTATGTGCCCAAGGCAGATTTGACACCCTCCCTGCGCAATCGCTTGATCCGCCTGGCTGCCTTTCAAAATCCGGACTTTTATCAGGCGCAGGCCATGCGCCTGTCCACGTTTGGCAAGCCGCGCATTATCGGCTGCTGCGAGGATTTCCCGAAACACCTGGGGCTGCCGCGCGGCTGTCTCGACGAAGTGCTTGATCTCTTCCGATCTCTCAAGGTCAAGGTGAAGCTCGCCGATGAGCGATTCGCTGGAACCCCGCTTGAACTCCAATTTCACGGGGCTTTGGGCGCGGACCAGCAGCAGGCCGCCGGGGCCTTATTACAGCACGAGACAGGTGTTTTGTCGGCTTCGACGGCGTTCGGCAAGACGGTCGTGGCGGCGTACCTGATCGCTCAACGCAAAGTAAACACGCTGGTCGTTGTGCACCGCCGGCAACTGCTCGACCAGTGGGTTGAGGCGTTGACCCGGTTTCTCGGCCTGGCGCCGAAGGCGATTGGTCAAATCGGGGGCGGCAAACGCAAACCGACCGAGAAGATTGACGTGGCCATGGTTCAAAGCCTGAGTAGGAAAGGCGTCGTCGACGACATTGTCGGCAAGTATGGCTACTTGATCGTTGACGAGTGCCACCATATTTCGGCCGTTACCTTCGAGCAGGTGATCCGGCAGAGCAAGGCCAGGTATCTAACCGGGTTATCGGCCACGGTGGCGCGGAAAGATGGGCACCACCCCATCATCTTCATGCAGTGTGGGCCTGCCCGCTATCAGGTGGATGATCGTAAACAAGCCAAGAAGCGGCCTTTTGACCACAAGGTCATCATTCGCCCCACTTTTTTTCATCTGCCATCCTATCTGCAGAACGTGACCTCGCCACCGATTCAAGAGGTGTATGCCATGCTCGCTCAGGACGATGAACGTAATCGCCTGATCGTCGCAGATGTGATTGCGGCGGTGCAGGCGAAACGGAGTCCGGTTCTGTTGACCGAGCGGCGGGAGCATCTGGACTCACTCGCCAGCCTGCTTTCTCAGCATGTCCAGAATGTCATCGTGATGGCGGGCGGCATGGGCAAGAAGCAACGCCAGCAATTGGCGGAGCACATCGCCGGCCTGCCGGCTGACCAGCCGCGCGTGATTGTCGCCACCGGGCGTTACCTGGGTGAGGGGTTTGACGACGAGCGGCTGGATACCCTTTTCTTGGCTTTGCCGATCTCCTGGCGCGGGACCCTGACGCAATATGCCGGGCGGCTTCACCGGCTGAACGCGGCCAAGAAGGAGGTGATCATCTACGATTACGTGGATTTTGAAGTCCCACTGCTGGCGAAGATGTATGGCAGGCGGCGAACCGGATACAAAGCCATCGGCTATGAGATTGCTTTGCCGGAGAGCAAGAGTCAGGCGGGCCAACTCGCGCTGGAGGATTTGTAATCTGTTCGGATGGCTTGCTCTTGCTGTATTCGATTTCGTTTGGCTCAGGCACCTGAGGCGATCTCAACAAGATTTACGCGCGCCAAACGGTCAGACCGTATGCTGCGATAGTGAGTGAGTAAATCACAAGAAACCCGCGCCGGATTGGAACCCCAGCGTGTAGCTCGTCAGGCTGCTACCGTCCGATCTGTTGCTCGGGCGGACTGTCGATCAACCCTACAGGCGCCAACGGTCCACCGGGCTGGCTGGCTCGTGAGCACGGGCGCGGTCAATCTGACTGAGCGCCAGGTAGCGGTTCAGAATCTTCCAGTCCGCGTGGCCGAGCTGCTCGCGCAGCGTGAAGATGTCGCCGCCATTGCGCAGATACGTGATCGCAAAAGTGTGCCGGAACCGGTGCGGGTGCGCCTTCTTGACGCCCGCCCGCTCGCCGATCCGGGCGACCAGCTTGTACAGCGCCGTCCGCGTCATGCACCGGTAGACGACCTCGCCGCCGATCTGCTCCTGGTTGACGAAGACGAGGTCGTCGTCCCGCATCGCGTCGAGCCGCGGGAGCAGGTACTTCCACAGCAGCGCCCGGGTGCGCTTGCCGAAGTAGACCGTCCGCTTCTTGCCGCCGCCGCGCCCCTTGCCGCGCACTTCGAACGAGTTGTTTTTCAGGTTGAGGTCGCGGAAGCGCAGGTTGACCAGTTCCGTGGCGCGGATGCCCGTGTCCAGCAGGGTCAGCAGGATGGCCGCGTCGCGCAGGCCGGAAGGACGGCTCGTGGTCGTGCTGGCGCGGTTCTGCCAGACGCGGGTCTGGTCACAGGCTTTGAGCAGGGCTTCCACGTCTTCCAACGTGTGGGGTTGGATGTCGGGCTCGGAGAATTGGGGCGGCTCAATCGTGCGGACGAGGTTCTCTTTGACAATACCTTCAGCGACGGCCCAGGCCCACAAGGCGGAGAGACCGCCGTGAATGTTGTTGCGGGTCTTGGCCGCGAGCTTGCGCTTCGGGCGTGGGGCGACGCCGTCGGGCTCCGCGACGTGGTCGGCCTCGAGCCAGCTGAAGAACGCCACCAGCTGGGCGCGCGTGATACAGGCCAACAGCGGATTGCCCGGTAGGAATAGCCGGAGCTTGGCGAAGGCGTGCTGGTAGTTGTTGATGGTGTTGGGGCTACGGTCGGCGGCCTGCTTGGCGAGGATCATGCCGTCGCAGGCTTGCGACAGGGGAATGGAGTGGAGCGGGGATTTGCGACCCATGTGGACACCTCCCGGTGAATGAATACCGAGTAACCCGGAGTTGACTTCCGAGTAAGCTCGGTGGACTTTTTTTGGTCCCGGGAGATGTGGGACTAGTAGCGGGGCCGATCCTGGCTCTTACCTGCCCTCAGCCGAAGAGCGTCATCAGCTGCCCTATCCCCAAGTCAGGCACTTCGGCGGCGACGATTAAGCCCACCGGTTGGCTCTACGATGACTGAACCGCCACATTGTACGGCGCACGTCGCTCCCTCTCGCCGACTGACAGTGCACACGATGTGTACACTTTCTTCGGAGTAAGTGGACATCCTCCTTCTGGCGTATAATCACAAAGTTTGTGCTCGCTACAATTTCCAGTTGTCTACAGGGCTGGCGCGCCGATGAGTGTCGGCGCAATCCATCTGCGCGATGCGGGCATACCGCTTGACCATCGCCAGGTCCGTGTGTCCCAACAGAGCCTGGAGTGTGAAAAGGTCACCATCGTTACGCAAGTAATTGATGGCGAATGTATGACGGAAGCGATGGGGATAGGTGTCAGCGACGTCAGCCCGCTCACCGATGCGGCTTACCAGCTTGGTGAGCGTAGTGCGAGTAATGGGTTGCGAGCTGTCTTCCGGGTCATTCGCAAACAAGGGATCATCATCCCGGATAGTGTCCAGGCGAGGTAACAGGTACCGCCAAATGGCCTGGGCCGCTCGCTTGCCAACGTATACGATCCGCTCTTTGGGCTCCCGACCCCGCCCTTTGCCCCGGACTTTGATGCTGTTCGTGCTCATATTGAGATCGCCAAAACACATGCCGCAGAGCTCGGAAGCGCGACAACCGGTATCCAGCAGAGTCAGGATAATGGCGCGGTCGCGGACAGCGGTTGGGCGGTCAGTAGCCGTGGTCGCGCGAGTTTTCCACGTGCGGCTTTGGTCGCAAGCCTTCAGCAAAGCAGCAACCTCATCCTTCGTAAAAGGCACAATAACAGGCTCAGAGACAGGGGGCGGTTCAATTGCGCGGATGATGTTCTTGTCTATAAAGCCTTCATTGACGCCCCAAGTCCATAATGCCGAGAGGTTGACGTGGATGTTGAGAATGGACTTGGGGGAGAGGCGGACTTTGCCGCGAGGGGCAACGCCGTCTGGTTCGCTGATGTAGTCGTCCTGCAACCAGGCGAAGAAAGCCACCAATTGGTCGCGAGTGACAGACGGGAATGGGGGGTCGTCTTCGAAGAAGAGCAGGAGCTTCTTGAAGGTGTTTTTATAGTCGGAGATGGTATGGACACTCTTTCCGATTGCAGTTTTATAGCGGATCATGCTCTCGCAGGCCCGTGACAGGGTGATGGGTTTAGCCATGTGGTCTCCTCTCTGGAAGTGAATACCGATAATGCCCGGATTGAATTCCGAGTATCAGAACCGGTCTTTTTTTGATTCCAGAGAGAGAAAAACCGTGTGGACTGCGGTTTGGGAGAGGGTCGTAAGATTCCCTCGCCGCCGACCACACGGCTGCCTTTTTGGGCCAGCCGTGTGGTCGAGAGTCGGGGCGGGCAGATTTGAACTGCCGACCTCACGGTCCCGAACCGTGCGCTCTAACCGAGCTGAGCCACGCCCCGTCGAATGCGCGCATTATATCT
>Ga0209109_10002120_pt1 | contig 10891 bp, 10 predicted proteins | sample Rifsed10ft2_FD_184004 | JGI IMG/M metagenome (GOLD analysis project Ga0209109, IMG submission 184004) | Soil microbial communities from Rifle, Colorado, USA - sediment 10ft 2 (version 2) | ecosystem: Environmental > Terrestrial > Deep subsurface > Rock core/Sediment | place: Rifle, Colorado... | reverse complement strand
CCCGCCCAGGATGTGTCGGTTCCGGGCTGGCGTGAATCGGGCGACTGTCGTCTCGGGTGCGGTGAGGATCCCCTCACCGCGCCGCGGAGAGCCCGCGAACAGCGACAGGCCCCCAGCGCAGCGGGCCGCAAGCAGGTCGAAGAATGGAACCCGGTAGGCTGGCAGCACCCGCTGCTGGACGGCCAACCGTCCGGCGAAAGGCGCCGGCCTGCTCACGGCCTTCGCCTCGGGCTGTCGCAAAGTGGAAATCCTGCCTCAGGCCGTCGGCGGAATTCCAACCACGTAATCCTTCCAGGGGCCCGGCCGCCACTCCGGGTATCCTGCCCGCATCGTGTGCAGTCGGTACTGAGCGGCGAGCAGCCGTTGTCGAGCTCCGCCCGCGGCCTCCGGCCCATGCAGCTCGACGAGCACATGAGGCCGGGCATCTCTTAGCAGGCGAGCCATGCCCTCGAGCGCTTGCACTTCACCACCCTCGATATCGATCTTGACCACGGCCGGAGCGGCTTCGCCGGCTTGATACACCCAGTCATCGAGGCAGACGACTTGAACCTCCATGGACTCAGCATACTCGAACCGCCTCCCGCTCGAGCCTTCCAGCTTTCCCATGCCTCCCGAAGCGTGCTTGAGAAATCGACTTCGGGTGGACCGGGCTCCAACCGCGGCTTCCACCGGCCGGATCCTTTCCCCTTCTGGGTTCAGCCCCAGGTTGACTCGCAGCCGACTGAAGTTTGCAGGCAGCGGTTCGAAGGCGATCACCTGACCCGTCGGCCCGACCACCCGAGCGATCGCCAGGCTCACGTAACCCAGGTTGGCGCCAATGTCGAAGACCAACGTTCCCGGCTCAGTGAAATCCTGAATGGCACGCAGCAGTTCCGGCTCGTAGGTTCCGAGCCACAGGTCTTTCTCGGTTTGCAGGTCGAGCTGCAGTCTGGCCCCGGCCAACGGGCCGGCCGCGATCTCGACTTCGATCAGGCCATGCGGGGCGGCCGCGTTCAGCAGACCGCGCACTCCGCGGGAGATCGGCCCGAGCCGGTACAAGCCCCGCCGCATCCGAGCAGGCAAGACCTTGGCAACCAGGGCGGCCGTCTCGAGAAGAATTGAAGCCACGGCTATCCGACCAACTGCTGGAGATAGCCGTCCACCATCCGGTCCAGTCCAAAAGCCGCCTCTGCCCGGGCCCGGGCGCCGGCCCGGAAGCGGGGCTGGTCGTCCAACACCTGTTCCCCGGCCTCCACCAGCGCTTCCAGATCGGGCGGCTCTAGCTTCCAGGGGTCACCCCCATACGGAGCGAGTCGACCGGCATCGCCCTGCACGAGTTCCGGCAGGGCACCGGTCTCGAAGGCGATGACCGGAAGCCCACAGGCCATCGCTTCAATCGCCGCGTTTGGACAGGCCGGGTTGAGATCGGCGGCGAACAGCAGGTGCGCCGAACGGTCCAGGGCCGGGATCTGATCCGGGTCGACCAGCCCGCGCCAGTCCAGCCGCACCCCGCGGGGGGGATCGCCGGGCGGCCGAGGGGCGTTGCCGGCGATCGTGAGCTCGACCGGTCGATTCAAGCGGGCGGCCAGCCGGCCCGCCAGATTCATACCGCTGTGCAACCCCAGCTCGTAACCGCCGGCGAAATTGCCCTCGACCATCAGCAGGCGGATGACGTCCCGGGGGCGCTGATCATTGCCGTCGGGAGTGTAAATTCCCAGCGGCACGCCATTGTGTACAACTGCAGCCCTCGCGCTTGCCATACCGTGACGTCGTTCCCACCAGCCGCGGGCAAATTCGCTTTGATACACCAGGCGGTCGGTCAGCCGACTTCGAATCAGGCGGACCAGCAGGTTATTGGCTTCTGCCCGCAGGTAGTGGCGCAGGCCGGTCCGGATTTGCCGATGCAGCCAGTTGATCCCAGCCAGCCGCTGCACGATCGGCACCCCGGCCCGGCGGGCTCGCAGCAATCCACCCAGCCTGCGGGTCCCTCCAATCACCAGCACCGCGTCGTAAGGGCGGTCGGCCAAACTGTAGCTGACCTCGATCCCCTGCTCCTGCAGCCCGGTCGCCAGCCGCCGCTGAAAGGCGGCCGGCCCAGCCACTCCGCCTAGTCTGGCGACCAGGCAGACCCGTTTCAAATGGCCGGCCTCGACGCTCACGGCTGGGCTGAGGCGTGGCTTCGCAGCAATGCCGCGACGATCCGCTCGGCCGCATGGCCATCTCCAAATGGGTTGACTGCTTTCGCCATCGCCGTGTAGGCCGCCGGGTCATCGAGCAACCGGCGGGTCTCCCGCACAATTCGCTCTGGGTCGGTTCCCACCAGGATTGCCGTTCCAGCCTGCAGCGCCTCCGGCCGTTCGGTCTTTTCACGCAGCACCAACACCGGTTTACCCAGCGCCGGGGCTTCCTCCTGGATGCCGCCTGAATCGGTCAGGATCAGGTGAGCGCGTTTCATCAAGTGCACCATGCTCAGGTAGTCCACCGGTTTGATCAGCCGAATGTTCGGTACCCCCACGAGCAGCCGGTGGGCGGGCTCCTGGACCTTGGGATTCAGGTGAACCGGATAAATCAAAGTCACCTTTCCAGCGTATGCGATCGCAATCGACCGCAGCGCGGAGAATATTCGCTCAAGCGGAGCACCGAAGTTCTCCCGCCGGTGAGCAGTCACCAGGATGATCCGCTGAGAATCATCCACTCCGGCCAGTGGCCCAGCCGATAGGTTGAGCGGTCGGGCGACCACCTCCTGCAGCGCGTCAATGACTGTATTGCCAGTCAATGTGATCCGCTCTGCCGGTATTCCTTCCCGCAGCAGGTTGGCTCTGGCCCACTCGGTGGGCGCAAAATGCAAGTCACCCACCACCCCCAGCACCTGACGGTTCACTTCCTCCGGGAAGGGCTGGAACTTGTCGCCGGTCCGCAAGCCGGCCTCCACGTGCCCGATCTTCACCCGGTGATAGTAGGCCAGCAGGGCCGCGCACATCACGGTCGTGGTGTCTCCTTGGACCAGCACCCAATCGGGTGCCACCTCAGCCAGCACCGGCTCCAGTCCACGGAATACCGCCGCGCTGAGTTCCGCCAGCGGTTGGGCCGGCTGCATGATATCCAGGTCAAAGTCCGGGCGAATTTCGAACAGCCCTAACACTTGATCCAGCATCTCGCGGTGCTGGGCCGTGATGCACACGATCGATTCGACCGCGGGGGTTTGCTTGAGCCGGTTGAGCACCGGGGCCAGCTTGATGGCTTCCGGCCGCGTGCCGAAGATCGACAGGGCCCGGAGCGGCCTAGCCATTCGCGATGCCGATGCCGAGTACCCTCAATGTGAAGCCGGCTGCGCTCCATGCCGGTGCATTCCAGCGTCCGCGCAGATCAACCGCTACCCGGCCGGGCATCGAGCGTGCGAGTTGCTGAGGGTCGAGCTCGACGAACTCAGGATGGTCGACCAGCAGCACAACGGCTTCGGCTCCGGCGACTGCCTCTTCCAATGAGCCGACCGTTTCGGCCCCCGCCACGCCCCGGTCCGGCGCGAAGGGTTCCAAGGTCCGGACTCGGGCCCCGCCCGCCACCAGCAGCCGGACGACCTCGATCGCCGGACTCTCGCGCAGGTCATTGACTCCCGGTTTGTAGGCCAGCCCGAGGGCGGCGACTCGCCTGCCCTGCAGCCGGCCGAGGGCGGTCTCGACGAGTTTGGCGGCGTGGGCCGGCTGTCCGTCGTTGACCGCCCGGGCCTGCTGAATGAGCGGAGTGAGCTCCGGGGCTCGCTCCACCAAGAACCAGGGGTCCACCACGATGCAGTGACCGCCGGCCCCCGGACCGGGGCGCAGGATGTTGACCCGGGGATGCTGGTTGGCGAGCCGAACGGCTTCCCACACATTGACTCCAATCTGCTCCGCCAAGCGGGAGAATTCGTTGGCAATCGCGATGTTCACGTCGCGATAGGTGTTCTCCATCAGTTTGACCATCTCCGCCGTCGTGGCATCGGTCAACAGGATTTCGCCCTTCACAAAAGTTCGGTAAAGCTCGCTGCCCGCCTCCGCCGATGCCCGGTCAATTCCACCAATCACTCGGGGGTTCTCGACCAATTCTTGTAGCAGTTTCCCCGGCAGCGCCCGTTCGGGCGTGTAGGCCAGCAAGAATTCGGCCCCGGCCTTGAGGCCGGACCTTTCCAAGATTGGACCCACTGTCCCCACTGTCGTCCCCGGGGGGCAGGTGGACTCCAGCATGACCAGGTTGCCAGGGCGAAGGTGAGGGACGATCGCTTCGGCAGCCGCCTCCACATGCTGCAGGTCGGCCCGCTTGTCGCGGCCCACTGGGGTCGGGACGGCAATGACAAAGGCCTCGGCCGGGATCGGCCGTTCGCTCACGGCGAAGTTACCTGAGGCGAGCGCCTGTCCGGCCAACTCTTGGAGGCCGGATTCTCGATTCCGAAGCTCGCCTGCCCGCAGCTCCTGCAACACCCCTGGGTCGGTGTCGACGCCGTGAACCTGCATGCCATGGGTCGCAAACGAGCTGGCGGTCGGCAGGCCAATATAGCCCAATCCAAGCACGCAGACGGTCTGAAAACGCACCAGGAGGCTCCCAAAAACGGGCATGTATTATGACATAAACGTCATACCAGCCGGCGGCGGTCTATAATCCCTCCGCTCGAAGGAGGAACGCGGATATGTCCAGCCTGCGTCGGTGGATCTTGCCCGTCATCACCATCTCGATGGGATTGCAGCTGCTCCGGGTCTTTATCCCCAGCTTGGCCTGGTACCTGCGCGATACCGCTGGCTATTCATCGCTCAGCCTGGCACCGTACGCCTTCGGCACTTTCCTGGTCGGATTCCTGGCGCCCGTGATCTGGCGGCTGATTGGACCCCGATCCGCCCTCTGGCTCACCGCGGGCGGCGTGGTGGTCCTGCGGGTGGCCGAACAGATCATTACCATTCCTGAAATGGATCTCTGGCTCAGCATGGCAGGAGTGGCCGCCTTCGTGCTGTTCCTACCCATCTTCTTCGGGTACCTCAAAGCCACCGGGCAGCCGGTCGCCTCTGGGTGGGCCTACGGGCTGACCCTCGGGTTGGCCTTCGACATCGCACTGCATGGGGCCGCCGGCACGCTCGATCTCACCTGGCACTCTGGCGCCCTTCCGCTGCTGATCACTGTGCTGCTCGCGCTGCTGGTCTGCTGGGCGCTGTTGCAAAGCTCGCCCCACGACATGCAGCCGGCCACTGAGACCAACTGGAGCAACGCCCTGCCACTGCTCGCGATTGGGCCCTACCTACTGCTTCAGCTGTTGATCTTTCAGAGCACTGGTTGGTTTGAGGAAGTGGCAGGGGTCCCCTCGCCCCTGGGATTCTTCCTGGTGATGCTTGGCAACCTGGTGGCAGTCTTCGGAGTCTGGTTGGGTCTGACCCGACCAGGCGCCCTGCGACTGCCGATGGCGGTGCCGGCCGCGGTCCTGCTGACCGTCGGTACCGCCTTGGCGGGCAGCCCCGGACCGACCTTCATCCTGATAGCTTTGACTGCCCAACTCGTGATGGGATGGGGATGGGCGCTGGTCTCAACCCGAGCCGCGGCGGCCGACCGGCCAGGTCTGGGATGGACTGGCCTGGCGCTGCCCACGGGGATGCTGCTCTTCTTGGCCTTTGCCTTTGCCTATTACGTCGCCTTAGACCTGGCTCTCCCATTCCCGAGGGAAGCGATCGTTCCTTCCGGGGCCGCCTTGTTAGGAGTGCTCTATCTGATCGCCAGCGGGCGTACCCGGCCGGTCGCCGAGCGCTCCGAACTCGCTCCGTTCTGGATGGCCGGCGTCCTGCTGGCCGTGCCGCTGGTGGTCGGAATGATCCAGGGTCCGCGGCCTCAGCCGGTCCCTCCGGCCGACCGCCCACTTCGGGTGATGACCTTCAATATTCATTCCGGCTTCGGCAGCGCGGGTCGGCACAACCCGGAGGCGATCGCCAAAGCCATCGAAGACAGCGGCGCGGATGTAATCGCCTTGCAGGAGGTCTCCCGAGTGCGGCTGCTCGATGGCGGGACCGACCTGGCGGGCTGGCTCTCGCGCCGCCTGGAGATGCCCTTCCTTTTCTACGGAGAGGAGGAGCCGATCTGGGGCAACGCGATCCTCTCCCGCTTCCCAATCCTTCAGTTCGGCCACGGTCGATTGCCGGACGAAGGAGCGTTGATCTCACGCGGCTATCTGTGGGCCGAGATCGATCTTGGAGGCGAGATACCTTTGTTACTGATCGCGACCCACCTGCATCATATCGAAGCGGACCATGAGGTCCGGCTAAGCCAGATCCCGGTCCTCCTGGATCTGTGGGGTGGGCGTCCCGTCACCGTGCTGCTGGGCGATCTCAACGCCGAGCCGGACTGGGAGGAAATGAAGCTGATCTACGATGCGGGGCTTGTCGACTCGTGGCTTGAGACCGGCGGGGGCGACGAGTTCACCTGGCCGGCGGTCGAGCCTAACAAGCGGATCGACTGGATCTGGCACACTGCTGATCTGGTCGCGGTCCGGGTGGAGGTTTCCCAGACTCTGGCTTCCGATCACCTGCCGGTTCTGGCCGTGATCGATGGTGCACCCTGATAAAATTTCAAGGTCAATCTGATATGAAGATTTCGGTAGGCTCAGACGAACGGAACCCGGTGACCGATTCGGTCGTGGCCGAGCTCCGGCGGCGAGGCCACGAGTTGAAGCTATACGGGCCGCTGGCCGGGACTCCCGAGGGCTGGGCGAAAGTGGCCCGGCGGGTCGCCGAGGATGTCGCCGGACTGCGGTCGGAGGAAGGCGTGCTGTTCTGCTGGACTGGGACCGGGGTGAGTATGGCGGCCAATAAGGTTCCCGGCGTTCGGGCCGCGCTGTGCGCCGACGCGGAGACCGCTCGCGGCGCACGTCGCTGGAATAACGCCAATTTGCTCTGCCTGTCGCTGCGCAATACCTCCGAGGCGGTGGCCAAGGAGATCCTCGAGGCCTGGTTCTCCGCCGCCTACCAGCCCAACCCCGAAGACGACGCCCATTTGCGCGAACTAGAGGCGCTCGAGTCCGACCATCCAGTGAAGCGCTAGCTTGGTCGAGTGGCGAGTGTTGGTGACCGACGGGCTGGACGAACCCGGTCTGGCGCTGCTGCGCGAGGCCGCCCAGGTATTTGAATCGAAAACGCTTGAGGCGCTTCCTGAGAGCGACGCCCTGATCGTCCGCGGTCGCACCAAAGTCACCGCCGAGGTCATCCGGTCTGCAGGGCCGCGGTTGAAGGTCGTCGGACGCGCCGGAGTTGGGGTCGACAACATCGACCTGGAGGCGGCTCGGGCCCGCGGACTGACGGTCGTCAACGCCCCAGAGGCCGCCACTGTGGCGGTAGCCGAACTCACGCTAGGGATGATGCTGGCCCTCGCCCGCCAGATCCCGCTGGCAGATGCCGGCATGCGCCGAGCAGAGTGGAGTAAGTCAGAACTGCACGGGTCTGAACTCTCAGGGAAGACCTTGGGAATTATCGGGGTCGGACGCATCGGCGCGGCGGTCGCCAGCCGGGCCGCCGCGTTTGGCATGCGGGTGCTGGGACATGATCCGCTGCTCTCGGATAGTGAGCTGCAACGACGGGGCACCGAACCGTTCAGCTTCGACGGGCTGCTGCGCGAATCGGACTATATCTGCCTGCATCTTCCGCTGACCAGTGAGACCCGCGGCTTGATCGGGCGCGAAACATTGAAGAAAGTCAAGCCGGGCGCCCGTTTGATCTCGGCGGCCCGGGGCGGCATTGTTGACGAGGCCGCGGTGCTCGAGGCGCTCGAGGCCGGTCAGCTGGCCGGGGTCGCGCTCGACGTGTTCGCCGAGGAACCGCCGGGAGACCTTCCGCTCCGCCAACATCCAAACGTGGTCCTGACACCCCATATCGGGGCCCAGACCCGGGAGGCACAGTCGAATGCCGCGAAGGACATCGCCAGCGAAGTGCTGGCTGCCCTGCGGGGTGAATCGCTGCGCTGGCGAGTCGTTTAGCCCGAAAGGAGTTTCATGGGAAAGCACTTCGAGAAACTGCGCCGGAGTTGTGGAACGGTTTTTGATCTGGCCGCCTCGGTGGCCTTGCTGGAATGGGACCAGCAGACCTATATGCCGCCGGGCGGTGCCCAGGGCCGGGCCTACCAAATCGCCACTCTCAGCCGGATAGCGCATGAGCGATTCGTCGGCGACGAATTCGCCGCCGAGCTGGAGTCCGCCGAATCGGAAGTGGGCTCGCTCGACCCCGATTCCGACGAGGCCCGGATCGTCGCCCGCCTCCGGCGCGACGTTGAGAAGCGGAAACGAGTCAGCGCGGACTGGGTGGAAGAACACGAACTCACCGTTCGAATGGCCTTCGATGCCTGGGTGAAGGCCCGGGCCGCCTCCGATTTCAGTTCCTTCCGGCCTCACCTGGAAAAAGTGCTTGAGCTCAAACGGTCCTATGTGGCCTTCTTTGCGCCCTATGAGAACCCCTACGATCCCTTGCTCGACAACTATGAACCGGGGATGAAAACCTCGGCTATCAAAGGAGTGTTCGCCCGGCTGCGGGAAGTTCAGGTGCCGCTGGTTGCGGCGGTCTCTGAGCGGGCGGGGGCGGTCGATGATTCCTTTCTGCACCAGAAATTTGACGATCGGGCCCAGTGGGATTTTGGACTGGCAGTCATCCGGGACCTCGGCTACGACTTCGAGCGCGGCCGGCAGGATAAGGCCCCCCACCCCTTCAGCACTTCATTTAATAAAGACGACGTTCGGATCACCAATCGGATCAATGGTTCTACCTTCGGACCCACCCTCTTCGGTTCGATGCACGAGTCCGGTCACGCCATGTACAGCCAAGGAATCCCGGCCAGCTTGGATCGGATCCCGGTCCTCTCCGGTTCAAGTCTGGATTCCTCGCATCACGCCTCTCTCGGCATCCACGAGTCTCAATCCAGAATGATGGAAAACCTAGTCGGCCGGAGCCGGGAATTCTGGCAGGCTTACTACCCGCGCCTGCAAGCAGCCTTCCCGGGTCACTTCGACAATGTGCCGGTCGAGCGCTTCTACCGGGCGATCAACCGAGTCAAACCCACCCTGATCCGGGTGGAGGCCGACGAGGCGACCTACAACCTTCACATCATGCTGCGCTTCGAGATCGAGTTGGATCTGATGCAGGGCGGCCTGGCGGTTGCCGATCTTCCGGAGGCCTGGAACTCAAAGATGCAGGCCTACTTTGGCCTCACTCCTCCCAACGATGCGTTAGGAGTCCTGCAAGATATTCACTGGTCCGACGGATACTTCGGCTATTTTCCGACCTACACCCTGGGGAACCTGACCGCTTCGCAACTCTGGCAGACCCTGGAGCAGGAGCTGCCGAACATCCGAAGTCAGATCGCTTCCGGCAAGTTCCACGACCTGCTGGCCTGGCTACGGGAGAAAATCCATCGCCACGGGGCAAAGTTCCAGCCGATGGAGCTGCTCGAGCGGGTCACCGGAGCCAGGTTATCTCCTGAGCCTTACCTCAAGTATCTCCAGACCAAATATGGCGAGATTTACGGACTGGGCTGAGCATGCCCCTGACCGCAATCCACGAGCGACTGGCCACCTCCATGCTGCTGTTCCTGGCGGTCGCCGGGATTTGGGGGGTGGGTTCCGCGGCGCTGAAACGGGGCATGACCGGCAGCTACTGGGGCATGCTGGCGATCGGCGAGCTCTTGATCGTGGCCCAGGCCATCACCGGTGTCGTCCTGTGGCTCGATGGCGCTCGACCAGCCCGTGGAATCCATGTGCTGTACGGAGTCGTCGCCCTGCTGACCCTCCCCGGTTACTTTGCCTACAGCAAAGGTCAGGATGATCCGCGCACTGCCCGAAGCTTCGGGTTGATTTGCCTCTTCCTGGTCGGCATCAGTCTGCGGGCGATGAGCACCGCCGCCTGATCCTGTCGGTCTAGCCTACTCGAACCCAAACCGCTTCCGGCCTACGACTTGCACCCTCTTGCCAATCCATGCTAGAGGTAGAGAGTAGGGAGACTTACTGTGCAAAGGGTGTTCGCAAGCGTGTTGATTGGGTTTGGGCTGGCTGGATGCTCCGTGGTCGGCCTGCTCCCCACGCCCTCGCCAGCCGCACCTGAGCCACAGACGGCCGCCCCGGCCACCGAACCGACGGCCTTCGAGATCCCCTCAGAATCAATCGCAACCCCGGCCCCCTTCAACCTGGCAACCCCCGCCATCGTTATCGAGCACGCTGCTGAAGGGGAAGGTCCGACCGCCACGCCGGCCGGGGTCCTCTTGCCGCCAGCCCAGCTCACCATTCTTCGGCCTGGCCCAGCCTCCCAGGTTGTAAGCCCGTTCCAGGTCTTCGGCCGCGGCGGTCCGAGCTACAACGAACGGGTTTCGATTCGGCTCTACGGCGAGGATGGGCGGCTGATCAGCGACCAGGTTACTTACCTGCTGGTCTATCCCGGCCGGGCCGGGAATTTCGTCGCCCGGGTTGAGTTCGACACTCCCTACGTTGCCGAAGCTGCTCGGCTGGAAGTCAGCACCCAGGATCCGCGCTATGGCCGCCTGGCTCAATTGGCTTCGGTAGATCTGGTGCTGCTCTCCACCGGGACCCCGCGGGTTCACCCACAGTTGGAGGGTCCGGAGAAACTTGCCATCCTCTCACCCCCGGAGGGCGCCCCGATCCAGGGAGGGGTCGTCCAGGTCCGGGGAGCGGGCTGGGCGGCCTCCGACCAGCCGCTGACGATCGAGTTGCTCGACCGAAACGGGAGCCCCCTGGCCCGCCAACCGATCTGGTTTGACTCGCCGGTGATCGGGCAGGCCGGATCCTTTTCGGTTGACCTCTCCTACCAGATTCCGTTCGCGCAGTATGCTCGTTTGGCGCTCTCCGAGCAGAGTGTCGGGATCCCCGGCATGCTTCACTACTCGAGCGTCGAGGTCTGGCTAGAGCCTTAGCACT
>Ga0209109_10002117_pt1 | contig 10899 bp, 6 predicted proteins | sample Rifsed10ft2_FD_184004 | JGI IMG/M metagenome (GOLD analysis project Ga0209109, IMG submission 184004) | Soil microbial communities from Rifle, Colorado, USA - sediment 10ft 2 (version 2) | ecosystem: Environmental > Terrestrial > Deep subsurface > Rock core/Sediment | place: Rifle, Colorado... | reverse complement strand
CGAAGAACCAGAATTCATACCAGGAGCCGATCGGGCCGTAAAAGGCGATCGGCGAATACCAGGAGCGCCACACCATCCACACGTAGGGCAGCAGGCCCGCAATGAACAGCAGGAAAAGCACCGGCATTCTCGAAACAATCTCCTGCCGCCGGGGCCACAGCAGCAGCGCAAGCGCCGGCGCCACCAGCAGCATCAGCGGCCAGTGGTTCGCCAGGCTCAAGCCGAACAACAGCGCCATCGCCGCGAGCGACCCGCCGCGCAGCGCAAGGGCGAGCAGCGTGAACAGAAAGAACGCGTTCAGCGTGTAGACCTCGGCGATGATCGCCTGCGACCAGAACGCCGGCGACAGGCCCAGGGCCAGCGCCGCCAGGCCGGCCGCCAGCCGGCTCTCGACCAGAGTGCGCGCGCACAGCCACAGGGCGGCGCAACCGAGCGCACCGAAAGCCGCGCTCAACAGGTGCACGCGGTAGGCCACCGAACCGAACGGCAGCAGCGTGAACAGCTTGCCGAGCATCGAGTGCAGCGGGTAGCCCGGCGGGTGCGCCACGCCCATGAAATAGCTCGCCAGGATGAAGAACCCGTCGTCCTCCAGCGCCACCGTGCGCGGCGCGCTCGCCGCATAGAGCGCGAACAGCGCGGCGGCGACGATTCCGGCATGCAGCCAGTTCGAGCGCATCAGGGTTTGTCGGCCGCGCCGCCGCCCCAGGTGAGCGATGCGGTGGTGAAGAAGTTCCACACCGCGGCGATCGCCGCGCCGGTCAATCCGGCGATGCGAAAGTCCACCGATTGCAGGTAGAGCCACTCGGCCATGGCCACGTTGATGAACGCGCCGATGCTGCAGGCGGCATAGAAGCTCGCGAGGCCGCGCCAGATTCCACGGCCGCGCAGGCGCTGATCGCCGTAGGTAAATGCGTTGTTGAGGAAAAAGTTGCTGGTCATGGCAACCCAGGTCGCGAGCAGCTGGCTCGCCATGAAACCGGCCCCTGAAACTGCGAATGTCGCCCACAGCACGGCGAAATGCACCGCCACCCCGGTCAGGCCGACGGCGCCGAACAGGAAGAAACGCGCCGGCAGCAGCCTTCCGGTCAGGTGGTACAGGATCAGCATCAGGAATTCCGCGATCACCCGGGCGCCGAGCTTGCTCTCGCCGCGCAGGCGGCTGCGCATGCGGTAAGGCCGCTCGACGATGGTCACTTCGCCGCGGGCCGCGGCGACCAGGTCGAGCAGCACCTTGAAGCCCCTGCCGTAGAGCCTGCGCACCACCCGGTCGAGGAACGAGCGGCGCACGATGAAGAATCCGCTCATCGGATCGGTGAGGCCGCGATACAGCAGCGCGCCCAGCCGGCTCGCGATCCGGCTCATGCGCACGCGCTCGGGCGGCAGGTCTCCGGTGCTCGCGCCCTCCATGTAGCGGCTCGCCACCACCAGGTCGGCGCCGCCCTCGCGGGCCGCGGCGAGCATCTCCGGCAGCAGCTTCTCGTCGTGCTGCAGGTCGGCATCGATCACCGCGAGATGCGGCGCTGAACTTGCGAGCATGCCCTCGATGCAGGCCGACGCGAGCCCGCGCCGGCCGATGCGCTGCACCAGGCGCACGCGGCGATCGCGTTGCGCGCGTTCGCGCAAGAAGTCCTCGGTGCCGTCGAGCGCGTCGTCCACCACCACGATGACCTCCCAGTCGAGCCCGGCCAGCGCCTGGTCGAGCGCGGCGAGCATCGCCGGAACGTTCTCGCGTTCACGGAAAGCCGGGACGACTACGGTCAACTCGGGCATCGGCGTGAACGGATTGTAGGGTCAAAAAAAAAGGTGCCCCGAAGGGCACCTTTTCTTGAAGCGAAGCTACTCTACTCTTACGTGCCGCGGCAGGAGCCGGGCAGGTATTTCTTGTTGACGCTGGTGCCGGTTCCGCCGCAGGTCCAGCCGGAGATACCGCTGCCCATGTCTTTCGAGGTATCGGCCGGTGCGCCCGTCGAATTCAGCGGGAACAGCGTGACCGTCGAGTCGTTCACGTCGGCACTGATGTTCTGGATGGTCGCGGTGACCGAGCCGTTGGCGTCCGTCGAAATCATCTTCACGTACTTCGACGTTACGCCTTGTTCGCAGCCCCAGCCATTCGCCGCCGGCGGGGTGCCGCCGGTCTGATACACCTCGGTGATGGATGTGCGGCACGCGCTCATGGCGAGAATCACCTCCGACATCTTGGCGCGGACCGTGTAGTCCTGGTACGCAGGCAACGCGACCGCAGCCAGAATGCCGATGATGGCCACAACGATCATCAGTTCGATGAGGGTGAAGCCCTTCTGCAGATGTTTCATTCAAATACTCCTTGTGGATTAGCGGGCGATCGAAGTATTGCCCCGACCGCCACCTTACTTGCAATACCCATGCCATGCAAATCTTCCTCGATTTCGTGAGAAATTCCCCAATAAAAGCCGGGAGATATGCCCTCCCGTGTCATTTGATCGCCAAATTTCGTCACCTTTCGGCAGGGACAATAATCGGGGAGCTGCGCACGCCCTGATCCGCGTGCCCGAGCAGCAAGCGGAACAATGCCTGGGTGGCAACACTGTTTCCGAGGCGTCCGCGGTACTTGACCATTTCGCGCTGCGCCAGCGGGGCCTGGTCGGTCAGGATCAATCCGGCCGCGCGCGCCGCAAGCGCGCGCACGAGCAGTTCCTGCGGCAGCTTGCCAGGGCCGTCAAGCACGGCGCCCGCCGCATCGGCCATCGCGGCCGGGTCTGCGGCCCCCACTGCGGCGTGCAGCCGCAGCCATAGCCTTTCCAATGCGCCCGGCTTCCCGCACCGGGTGTTTTCCAGCAGGGCCCAAACGGCCTCACGCTCCTTGAGCGCGAGGTGCTGGTTGACCAGCCAGGCGATGCTCGCCAGCGCATCGCGCGCGACCGGCGGAGTCAGCGTCAGGCGGCAATCCACCAGTGCCGCGCGCACCACGATCACGTCGTTCGACAACGCCGCCGACAGCGGCTCGAGGCCCCTCGTCTCGCCGTTGCGCAGGAAGCCCGCGACCGCCCGCGCCTGCTCCGCATAGGCGGCGCGCCTCAACCAGGGACGCGCCCCCTGGGTCATCCTGCGCGGGTCGGGGAGCGCTCCTTCCGCGTCGAACTTCTCCAGCAACGGCAGCCCCGCTTCCACGAGATAGGCCAGATCGTCCACCTGCGCGCGCAGGAAGCGGGCTTGCGGCGCCTTGAGGTCCAGGTAGGGATGGAAATCCGAGTTCGTCGGCACCCCGAAGGTCGAAAAGTAGGCCGACAGCGCCACACTGCCGCCGAGACGGTGCAGATGCAGGTCATCGACATTGCGGATCTGGAAGCGCTCCAGCTCGGCGCGCAGTTTCGGGTTGGCAAAGGCGCGCGGGTCGGCGCGCGGCACCGGGCCGTTCTTCGCCGCGACGATGATCAGGTCGCCATGGCTCGGCATCCACAGCTCGTATTCGGGGAAGCTCGCCTCGAGCGAACGCATGATGGTGGCCAGCAGCGAGGGCGTCATTTCGTAGGACTGGACCCACTGCAGCAGCAACCCCCCGTCGTTCAGGAAGCGGCGCACGTCGCGGTAGAACTCCACCGAGAACAGGCTCGAGACGCCGCTCACCCAGGGATTGGATGGCTCCGAGACGATCACGTCGTAGCGCGCCTGGCGGGAGGAGAAATAGGTCTTGGCGTCCTCGTAGTGGATGCGGCTGCGTGGATCGTCCAGCGCGCGGGCGTTGAACGGGCGGAACAGCGGCGCCGCGCGCACCATGGCCGGCTCGATCTCCACGGTGTCGACCGACTCGATGCGCTCGGAGGCGAGCAGGACATGCGTGGTCATGCCCGTGCCGAAACCGATGTTCGCGACGCGCCGCGCCTCGGGCGCGAGCAGCTGGGGAAGCGCGCCGAGCAGCGTCATCATGATCTCGTCGGAGGTCGGCTCGGCGCCCGCCACCGCGATCGCCCCATCGGACTTGCCGTTGGTCAGCAGCGCGAGCGCGTTGTCGTTGCGCACCACGCTGACCGTGGCGGTCTTGCCGTCCACCTGCAGTTCGACCTTCTGCTGCGCCTGGGATGGCAGCGTGCCCAGGCGAAAGACGCCGGAGGCCATGCGATGCGCATCGAGCTGCAGGCCGAACGCCGCGAACAGGATCACCCCGGCCGAGGCCGCGGCCGCCCCTGCCGCCATGGCCCGGGGCCAGCGCCCGCCCGCCATCGCCAGGAGCACGACGCCGAGCGCGAGATCGATCGCCGCCGCCGCGACGATCAGCCCCTTCAGCCCGAGCCAGGGCAGGCCGAAATGCACCGCGGCCGCCACGCCGGCGATTCCCCCGGCGGTATTCGCGGCGTACACCTGCCCGATCGCGCGCTCCCCGGCGCCGCGCTTCAGCAGGGCCGCGGTGATCAGCGGCAGCGTCATGCCGGCGAAGAAGGCCGCCGGGAACATGACCGCCAGGGCGATGGCATGGCTGACGAAGTTGAACGCCAGGTAACCGCCTTCGGTCTTGGCGAGCGTCTGCATCGCTATTTCCATGCCGCGGAAGGTCGAGCCGTAGACCGGCAGCGTGGCGACGGCGGCGATCCCCATCGCCACCTGCACCACGCCGAGCAGCAGGACCGGCTCGCGCTGGGCGTCGATGCGCCGCCGGATCCACAGGCCGCCGAACGCGATGCCGAAGATGAACGCGGAGAGCATCAGCTCGAAGGCGTGGGTCGAGCTGCCCAGCACCAGCGACAGCATGCGTATCCAGCCGATCTCGTACATGAAGGACGACAGGCCGGTGAGGCAGGCCACGGCGAGCAGCAGGCGCAGCCCCGGCACCGCCGCCGCGGCTTCCACGGGCGCCGCGGGGCGCGACGCGCCCTCCGCCGGGCGCAGCAGCAGGACCAGCGCCCCGACCGCCAGGTTGACGATGGCGGCGGCGATCAGCGTCCCGGGCAGCCCGACCTCGCCGATGAAAAAGAACCCGCTCGCGAGCACGCCGACGGCCGCGCCGAGGCTGTTGGTGAAATACAGCATCGCCACCGCGTAGCCCGAGCGCTCGGGGCGCACGCGCAGCACGCCGCCGGTCATCAGCGGGAAGGTCATGCCGAGCAGCACCGACTGGGGCAGGATCAGGAGCGCGGCGAGGGTCCATTTGAAGAGCTGCACCGCCGCCGGCGATCCGAGCATGGGAATCGCCTGCTCGAAGGCGAAGCCCGTCGCCTCGAGGAACAGGCGGTGGAAACCGAGCGCGGCGATGCCAATCAGCGCCTCGATCAGGGCATAGGCGAGAAGCAGGTCGGTTAGCCGCGCCGACAGCCGGCTCGCCAGCCAGGCGCCGAGCGCCATGCCGCCCATGTAAATCGCGAGCACCAGCGTCTGCGCGTAGGCGGCGTGGCCGAGGAACAGCTTGAGGTAGTGGCTCCAGATCGATTCGTAGATCAGGCCGGCGAAGCCCGACGCCGTGAACAGCAAGAGGATCGCGGGCAGGAAAGCCCGCTGCTTCAGCCGTTCCAGGGACATCTAGGCGTTCTTCTTCCCGCGCGACTCGATGGCGACGTGCGCCACCAGCTCCTGCGTCATGGTCTTGACGAAATCCGACGGATAGCCCGCCTCCTGCAGCGCCCAGCGGACGTGGTTCGCGAAATGCGCCTTCTTGTAGACGTTCAGCTCATGGGACCGGGCAAAGGCATCGATGCGCTCGAAGGTCGCGCCGAAGGTCCTGCGCAGCTTGTCGAACGCCTTCTTGCCGGCAACGCCGCCTGCCGGCGGAAAACGCTCCACCAGCTCGGCGACCAGCGAGTCGGCGAATTCGTCCAGCTCCTTCGTGTTGAACCAGCCCGATTGCATGGGAATGCGCGATTATGCCAGTACAATCGTCGCGCCTCTCCCATGCTCGAACGGTTCTTCAAATCGAGAAGCGGCATTCCTTCACAGTCGATGCCCGCCGCCATTGCGCATCACGAGGCCGGCCGGCTGGCTGAGGCCGAAGCCATCTATCGGCGCGTGCTCGAGGCCGAGCCGGAGCACGTCGATGCGCTGCACTTTCTCGGCTTCCTGTCGTTCCAGCAGGGTTCCCACGAGCGCGCCGCCGGGCTGATCGGCCGCTCGCTCGAGCTGCACCCGGGCAACCTCCACGCGCACTACAACCTGGGACGCGTCTTCCAGGCCCAGGGGAAACTCGCCGAGGCCGCCCGCTGCTTTCGGGCGTCGGCGCAAATCGCCCCCGACAACTACGAGGCGCTCATCAAGCTGGCGGGAATACAGCTCAGCATGGGCGAGGTGGGCGACGCCATCGTTACGTATCAGCGGGTGATCGCGCTCAAGCCCGACTTCGCGGCGGCGCACTGCGACCTCGGAAACGCGCTGCGCAGCCAGGGCCGGCTGGATGACGCGCTCGCCTCGTACCTTCAGGCCCTGCAGCTCGATCCGGCATCCCGCGAAGCCCGCTTCAACCTGGGCATCGCGTACCGGGACCTGGGCAGGCGCGACGAAGCGCTGGCGTGCTTCGAGAAGCTCACCGAGCAGCACCCGGACTTCGCCGATGCCCAGTACAGCCTCGGGCACATGTTCCGCGACGCGGACCTGCTCGCGGACGCCTCGGTCCGCTTCCGTCGCGCGCTGGCCCTGCGCCCCGACTATGCCGAGGCGCGCTGGTCGCTCGCCATGGCGCAGATTCCGCAGGTGTATGCCGGCGGCGAGGACCCGATGCAGTTCCGCGCGGCGTTCGCCGCGGAGCTGGGCGAGCTCGAGCGCTGGCTGGGCGAGCACCGCCTGGCGGATCCTTCCGCCGTGGTCGGCGTCATGCAGCCGTTCAGCCTCGCCTACACCGAGCAGCCCAACCGGCCGCTGCTGGAGCGCTATGGCCGCCTGTGCAGCCGATTGATGGCCGACTGGCACGCGGCGCAGGGTTTTCCCGCGCGGCCGGCACGCAGCGGCGGCGGCCCGCTCCGCGTGGGCGTCGTGTCCGGGCACTTCCGCAACCACTCGGTGTGGCACGCGGTGGTCAAGGGATGGTTCCAGCACCTCGACCGCGAACGCTTCGCGCTCGACGCCTACTACCTCGGCTCGAGCGAGGACGCCGAGACCGCATTCGCCCGGTCGCGTGCGGCACATTTCGAGCACGGCCTGCGCAGCCTGCATCAATGGGTGGAGACGATCCAGCGCGGCGCGCCCGACGTGCTGATCTATCCGGAGATCGGCATGGACCCGATGGCGCTGAAGCTGGCGAGCCTGCGCCTTGCACCGGTGCAGGCGACGGCCTGGGGACACCCGGAAACGAGCGGCCTGCCGACGCTCGACCATTTCCTGTCGGCCGAGGACATGGAGCCGCCCGGCGCGCAGGAGCACTATTCCGAGAACCTCGTCGCGCTGCCGCATCTGGGCGGCTGCGTCCAATCCCGGGGCGTGCAACCCGAGGCTCCGGCGTTCGGCAGCTTCGGCATCGATGCCGGCGTCCCCCTGCTCGTCTGCCCCGGGGTGCCGTTCAAGTACGCGCCGCAGCACGACTGGATCTTCCCGGAAATCGCGGCGCGGCTCGGCCAGTGCCGGCTGGTGTTCTTCGCCTACGGCGCGCATGGGCTGTCGGAGAAGCTGCAGAGCAGGCTGCGCGGTGCGTTCGCCGCGCGCAAGCTGGATTTCGACCGCTTCGTGACCTTCCTGCCGTGGCAGACCAATGCGGCCTTTCACGGCTGGCTAGCATGCGCCGACGTGTTCCTCGACACCATCGGGTTCTCCGGCTTCAACACGGCGGTGCAAGCCGTGCAGCGCGCGCTGCCCATCGTCACGCGCGAAGGCCGCTTCCTGAGGGGCAGGCTGGCGAGCGGGCCGCTGAGGCGCATCGGGCTGCAGGAACTGGTCGCGGCCTCGGAGCAGGACTACGTGGACCTCGCCGTCCGCCTGGTCCGCGACCGTGAATACTGCGAGCACATCGAGGAGCGCATGCGCGAAGGCGGCGGCGCCCTGTTCGGCGACCTCGCGCCGATCCGCGGGCTGGAAGACTTTCTCGCGCGCGTCGCGCCCCGCTAGAGGCGGTATCCCGGGATCTTGCTCTCGTCGACGTCGTCGATCTGCTCGCGGTCGAGGAACATCTCGGCGTAGCGCCGGTACACCTTGCGGCGCACGAAAATGTCGAACAGGTCGGGGTCTACATGATTGTTGAGCCTCATACGGCCGAGGATCTCGAGCGACTCCGACAGCGTCTTGCCCTTCTTGTAGGGCCGGTCCTTCGCCGTCAACGCCTCGAAGATGTCGGCGATGCCCATGCAGCGCGCCTGCACCGACATCTGCTCGCGGCTGAGGCCCTTGGGATAGCCCTTGCCGTCCATGCGCTCGTGGTGGCCACCGGCGTACTCGGGCACCTTGGTGAGGTGCTTGGGCCAGGGCAGCGCCTCCAGCATCTTGATGGTGGCCACGATGTGGTGATTGATGATCTGGCGCTCATCCCCGGTCAGGGTGCCGGCGCGGATGGTGAGATTCTTCACCTCGTCATCGGTCAGAAAATTGGCCTCATGGCCGGAGACGTCGCGCCAGCGGTACTGTCCGATGCGCTGCACCCGCTCGACGTCCTCGTCGCGCATGCGCTCGCCGCCGATGTTGCAGGCGTGCAGGAACCTGCGATCGTCCTCGAGCCCGCGCAGACGATCGTGCAGCTGCTTCGCGTCGATCTTCTTCGTCGACAGTTCCAGCTCGAGGTCGCGCTTCAGCACCTCGAAGCGCGTATCGATGAGGTGGATGCGGTCGTAGATCGCCTCGAGCTTGGTGGCCTTGTCGACCACGTGGACCGGCGTGGTGACCTTGCCGCAATCGTGCAGCAGGCCCGCGATCTTCAGCTCGTAGCGGTCCTTCTCGCTCATGCTGAAGTCCGAGAGCGGTCCATCACGGGTCTCGTTGACCGCCTCCGCGAGCAGCATGGTCAGCACCGGCACGCGCTGGCAATGGCCGCCGGTGTAGGGCGATTTCTCGTCGATCGCGCTGTTGATCAGGTTGATGAAGGACTCGAACAGCTGCTCGAGCTGGATGATCAGCATCCGGTTGGTGAGCGCGATCGCGGCCTGCGAGGCGAGCGACTCCGCCAGCCGCTGGTCGGAAGCCGAGAACGCCACGATCTCGCCGCTCTGCGGGTCCTGGGCGTTGATCAGCTGCAGCACGCCGATGATCTCGCGTTCGTGGTTGCGCATCGGTACCGTGAGGAAGGACTTCGAGCGGTAGCCGGTCTTGGAATCGAAGGCGCGCGTCCCCGAGAAGTCGAAGCCGTCCGCGACGTACGCGTCGGCGATGTTGACCGTCTTGCCGGTCAGCGCCGCGTACGCCGCCACCATGTTGTGGTTCGGCTTGCCGTCCTTGTGCAGCTGGATCGGGTAGAACGGCACCGGCGTGCCGGTGGTGCCGCCGAGGTAGTACTTGAGCGAGCTGGTGCGCACGATCTCGAAGCGCAGGGTGTCGTCCGCGGCCACGCGGTACAGCGTGCCGCCGTCGGCGCGGGTGATGGTCTTGGCGGCGGTGAGGATTGCCTCCAGCAGCCGGTCGATGTCGCGCTCGGCGGAAAGCGAGGCGCCGATGGCGTTGAGCTGTTCGAGACGCTGGCCGAGGTCCTCGGCCGCGCTGGGAGCGCCGCCCTCGGCAAAGCGCAGTCCCTGGGTCGAGTCGGCGAGACTCATGGGGCGGCGGTCGGAGCGGCGGGATCTACTTGATGCAGACCGCGCGCACTTCCTTCATGTGAGTCACGCCCATCAGGCATTTCTCCATCCCGTCCTGCTTCAGCGTGCGCATGCCGTCCTCGAGGCACTGCGCCAGCATGTCGGCGACGCGCGCGTGTTCCTGCACCAGCTTCTTCAGCTTGTCGGTGGCGATCAGCAACTCGTGCAGGCCGCAGCGCCCCTTGAAACCGCTGCCGTTGCACTTGTCGCAGCCGACCGTCTTGTAGAACGTGAGCTGGCCCTTGTCGTTGCCGTAAGTCTTGATCCAGTCCTTGTAGACCGCCTCCATCGAACCCTTGGGATCGGCCTTGAAGCGCGCCGTGCTCATCAGTTCCTCGCAGTACTCGCGCAGGAACGAGGTCAACTCGGCCGACTCCGGGGTGTAGGTCTGCTTGCAGCTGCACATGCGCTTGGCGAGGCGCTGCGCCAGGATGCCGAGCAGCGCGTCGGAGAAGTTGAACGGGTCCATGCCCATGTCGAGCAGGCGGGTAATCGATTCCGGCGCCGAGTTGGTGTGCAGCGTGGCGAACACCAGGTGGCCCGTGAGCGAGGCCTCGATGCCGGTGCTGGTGGTCTCCTTGTCGCGCATCTCGCCGACCATGATGATGTCCGGATCGGCGCGCAGAAAAGCCTTCATCACCACAGAAAAGTCGAGTCCCGCCTTCTTGTTGACCTGCACCTGGCGCAAGCCCTTCTGCGTGATTTCGACCGGGTCCTCCGCGGTCCAGATCTTGGTGTCCGGCGTGTTCAGGTACTTCATCACCGAGTGAAGCGTGGTGGTCTTGCCCGAGCCGGTAGGGCCGCACACGAAGAACAGGCCGTAGGGCTTGCTGACCGTGGTCTGCAATTCAGCGAGGTTGCGGTTCGTAAAGCCCATCTTTTCGAGCGGGATCGGCTCGCCGGCGGCGAGAATCCGCATCACGATGTCCTCGACCCCGCCCTGGGTGGGGATGGTCGCGACGCGCAGCTCGATGTCGAGCGGCCCGAACTTCTTGAACTTGATCTTGCCGTCCTGCGGCCTTCTCTTCTCCGAGATGTCCAGATCGCACATGATCTTGATGCGCGCCGCGATTGCCGCGCGGTAGCTTGCCGGGATCTCGATGTAGGGCCCGAGCGAGCCGTCCTTGCGGAAGCGGATCTCGGTCTTCGCCTTGCCGGGATAGGGCTCGATGTGAATGTCCGACGCACCCTGGTTGTAGGCGTCGACGATTACCTTGTTCACCAGTTTCACCAGCTC
>Ga0209109_10002116_pt1 | contig 10900 bp, 9 predicted proteins | sample Rifsed10ft2_FD_184004 | JGI IMG/M metagenome (GOLD analysis project Ga0209109, IMG submission 184004) | Soil microbial communities from Rifle, Colorado, USA - sediment 10ft 2 (version 2) | ecosystem: Environmental > Terrestrial > Deep subsurface > Rock core/Sediment | place: Rifle, Colorado... | reverse complement strand
GAGGGCGAAAGCAGGTATGATCTTGGTGCGCGCGTCACAGGCGACCCACAACCAACCAGGCCGCTTCGATCTGTCCGCGCTTTCAAGCGTGGACCTGACCAGCCAAACACGAGGAGGTCACGAGGAACTCCGAGCCGGCATTTGGCCGTAGACTATCTATAGGATGACTATCTCTGGTCGAGCGCCCTGCGGTCTGCCACGCATAAAAATGAAGCGGTAGGCCATCACGGCGGTGTGTGGCCTACCGCTTCATTCAACTTAGGTGCTTGTCAGCTTCACAATGAAGCTAATTCTTCAGGCTGGGGCTGAAGGATTCGAACCTCCGCATACAGATCCAGAGTCTGCTGTCCTACCACTAGACGAAGCCCCATCGCGGCGCGGATTTTACCATAGCGAGGCAGGGCTGTCACGCCCGGCTTGACTCCGGTGAGGGGCTGTATTACGCTGGCGCGCATCCTGTCATCACTCCACTGGCTATGATCCCCACTGTGAACGAAACCCACGATCCCCAACTCACCAGTTGGGTCGTGTCTGCCAACACACCCGGGACCGATTTCCCGATCCAGAATCTGCCCTTTGGGGTGTTCACGCGCCGGGGGCGAGACGCCTCGCCGCGCGTCGGCGTCGCCATCGGGGAGCAGATTCTCGACGTGTCCACATCCTTGCGCGAGGGACTATTCGACGGGTTCGCGGTGGTCACGGCGGAGGCGTGCGCTTCGCCCGTATTGAACGACCTGCTCGCGCTCGGGCGCGAGTATTGGTCGGCGCTGCGGCGGCAGGTCAGCGCGCTGCTGAGAGTGGATAGCCCGGCCCACCGGAGCGATCCGCGATTAGGGGAACGGATTCTCATCCCAATGGCCGAAGCCGGCCTGCTCTTGCCCATCGCCGTCGGCGATTACACCGATTTCTACGCCTCGGTCTTCCACGCGACGAGCGTGGGCCGCATGCTGCGTCCCGACAACCCCTTGCTCCCCAACTACAAATACGTGCCGATTGGCTATCATGGCCGCGCGTCCTCCGTCGTCGTGAGCGGAACCCCGGTGCGCCGCCCGAACGGCCAGACCTGGCGCGACGACGCCGAGCCGCCCGCCTTCGGCCCGAGTCAACGACTGGATTACGAATTAGAAGTCGCGTGCGTGATCGGCCCGGGCAACGCGCTGGGCGAGGCGATCTCCATCGCCGAAGCCGAGGATCACCTCTTCGGCGTGTGCCTGCTCAACGATTGGTCGGCGCGCGACGTCCAGCGGTGGGAATACCAGCCGCTCGGCCCGTTCCTCGCCAAGAGCTTCGCGACGACGATCTCGCCGTGGATCGTGACGATGGAGGCGCTCGCGCCGTTTCGCCGTCCCGCGTTCGCGCGGCCCGAGGGCGACCCCGCGCCCCTGCCGTACCTGGACTCCCCCGAAGATCAGGCGCGCGGCGGCCTGGATCTCACGCTCGATGTCTATCTACGCTCGCAGCCGATGCGCGATCAGGGGACGCCGCCCGTGCGTCTCAGCCGGGGAAACTTCCGCGACATGTACTGGACGCTGGCGCAGATGGTGACGCACCACGCGAGCAACGGCTGCAACCTGCGCCCCGGCGATTTACTGGCCAGCGGGACGGTCTCCGGCGAGGCGAGCGACGCGCGGGGATGTTTGCTCGAACTCACCTGGGGCGGCAAGGAGCCGCTTGCGCTGCCGAACGGCGAGACGCGCCGGTTTCTGCTCGACGGCGACGAGGTGATCCTGCGCGGATACGGCGAGCGCGAAGGATACGCCCGCATCGGCTTTGGCGAGTGCCGGGGCGAGGTGCTCAAGGCGCAATCGTAGGCCACCTTCTTAGCGGGACCGGCCCTGGGTCTGGGGTGCGTTTCTGTCATGCTGAGTGAAGCGAAGCATCTCCTTTGGTTTACGGGTTAAACCGACGCGGTCTCCGAGACCGCGTCGGTTTGGGGCCGTAAGCCAACCTGGAACTCGCTCTAAACCAAAACGCCTTCTGAGGTACACTTATACACAATCCCAAGACGAGCAGGTGACAGCCTCTTCTATGACCAACGCTCCTCAACCTACCGATTTCATCCGCACAGCCGTGGTCGAAGACCTGAAGTCCGGCCACTTCAGCCGCGTGCACACGCGCTTCCCGCCGGAGCCTAACGGCTACCTGCACATCGGCCACGCCAAGGCCATCACCATTGACTTCGGCATCGCTCAGGAGTTCGGCGGCAAGTGCAACCTGCGCTACGACGACACCAACCCGGTCAAGGAAGATGTCGAGTACGTGGACTCGATTAAGGAGGACATTCACTGGCTCGGCTTTGACTGGGAAGATCGGGAGTTCTACGCCTCCGACTACTTCGACCAGCTCTACGCGTGGGCCGTCCGGTTGATCAAAAAGGGCAAAGCCTACGTCTGCGACTTGAGCGCGGACGAAGTCCGCGAATACCGGGGCACGCTCACCGAGCCGGGGCGCGAAAGCCCCTATCGCAATCGTTCGGTCGAGGAGAACCTGGCCCTGTTCGAGCGCATGCGCCAGGGCGAGTTCCCCGACGGCGCGCGCACCCTGCGGGCCAGGATTGACATGGCCTCCGGCAACATCAACCTGCGCGACCCGGTGATGTACCGCATCCTCCACGATCCGCCGCACCACCGCACGGGCGACAAGTGGTGCATCTACCCGATGTACGACTTCGCTCACGGGCAGTGCGACTCCATCGAGGGCGTCACCCACTCGTTGTGCTCGCTGGAGTACGAGGACCACCGCCCGCTCTACGACTGGTACCTGGACGAACTGGAAATCTACCATCCGCGCCAGATCGAGTTCGCGCGCCTGAACCTGTCTTACACCGTGGTGAGCAAGCGCAAGCTGCTCAAGTTGGTGACCGAGGGCCGCGTCAACGGCTGGAACGATCCACGCATGCCGACGCTCTCCGGCCTGCGGCGGCGCGGCTATACCCCGGAGGCCATCCGCGACTTCTGCAACAGGATCGGCGTGGCGAAGAACGACAGCACGATTGACGTGGCTCTGCTGGAGCACTGCCTGCGCGACGACCTGAACAAGCGCGCGCTGCGCAAGATGGCGGTTCTGCGCCCCCTGCGCGTCGTCGTCGAGAACTACCCCGAGGGCCAGGTGGAGGAGATGGAGGCCGTCAACAACCCGGAGGACCCTTCGGCGGGAACGCGCAAGGTTCCATTCTCGCGCGTGCTGTACGTCGAGCAGGACGACTTCCGCGAGAACCCGCCGCCCAAGTATTACCGCCTCGCGCCGGGGCGCGAGGTGCGCCTGCGCTACGCCTACTTCGTCAAGTGCGTGGACGTGGTGAAGGACGCGCAGGGGGAAATCGTGGAAGTGCGCTGCACCTACGACCCGGCCACGCGCGGCGGCGACGCGCCGGATGGGCGCAAGGTCAAGTCCACCATCCACTGGGTCTCCGCCGCGCACGCCGTGCAGGCCGAGGTGCGCCTGTACGACCGGCTCTTTCTCACGCCCGACCCCGAAGACGTGCCCGAGGATCAGAACTTCACCGCCAACCTCAACCCGAACTCACTGGAAGCGCTCCCGGCCTGCTACGTCGAGCCGGGCCTGAAGGACGCCGCGGTCGGGAGCCTCTGCCAGTTCGAGCGCCAGGGCTACTTTTGCGTGGACCCGGATTCGGCGGGCGGCAGGCTGGTGTTCAATCGCTCGGTGAGCCTGAAGGACACGTGGGCCAAGATTGACGCGAAGCGGGCGCAGCAAGCGACGTGAGTGCGCTAAAAGTGCGCTACATCTACTTTGGCGCGTAGAGCACCTCTGGCCGGATCACGATTCCGGTGATCGTGGCCGGCGCCTCGTCTGGTTGCAGTATCTCAGCGGGCCGGTAATACGCTCCGAGGAGTTGCTGAAGATCTGACTCGGTTTCAAATAGGCCGTTATCTGAGATGATGGCCGCATAATAATGAGATTGAACTCTGGCGACGAAATCTGGTGGCAGCGGCAGAAACCCCAGTTTGTGGATGTACCATATCCTGCCGATATGCGCCGATGGAGCTTTGCCGGCCAACCAGGCATAATAGGGATGCATCATGACCAGTACCTCACCATCAATAGCCCTGATCTTTTGGATCAACCGGTCACCACTCTGGCGCATGGTTGGACTCGGAATGTAGCGCAGCGGATTATAGACGCCGAGCGCGAACTGAGCCAAGATCACCAGGGTGATCAAGCCGGTTCGCCAGCGCGGAAGCAGGTCGGGCCGAGCTTTCCACTCGCGGACTAAGACTGCTGGAGCCAGACACAACATCGTATAGGCGGGCATCAGCGTATTTAAGTTACCACCCACGGAGGCCCGACCCAGGGCGCTGGCCGCAATCGCCAAAGCCATCCAGATCAGCCACGGTTGGTCCCGAAGCGCCCACCGCAGCGAACCCGCCCGCCGAATGCTCAACAGTCCGGCGCCCATCGCCATCAGGGTCAGGCCGGCCATTAAGCCTAACAGCTCAAAACGCACAAAATCGACGAGCCGTCCGATTTCGGTCCGGTTGGCGGCGGCGGCAAGAACAACCGTGTAATAAAAGAACCAGCCATCGCTGAGGATATTCAAACCGATCCACGGCCCGACCGTCAGCAGGCCGAAGGTCGTAACAAATAACCAGGCCCGCCGCCCGATAGTCACCAGCAGATAGATCGCCAGCCCGATGCCAAAGATAAGGCCTATCTGTTTGGTCAGGAAGGCCAGAGCCAGGCTGATCGCCGCCAGAACTAACCCGCGATCCGAGCCAGCGCCGTATACTCCAAGCGTCAGCCCGGCCAGCGCCAGCATGACCAACAGGGCATCGACCCGGGCCAACTCATACCAGAAGCCGCTGATCCGGTAGCCGCCCAGGAATAGGCCGGCGCAGACAATCGCCACCCAGCCCAGCCCGCTTTCGCGCCGGGCAATCCAGAAGATCAAACCGCCGGTCAAAACGATGGCCGCCAATGACAACAAACGTAGCGGGGCGAAGCCGGGGCCGGTCACTTTGAACAGTACTCCCCCTAACCAGAAATACAGGGGCATGTAGGTGTCCGGTATGAAATCGGCGTTGGGCGGCACAAAGATCGGCTGGTCTTCGGCGACGCGCAGCGCCTCCATAAGCAAGCCGTCTTCAACGATATCGAGATCGTAGGGGTAGAAGACGCGCGGAATGGCCGTCAGGAAATACATAGCCGCAAAAACAATGGCTACGCCTATGGCCAGCCAGCTTAGAAGCCTGTCTTGTTTTGGGTTTAACGAGGCTTTAGCTGATATACCATACTCCTGAGACATGGGACAGACCCCAACGCATTTGTGCCCTGCGGGGAAGACGCACCGGTACTACCCGAAACCCCGCGAGGGCGAGGCGGTAGCCGCGTCGGCTGCAATCACCCCTGCCACGCTTCGTGCGGCACGGTCAATGCGAGCACTATGATGGTGATAAGGATGGGACATTCAAGGATTTGCGCACAAGTTCTGCGCCAGGTGCTCCAAGAGCGGAATATTGCCGGGATCGGTGGTGACGTTTGGATTCCCATTGAGTCTCTGCCCGACAGTCCCCATGAACCGAACACAATAGAGGAGCGCATAGAAATCTACGACTCTCAGCTGCCTTTCAGAGAGTTTCAGATATTCACACCAGGCCGTAATGTAATCCGTATCCTGCTGCATCAGTTGCAGCAAGGTCTTGCCCCTGCCGATCGCCAGGAGCGAGTCGCCAAACCACATCTCATCAACATCAATAATGCCGCTGACCTGCTCGTGGTCAACGATGACGTTTCTCACGTTGAGGTCATACAGGAATGCGACGGGGCGCACGGCGGCCCAATCATCGCCATGCTGCGCCATTCGTGTTCGAGCAATGCCGACGTAACGCCCATCACATAGACCTGAGCTGGCTATTTCACGCTCAGAGCGCTCCAGAACGGTGTGCAGTATAGCCATCCAGGGTCGAGCCGAATGAAAACTTGGGTCGTCGAGGGTGCCGATCTTCTGTTGGATTTCAGCTACAGCGCAGGCCAGGCGCTGTCTGACGGTGCTGGAAAGCGTTGGATAAAGGTGCTCTAAATCATCGCCGGGCAAGCGCTCATAGATAACAAAAGCATGGCCGTCCAGTTCGCCCGTCCGATAGATTTTCGGGAGCGGAACGCCGATTTGTTCCAGCTTGGCTTGCCAGTATAATCCTTGCTTCAGTTCCAGCCTGCGTTCAGGTGGCGCGAGGCGCACGACATAGGATAGATGATCATCGGTTTCCACATCGAATACATAATGGGAGAGACCTGTTGTAAAGGCCTGGGCCTTGATGACCTGCTTGCCTAAGCCGTCAGAGATGATGTGGATGATGCGCTGGTCAAAGTCTTGTGACATTGTATGCCAGAAATAACGGTGCCACCCAACGTGGGCATAACCCGCGAGGGCGGGGCATTTCAGCCGACTATGATTTGCGCGCGAGTAGCACTCGTCGGGTTCATGCAGTGTTGGGCAGCAACACCGGCCTACTTATAGACCGATGGTCGGAAAGCACAACATCGAGCCACCGATACCGAGCTTTAGGAAGCCGTCAATAAACCATGAAGTATGCCAGTGCAGTGACCTTCTGACCCACAGTGCAGCTCCGGCATTGCCGATCGTGAGTAAGCCCAGCACGCCGATGAGTGGCCCAAAGGCTAATGCCATAATCAGAAAATGAATCCCGACCACCAACATTACCGAGAGGGGGAGCGTCCGGTCGTCCTTGAGAGGAAATAGACGTGGGAGGAGACCGATGAGCACGATTTCCACAAGGATAGCGACGACCAAGGCGCCAACTTGGAGGCGCGTGGGCGGGCCGAGAGGAGCGGTCAAAGGCCATGCGGTAAGCGCCAGCGCGAGACTCGCCAGAACAAGACCTGCCACGAAGATACGCCAGAGAACTTGCGGGAAGAGCGCGCCGACCACAATGCCAGAACCGATGATGACCAGAAAGAGGCCGCCTGCCCGGATCATGGGGTAAGGGTGGGGGCCAGTTGGGGTTGGTGTGGTCGTGAAAGCCAGCCCAAGCGCGAGAAGAGTAGTGGCTAGACTGATCAGGCCGAGAGCTCGTTGAAAAGCGATGCGCTTATGAGTTGGCATGGGATTCATCGAGGAAATTCGTAACGGTTGCCGCCCAACGGTCGGCATAACCCGCGCGCGGAGCGATAGCGGAGTGCGTCGGGTTCATGCCGGTGTTGGGCGGCGCTGCGCGGACAACTTGTAGGGCAGGGGTGATTTTGGTCATCTCAAATCTTCCATGCAATTTCATTCAGATAAATGCCCGGATCATAAGGCGGATTGCCTCTTCTTAATAGCTCTGCTTTAGCAATATTCCTCAAAGATTCAAGGCTTAATTGATGTGTTGTCCAGCTACCACTTTCTGAATAGTAGGTTTTGGGTGCAGTGATGTCTCGTCTATTGGACACTCTATGTAGAATATTGCTTGCGAGAGGAGTGTTGATCTTACACAGAGCCTCAAGAGCACTATTATTCTCATCTAGAGTGTAATGCAAACTAAAACTCTCGGGATGTCCTGCGGATTTAATAGAGACTGTTTTCGCAATGAACTGTGTGTAATCACCAAAAAAGTTCTTGAGATCCTGTGGGAAACCTATCAAGACATCCACGGGAATTAGTTGAGAAAGGTGTAATGGCCGTGCTTCCTGAAGGCCAAACAAATAGTCCAATAGTGTGTCTGCGCCTGTTTTGTCGTTTATTTCAATAAGTGCTTTGGCGATTTCCTCTGCAAGACGCATATCCCGTGTGCCATTCAGCTTGAGGGCTAGTGTGAGTGGTTGGACAGCGCGCACATCGCGAATCTGTCCCAAAGTGCATGCAGCCGCTCGCATAACTGAGATGCTACTGCTATCTTTCAGTGCTACTATCACTGACTCAACGGCGCGTGCATCGCCAATCTGCCCCAACGCTTGGATTGAAGCCTCACGCACAAGTAATGACTTGTCCTTGAGCAAGTTAATGAGTGGTTCCACTGCCCGAATGTCGCGAATCCTTCCGAGTCCGATGGCTGCGTCGAAACGGATGTACTCATCTTGCAGAGCAATAATAAGTGGCTCGACGGCTTGGATATCGCCAAAATCTTTCAATACCTCAACAGCGGCACTACGCACATTGCTCTCCTCATCCTGAAGAAGGCCGATCAGTCGCTTCACCGAGTGCGTATCAGTTTTCAGGCGTGCTTCGGCAACGATCTCACGCACCTGTTTATGCTTGTCCTCACGGGTTTTGAGTGCCTTGATGGCGCGCTGTTCGCTCCTCCCCGTCAGTGCCTTGACAGCGATCTTGCTCACACGTTCATCCTCATCTTTGAGGGCGGCGATGATTGGCTCGACTGCTAGTGGTTCCTTTATGTCTGCTAGAACCTCGATGAATTTCTCGCGCACTGCCGGATTCGGGTCTTGAAGGGCGGGTATGAGCAGATCTATAACCGGCACACCCGCCTCGCTCAACGCTTTGATGCTGTCACTCAAGGCCCGCTGTGCGCCCAAGGACTCCTGGTCACCATATTGCGCTTTCTGGCGGAGTTTGGTGACAAGTGGCTGCACAGCAGGTACACCAAAGGCAACTAGTGCCTTCTTGAGACCTTCTAAATCGTCTGCTATGGTGAGCCACCCCCATCTAACGCTATCTCTGCCACTCTTTTCAAGGGCATCAATGAGTACATTAATGCAAAGCGGACCGATTCCCAGCAATGCTTTGATGACCGCCATGCGCTTCAAGTCATCCTTGGTGTGCTTTCCGACGCTAGCCTTGAGTTCGGTGATGAGAGCGTTTACAGCCTGCACACCAAACTTGATCAGCTCCTCAATAACGGCCTCGCGTACGGTTTCATCTTCATACTTGCTGAGAGCGCTAGCGAGTGGTTCTATAGCCCGCACACCAAACTTGATCAGCGCCCCCGTCGCGGCCTCGCGTACGGTTTCATCTTCATACTTGCTGAGAGCGCTAACGAGTGGTCTGACGGCCCGCGCGTCACCCATCTTTCCAAGGGCTTTGGCAATAGCCTCGCGCCTGTCTTTGAGAACAAGGTGCTTGTCTCTGAAAGCGGCGATGAGCGGCTCGACTGCCTGTTTATCTCCTATCTCACCCAAAGCCGTAGCAGCGGCTTGTCTAATCTTGGCATCCTTCGCGTAATCCATCGCCTTGATCAGGCCACTTATGTCGCGCTTGGCCCTCATCTTCTCTACATCAGGTGACCCAAAGAGTGGCATGGTATGTTCGCCTTCCTGTGGCTTCCAATGATCATTAATCAGATGCTACTTGCGCCTTTGGCAAGACTTGGAACGACTCCGCCCAACGGCTGCAATCACCCCTGCCACGCTTCGCGAGGCACGGTCAATTCGAGCACCATGATGGTGATGAGGATGGCAATGACCCCATCACTGAACGCTTCCATGCGTCCCTTACTCATTTTGGAGCTCCATGCAAAAAAACGTGTTACCGCCGAACGGCAGGCATCAGCGGCGCGCAAGGAGCGCGTCGGTTGCATGGCGGGGTAAGGCGCACCTGCTTGGTGGATTTACGCCTTTTGATTAGCGTTTGCCAGTTGAAGTTCAACATACCTCCGCGATGCATTCCAAAAGAAGAATACTCGGTCAAATCTTGTGATGTAGTGATGTGTAGAAGCTAACACTGTTAAATCAACAGTTGAAGGAATACGTAAATCATCAGCAACGATTAATAACCATACCCCCGAGCATTTTGATGTATAACTATCCAGTTTTTGTTCTTTCTTGTCGATTTTTTCTTGAAGTTGTTCCGGTGTAATCTGGGGAACGAAGCCAACACTTGAGCAGACCCATCTGTTTTCTTTTCCATTCGGATGGCAGTAGACATGAATCATCGCAATTTCTTTGGGAAAATGCTTGGAGTTTTCTCTAGTTCGCTGCAGTGTAATAGAACTACCTGATTCGATAGGGGTTTCCTCGATTAGATGAACAACCATTTTGGCAAACGGCTCGATTTCTGGGTAGAGCACTGTCATGTCAATTCAATTGTCTACAGACAGCACCGATGGTGCGCGAAGGCCCAACGTGGGCATCACCCGCGCGGCGGCGAACTAACGCTCCGGTTCAGCGGCGGCGCGTAGCGCCGTCCGCTGCAACCGGTAGGCGCTGGTGATGCGCTATTTGTGTGCCGCGTCCGAATCGAAGATCACGGTCTCCTGGCCGACTTCTACTTCGCCGTACTTGAGGCCGCCGGCACGCTCGTACACATGCAGGACAGCACCGGTAGCGGTCTGTTGTGTGTCGACAAGCCGGAAGCTGCCCGGGATTGTGCCTTCGCCGAACAAGCGCTTGCCGGTGCCGACAACCACAGGGAACTGCCAAATACGAAGCGTGTCGATCAGATTGTGCTTGAGCAGGGTTTGGAGGAGGTCGCTGCTGCCGTGGACCTGAATCTCGCCACCTTCCCGTACCTTGAGCTTTGCGACCTCCTCGGCTACGTCGCCCTTGAGCAGGTGGGAATTGTTCCAGGTGACCTTATCCAGCGTCCGCGAAGCGACGAACTTCGGCCGGGTGTTGAGGGCAGTAGCGATCTCGTCCGCCGGGTCGGTGGACTTGGGCCAAGAAGCCGCGAAGATCTCATAGGTCTTGCGGCCGAGAAGGAAAGCACCGGCTCGCTTGGTCCACTCAGTCATGATTTCGCCAAACTTCTCGTCAAAATAGGGAACTAACCAGCCGCCGTGCCGGAAGCCGCCTTCGCGGTCCTCGTTGGGGCCGCCGGGCGCCTGCATGACGCCGTCCAGAGTCAGGAACGATCCCACAACCAGCTTTCTCATGTTCTTCGTCTCCTCTACGGTTCTACAAGCGCCTAACGAGGCTGTAGAAAAAGCCGTTGATGAAATTGATATTGAGGTCGCATATTAATTCTGTAGACACGTCAGGTGATATTGATGGT
>Ga0209109_10002113_pt1 | contig 10902 bp, 8 predicted proteins | sample Rifsed10ft2_FD_184004 | JGI IMG/M metagenome (GOLD analysis project Ga0209109, IMG submission 184004) | Soil microbial communities from Rifle, Colorado, USA - sediment 10ft 2 (version 2) | ecosystem: Environmental > Terrestrial > Deep subsurface > Rock core/Sediment | place: Rifle, Colorado... | reverse complement strand
CAATGATCAGGACCGGCACCCGGACGCGCTCAACGTAGGTGATGGGTGACCGCGCGCGGTAGACCTCCGGGATCTCCTCGGGCGCGCCGCCAAAGAGCGAGCGGTCGAAGGCCTTGAGCGGCTCCATCTCGTCCTCGTAGGCGGCGAAATAGTCGCCCACCGGCACCCCGGCCAACCCCAGCGCCCACCGTTCCGGCTGCAGGCTCAGGCCCAGCAGTGTGAGGTACCCACCCCATGACCGCCCCGCCAGGATCACGCTCTTGGGATCGGCGATGCCCGAGCGGATCACCCAGTCGTGGACTTTCGCGATGTCCTCCAGTTCCGTGAATCCGGGATTGCTCTCCAGCGCGTCACGCCAGGCCTTGCCGTATCCGGTCGATCCGCGGTAGTTCACCAGCACCACGGCAAACGCGTGGTCCACCCAGGCCTGCACGAGCGGAGAGAAGGCGTCGCGGTCGTGCGCCGGCGGGCCACCATGGATGTCAAAGATCGTGGGGTGCGGCCGCGGACCCGGCGGCTCGGCCACGAAGATGTGGATGCCATCCACCATGTAATCGGAATACGCGACACCGCCCGGCGCCGGATCGCCCGGCGGGCGCAACAGCACCCGGCCGTCGGCGCGGACCTCCGGCGGCGTCGAGGATTGCGTCCACGCGTACCAGATCTCGCCATCCGGCCGGACGCGCGCCTCCGTAATCGTACCCGGCTCCACCGGAATCCGCTCCAGGGCGCCGCTCGCGAGGTTGTACCGGTAGAGTTCACTCCGGCCGCGGTAGTCGTGCTCCAGCAAGAGCGCGGAGCCGTCCGGATACCACGATGCCTCCACCTCGCCCGGGAGATCAACTTCTAACTCGATCACTTCACTGCGCCGCACATCCCAGATGAGGGGGCGCGGCATGTCTCGCCGTTCGTGGTGCACGAGCAGCCGATGATCCCCCGGCACGCGCGACCACCCCGCCGCCCACAGCCCCCGGCCGGGTCCGTCCCACAATTCCGCGACGGCCCGCGCCGTAAGATCGACGATGCGCAGCGCCGGATGCCGGCTGTCGCCGTGCTCGGAGTGGCTAATGCAGAGGAGGGCCTCGTCGCGGGAGAGCCCACTTACCCACGCGCTCTCCCGGTGGGCGTAGAGCAGTTCCGGGGGTTCGCCGTGACGCGCGAGGTGGATCGCGTTTCCCGCCTCGGTCGATGTGCCGAGCACCACAAAAGACCGCGCGATCGCCAGCCCGGCACTGTACGCCGGCCCGATCTCGGGCGCGACGGTTTCGCGCGTGCCGCCCTGAAACGGCTCGACGACCCAGCGACCAAACTCACTCCCCCGATCATCGTCGAACCAACAAATCCGTCGCCCGTCGGGATCGAGTTGCCCGCGCAGCGTCCCCGCGGGTCGGTCGGTCACCTGCCGGTGCGTCTCTCTGCGCCGGTCCCAGGCGTAGACCTCCCACTTTCCACCGGTATTGGAGGCGTAGATCAGGCGCTCCTGGTCATCCCGCGCCCAACCCGGCAGAGTGGTGCGCGCGGCGCGGAAACGCCGACGCCAGGCGGCTTCGCTCATTCTGATCGCGCCGTCCGGGGCTGAAACGCCGTCCGCAGCCGCTCCAACCATCCCTGTGCCGCCGCCACCTCATCCCGCGACGGGCGGTGCGCCCCGTACCGCACCGTCTCATAGACACCCGTGAGCGCGCGCAGATCGTCTGCGGCGCTACCCGCGAACGGCTCCACCTCCCGCGCAAACTCGCGTGGAGTCTGGTCCTTCCGCCGGGACTGCCCCACCTCGGCCGCAGCCCGCAGGAGGCGCCGGTAGAGCATGCGGACGGCCAGCGCCTCCGGCGTCCCCGTGAGATCGTCCGCCAGGTCCCGCAGCGGTCGGCGCCGCACGAACAGACGGCGGAGGCCTTTCAGCAGACTGTCCCGACTCCACACGCTCTCCCGATCGTCCTCATCGACCGCCGCCGCTCGGCGCCGCCGCCGCACCACGGCTAGCACGATCGCCAGCGACAGGAGCAGGACGACAAACAGCACCATCCCCCAGCGGGCTCCATAGACCACCTGCGGAGACACCTCCAGGTCGCGCACGGCGCGCAGCACGTCGCCGATCGGATCGTTCATCACCGGCCGCGGCGGCACCCAACGTCTGGGTATGCGCGAAAGGAGAAAGAGAATGAGGCGGGCGATCAGGCTGGCGAAGAAGAAGAGCACGAGGAAGATCGCTTCCAGCACCGGCGCGAGCAGGCGGAAGATGGGGGCGAGGTAGGGCCAGACCTCGGCGCCGGCCAGTCCGCCCAACGCCGCGCCGGTCAGCACAATGAACGCCGCTGCGCCGACCGCGACGAGGAACCAGGGGCGGTTGAACGCCAGCGACCGGGGGTCTTTCCCCTGGACCTCCTCCCAGATCCCCAGCAGTCGGGCCAGCGCCAGCAGGAGCAGGCTCAGGAAGAAGAAGGTCAGGATGTACCCCGCGGCGACCGACCGCGCCAGCGCAAACACCCGCGAGTCGCGGTAGAGGGCAAACAGGAAGACAAAGAGAACCGACCAGACCACCCCGCGGCGAAACGTCTGCTCGGCCGTAAAGTGCGAGAACTCTCTCCCGCCGAGCACCAGCCCGCGCCACAGGACTAGCGGTGCGGCGAATGCCCCCAGCACCGGCGCGGGGACGGCCGGGATGGCGTCGTGCGCGGCGCGGAGCAGACGCCAGATCCAGGCGGGATGCCAGAACGGCAGGGCGCGGTAGTGCGTGATCCAGACGGCCCAGAGGCCGAGCGCGACGGCGAGCGCCAGCACACCCAGCCGCACGCGGCGGAGCGGCCGCTCCCCTGGCGGTGCCGACGCCAGCAGATACCCGCCCAGGAGGAGGCCGGCCGCGGGAAACGGAGCCAGGATATGCCCGCCCTCCGGGTAGAACGCGCCGGAGAGGAAGAGCAGCCAGGGGGCCAGCCAGGAGAACTCAGCGGCGGGCAGTAGCAGCGGCAGCCATCGACGGAGCCAGCCGAAGCTCATCCATCGCACGCCAGCCCACCTCCCCTCGGACCGTGAATGCCGGCACGTCCAGCGCGGGTGCGCGGACGCGGTCCCCGATCAGGACGAGCACGACGCCGTGCCCCGCCTCGCGCAGCCGCAGCACGCCGATTTCCAGCGGGACATCCACCACGGCGGTGACCACCACCGCGGTCGTCCCCCACGGCAGCTCCCGCGCCGACAGGTGGATCAGGTCTCCGATCGGCATCACCGGCGTGGGGTAGACCTTCGCCAGCGCCTCCAGCATCGCCGCGAGGTGTCCGGGGTCGTGCGCCGGCGGCATCCCGATCCAGCGCAGCCCTTCGGGCAGGAAGCCGTTGGCGTAGAGGCCCACGGGATAGCCGTGCTCGTGCGCCCAGTAGGCGGCGGAGGCCGCCACCATCATGTTGAGCTCTAACAGAGGCCGGACGAAGCCGCGGTACTCCGCGTACTCGCCCAGCGTGTCCATGTTCACGAAGAGCACCAGGCGGTGCGTCAGCGTGGACTCGTACTGGCGCGACTGCAGCGTGCCGATCCGCGCCGTGGCCTTCCAGTGCAGGCGGCGTAGCGGGTCACCCGGCAGGTAGTCGCGCGTGCCGACGGTGCGCGTCGGATCCTCGAAGAGGAGGCGCGGCGTGCGCGCATCGCCCAGCGGGTGCAGCGGCGGCAGGCCCAGCGCTTCCAGGGGCACCACCTTCGGATACACGATAAGGTGATCGGTCAACTCCAGATCGCGTCCGCGGAACGTGAAGCCGAAGAGGTCGCCCGAGCGCAGGCGCACCGGTCCCAACTTGAAGTAGCCCCGCGCGGCGCAGCGGACGCGGAAGCGCCGCCGCACCCGCTCGTACCAGCGGGCCGAGAACAGGTTGACCAAGAGCTGGCGGCGCTGCCGCAGGCTGGGGATGACGCGGCCGTCCAGCGGCTCGAGTTCGACGGGGAGTTCGTCCACCGCCTCCAGCCAGGCCAGTGGCAGGACCTTCCGGTTGGTCACCTCCACCGCCAGCGTGATCTCCTCGCCGTAGAAGGCCCGCCGCGGGGCGAAGACGCGGTGGTACTCTACGCCCCACAGGCAGTAGCGGTCCGAAAGAAATGAGGTCACCGCGCCCAGCAAGAGCACGACGCCCAGCAAGAAGGCGACGGGGACATGCAGGAGCAGGCCGATCGACGTGAGCAGGATGGCCACGAGCAGCCATCCCTGGGTGAACATCAGCGGACTTCCTGCTCCACCGGCGCCGGGACGGCCTGCAGGACCTCCGCGACGATCTCCCGGGCGCTGCGCTCGCGGAGGCGCGCCTGGGTGGACAGGATCAGCCGGTGCGGGATGACCACCGGCGCCAGCGCCTTCACATCATCCGGCAGCACGAAGGCCCGGCCGCGGATCGCCGCCAGCGCCTGGCCGGTACGGTACAGCGCCAGGCTGCCGCGCGGGCTCAGTCCCAGATCGATCTCCGGATGGCGCCGTGTCTCCGCGGCGATGGCGATGATGTACGTCTCCACCGCCGCGCTCACCAGGACCTGGCGCGCCTGTCGCTGTCCCTCCAGCAGGTCGTCCGCCGTCGCCACCGGTTCCAGCGCGGCCAGCGGGTCGCCCGCGCCGAAGCGGCGCAGGATTTCGCGCTCTTCATCGCGTCCCGGATAGCCGATGGTCAGCCGGAGCAGGAAGCGGTCCAGCTGCGCCTCCGGCAGCGGGAAGGTGCCCTGGAGCTCGACGGGGTTCTGTGTGGCCAGGACCAGAAACGGCCGGGGCAGTGGAAAGGTCGACCCTTCCACCGTCACCTGCTGCTCCTGCATCGCCTCCAGCAGCGCGGATTGGGTGCGCGGCGTCGCCCGGTTGATCTCGTCGGCCAGGACGATCTGGGCGAAGATCGGTCCGGCACGGAACTCGAAGTCCTGGGTGCGCTGGTTGAAGAAGTAGAGGCCGGTGATGTCGGAGGGCAGCAGATCCGGCGTGCACTGGACGCGGCGGAAGGCGCAGCCGATGGAGCGGGCCAGCGCCTTCGCCAGCATCGTCTTGCCGATTCCCGGCACGTCCTCGATCAGGATGTGCCCCTCGCAGAGCAGCGCGACCAGCGCCAGATCGATGACGTCGCCTTTGCCGACGATCACCCGCTCCACGTTCTCGCGCACGCGCGCGGCCAGGGCGCTTACTCTATCCATCCGACGCTCCCACCATGGCGGAATGCTCCCATCCGACCATCACTGCCGGGCAGCAGGTGTTTCGACATCCACGGTCAGCCCCCCGCCTTCTTGCCCGACGGATGTGCCCATCTTCCGGCAGCGGGCGACCATCGTCGCCATTGTCTCCGCGGCATCGGCGCCCCGGGCGCGGTTCGCCTGGCAGCGCCACCCATCGATGAGGATGGGCTGAAGGTGGATCCCCCGTACTCCAGTCCGGTCAAGGTCGAACACGAAAAGGAAGGACCGGTCGTTGCGCAAGTCCGGATCGACGGCGTAGTCATCCACGTAATCGCCAAGGTCGTAGCAGATGGGCACGACCCGGCCCGGCCGGCCCGCCGCCCGGTAGAGTTCGATCCCCTGTACCACGTGGGCCGAGGTGCCGATGAAGAGATCGGCCCCGGCGTCCGCCAGCGCGCGGGCGAATGGCGGATGGTGGGGGAGAGGCTCGGGGCTCATGTTCGGCCCCCAGTGCGCCGCGACGATCACCAGATCGTGGCCGGCCCGCGCCGCCCGCACCAGGTCGAGCAGCGTGCGCGCGCGCTCATCGTGGAGATCCACAGGGACGTAGCAGACGCCCGGCGACCCGGCCCGGGCCTCCCACCCGGGCTCATTGTCGGTGCAGTTGATCAGTCCGATCCGCAGGCCCTCAACCTTCAGCGTGACCGCCCGACGCGCCTCCTCGGGCGTGCGCCCGGCTCCGGCCGCCGGGATGCCGATCTCCCCCAGAAGACCGAGCATCTCCTCCAGTGCCGTCGGACCATAGTCCAGCGTGTGGTTGTTCGCCAGCGTGACCGCCGTGACGTGGGCCGCCCGCAATGCTTCGACCGCTTCCGGCGGCGCCTTGAAGTGAAAAACCTTCCGGGGCCAGGGGTCGCCGGCCTCGTCCCCGGCGATGACACACTCCAGATTCACCAGCACCACATCGGCCTCCCGGAACAGCGGCAGTGTATCGCCCCAGACATACTCCGGCGGGCGGCGGCGCAGGATCACCCCGGCATTCCGCCCCAGCATCACGTCGCCCGTAGCCGCGAGTCTCACCGCTCTGAGGCCACCAGCGCTTCCAGCCGCCGAAAGAAATCAGGGAAGGTCTTGGTCACGCACCCCGGATTCGCGATGGCGACGCCGTTCGCGCGCAGGCCGGCCACGGCGAAGGCCATGGCGATGCGGTGGTCGCCGTAGGTCTCCACGACGGCGGGGCGCACCGGCTGCGGGATGATCTCCAGGCCGTCCTCGGACTCCCGCACCTCCTGCCCCAACCGCCGCAGCTCCGCCACGAGACCGCTCAGCCGATCGGACTCCTGGTGCCGGATGTGACCGACGTTTCGGATCCGCACCGGCCCCTCGGCAAACGGCGCCAGTGCGGCCAGCGTCATCGTCATGTCCGACATAGCGTTGAGGTCGACGTCCACGCCCCGCAGGCGCTCCGGCCCGTGCACGGTCACGCCCTCATCGCCCCACTCCACCGTGCACCCCATCGCCCGGAGAACGTCGAGGAACTTCACGTCCCCCTGCAGGGAATCGCGCGCCAGGCCCGAGACGGTCACCCGCCCGCCGGTCGCGGCCGCGGCCGCGAAGAAGTAGGAGGCGCTGCTGGCATCCGGTTCCACAGAAAACGCGCGCGCCGCATAGCGCTGCGGCGTGATCGTATAGCGATGCGCGTCGTCACGCTGCACGGTCGCGCCGAAGAGCCGCATCATCCCCAGGGTGAGGTCCGCGTAAGGCCCGGCCACCAGCGGGCCGGCCACGAGAAGTTCCACCCGCGACTCCGCCAGCGGCGCCACCTGCAGCAGGGCGGAGAGAAACTGGCTGCTCACCCCGCCGCGGACGGTGGCCATTCCTCCCGCCAGGCCCCGCGCCCTCAAGCGGACAGGTGGACACCCGGAGGGCGCCACCGCGTCCGACCCCAGCGCCCGTAACGCCAGGACGAGGTCGAGGATCGGCCGCTGCCGCATGCGCGCGGAGCCATCGACGAGGTACTCGCCGAATCCGAGTGCCGCGACCGCGGTGAGGAAACGCGCCACGGTGCCGGCGTTGCCGGCGTCGATCCTCGCTTCCCGCGCCGGAATCCGCCCGCCTTCGCCCTGAACAACAAACCGCTCCGCCTGCGGCTCTTCCTCGATCGCAAACCCCAGCCCCCGCAACCCCTCTGCCATCAGACCGGTGTCGTCGCTGAACAGCGCGCCCTCGATCACGGTGCGTCCGTCGGCCAGCGCTCCCAGAACCAGCGCCCGGTTGGTGATGCTCTTGCTGCCGGGGATGTGGACGGTCCCGGTGATCGGACCGCGCGCGGGCGTGATCAGGCGGACGCTCACGCCGATTCGGGCGGCATGGGGCCCCGGGCGCGGCGGGCGCCGCGGGTGAGGTCTGGGCGCAACATCTCCGCCTCGCGCAGGTAGACGTGGGCCACCTCTTCCTGCGAACGGGGTGTGTTCCAGAGGATCAGCACCCGGACGCAGCGGCGCACGGCTTCCGGCACGTCGATCTCGCGCGCCGTGAGCAGCGGCACGGTGCTCCACCCCAGCGCCCGGCCGGCCTCGGCGGGGAAGGCGGCGTTCAGGTCGTCGGTGCAGGTGAAAAGCACCGCGGCGATCTCATCGGGTTCCACGCCGTTCTGCCGCACCATCTCGGCGAGCAGTTCGCGCGTCGCCGCCAGGATGGCCTCGGCCGTATTCGCCGGGGCCGTCGTCGCCCCGCGGATGCCGCGGATGTGCATCAGGCCTTCTCCCGGGTCTGCGGCCGCAGCAGGCCCGCGGCGGCACGCACCGCCAGGAGCATCGACTCCGGCCCGAAGCCCTGGATCGACCCCACGCAGACCGACGCCAGCAGCGACCGCCGGCGAAACGGTTCGCGGCGGAAGGGGTTGCTCAGGTGGGCCTCGATGACGGGGATGCTGATCGCCGCCACGGCGTCCCGCAGCGCAACAGAGGTGTGCGTCAACCCGCCGGGATTCAGGACGACCGCGTCATACGTGTGCCGCGCCGCGTGCAGCCTGTCGATCAGGTCGCCCTCGTGGTTCGACTGGAAGACCTCCACCTCCACGCCTGCAGCCGCGCCGGTCGCCCGCAGTTGCGAGCGCAACTCCTCAAACGACTCGCTCCCGTAGACCTCGGGCTCGCGTTCGCCCAGGAGGTTCAGGTTCGGGCCGAACATCACGAGGACGCGCGGCATGCTCTCAAGACCTCCCGCACCACTGGCTCCGGCACGGGCTGATCGATGACACCCTGCCCGGCATCGCGCAGCAGGGTGAAGCGCATCTCGCCGTCCCGCGTCTTCTTGTCCAAACGCATGGCCTCCATCATGACTTCGTCGGATGGGGCGCCCGCCAGAATCATTGTAGGCAGTCCCGCCCGCTGGAGCACCGTGCCCTGGCGCCGCACGACCTCAGCCGACACCAGGTTCAGCCGCTGGGCGATGCGCACCTCCACGCTCATCCCGATAGCGATGGCCTCGCCGTGCGTCAGCGTCCCCGCCGAGGCGATCTCCACCGCGTGTCCCACGGTGTGTCCGTAGTTCAGCAGCCGGCGCGGGCCCTCTTCCCGCTCGTCGCTGTGGACAATCCGCGCCTTGATGGACGCGCACCACCGCACGCAATGGCGGAGCACTTCCAGATCGCGCCGCAGCAGCCCATCGAGCTTCTCCTCGGTGAAAGCCAGCAGGTCGGCGTCGCCGACCATCCCGTACTTGATGACTTCGGCCAACCCCGCTCGCACCTCGCGCGGCGGCAGTGTCTTCAGGGTCTCGACGTCCACCAGCACGAGGGCCGGCTGATGAAAGACGCCCACGAGATTCTTCGCCCGCGGGTGGTTCACCGCCGCCTTGCCGCCGATCGCGCTGTCCACCTGGGCGAGCAGGGTGGTGGGGACGTGGACCAGTGCGAGCCCCCGCATGTAGGTGCCGGCCACGTATCCGGCCAGATCCCCGATCACGCCGCCGCCGAGGCCGACGACGACCGCGCGGCGGTCCACGCCCGCCGCCGCCATCTGATCGTAGACGGCCGACGCTGTGCGCAGGCTCTTCGCCCGTTCCCCTTCCGGTACCGTGACGACAACCGGCTCCAGCCCCGCGGCGCGGAGGACGCCGGCCACCCGCCCACCGAAACGGCGCCGCAGCCGGGGATGGGTCAGCACGACCGCCTGTGTTGCCGGGAGTTGCTGCCGGACTTCCCATCCGAGAAGATCCAGGATGCCGGTACCGATGCGGACGGGATAGGAACGCGCGCCCAGATCCACGATGACGGTGTCGCTCGCTCGGGCGGCCACCGCCGCCAGGATCTCCCGCGCCAGCTGGTCGGCCGGCCGCGCGGCGTCGAGGATGAGGGCGGCCTCGGCGTACTGGGGAGCCCGCTCGGCCAGGAGGGTCTGCACGCGGGCGCGCGGATCGGGGGCGAGGAGCGGCCGCCCGCCGCCGTCGGCTCCCAGGCGCGCCAGCAGTACATCCGGTCCCGCGGTCAATGCCACGATCAGCCCACGGCGGCGCAGCGCCGCCATGTTGGCGGGATCGAGGACCACACCGCCGCCGGTCGCAATCACCGCGCGCTGCGCCCGCGCGGTCTCCCGCACGGCGGCCCGTTCGACCCGGCGAAACTCCGCCTCACCGTCCCGCTCAAAGATCTCCGCGATCGACCGCCCCGCCCGGCGGACGACCATCTCGTCCGTATCCAGCAGCGGCCATCCCAGCCACGCCGCCACCTTCTCGCCGACAGCGCTCTTCCCCGAGCCGGGCATACCGACCAGCACGATGTTGGGCAGCACCGCCGCCGGCCGCGAGGATGGCGCCGCGTCGCCGCGGGGCATTACATCTCCCTCAACCGGCGCACGTACGCGTCGTAGGCGGCGCGGATGTCGGCCACCGCGTCGCCGCCGAACTTCTCCAGGAAGGCATCGGCGAGCACGAACGCCACCATCGCCTCGCCGATCACTCCCGCCGCCGGCACGGCGCAGACGTCGCTGCGCACCACCGCCGCTTCCACCGGTTCCTTCGTGATCAGGTCCACGGAGCGCAGCGGCGTGCGCAGCGTGGAGAGCGGCTTCATCGCCGCGCGCACGATCAGCGGGTCGCCGGTCGTCGTGCCGCCTTCGGTCCCGCCGGATCGGTCACTGCCGCGGTAGAAGCCCCGCTCACGGCTGTGGAGGATTTCGTCGTGCGCGGCGGAGCCCGGCGTCCGCGCCACGGCGAAGCCCAGGCCGAACTCCACACCCTTAATGGCGTTGATGGACATCAACGCGGCGGCGAGACGCGCGTCGAGTTTGCGGTCCCAGTGCACGTACGACCCCAACCCGGGCGGCAGGCCCACGGCAATTACCTCGAAGACGCCGCCCAGCGTGTCTCCCCGCTCGCCGGCGGCGTCGATCGCCGCCTTCATCCCCTCCTCGGCTTCCGGGTCGACGCAACGCACGGCGGAGGCGGCGGCGCGCTCGGCGATCTCCTCCCAGCGCGCTGGCCGCCTGCGGATGCCGACCCCGCCGATTTCGGTGACGTGGCTGATGATGGTGACGCCGAACGCGGCCAGGAACGTGCGGCAGATGGCACCGCCGGCCACGCGCGCCGCGGTCTCACGGGCGCTGCTGCGTTCCAGCACCCGGCGCACGTCGCGGAAGCCGTACTTCTGCGCCCCGACCAGGTCGGTGTGCCCCGGCCGCGGCCGGGTGATGTCCGGTTCGTCCTGGCGCCAGTCCCGGTTTTTGATCCACAGGGCGATGGGCGCGCCGATCGTCTCGCCGCGGATGACGC
>Ga0209109_10002111_pt1 | contig 10902 bp, 15 predicted proteins | sample Rifsed10ft2_FD_184004 | JGI IMG/M metagenome (GOLD analysis project Ga0209109, IMG submission 184004) | Soil microbial communities from Rifle, Colorado, USA - sediment 10ft 2 (version 2) | ecosystem: Environmental > Terrestrial > Deep subsurface > Rock core/Sediment | place: Rifle, Colorado... | reverse complement strand
ATGGCTGAACCCGAACCGGTCGCGCCGCTAACCGCCGAGGCCGCCCCAGCGATAGCCGTCGTCCGCGTCGTGGACCGCCACCGAGATCCGGGGATCGCGCAGGAGATTCGTCGGCCAGCGGCGCCCGATCGCGCTGTTGATGACGATCGTGTCATCGCCGAAGCGATACCAGATCAGGGCTTGCGACGGGCTGCCATCGGAGTTGATCGTGGCGATGGTCGCGAAGCGCGTCTCCGCCAGGAAGTCGCGGATCGCCGGCGACAGGGCGGGGGAGAGCTTCGTCCGGGTCATGCCCCGGGATGGTACGCGAGGCGGCGTCAGTCGGACGGGAGCGTCCTGAGGCGGCGGGTCGCCGGTGTCGTCGCGGTCGCGCTCGCCGCCCGCCGGACGTGACCACCGAGCGCCGCGCGCGTGCGCCCGGTCCCGTCCACCAGCAGCGACTCGATCGGACGCGGGGCGCCGGGCTCCGGCGTCGGCCGGCCGAGGAGGTAGCCCTGTCCGAAGTCGACGCCGAGCTCGCGGATCTTCACCAGGTCCGATCGCTTCTCGATGCCCTCCGCCAGCAGGCGGGCCCCGATCCGTCGTCCGAACGAGACGAAGGCCTCGACGAGCGCCTGCTTGGCGTCGTCGCGGGCGATGCCGGACACGATGTCCCGGTCGATCTTGATCACCGTCGGACGGAGGGCGGCGATGAGCGCGAAGCTCGCATAGCCGGCGCCGGCGTCGTCCACGGCGAAGCCGAACCCGATCCGGCGCAGCGCCTTGACGGCTCGCTTCAGCGGCACCACGTCGGAGACGGCCTGCTGTTCGGTGCACTCGAGCGTGATCTGGCGCGGCTCGAGGCCGGCCTCGATGACGCGCGCGGCCATCGCCGTCGCTTCGAAGCGAGAATCGAGCAGGCTGGCCGGGGTGACGTTGACCGCGTAGCGTCGGCGGGGCTCGCCGGCTGCGCGCCGTTCCGCCTCCAGACGCCCGCACTGCTCGAGGATCGAGCTGACCAGGAACAGGTCGAGCTCGATCGAGCGATCGGTGTCGATCGCCGCCTGGACGATCGAGCTGATCGACTGCGGGAGCATCGGCATGTCCGGGCGGAACAGGCATTCGTATTCGTGGAGCGCGTCGTGCTCGAGGTCGACGATCGGCTGGAAGACGACACCATGGAGTCGCCGAAGGCTGAAGAAGTAGTCGAGCATCTTGGTCTGCACGACGTGCGTCGTCTGGGCCATGCCGATCCGGTCGGCGAGTCCCGAGGCCTGGACGGCGGCCGACAGGGCCATGAGGTAGCGGTCCGCTTCCGGCAGCTCGGGATCGACGGTCACCATGCCGTAGTCGGGCCCGCGCGCCTCGCGGGCGATCCGATTGGCAGCGAAATCGGTGAGGTCGGTGGCGGGGCCGATGAGTACCGCCCCCGAGTCGAGCTCGAGGACGCGCGATCCCGGCGCGACCGCCGCCAATCGATGCACGAACCGGATGTCGCGCGACCACAGGAGGCGCTCGACCGGCGGCCGCTTGGGCCCGGTGAAGAAACGCACCGTGCCATGATGCGCCGCCCGCCCGGACCGCTGGTTTGACCCTGCGGTACGGGCGGGCGATGGTACGTTGGTCCTGGCCCCCTACGAGGGACCCAGCCCGGGTCCAGCCCCGTCAGGCGAGTCGTTCTCCGGCGCGGATCGCCAGGTCCAGCCGGTTCTCCGGCGGTGCGAGCGGGCACGCCCAGCGCGGGTCGAAGGCGCACGAGGGCTGGAACGCGAAGTTGAAGTCGAGGATCAGGGCATCCGTCTCCGGGTTCGCGCCGAGGTCGGCGGACTTCGCTGCGTCGACGAGGTACCGGCCGGCGCCATACGTCTCCGCGCCGTTGGTCGCGTCCCGGAATGGGATGAACAGGCCGCCGGCGTAGCCGACGATCCAGAACACCGACAGCCGTCGCTCGCCGCCCGGGAGCGGGAGGCGGACCGTCCCGATCCGCCGGAAGGCGATGGCATCCTCGCCGCTGTTGGGCAGTTCGAGCGGGAGTGCCCCGAGCGGATCGGGCGGCGCCGGTTCGACGGTCGCCTCGAACCGCATGGCGGGATCGTGGTCGAAGTGTCGCGCCCGGAAGGCGTCTCGCTCGGCCGCCGGGACCGGGGATTGCTGGTGTTCGCGGTAGAGTCGCTCGCGGACCGCTCGCCAGTGCGCGTGGGCGATGCCCGGATCCGTCACCGCCATGGCGCGCACGTCGACGTAGAGCTCCGCGACGCGCCGGCGCCAGTCCGCCAGCGTCAGTCGATCGGCGGCCGAGCTGTCGCCAGGCGTCCAGGCGGTCGCCTCGGTCATCGGTGCCGGACCCGCATCCGCCGGATCGGGATCAGCCGATCAGCGGGATCCGCGCCGGACCTGCGCGAGCAGGATCCAGCCGCCGATCGCGATCAGGACGAGGGGCCAGAGCTGGCTCCAGCGCAATGTCGGGAGGTTGAGTCCGAGTGTCTGCTCGGCGAAGAACCAGATGCCGATGGCCAGCAGGATGAGCCCGAGGATGATCGAGCCCCACCTGCCGGGGTTCCCACGATCGGGCGTGTGCCATGACGGCGGCGATGATGGGACCGGTGCGACGGCCTGCGGCGGCAGCTCGGACGGCGGCTCGGTCGGCGGGGCCGGCTGGGTCGGTTCCGGACTCGTGGCGGCCGGTGTCTCGCTCCCGGCCTCCGACCCGGGTGTTTCCATGCGCGTCGTCGGGCTCGGGTTGGGGTCGCTCATCGCTCATCTCCCGTCCGGCCGCGGTCCGCGGCCCCGCCCATCGTACCGTCGCCTAGAATCGCCTGTGGCCGGCGGGTCGTCGGCGTGGTCGCAGGCTGGACGGAGGAGGCATCGTGGTGGATCGCGCGGACATCGGCGTCTTCGGCGGTTCCGGGTTCTACTCGTTCCTGCCCGATGTGCGCGAAGTCAAGGTCGATACGCCGTACGGTCCGCCGTCGGACTCGCTCTTCCTCGCGGAGGTCGCCGGGCGCCGGGTCGCCTTCCTCCCTCGTCACGGCCGTCGCCACACCATCCCGCCGCATCGGATCAACTACCGCGCCAACGTCTGGGCGATGCGTTCGCTCGGCGTCAAGGCCGTCATCTCGCCGTGTGCGGCCGGTTCGCTCCAGCTCCACGTGAAGCCGGGCGACTTCGTGGTATGCGACCAGTTCGTCGATCGCACGAGCGGCCGGACCGACACCTTCTACGACGGCCCGATCGTCACGCACGTCTCGTCCGCCGACACCTACGACCCGACCCTGCGGCGGCTCGCGATCGAGACGATCCGCGACCACGGCATCGAGGTGCACGAGCGGGGCACCGTCGTCGTCATCGGCGGTCCCCGATTCTCGACCAAGAGCGAGTCGAAGTGGTTCAGCGACGCCGGCTGGGAGGTCATCAACATGACCCAGTACCCGGAGGCGTGGCTGTGCCGCGAGCTCGGCATGGCGGTCGTCAACATCAGCCTGATCACCGACTACGACGCCGGCGTGCACGAGGGCACGGAGGCCGTCGATGCGACGTCCGTGCTGGAGGTGTTCCAGGCGAACGCCGAGCGGATCCAGCGGGTCGTCATCGATCTCATCGGTCGCTTCCCGGTGGGCCTCGACGAGCTCGGTGCCCGCGACGCGCTCGGTCCGACGCGCGGCGACGGCCACGTCATCTCGCCCGACGACGTCCGGCTCTTCGAGACGGGGCTCTAGGCCCGGGTGGGGGAGCGACTGCCGATTGGCGTCTGCATCCGCGCGATCCGCGCGGAGCCGCGCTGGTGGCTCGAGAGCGCGGTGCGGCTCGACGCCGCCGGTTACGCCGGTGTCTGGTGCTGGGACCACTTCATGGGTCGAGGCGACAAGACCGTGCCGGTCGTCGAGTGCTGGACGATGCTGGCGATGGCCGCGGCGGCGACCGAGCGGCTGACCGTCGGGTCGTTCGTGCTCAACGTGATGAACCGGCATCCCGCGCTCGTTGCGCGGATGGCGGCCACGCTGCAGATCGCCAGCGCCGGACGCCTGATCGTCGGCATCGGCATCGGCGGCGCACCACGTGAGCACGAGGCGTACGGCATGCCGTTCCCGGATGCGCCCGAGCGGGTCGCCCGCCTCGAGGAGGCGGTCGCGGTGCTGCGGGCACTGTGGGCCGGCGGGCCGGTCACCCGCGAGTCCCCCTTCTACCCCCTTCGCGAGGCCTACGCCCGTCCGGTCCCGGATCTGGCGCCGCGGATCGTCATCGGCGGCGAGACGGCCGCCGGTGCTCGACTCGCCGCCCGGATCGGGGATGGTTGGACCGCGTTCGACGACAACTTCGAGGCCAACCTGCCGATCTACCTCGAGACGCTGGCCGCCAACGATCGCCGGCGGGCGGACCAGACCGTGCTGGTCGGGTTCCAGGGCGACTGGCTCGGCGACGCCTCGGTGGCCGAGACCGGCTGGGTGCAGGCGCCCCGCGACACCTGGGCCCGCTGGCACGAGGCGGGTGCGGACGGTGCCATCGTCCTCGCCCGCTCGACCGACGACGTCGACGCCCTCGTCGATGCGGTCGCCCGCTGGTGACGCCCGGCCGTGGCACCATCCGCGTCGTGACCCCGACCGCACCGACCGCGTCGACACCCACGACTCCGCCCGAGCCCACCCACGGCTGCGCCCGGTGTGGCGCCCCGGTCGGCCCGGGTGTGGGCCTGTGCGAGCAGTGCAATCCGCTGGGCCTGCGCGACGTGTCGGCATCGCAGGTCCACGGCACCGTGATCATCGCGGTGCTCGTCGGCTTCGTGCTGCTCGCGATCGGCGCGCGTCTGGCGCTCAGCGGGATCGGTCCGTTCGTGGCGACGATGGGTGCCGTGACGGCCGCAGAGGGCGGTCTCAGCGTGACCCTCACGGTCACCAACGAGGGGGCCAACGCGGGCCAGACCACCTGCCGCGTGACCGACGCCGCGGATCGGGGCTCCGGTCCGGCCGCGTTCGTCCTGAGCCCGCGCATCGATCCGGCCGGGACCGTGACGTTCAGCCAGACCGTGACGGAGCTCGGATCCGTGCCGCGGCCGCTCAAGGTCGAGTGCCGCACCCCGTGAGCCACGAGGCGGACGACCTGCCGTTCGCGATCGCCCTCGCCGCCCGGGCCGGCGAGGTGCTCATGGACCGCTACGAGCGGCTCGAGCGGATCGACTACAAGAGCGCACGCGACGTGGTGACCGAGGCGGATCACCTGTCCGAGGCACTGATCCTCGACGCGATCCGGGCACGTCACCCCGACGACGCGATCCTCGCCGAGGAGTCGGGCGAGCACCGGGCCAAGGCCGGTGAGGCACCCACATCCGGCCGCGGCCGGGTCTGGATCGTCGATCCGCTCGACGGCACCGTGAACTACGCCAACGGCATCCCGTTCTTCTGCGTCTCCATCGGCCTGATCGTGGACGGCCGGCCATCCGTCGGGGTCATCCACGACCCGACCCGCGCCGAGACGTTCGCCGCGACGGCCGCCGGGCCGGCTCTCCTGTCCGGCACGCTTGGCCACCCGAGCCACGCGATCTCCGCGTCCGACAAGGATCGGCTGTCCGACTTCGTCATCTCGATGGCGCTCAACGGTCGCGCCGCGGTCACGCGTGCCAGGAACGTCCGCAAGGCGATCCGGATCCCGCGCTCGATGGGCTCGGCCGCGCTCGCCCTGGCGTACGTCGGCAACGGTCGGTTCGATGCGTTCATCCAGCAGGGCGGGCTCTCCGCCTGGGACGTCGCCGCCGCCGGGCTCATCGCCGAGCGGGGCGGGGCCGTCGTGACGTCGATGGCCGGTGGCCCGTGGTTCGACGTGTCGCACTCGCCCAAGTCGATCGGTATCGTCGCCGCCCCGGCGGCCCACCACGGGACACTGCTCGCCCTCGTCCGCTGATGCCGCTGACCGTCGGTTCCGTGCCGGGCTAGTCCTCGTCCTGCCAGCGGTGGGGTCTGGAGCGCAGGCGGTCGAGGCCCCATTCCTCGCAGAATCCCTCCCACTCGGCACGCGGAGCCCCGTCCCAGCGCAGCTCCTCCGGATCTCGCTGGCGGATGGCGACGCCGTCCTCCGCCGTGCGCAGCCGGGCGAGGTCCCGGTAGCGCATCGCATCCGGCCAGTGGTCCCGCAGCGAGGCGGCGAGGCTCATCGCTCGTCCGCCGCCGACGCCCGGCACCTCCCAGCTCGACGCCCGTTCGGGGACGTCCTCCAGATGGCCGTAGCGCGCCAGCACCGCGGCCGCTCCCTTGGCGCCCCACCCCGGGATCCCGGGATAGCCGTCCGATGCGTCGCCCACCACGGCGAGCCAGTCCGGGATTGACGCTGGTGGTACGCCCCACTTCGCACGCACGCCGGCGTCGTCGTAGGTGATCCCGCGTCGGCGGTCCCACAGGACGATGCGGTCGTCCCGGACGAGTTGCGCCATGTCCTTGTCCGGCGTGCACACGAGGATGCGCTCGACCCGTTCGTCGCCGACGAACCGCAGGGCCGCGGCCGCGATCGCATCGTCCGCCTCGAACTCCACCATCGGCCAGAGGACGATGCCGAGTGCCTCAACGGCCGCCTCGGCGATCGGGAACTGGGCGAGCAGCTCCGGCGGCATCCCGACGGACGACTTGTATCCGGGGAACAGGTCGTTGCGGAAGGACTCGATGACCCGGTCGGTGGCGCACCCCACGTGTGTCGCGCCCTCCTCGCGGAGCAGGAACAGCAACTGGTCGCACAGCCCGGACACGCCCGACAGGACGATCCCGTCGCGGCCGACGACGGGCGGCCGGGGCGCGTAGTGCGCCCGGAACAGCTCGTAGGTCGCGTCGACCAGATGCAGTCGCATGACGGTCAGCCCTCTAGCGGGCGGTCCTCGCAGATCGCCCGGAATCGCTCGAGGTCGGCCTGGAAGATGGCCCCGAGCACCGGGCTCGCGAGCATCGCCCAGAGATGCGGGAGGAACGGCGCGACGAGCGTCTCGTCCCAGCGGACGATGGTCGTGGAGCCGTCCGCGCCGCCCTCGAGCGTGATCGTCCCGGTGCCGGAGAACGCCCCCTCGTGCCGGACCTCGAACCTGGTTGGCGGCTCGAATGCCGTCACCGTGACGGGATCGGTCACGGTGACGCCCAGGATCCGGACGGTCGCCTCGCCTCGGGTTCCCACGCGGACAGGGAGCGGTGTCAGCAGTCGGACCGATGTCATCTCGCGCATCCAGCGGGTCTGACCCTCGATGTCGGCGAGCTCCCACCAGACGCGGTCGATCGAGGCATCGATGACGACCAGGCTCGAGACGGGCGCCGGTCGCGCGTCGGCGGCGGACCGCCGAAGGGCCGTGTCCGCCAGCCAGGCGAGCGTGGCCCCCACGAAGCCGAGCCGGATGACCGCCCGGATCACCGGGAGGTCACCGCATCACCGAACGCCAGAGGCCGACGCCGGCGTCACGCATCTCCTCGATGGCCCGCTCGCCGTCGCCTGGCGAGAGGTCCACCGCGGCGATCGCGTCGGTGAGCAGGAAGGCATCGAAACCGAGCCGCTCCGCGTCGAGCGCCGTCGCCTTGACGCAGTAGTCGGTGGCCAGGCCGACGATGACGACCCGCTCGATCCCGTTGTCTCGCAGGAGCGCCTCGAGGCCGGTCGCACGCTCCTCGCCGGTCGTCGGGTGGCGCATCGTGAAGCCGGAGTAGCCGTCCTCGCCGCTGATCCCCTTGTGGATGCTCGGCGCCCCGGCCGGGATGGCGAGCTCCGGGTGCAACTCCGCGCCCCACGTGTCGGCCACGCAGTGCACCGGCCAGATGCCGCCGTCCTTGGCGAAGTGCGGCGTGGACGGTGGGTGCCAGTCGCGGGTGAACACGACGGTGGCGCCGGCACTGGCGGCCATCTCGATCTCGCGGTTGATGGTCGGGATGATGGCCTCGCCGCCGGCGACACTCAGGCTGCCATCCGGGTCGGCGAAGTCATTCTGGACGTCGACCACCACCAGGGCCGTGCGATCGTCGTAACGCTGCATCGCCCCCGAGCGTACCAGCGTCCCGGGTCCGATGACCTCCGCTTAGCGCGCGGCGCGTCGCGGCCAGGCCCCGTAGCCGCGCGCCAGCGGCACGTGGCCATCGGCGCGGGGCCGGTCCCAGTCGCGGAGCCGGTCGATGGCGCGCTGGAGATCGGCCGTCGCGCGCCGCTGCGCCTGGGTTCCATCGGGCGACGCGGCCCGCCGGCGCGCCGCGGCGACCAGCGCATCGAGCGCGCGATCCAACTCGAGGTATGCGGTGTCGCCGGCCTCGGCGTGGTTGCCCATGGTCCGAGACGCTAGGTCGATCCCGGTCGCCGAGGCGCTACCGAGGGGGCCGACCGACGTTGCAGCAGCGTGACAGGGACGGTGTGCGACGACGCCCGCTGACGCGCGCGCGGTATGGTGCGTGCAGCACGCCCGGGGTCTCGCCATGACCGGATCGGAACGAGCGTCCCGTTGGATCGTCGCCTTGCCGCTCGTGGCGGTCGCCGCGGCAGTCCTTGGCGGCTGCGGATCGAGCCGCGCCGAGGTGTGGGTGCGCAACCACACCGACCGGGCCTACGCGCTCCTCCTGCCGGTGGACCCCGACGCGCACGACCTTGCGTTCGTGGAGATCCCGCCGCGAAGCGACGGACTCGCGCATCAGCGGAGCGGGCCGCACCTGGGTTCGTTCGTGCTGTTCACCGTCGATTGCCGTCCGATCGCCGGCGGCGCGATCAAGCAGCAACGGACCGCCCTGATCATCGACGACGGCGGCGTCGAGATTCGGTCGAGCCCCGGGTCGCTGATCCCGTGGCCCAGCATCGCGTATCGCGACGTGCCGGACTGCCGTACGCGATCGGGATGATCCGGGCGCATCGCGCGTGCGATGCGCGGGGGCCCGCGCCCCCCGGCCTACCCGATCAGGGCGGAGCGTTCGTCCTGCTCGGGCACCGGCGCGACGGTCTCCGGCGGGACGGGCGGCTCGACATCCAGGAGGTACCCGATGCCCTGGAACGTCTTGATCCGGCCGGGCTGGCCCGGCTCGGCGCCGAGCTTGCGCCGGACCCGCGACACCCAGACGCGAAGGTACTGGAGATCGTCGCGATATTCGGGGCCCCAGACCTTGGTCAGCAGCTCCGTGTGGAGGACGACCTTCCCGGCGTTGGCCGCGAGATGCTGCAGCAGCAACCACTCGGTCCTCGAGAGCTGGACCAGCTCGCCGTTCCGGGTGACCATCCGCCGCTCCAGATCGATCTCGACGTCGTCGAACGCGAGGATGCCGGACCCCGGGGCGGCCCCGGACGATCGACGGAGCACCGCACGGACCCGCGCCGCGAGCTCGTCGGGGTGGAACGGCTTGGCGATGTAATCGTCGGCCCCAAGGTCGAGGCCCTTCGCCTTGTCGGCCGTCGATCCCTTCGCGGTGAGCAGGATGACCGCGACGGGGCGGCGCTCGCGAAGCTGGCGCATGACCTCGATGCCGTCGAGGTCGGGCATCACGATGTCGAGCAGCACGATGTCGGGCCGGACCTCCTCGGCCTTCTGGAGTGCCTCCTCGCCGCTGGTCGCGGTGACCACGCGGAAGCCCTCCTCACCGAGGGCGATGGACACGAGCTTGGTGATGCGTGGCTCGTCGTCGGCGACGAGCACGAGTGGCTGGGTACTCACCGGCACCTCCTGGATGGGTGACATGGTGACGCACTCGAGCAAGCGCGCACGGGGAGTGGTGCTGACGTGCGGTCGAGCATGCCGTGCGCGGCGTGCCGGATGGGCGGACCAGGCCACGCTCGGCGTTGCAGGGGCGTTGCAGGCGTACGCGCGAGGAAGCGGCCCGGGTGGATGACCACCCGGGCCGCATCGCGTCGCGGGGCGCGGTCAGGACGCCTCGGGCGCGATGCTCGGCAGCGAGACGTTGACGTCGACGTCAGTGGGTGTCGTGGTCGAGCCCGTGCCGGCGCCCGGGCCGATGAGGAAATACCACAAGCCGGCAAGGACGAGGGTGACGGCGATGACGCCCAGGATGACGCCCATCCCGGATCCGCCGTCGTTGACGACGACCGTGTCGCGATCGGACATGACGGTTCTCCTTGACTTCGATGGCACGGGAAGGGGTCGCGCCCGGCGATGCGGTGCGACTCCGTACGTCAGGAGGGTGCGCGTCGGTGGCTGTCGCCCGCTGCGGCCGGACCGCCCCGAATCGTTTCGGCCCCGTTGCAGCGGGCCGGCAGCGCCCGATCGGACGATGGGCTAGGCTGCCGGAGGTTCCGCGGACGCCGGCGGCACCGACCCCGACGCGCAACCTCCCTCGTTTGGAGGCCGCCGTACGATAGCGGCTTACCCTGCGGTCCTGGAGCACCGGATGTACTTCGACGAGTTCAAGCACCAACTGCCCGACATCGACCCCGCCGAGACCGATGAGTGGCTCACGTCACTCGACCAGGTCGTCGAGCAGGCCGGGGAGACCCGCGCGCGCTTCCTCGTGTACAAGCTGCTCAAGCGGGCGCGTCAGCTCCAGATCGGCCTCCCGCCGCTGACCCAGACGCGCTACATCAACACCATCAGCCCGGAACAGGAGCCCAACTTCCCGGGCGACGAGGAGATGGAGCTGCGCATCCGGCGGATCATCCGCTGGAACGCGGTCGCGATGGTCCTGCGTGCGAACACCCAGTTCGCGGGGATCGGCGGTCACCTCTCGACCTATGCGAGCAGCGCCAGCCTCTATGAGGTGGGCTTCAACCATTTCTTCCGGGGCAAGGACGGCGAGGGCGCAGGTGACCAGATCTTCTACCAGGGCCACGCCGCGCCCGGGATCTACGCACGGGCCTTCCTCGAGGGCCGCCTCACGGAGGACCAGCTCGACCACTTCCGGCGGGAGAGCGTGCCGGGCCAGGGACTGAGCTCGTACCCGCACCCGCGGCTGATGCCGGAGTTCTGGGAGTACCCGACGGTCTCGA
>Ga0209109_10002108_pt1 | contig 10911 bp, 8 predicted proteins | sample Rifsed10ft2_FD_184004 | JGI IMG/M metagenome (GOLD analysis project Ga0209109, IMG submission 184004) | Soil microbial communities from Rifle, Colorado, USA - sediment 10ft 2 (version 2) | ecosystem: Environmental > Terrestrial > Deep subsurface > Rock core/Sediment | place: Rifle, Colorado... | reverse complement strand
GGATCAGCTGGGAGAACAGGGCAAGATCGCCGCCGAGGTTGAATGCCGGCGCCGCGGAAGCCAGCACGACATGGCGCAGGCGGCCGCTCTGGCGCTGTGACTCGCGCAGCGTGATCGATGAAAGGAAGCTCCACATGTCTTCCATCAGTTCGGTACGGAAGCAGGGGCGGATACCGCGGCCGATATCGGCGTGCATGTACAGCCAGTGGCTATCCCCTGCGACGTCCGACTCGATCCGGAGGGTGGGGTAGGGGCGCGCGCGGTGCAGCTTCTCGATCATGCTCATCTGGAGTCCTCGTGAGGTGTCGGTCCGCAGGCTGGGTGGGCGCGGACGCAGGGTAGATGTGGCCCACGGTCTGGATGCTACACCGCGCATTCATGCACTCGCGTCGCCACCAATGAAAAGCCCCTCCGGAGAGGGGCTTCTGGCAGTCAACGACTACGGGAGTTCAGCGGGTCGGCTCGTCACGCAACTCGCGACGCAGGATCTTGCCGACATTGGTCTTGGGCAATTCGGTGCGGAATTCGATGATGCGTGGTTGCTTGTAGCCGGTGAGGTTGACGCGGGCATGGGCCTTTACGTCTTCGGCTGTCAGCGCGGGATCCTTCTTGACGATGACCACCTTGACCGCTTCGCCGGACTTCTCGTCGGGCACGCCGACCGCGGCCACTTCCAGCACGCCAGGCATCATCGCGATCACGTCCTCGATCTCGTTGGGGTACACGTTGAACCCCGACACCAGGATCATGTCCTTCTTGCGGTCGACGATATAGAAGAAACCCTTCTCGTCCATCCTCGCCATGTCGCCGGTGTGAAGCCAGCCGTCGGCGTCCATCACCTGGGCGGTATCCTCCGGACGCTGCCAATAGCCCTTCATGACCTGGGGGCCCTTGATGCAGAGTTCGCCGACTTCACCCACCGGCAGCTTGTTGCCATCCTCGTCCTTGACGCAGGCATCGGTGGACGAGATGGGCAGGCCGATGGAACCATTGAACTCAGCCAGGTCCATCGGATTGATGCAGGCCGCCGGCGAGGTCTCGGTCAGTCCATAGGCTTCGATCAACGTAGTGCCGGTGGCGAGCTTCCAGGCCTCCGCGACGGACCGTTGCACCGCCATGCCGCCGCCCAGGGTGAGATGCAGGCGCGAGAAATCGATCTCGTCGAAACCCGGCGTGTTGAGCAGGCCGTTGAACAGGGTGTTGACGCCGGTGATCGCGGTGAAGGGCACCTTCTTGAGCTCTTTGACGAACCCCTCCATGTCCCGCGGGTTGGTGATCAGGTGGTTCAAGCCGCCGAACTTCATGAAGACCAGTCCGTTCGCCGTCAACGCGAAGATGTGGTACAGCGGCAACGCGGTGATGATGATTTCCTCGCCGTACTTGATGTTCGTGCCGATCCATGCCGCGGCCTGCTGCATGTTGGCGACCAGGTTGCGGTGGGTCAGCATCGCGCCCTTGGCAACGCCGGTGGTGCCGCCGGTGTACTGCAGGAACGCGATGTCGTCCGGGGTGATCACGATCTCCGGCAAGGTGTGCAACTGGCCGAGCGTCAGGGCGTCCTTGAACCGGATCATCCCGGGCAGGTCGTAGTCGGGCACCATCTTCTTCACGTGCTTGAGCACGAAATTGACGATCGCCCCCTTCGGGAAGCCGAGCATGTCGCCCAGGCCGGTGGTGATGACCTGTCTGATCTGCGTGTCAGCGATCACTTCCTGCACGGTGCGGCCGAAGTTGTCGAGCACCACGATCACGCTGGTACCGGAGTCGACGAGCTGATGCTTGAGCTCGCGGGCGGTATACATGGGATTGGTGTTGACGACCGTCAGGCCCGCGCGAAGAATGCCGAATGTCGCGATCGGGTACTGCAGGCAGTTGGGCATCATGATCGCGACGCGATCGCCCTTCTTCAGCTTGAGTTCGCCAAGCAGGTACGCCGCGAATTGCCGGCTGAGCCGGTCCACTTCGGCATAGGTGATCGTCTTGCCGAGGTTGGAGAATGCCGGCCGGTCGTGGTACTTGGTGATCGCGTTTTCAAGCACCGACACGATCGACGGATACTCGTCCACATCGATTTCCGCCGGCACCCCCGCCGGATACTGAGCAAGCCACGGACGTTCAAGATTCATCGTGATCCCCTGTGTTCGTCGCTTTCGAAACCGTCCGATGCGCAGCCGTACGGTTGATTGAACCGATTGGAGCATAGGCCCTATGGACTGGCAAGGCGGACGCCACCCGCGCAACAGTCGTTGCGTGCACCATGGGAAGGCGAGTCCGCAGCTGCTTCATTTCAAACCGGAGATTCGAGATGTCGTGCACACGCCGAGCGATTGCATTGCTGGTCGTCCTGGCCATGCTGCCAGGTTGCACGCGGACTCCGCCCGAACAGAAATTGCGAGAGGCGCTGATGTCATTGCAGGCATCGGTTGAAGAGCGCGATGTGTCGGCAATCCAGGAAACGTTGGCCAGTGACTTTGTCGGCCACGACGGCATGGATCGCGAGGGAGCGGGACGGCTGGCTCGACTGATGTTCCTGCGCCATCGCGACATCGGCGCGACCCTTGGTCCGCCGCGGATCAGCATCCAGAACGAGCATGCGACAGTACGTTTCACCGCTGCATTGACGGGCGGTGCCGGCGGCATCATGCCCGATGCAGCCACGGTCCACGACGTGGAAACGGCATGGCGGATGGAGGGCGGCGAATGGCGCCTGATCAGTGCGCAATGGACGCCGCGACTGTAGCGCGCCATAGAAGAGAGCGGCCGTAGCCGCTCTCTTTTTCCCAACCCGATCCGTCTTTTGCGCCACCGCTGGACTGGCAGCCTCAGGCCGCGATCAGGCGGCCTGCTTCGATGCCAACTGGCGCAACACGTAATGCAGGATGCCGCCGTGTCGGAAGTATTCGACTTCCTTGGGCGTCAGCAACAGCACGTTGACGTCGAAGCGCTTCTGGCTGCCGTCGGGCTTGGTCGCCACGACGGTCGCATGCTTCGACGCGCCGTCGTCGAGACCGATCACATCGATCGTCTCGGAACCGTCGAGGCCGTAGGTCTTGGCGCACTGGCCGTCCTTGTACTGCAGCGGCAGGACGCCCATGCCGACGAGGTTGGAGCGGTGGATACGCTCGAAGCTCTCGGCCACCACCGCCTTCACGCCCAGCAGGTTGGTGCCCTTGGCCGCCCAGTCGCGCGAGCTGCCGGTGCCGTATTCCTTGCCCGCGAACACCACCAGCGGCACGCCGCCGGCCTTGTACTTCATCGCCGCGTCGTAGATCGACATGCGCTCGCCGCCATCCTTGCCGAAGTAGAGGGTGTTGCCGCCCTCTTCGCCGCCCAGCATGAGATTCCTGATGCGGATGTTGGCGAACGTGCCGCGGACCATCACGTCGTCGTTGCCACGACGCGAGCCGTAGCTGTTGAAATCAGCCGGTTGCACGCCGCGCGACTGCAGGAAGCGACCTGCCGGCGAGTCGGCCTTGATGTTGCCGGCCGGCGAGATGTGGTCCGTGGTGATCGAGTCGCCGAACAGTCCCAGCACGCGCGCGCCATGCACGTCATCGATGCTGCCGACGTCCATGGTCATGCCGTCGAAGTAGGGCGGGTTCTTGATGTACGTGGAGCTCTCGTCCCACTCGAACGACTCGCCTTCCGGCGATGCGATCTGGTTCCAGCGGCTGTCGCCCTTGAACACGTCCGCATAGTTCTGCGCGAACAGTTCCGGACCGACGGTGGCGGCGATCATGTCGCCGATTTCCTTGTTGGTCGGCCAGATGTCGCGCAGGTAGACGGGCTTGCCATCGGGCGTATGCGCGAGCGCATCCTGTGTCAGGTCGATGTCGATCGTGCCGGCGATCGCATAGGCCACGACCAGCGGCGGCGAAGCCAGGTAATTCATCTTCACTTCGGCGTGGATGCGGCCCTCGAAGTTGCGGTTGCCCGAGAGCACCGCGGCCACCGCGAGGTCATTCTCGGCGATGCCCTTGGACACTTCATCCGGAAGCGGACCCGAGTTGCCGATGCAGGTGGTGCAGCCATAGCCGACCACGAAGAAGCCGAGCTTCTCCAGGTCGTCGAGGAGGCCGGCCTTGCGCAGGTAGTCGGTGACCACCAGCGATCCGGGTCCGAGCGAGGTCTTGACCCACGGCGCGGACTTCAGGCCAAGCCGGGTGGCATTGCGCGCAAGCAGTCCGGCGCCGAGCATCACCGCCGGATTGGAGGTGTTGGTGCATGAGGTGATCGCGGCGATCACCACCGAACCGTCCTTGAGCTGGGCGTCCTGGTCCTGGACGCGGATGTTCGACACCGGCGGCGCGGCAAGGTGCTCGGCCTGCGGCTGGGCGCCGCCTTCTTCCTTGAAGTCCGCGACCACTTCATATTTCAGCTTGCGGTTGGCGGTCATGCCTTCGACGCTGGCATGGAAGCTCTCCTGCATCTTCGACAGCAGCACGCGGTCCTGCGGGCGCTTGGGACCAGCCAGCGATGGCAGGATCTCGGCGAGGTCCAGCTCCAGCGTGGCGGAGTAGGTGGCTTGCGGCGAATCGACGTCGTGCCACAGGCCCTGGGCCTTGGCGTAGGACTCGACCAGCGCGATCTGCTCCTCGCTGCGGCCTGACAGGCGCAGGTAGTTCACGGCCTCGGCGTCGATCGGGAAGATGCCGCAGGTGGCGCCATATTCCGGCGCCATGTTGGCGATGGTGGCGCGGTCGGCGAGCGGCAGGTGCTGCAGGCCGTCACCGAAGAACTCGACGAACTTGCCGACCACACCCAGCGCACGCAGCATCTGGGTGACGGTCAGCACCAGGTCGGTCGCCGTCGTGCCTTCGGGCAACTTGCCGGTGAGCTTGAAGCCAACGACCTGCGGAATCAGCATGGACGAAGGCTGGCCGAGCATCGCCGCCTCGGCCTCGATGCCACCCACGCCCCAGCCCAGCACGCCGATGCCGTTGATCATCGTGGTGTGGCTGTCGGTGCCGAACACGGTGTCCGGGAAGGCCTGCAACTCGTCCACGCCGTCGACGCTGACCTCGCGACCCATCACCACGCGCGCAAGGTGTTCCAGGTTGACCTGGTGGACGATGCCGGTGTTGGGCGGCACCACCTTGAAGTTTTCCAGCGACTTCTGGCCCCAGCGCAGGAAGCTGTAGCGCTCCTGGTTGCGCTCGAACTCGATCTTGCCGTTGAGCTCCAGTGCATCGGCACGGCCGAACACGTCGACCTGCACCGAGTGGTCGATGACCAGCTCGGACGGGATCAGCGGGTTGATCTGGTTCGGATTGCCGCCGAGCTTCTTCACGGCATCGCGCATGGCGGCAAGGTCGACCACGCACGGCACGCCGGTGAAGTCCTGCAACACGACGCGCGCCGGCATGAAGGCGATCTCGGTGTCGGGCTCGGCCTTGCAGTCCCACTGCGCGATGGCCTCGATGTGCTGCTTGCCGACCGTGATGCCACCGTCCTCGTGGCGCAGCAGGTTCTCGAGCAGGATCTTCATCGAGTAGGGCAGCTTCGACAGGTCGAAGCGCTTGCCCAGGGTCGGCAGGCTGAAATACGTGTACGACTTGCCGTTGACGTCGAGTTGCGCGCGGGTGGCGAAGGAGTCTGCCATTGGGGGGCTCCGTGACTGCAGCAGGGAAAAGAACGGAAATCGCGGGAAATAAACACCGCGACGGAACCGTTCAATTATGCCGCAAACCCCATTTCGATGCCCGACGACCGGCGGCGTGTGCGAATTTTTCCCGGTCAGCCCAGTTGCGCGCGCACTGCGGCCACGAGGTCCTTTCGGCGCAGGATGAAGTCCCACAAGCTCCCGCCGAGTTGGCGCCACAACACGGCGGCCCGGACGGCGGCGAGCAGTACGGCGCGGACTTCCGCGACCACGCTAGCCTGGCCGAGATAGTGGGGATTTCCCTGTACCAGCACTCGCGGGCGAAGGTGGCTGAGGGTTTCGGCGTAAAGGCTTCCCAGCGCCGTGAGCATGTCGGGATGGCCGCTGCCGAGGCGCTCGGCGGCCGCGGCCTGGGCACGGATGCCTTCCTGCACGCGGTCGGCCATCGCGTGATCGCGCACGAATCGCCGCTCCAGCTGCATCACCGCCAGCACCAGTCGCGGCAGTTGCTCCTCGCGCAACTGGTTGTCGAAATAGTCCCTGAGCAGCATCAGTCCCGGCCGCAACGCCTCGCGGCCGCCAAACACCGCAGCCGGTGACGCCGCGTCGATCTGGAATATCGAATCCATCGCAGTGGCCAGAACGCGTGCATCGGCCTGCCCGGTATCGGCGATCCGGCGCACCTGCGCCAGCGCCTGGACCAGCCCGGCCAGTGCCAGCATGCGGTCCTGCAGGGGATGGGTAATGCGCTCTTGCGGGGTATCGCTCATGCAGCGTCGGCCTTCATGCGTTGTTCCAATGGAGCGTCGGTGGATGCGATGACGGCGCCACCAAGGCACTCGTCTTCGCGGTAGAGCACCAGGGATTGGCCCGGCGTGACCGCGCGTTGCGGGCGGACGAACCGCACCTGCAGCCGCCCATCATCCTCGATGGTCACCTCGCAAGCCTCGTCCGCCTGCCGGTAGCGGGTCTGCGCCGTGCATTCGAACCGGTCCGCGGGGGGCGACCCTGAAACCCAGTGTGCGGTCTCGGACCACAAGGTATGCGACTGCAGCCAGGGATTCTCAATGCCCTGGTCGACATACAGCACGTTGTTGGCGACGTCCTTGCCCACGACATACCAGGGCGCGGGCTCGAACCCGCGCACGCCGCCGATGTTCAGGCCTTCGCGCTGGCCAAGGGTGAAAAAGAACACGCCGGGATGCTCGCCGACGGGGCGCCCGTCGGGGGTGCGGATTTCACCGGCCCGTGCGGGCAGGTAGCGCGCCAGGAATTCGCGGAAGTCGCGTTCGCCGATGAAGCAGATGCCGGTCGAATCCTTCTTGCCCGCCGTCGGCAGGCCGGCGTCGCGGGCGATCGCCCGCACGTCGCTCTTGAGGATGTCGCCCAGTGGAAACCGGGTCGCCGACAATTGCGCCTGGCCGAGCTGGTGCAGGAAGTAGCTCTGGTCCTTGCTGCGGTCGACGGCGCGCAGCAGGCGATGGAGGCCGCCATGGCATTCGACGCGGGCGTAGTGGCCGGTGGCGATGTACTGGGCACCCAGGTCATGCGCGGCATCGAGGAAGTGCTTGAACTTGATCTCGCGGTTGCACAGCACGTCCGGATTGGGCGTGCGGCCGGCGGCGTATTCGGCGAGGAAATGCTCGAATACCCCGGCCCAGTATTCGCCGGAGAAATCGCGGAAATGGATCGGGATGCCCAGCCGGCCGCAGACCGCGACCGCGTCGCGCCGATCGTCCTCGGCGCGGCAATCGCCACTGCCGTCGTCGGCCCAGTTCTGCATGAACATGCCAGCCAGAGGCTCGCCGGCGTCGCGCAACAGCAGTGCGGCCACCGACGAATCGACACCGCCGGATATCCCCACGACCGTCCTGATGCCCGTACCGCCGGCGCTCATGCCAGGTGCTGCAACAGGTCCAGCGGGTGGCGGCGGCCGGCCAGGAAGTCGGCGGCAGCCATCCACACCAGCGGGCTGCGGTGACGGGCGTGCTGCGCCTCGAGCTCGGCCGGCGCCAGCCACAGCGCCCGCACGATGCCATCGTCCAGCCGCAATTGCGGGTCGTGCGACACCGGTTCCGCGGCGAAGGCAAAGCGCAGGTAGTGGCGTCCGCCGCTGCCGTCGGCCTCGACCGGCGCCCGCCACTGGTACGCGCCGACGAAGGCAGTCAGGCGCACCTCCCAACCAGTCTCTTCGCGGGTCTCCCGCAGCGCGGCCTCGGCCAGGGATTCGTGCGGTTCGAGATGACCGGCAGGCTGGTTCAGTACCAGCCGACCGCCGACGGTTTCCTCGACCATCAGCAGGCGACCGCCGTCGACGACCACGGTCGCCACGGTTACGTCTGGTTGCCAGAAGCGGCCTTCCCGGTAGGTCATCTCGAATCGATCCTTTCGCATGAAACGTGCCCGGGCATTCTGCAGCGCCGCACGAGGGGACGTCCATCGCACAGGGCCCAGCCTATAATTCGCGGCATGGCCAAACAGACCGACCACGAACACAGTCACGGCGTCCTGGTGGCGACCAGCAAGCCCGAAGTCGCCCGCCCGCCGCTGTACTCCGTCCTCCTGCTGAACGACGACTACACGCCCATGGATTTCGTGGTCGAGGTGCTGATGCGCTTCTTCCCGATGACCGCCGAAAAGGCCACCCAGATCATGCTGCACGTACACACCCGTGGCCGGGGTGTTTGCGGAATTTTCACGCGCGAAGTGGCTGAATCCAAGGTGGCGCAGGTGAACGAATTCTCAAGGCTCAACCAGCACCCCTTGTTGTGCACCATGGAAAAGGCCTGAAAATCCTGCGCAGGACGTCACCCTGATTGAGAGGCCTGAACCTGTCCGGCCCCGGCCGGTCCAAGCTTGGTAGACGGCATGGAAAAGCCCGTACGCGTCCCCATCTAGGATCGCAGTAGTTCTTGGAGGCTTACTCCCATGTTCAGCAAGGATCTCGAATACAGCATCGGCCAGTGCTACAAGCGCGCCCGCGAGGCACGCCATGAGTACATGACGGTCGAACACCTGCTGCTGGCGCTGCTCGACAACCCCTCGGCCCAGGGCGTCCTGAAGGCCTGCGGGGTCGATTTCACGCGCTTGCGTACCGATCTGGAGGAGGCGATCGCCACGTCCGTTTCGGTGCTGCCCGAAGACATCGACCGCGACACCCAGCCGACGCTCGGTTTCCAGCGCGTCCTGCAGCGGGCCGTCTACCACGTGCAGTCGTCGGGCCGGAAGGAAGTCACCGGCGCCAATGTCCTGGTGGCGATTTTCGGTGAAAAGGACTCGCACGCCGTCTACTACCTCAACCAGCAGGATGTCGCGCGGCTCGATGTCGTCAACTACCTGTCACACGGTATTGCCCGCAACGGCAGCGATGAATCCGGCCATTCGCAGGATGACAGCGACGCCAAGCCCGCGGAAAGCGGCGAGGGCGAAGGCAAGGCGGATGCACTCGCCGAATTTGCCGTCAACCTCAACCAGTTGGCCCGTGACGGCAAGATCGACCCGCTGGTCGGGCGCGCCGACGAAGTCGAGCGCACCATCCAGGTGCTGTGCCGGCGCCGCAAGAACAACCCGCTGTATGTCGGCGAGGCCGGCGTCGGCAAGACCGCGATCGCCGAGGGGCTGGCAAAGCGCATCGTCGATGGCGAAGTGCCCGAGGTGCTCGCCAACGCGACCATCTACGCGCTCGACCTGGGCGCGCTGGTGGCTGGCACCAAGTACCGCGGCGATTTCGAGAAGCGCCTCAAGGCCGTGCTCACCCAGCTCAAGAAACTGCCCGAGGCGGTGCTGTTCATCGACGAGATCCACACCATCATCGGCGCCGGCTCGGCCAGCGGCGGCACCATGGATGCGAGCAACCTGATCAAGCCGGCACTGGCGTCGGGCGACCTGCGCTGCATCGGATCGACCACGTTCCAGGAGTACCGCAGCATCTTCGAGAAGGACCGTGCCCTGGCGCGGCGCTTCCAGAAGATCGACATCGTCGAGCCGACCGTCGGCGAGACCGTCGAGATCCTGCATGGCCTCAAGCAGCGCTACGAGATGCACCACGGCGTGACCTACGCCGACGACGCCCTGCAGGCGGCGGTGGACCTGTCGGTGAAGCACATCGGCGACCGGCTGCTGCCCGACAAGGCCATCGACGTGATCGACGAGGCGGGTGCGCGCCAGCGCCTGCTGCCCGAGGCCGTGCGCAAGACGCTGATCGACACCGAGGAAATCGAGACGATCGTCGCCAAGATGGCGCGTATCCCGGCCAAACAGGTCTCGGCGACCGACAAGGATGTGCTCCGCAATCTCGAGCGCAACCTGAAGATGGTGATCTTCGGCCAGGATGCGGCGATCGAGACGCTGACCTCCGCCATCAAGCTCGCACGTTCGGGCCTGGGCAATCCGGACAAGCCGATCGGCAATTTCCTGTTCGCCGGTCCGACCGGTGTCGGCAAGACCGAGGTGACCAAGCAGCTCGCGCTGCAGCTGGGCATCGAACTGGTCCGCTTCGACATGTCCGAGTACATGGAACCGCACTCGGTATCGCGCCTTATCGGTGCGCCCCCGGGCTATGTCGGCTTCGACCAGGGCGGCCTGCTGACGGAAAAGATCGTCAAGACCCCGCACTGCGTGTTGCTGCTCGACGAGGTCGAGAAGGCGCATCCGGACATCTTCAACATCCTGTTGCAGGTCATGGACCGCGGCGTGCTCACCGACACCAACGGCCGCGAGGCCAACTTCAGGAACGTGGTGCTCGTGATGACCACGAACGCCGGCGCGGCGATGGCTGCCCGGCGCTCGATCGGCTTCACCAAGCAGGACCACTCGACCGACGCCATGGAAGCGATCCGCAAGGGCTTCACCCCGGAATTCCGCAACCGCCTCGACGCGGTGGTGCAGTTCCAGGCGTTGGGGTTCGATCACATCCTGCGCGTGGTGGACAAGTTCCTGATCGAGCTGGAGGCGCAGTTGCACGACAAGAGCGTGGTGCTGACTTCGACCCCGGCTGCCCGCGAGTGGCTGGCCCAGCACGGCTTCGACCCGCTCATGGGTGCGCGCCCGATGGCCCGCGTGATCCAGGACAAGATCAAGCGCCCCCTGGCCGACGAGTTGCTGTTCGGGAAGCTGATCAATGGGGGTAGGGTATTGATCGACGTGCGCAACGACGAACTGCTCATCGAGGCCGAGTCCGAGCCCGAAAGGCTGTTGCCCCTGACGGTGTAGGAGGCAGGTCCCTGGGCGGGTGCTGCGCTTGCCTTGGGTTACTTGCAACAAAAAAGGCGGCCGATGGCCGCCTTTTTTTTCAATTACTTACCGGCGTT
>Ga0209109_10002102_pt1 | contig 10935 bp, 9 predicted proteins | sample Rifsed10ft2_FD_184004 | JGI IMG/M metagenome (GOLD analysis project Ga0209109, IMG submission 184004) | Soil microbial communities from Rifle, Colorado, USA - sediment 10ft 2 (version 2) | ecosystem: Environmental > Terrestrial > Deep subsurface > Rock core/Sediment | place: Rifle, Colorado... | reverse complement strand
CTCGCGCTGGCGCAGGGCGATTACGCGCGGGCCGTGAGCGTGATGGACGAGGCGCTGACCTGTCTGCGGAACAGCGGCACGCGCCCCTACGTCTCCGACGTGCTCTATCTCAAAGGCAAAGCGCTGCACGCCCAGAGCCGAACAGATGAAGCCCTTGCGACATTCGCCGAAGCCCGCGCCGCCGCCGAGGCCCTCGGTGTGCGCCGCAACCTGTGGCCCATCCTCGCCACCCTCGCGGAGATCGAAGACGGGCGCGGCTGCACGACTGAAGCGCAGGCCCTCCGCTGGCAAGCGTGCGAGATCATAAAGTACATCGCCGACCACTGCCCGCCCGACCTGCGGAGCTCGTTTCTCGGCTTGCCCGATGTGCACACCGTGCTGGAGGCCGCATGACGCTCCGCCAGCAACTCCTCACGCTCGAGACCTCCGGCCTCATCGCCGTGGCCGCCACGCAGCCCGAGCTCGAATACCTCTTCCGGCACGCGCTGATCCACGACGCCGCCTACGCCTCGCTGGTGAAGTTCGACCGCGTCCAGCTGCATCGGATCGTCGGCGAGGCGCTGGAGCAGCTGTACCCGGACCAGGCAGCCTCTCAACAACTCGCGCCCCAGCTCGCCGAGCATTTCCATCAAGCCGGCGACGACCTCCGCGCGCTGAAATACTTCACCCTGGCCGGAGACGCCGCGGCCCGCGTATATGCAAACGCCGAGGCCCGGCTGCACTACACGCGCGCGCTCGAAATTGCCAGGCGCCTGGCAGAGCCTACCTCTCTTCCCGGCGAAATGTCCCTCCAACGTCTTTACATCCGTCGTGGTCGGATACTCGAACTGAGCGGGCGCTACGACGAGGCCGTGGCGAATTACATTGAAATGGAGAACATGGCCCGCGAGCGCGGCGACCGCGCGCTGGAACTCGCCGCGCTCATGGCCCGCGCCACCGTGTACGCCGCGCCCACCAGCGTCCACGATGCCTCACAGAGCCAGGCGCTGTGCGAAGGGGCGCTCGCCCTCGCGCGCTCGCTCGACGACCGCGCCGCCGAGGCGAAAATCCTCTGGACGCTGGCCCTCTCTCACCGTGTCCTCGGTCAATTGGATAAATCGCTCCAATACGCCGAGCAATCTCTCGCCCTCGCGCGTGCGCTCGACCTGCGCGAGCAGATTGCTTACACCCTCACGGATAGCTACGCAGCCTACATGGTCAGCGGACAGGCGGAACGCGGGCGAGCGGCGTTGGAAGAAGCCACTGCCCTCTGGCGCGAACTTGGCAACCAGCACATGCTGACGGATACGCTTACCGGGCTGGCGGGGATGTACATTCTTGCCGGGCAGTTCGAGCAGGGCCTCGCGCTCACCGCCGAAGCGCGCCGCATCAGCCTCCAGACCGGCAACGCCTGGGGCCGGGCCTACAGCCAGTACGCGGCCTGTCGCGCTCACCTCGTCCTCGGCGACATGGCGCAGGCGATTGCGGCTATGGAGGAATGCATTCACTACGCGGACGAGGCCGGGTTCGGCAACGGGATTGTCGAGGCCCGTTGTCACCTCGCGGAGTTGTACGGCAGCCTGGGAGGGGTCGAGCGCGGGATGCGGCTCGCCCGCGAGGCCGATGCGATCACGAGCGAGCGCTTCCCGGCCTGGCGCGCTATTAGTCTGAGCACACTGGCGTACCTCTACTTGTACGCGGGCGACTTGGCCGCCGCCGAGGAGGCCGTGCAGGCGGCCTTTGCCCACCTCGGCCCGGACATGGCGAAAGCTGGGGCTGCGGCCTTCGTCGCACCCGTCGCCACCGAGCTCGCGTTGGCGCAGGGGGACGGCGCGCGCGCCCTCGCCCTGGCGGAGCGGTCTCTGGGCGTGGTGCGCGGGATAGGCGCGCGCACGTTTGTGGCCACCGGGCTCTTCTACAAAGGCCGCGCTCAGCAACTCCTCGGCCAATCGGAAGAGGCCGCCACCCTGTTGAACGAAGCCCGCGCCGAAGCCAAAGCTTTGGGCACGCGTCGCATCCTCTGGCCCATCCTCGCTGCCCTCTCCGTGCTTGCAGCCGAACGCGGCAACGCGCCTGACGCGCAGATGCTCCGCCAACAAGCGCGCGAGGTCATCACTTACATCGCCGACCACTGCCCACCAGATTTACAGGACTCGTTTCTCCATTTGCCAGAAGTACGGGCTGTGCTAAACTCAATTCAAGACTGACAATCTCCGATTACCAATTACTGATTACTCATTCATTGATCACTTCCCCTCTCCCGGAGGTCCCATGCTATGCCCCAACTGCCAGACCGAAAATCCCGCCAACGCCAAGTTCTGCCTCAATTGCGGCACGGCGCTCGCGCTGCGCTGTTCCAACTGTCAGGCCGAACTGCCCTCCGGCGCGAAGTTCTGCATGAACTGCGGCCAGCCCGTCGCCGCGGCCACCACCAAGACGCAGGATGACGCGCGCCTCACGCGCCTCGCCGCCGCCGTCCCCGCAGAACTCAAAACCAAAATGCGCGCCGCCCACCTCGCGGGCGAGCGCAAGATGGTCACCGCCCTCTTCGCCGACGTGGTCGGCTCCACCTCGCTCGCCGAGCAGATGGACGCCGAGGACTGGACGGCGGTCATGAACCGCGCCTTCGACCTGATTTCCCCCGCAGTTTACAAGTACGAGGGGACGATTGCCCGCCTGCTCGGCGACGCGATCCTCGCCTTCTTCGGCGCGCCCGTGGCGCACGAGGACGACCCCGTGCGGGCCATACGCGCCGGGCTGGAGGTGCTGACTATCGTGCGGGAGTACGCCGAAGAAGTCCGCCGCAAGCACGGCATTGACTTCGCCATGCGCGTGGGACTGAACACCGGGCCGGTCGTCGTGGGCGAGGTGGGCAGCGACCTCAAGTACGAGTACACCGCCATGGGCGACGCGATCAACCTCGCCGCGCGCATGCAGTCCGCCGCGCGGCCCATGAGCCTGCTCATCTCGGAGCACACCCACCGCTTCGTCGCGCCCGTCTTCGAGTGTGTTGACCTCGGCCAGATTGACGTGAAGGGCAAAGCCGAGCGGGTGCGCGTGTACGAAGTCGCCGCGGCCAAAGCCGCGCCCGGCAAACTGCGCGGCCTCGCCGGGCTGGAAAGCCCGATGGTCGGCCGCGACACCGAATTGCAGTCCCTGCTCAAAGTCAGCGCCGCGGTGCAGGCCGGGCTGGGCCGCGCAGTCGTCATCGCCGGCGAGGCCGGGCTGGGCAAGACACGCTTGCTCTCTGAATGGAAAGCCGCCACCGCCGCCGACGGTAGGGGTGTTCAATTGAACGCCCCTAGGCCCATCCAATGGGCCGAAGGCCACTGCCTGTCGTATGGGCAGGGGCTGGCTTATCACCTTCTGCTTGATCTCTTGCGCTCGCTGATCGGCGTGCCCGCCGCCGCGAACGTGACCGAGACCCACGCCGCCCTCAAAGCCCGCACGGAAGACTTGTTCGGCGAGGCGATGCTCGACGTGTATCCCTATCTCGGGCACTTGCTCTCATTGCAGGACCTGTTGGAGGGAGCAGCGCTCGAACGCGTGAAGGCGCTCGACCCGCAGGCGGTGCAGGCGCAATATCTGGCCGCGATGCGCAAGCTCCTGCAGGCCATCGCCGCGCGCCAGCCGCTCGTCCTCATCTGCGACGACATCCACTGGGCCGATCCGTCCTCGACCGAGCTGCTCGTCAAACTGCTGCCGCTGACCTCCGAAGCGCCCGTGCTATTCACGTTCATCACCCGCCCCGACCGCGAGACCGCCGGTTGGAAGATGGTGCAGGCCGCGCGCGACCTCGGCGCGGGCCTCACCGAGCTCACCCTCAACCCGCTCTCCGACGCCGACTCCCGCCAGCTCGTCTCCAACCTGCTGGAAGTGGAATCCCTGCCGGAGAACGTCCGCAATGTCATTTTGCAGAAGGCCGAGGGCAACCCGTTCTTCGTGGAAGAAGTGATCCGCATGCTCATTGACCGGGGCGCGATCATCAAGCAGGACGACCGCTGGGCGGCGGGCAAGGGCATCGAGACCGTGGAAATCCCCGACAATCTGCAAGGGCTGCTGCTCGCGCGCATTGACCGCCTGCCCGACGAGACCAAGCGCACCCTGCGTGTCGCCTCCGTCATCGGGCGGCAGTTTGCCGTCAAAGTGCTCGAACAAGTAGTGGGCCGATGACACAGTGACACGCGCAGCGGACGTGGTAAGGGGATGAGAGTCATTTCACTTTGTCACCTTGTCACCCCTTCACCTTGTCATGACACTCCGCACTCACCTCACTTCCCTCGAAGCCTCCGGCCTCATCCATCTCGCACAGGTGCAGCCGGAACTCGAATACCTCTTCCGGCACGCGCTGGTGCAGGACGCCGCCTACGCCTCGCTGGTGAAAGCCGACCGCAAGCAGCTACATCTGGCCGTCGGGGAAGCCCTGGAAAGCCTGTATCCCGAACAGGTCGCCTCGCGCGAACTCGCGCCCATGCTCGGCGAGCATTTTTCCAAAGCCGGCGATGACGCGCGCGCGTTGAAGTATCTGTCGCTGGCCGGGGACGCCGCCGCCCGCGTCTACGCCAACGCCGAAGCGGCCCTGCACTACTCCCGCGCGCTCGAAATCGCCAAACGCACGCCGACCGCCGACGGCAGGCAACTCACGCACCTCTACCTCGGTCTCGGCGAGGTGCTGGAGTTGAGCACCCGCTATCACGCGGCGATGGCGGCCTACGGCGAGATGGAAGCGCTCGCGCAGGCGCGCGACGACCCGGCTATGGCCTTCGACTCGCTTATGGCGCGCGCCAAAGTGTATGCCACGCCCAACCCGGCCTACGACTCATCGCAGGCGCGCGTGCTGCTGGAGAAAGCCCTCGCGCTCGTACACGAACAGGGCGATCGTGCCGCCGAAGCGCGCGTCCTCTGGAACCTCATGCTTCTCGACATCTTCGCGGGCGGCGACCTGCGGCAGGCCATCCATTACGGCGAACGGGCCATTGCCCTCGCGCGCGAACTCGGCCTGCGCGAACGGCTGGCCTTCACCCTCAACGACATCCACTACGCCTACCTGAGTCTCGCCGAACCCGAGCGCGCGTGGGCGGCCCTGCGCGAGGCCCGCGCGTTGTGGCGCGAACTCGGAAACCTGCCCATGCTCGCCGACAGCACATCGAACGCCGCCTTCGAGCATTACTGCCGGGGCCAATACGACCTCGCCATCGCCGCTTCAGACGAGGCGTTTCGCATCACCTGCTCCATCAACAACGTGTTTGGTCAGGCGACCAGCCGGTTCATGGTCGGCCCCATCTACGCCGACCGAGGCGAAATTGACAAAGCCATCGCCGTGTTGGAAGAAGACATTGGATACGGCGAAAAGATTGGCCATCCGGGGGCAGCCATTATCGCGTATACGGATCTGGGGTGGTTGTATGGAACCCTCGGCCTGGTTGAGCGCGGCATCGAACTTGTCCGGCGCGCGGTGGAGAACGCGGGGCGCATTTATCCGCTCTGGCGGCCGGGGGCCATGGCGGCGCTCGCCCGCCTCCACCTGCGCCACGGCGAGGTGGCCGCCGCCGCGCCGTTAGTTCAAGAAAGTGTTCGCGACCTCAAGGTGGAGAGTATTCAATTATTCAGCAATATCTGGGTCGCCCTCGCTGGCGGCGAGTTGGCGATGGCCCGGCAGGAATATGCACGGGCCGCGTCCCTGATGGACGAAGTGCTGGCCTACATTCACCGGGCGATTCGTCGCCCCTTCATCCCAGAGGTGCTGTATCTCAAGGGCCAGGCGCTGCGGGCGCAGGGGCAAACCGAGGCGGCCCTGGAGTCATTGAACGCGGCCCGCGCCGAAGCCGAGGCATTGGGTTCGCGGCGCAACCTGTGGCCGATTCTCGCATTGCTGAGCGAAATGGAAGCGCAGCGCGGCAACGACGCCGACGCGCAGGCGCTGCGCCAGCGGGCCGCCGAACTGCTCACCCACATCGCCGACCACATTTCCGACGCCGAACTGCGCGCCTCATTTCTCGCTTTGCCGCGCGTGCGCGCCGTGTTACACTAGCTCACACGCCCGAGACCCGAGAGGCCTTCGTCCGGCCCGCACGCAACCGCGCGCGGCCTGCGTACAGGCGCGAGGCGAGTGTTCGATTTACCCCATTCATCAGGAGCAGAGACCGTGTCCCTCGAAGAAAACAAAGCTATCGTCCGCCGGTATCGCGAGATTTACAACACGAATCAGTTAGATCAACTAGGCGAAGTCCTCGCCGCCGACTTCACTCCCCACACCCTTTTGCCGGACGTGCCGCGCACCCTCGCGGGGATCAAGATGGTTCATCAGGGCACCCTGGCCGCCTTTCCCGATCTGCGCACCACGACGGAAGACTTGATCGCCGAAGGCGACAAGGTGGTGGAACGCTGGACGCAGACCATGACGCACACAGGCATTGCCATGTTTGGCGCACCCGCCGGGAGCGGCAAGAAAATCAAAACGACGGGGATCAGCCTCTACCGCATCGCGAGCGGCAAAATCGTGGAGCACTGGGCGAACATGGACTTTGTGAGCGTGCTTCACCAGATCGGCGCGATGCCCTCGCCGGGATAAGGACGGATCAAATAAGAGGGGTGCAGAGCACACACGAGACAAGCCCATGACCACCCCCGAAGAGAACAAAGCCATCGTCCGCCGGTATCAGGAAGCGTACAACACCAACCAGCTGGACGACCTCGACCATGTCGTCGCCGCCGACATCAAAACGCCGGCCATGCTCCCCGGCTTCCCGCACGGCCTCCAAGGCATCAAGCAACTCCAGCGTATGACGGTGGACGCCTGGCCCGATGCGCACGTCACCATCGAAGACCTGATTGCCGAGGGTGACCGGGTGGCGGCCCGCATCACGGTGAGCGCCACTCCTCAGAAAGAAGCCTTTGGCGTCCCTCCCACCGGCAAATCGTTCAAGATCGGCGGGATGTATATCGTCCGCATCGCCAACGGCAAGATCGTGGAGCACTGGGGCGTGGAGGATGCCATCGGCATCATGCAGCAGTTGGGCCTGATGCCCGGCCCCGGCGCAAACTGAGCCGGACCACTGGTTCCGGCGGGGCGAGTCGAAAACTCGCCCCGCTCTCATCCTTCTTCCTTCATCCTTCCTGCGATGCCCCTCGCCACCCCCTCCGACCTCGAACTCAAAACCATCCGCTCGCTCGTGGGCTTCTCGGGCTGCCGTGTGCTGGAGATCGGCGCGGGCGACGGGCGGCTGAGCTGGCCGTTTGCGCCCGAGGCTGCCCAATGGATTGCGCTCGACCCGGATGCCGACGAGATCGCCGCAGCGCGGACAGAAAAAGAAAGAGACAGAGAAAAAGAGAAGGTGCGGCTGGCAATCGGCGATGGGCGCGCGTTGTGCTTTCCGGCAAGCCATTTTGACATCGCGTTCTTCACCTGGTCATTGTGTTGAATCCCCCGCGCGGAAATGCTCTCGGCGGTCGCCGAGGCTCGGAGAGTGCTGCGAAGTCCCGACCCCGTGTCGGGGCGCCCGCACGGCTTGTTGGTTGACATTCACCCCACCGACGAGCCGACGCATCTGGAAGTGTGGCACGCGGAGTACGGGGCAGCGGGCAACTTTGTCGAGCACCCCGATAAGCTTGAGGCCATCCACCGTGTCCCGGTGGGCTGGCTGGAGCACGACGAGTCTCTGCAAGACTTCACCGCCGCCACCGACGCCCTCGCCGGGGCCCTCGACCATGGTTTTTCCCTCCAGCACTCGACTACGTTCGACTACCGTTACTTCTTCGACACGCTCGACGAGTTCACCGAATACCTCGAGGACAACGAGAAGCACGCCCGGGCCAGCGACGAGCTGCTCGAACGCGCGCTGATGGCGATGAAGGAAGCCGTCACCACGCCGAAGCTGGTGATGGTGCAGCGGACGGTGGTGACGGCGTTGAGGAAATATGTATGACGGCGCCGGCGTCGTGCTGCATGAGCTGGGCCACGCCTGGATTCAAGGAGCAATTGAGTCCGGTTTGCGCGCGGCGCAGGAGATTCACGCCGCTCCCCGAGAATAGCCCGGTCCTTCGGGCTGCTATATAATCAGGCCACTCGAAGGGAGAAAACATGCCACGCACCCATCGTTCCATCTTGCTCGCGCTTTTGGTTCTCGTCGGCGGGCTGGCCGCGCCCACATCAGCTTCGACGCCCGCTCCAGCAAAGATGGCATCCATACCGGGGATGCGGGTGCTGACCTATTATGCCGGGCCAGTCGAGAATCCGGCCAAGATTCCGCCGCCGGAGGTGTTTTTGCAGAGAGCGCAGGAGGTGGGCGCGCAGACGGCGAACATCACCGTGAACTATACAGGGTTTTCGGGTCCGGCCCAAACTGCTTTTGAATATGCCGTGACGATCTGGGAGTCGCTGATTACTTCGCCAGTGGATACTGTCGTTGACGCGACTTGGGAGCCGCTGTCGCCATCCGGTGTTTTGGGGTCGGCGGGCGCCTCAAACTTTTACAGGGATTTTCCCAATGCCCCAGTAGCCGGAACCTGGTATGCAACGGCGCTGGCTAACAAACTCGCTGGAACTGACCTGGACAATTATTATGGCCTTCCAGATGTGGAAATCCAAGCCAGTTTCAACAGCAATTTTCCAGATTGGTATTTTGGCATTGATGGGAACACGCCTGCTAATCAAGTGGATTTTGTGAGTGTCGTTCTGCATGAGTTGGGGCATGGCTTGGGTTTCAGCGGCTCCATGCGGATAGGTAGTCCGTTCTGCAATCTTGGCAATGGGTGCTGGGGAAGAGGCTCGGGTTACCCATTTATGTACGATCGGTTTGCCGTCAATGGTTCAGGCCAGTATTTGATCTCCGATTTCATCAACAACTCGCCCGAGCTGGCGGCTCAACTCACGAGCGGCAACATCTACTTCAACGGCCCAAATGCGGTGAAGGCGAACGGCAACGCCGACGTCAAGCTGCATGCGCCCGGCACGTTCAGCGCCGGTTCCAGCTATTCCCACCTCGACGAAATCTTCAACAGCACACCGAATGCATTGATGACGTACTCGATTGGTTCAGGAGAATCCATCCACAACCCCGGCTCGGTCATGCTGTGCATGTTCAAAGACATGGGCTGGACGGTGACGGTGAGCGGCTCGTCGTCGGCCTCCGCATCCGCGATGTCGGCGCCCGGCTTCGTCGTCTTCTCGCCGGACAACGTGACCGTGATGGTCACGGAGACGTTGTACCTGCCGCTCGTCATGAATGGTGATGCTTGCTGAGCGCAGATGAGGCAGACCTTCGGGGTCTTGCGGAGCGCCCCTGCAGCAAAGTGGAGGGGGTAAGGGCTCCAGAGGTCTTTTCTTGATTTTCGTTCTTTTTGTGCTTGACTTGCCTCCTCGCCCTGTGGCATAATCCACGCATAACAGCGCTGATGGAAACGAGTAGGCCTGTAGGGACAATCCTGGGTGATTGTCCGCCAGCCTCCCAGAGAGTCCGGGCAGGTGTGAACCGGGCAGGCGAACCGGGCCGAAAATCCTTCCGGAGCCGCGCGGCGAAAGCAGGTAGGGGCGACCCTTGTAGTCGCCCAGGCTGCCAGTAGCCTCCGCCGGGGCCGCTCCCCGTTATCAACGCGCGGGTATGAACACGTGCCCGATTGAGTGACCCGCCCACGAGCGGGTAACCGGGGTGGTACCGCGGGAGACTTTGTGACTCTCGTCCCTGTTTGGGGCGGGAGTTTTTTGTTTACCTCACCCCCTCCCCGGCTCCTTGCGGAGCCACCCCTCCCCCTCTCCTGAGCAAAGCTCAGGAGAGGGGGAGGGGACAGGGGTAAGGGTGAGGTCGGAGAAGCCGATGACCGAAGCACTTTATCACACCGACGCCTATCTCAAAGAGTTTGACGCCGTCGTGACCGCCGTCGAAGGTCATGCCGTCGCGCTTGACCGCACGGCGTTTTATCCGGGCGGGGGCGGCCAACCCCACGACGAGGGCACGCTCGCGGACGGCGCGCGGATGTGGAAGGTGACGAAGGTTCGTAGGGGCATTCAATTGCCTGCGCCTGGGCCGCAGGCACAGGCGCAGGCACAGGTGAACGCCCCGACCAGGGCGGACGTGTGGCACGAGTTAGACGGAGACCTGTCGGGTCTCCAGGACCTGACAGGTCTGGCAGTGCACGGCGCGATTGACTGGGAGCGCCGCTACAAGCTCATGCGCACGCACACCGCCATGCACATCCTGTGCGGCGTGATCTTCCGCGACTACGGCGCGAGCGTGACCGGCGGCAACATGGAGCCGCTCCGGGGGCGGATGGATTTCGAGTTCGAGACCATGCGGCAGGAGTTCGTGAGGCAGATCGAGGAGAAGATCAACGTCGAGGTCGCCGCCGCCCGCCCGGTGAAGGTCAAAATCCTTCCGCGCGAGGAGGCCTTCCAGATTCCCGACCTCATCCGCACGAAGATCAACCTGCTGCCGGAGGGCATCGCCGAAGTGCGGACGGTCGAGATCGAGGGGCTGGACTTGCAGGCCGACGGCGGGACGCACGTCGCCAACACGCGCGAGGTCGGGCGCATCCGCGTGGTGGATTACAAGAGTAAGGGGAAGATCAACAAAAGGATTGAGGTGGCGATTGAGGATTGAGTACACGGATGGCACGGATTTGACGGATTGCACGGAGGGAGTATGACTGACTCTTTTTCAGAATCCGTGAAATCCGCCTTATCTGTGTAATCCGTGTACCAAACCGTAGAGGTCATCATGTTCCAACCCGTCTCACCAAAACCCGACTTCAAACAACTGGAAGAGTCCGCGCTCGTCTTCTGGAAAGAGCGTGACATCTTCCACAAGTCTATGGACGCCCACAAGGGCAGGCCGCGCTACGTCTTTTACGAAGGGCCGCCCACCGCCAATGGCAAGCCGGGCGTCCATCACGTCCTCGCGCGTGTGTTCAAAGACATGTTCCCGCGCTACAAGGCGATGACGGGCCACTTCGTACTCCGGA
>Ga0209109_10002100_pt1 | contig 10938 bp, 8 predicted proteins | sample Rifsed10ft2_FD_184004 | JGI IMG/M metagenome (GOLD analysis project Ga0209109, IMG submission 184004) | Soil microbial communities from Rifle, Colorado, USA - sediment 10ft 2 (version 2) | ecosystem: Environmental > Terrestrial > Deep subsurface > Rock core/Sediment | place: Rifle, Colorado... | reverse complement strand
CGGTGATGATATCGGCGGCGTATTGAGAAGCTACCGCGACAGCCCAGATAACGATTGAGACCGCGAACTGCGTACCTGGGGTTTTCCTTGAGCCGTCACTCATAGCGCAGCGCATCGCACGGATCCACCTTGAGCGCAGCGCCTCTGTTTCTCGGCCTGCCGACCAGAAAAGCTCGGCGCTGACGACTACGCACGGCCGCCGACTGCCCTCGCTGCGGAAGTGATCAGCTGGTAGACGGCCGCCGGCTCACGCGGGCGGATGGCGGAAAAATCCCTCCGCGGAGGGGTTTCTGCCGTAAACAATCGCGGCCATGCGCCCCTCCGCGGAGAGCTCGTCGCCCCACTCGGCCGTCTCGGCCGTCTCGTCCATCATGTCCTTGTAGCGATAGCCCGACCACCGAGCGTTAGCGCTTACAAGTCGTACGTGAACCCGACGGTATAGCGACGGCCGAGGAGGTCGTGGATGCCTGCATTGACCTGACTCGTTTGGCCCGAGAAGCTGCTGAACGCGGGCGCGACCGGCGGGTCCTCATCAAACAGGTTCGTGACGCTGCCGAAGACCTCCCAGCGGCCGTTGGACCGGTCCTTGCCATACGATATGCGCGCGTCGGTGTAGAGCACCGAGTCGACGCTGTTATCGCTGATGGTCACGCCCTCGATATCACGCGCGTCATAGAGGCCGGAATCGATGTAGCGCGCTTGCACGAAGGCCGAGAACGGACCCTGATTCCAGGTGAGGCTGGTCGTGAATTTGAGATCCGGGAACTCCTGTATGCCGATATCGCCCGCGAAGTCGACCTTGGCCGCGCCGAAATTCGTAATCGAGTTTTCGCTGAGCTGCGTGGCCAGGAAACGCCACCCTAATGAACCCGGACCGACGTCGGCTCGATAAGCGAGCTCGAGATCGATGCCGCTCGCCTTGGCCGCGTTGATATTCACGAATATGTTTTCGACCAGCACGATAACGTTTGTAACCGGGCTCCGATGGACCAAGTTACACGTATCGCTATTTGGAAAATCGAAGCATTCGTCGACGAGGGCCTGGATGCCGAGCTGACCGACGGCGCCGCTAATGTCGATTTCGTACCAGTCGACCGAGGCCTGGAATCCCGATAATCCCGGCGGCTGGAAAACCAGCCCGATCGTGCGTGTGTCGGCTTCTTCCGGGTTCAGATTCGGGTTGCCGCCTGAAGCGAGGCTCGTGTCAAACCGCGCACCCGGGCCGAAAGCCCGGTCCTCGATGTTGGCAACGCCGCCGGTGCGGTCCAATCGCTCTGCGAGCGTGGCCGCGCGCACGTCCCGCGAGACGGTCGTGCGCACGCGCAACAGGTCGTTGACTTGCCAATCGAGGCCGTACTTCCAGGCTTGGATCGAGCCGCTGCCGGAGTAGTCGGCCCAGCGCGCGGCAAGCGTCGCCGTCAGGCTATCGGCGGCCGGCTTATCGGAGACGAGCGGGATGATGAACTCGGCGAAAGCCTCCTTGACGTCGTAACCGCCGTCGAGATTCGGCACGGAAGCAAACTGAATGGCCGTCGTGCGCTCGCTCATGCCGGTGCCGACGCCGCGCACGATAGTCGGGTCAAACAACGCCGGCCGCGAAGCGAAATCGCCGCTCGGGTTCGTGTGGTCGATCGCCACCTGCAGGATGCTCTCTTCGCGGTAGTGGACGCCGAAGCCCGCCAAGATCGGCCCCGCCCACCCTTCGGCAATCTGGCCGTCCAGCGAGAACTCGATCAGGTCCTGTTCGTACTCGGTGTCGGTGATCTTGTCTTCACCCGACGTGTAACTGATCGTTCGTCCCTTGGAAAAACCCGAATCCGAAAAAGACACGGGCGAATTGGTTACCACCGTGCCCGCGTCCAAGCCGGTCAGGTAATCAATGGCCGCCGCAGACGCATTGCCGGCGCCGAACAGGTTGACCGGCACGCAGTCGCTCCAATTGGCCGGGTCCTGCAAGGCGGCGTAGCAGACGATGTTGCCGCTGCCGTCGAATACCGCATCGAGAGCGGCGGGGACGCGATCGATCCGGATGCCGTTGATGTGGCGACCGATGTGATCGGCTCGGCCGGACTGGACGTAGCCGCGCACTTGCCAGCCGTCGAGCATTCCGTCAGCCGAAATATCCCTGTCAAAACCCAACGTCAGCGCGGTCGACGTGTTCTCGGTTTCCTGTGCAGCCCCCGACGCAAGATCGGCAAGGCTGCCGAAGCGCTGGAAAGAAAACGAGGCGAGCCCTTCGGAATCCATGATCGCTTGAACGTTAGCGGGCAAGAATGCGTTGCCGCTGAAGACCCTCAACCCGTTCGAAGCACCCGTGAACACGCCGCCGAGGTTGTGACTGAGGCTCGTGTTCTGGCCGCGAGTCACTTGAGCGTAGAGATTCGTGCTGTCGTTGAGGTCGAAGTCGTAGTACAAGAAGACGTTATTGCGATCCGCTTCCGGGGAGAGCGTCGCGTATTCTGTGCCGTTCGGCGTGCCGCTGCCGCCGTTCGCGATCGAATGGGCACCGCCGCCGGACGGACTGCCGAATACGAACGGTCCGGCCGTGCCGTCCGGATTAAATTCCCAATTGTTGAGCGCCGACCCCGGCGCCGAGATGATGCCGTTCTGCGAGCCCTGCGTCGAAACGACGTTCGGTACGACCAAGTCCAGGCTCGTCCCGGGGACGCGGACCTGGCCCCAGGCCTCGTACCAGCTTTGGCTGTCGTAGCCGTGCACGCCGTCTTGCTCATAGGCTTCGGCCGACACGATCAGGTGACCGCGTTCGCCGATTTCGGTGCCGTAGGCCGCGCCGACTTCCCAGGTGCCGCGGCTGTTTGACGAACTGGTGCCTCCCTGGATATGGGTTTTCAGCCCCTCGAAATCCGTGTCGAGAATGAAGTTCGCGACGCCGGCCACCGCGTCGGTGCCGTAAGCTGCCGATGCGCCGCCGGTCACGACCTCGAGGCGCTCGATCAGCACTTCGGGGAACGAATTGATGTCGACGGCGCCGATGCGGTTCGACGGCGTCATTCGGCGGCCGTTCAGCAGTGTCAACGTCCGGTTCGTGTTGAGCCCGCGGATGTTCAGGCTGCCGGAACCCGGGGTTCCGAAAAAGTTGCCGGGGTTATCCTGCGTCGTGCTGTTGAATAACATCGGCAGTTGGGTGACCGATTCGATCAGATTGCCCGGCGCCATCAGATCGAGCTCGTCCGAGGTCACGGTCGTGACCGGCGTCGGCGTGGAAAAGCCGGTGGCTCGGATTCGCGAGCCTGTGACCGTGACTTCCTCCGGACCGACTTCTTGAGCGGCTGCGACGCCGCCGAGCGCTAAAGATACCGCCGTCGCGCAAGCGCGCCAGTGTAGGCTGTTCATGAGATTCCCCCCCTCACCGTGTCCCGCTCCAAGTCCCAGAGTATAGACACATTGCGGTGGTTGGGAATACTGAACAACCGGACGATGGGACGATCGACGACCTCATCGCGGAGCTCGAGGCGCAGACGAGCCGCTTGCAGTGAAGCGGTGCACGTGGCGCTGACACGGATGCAACCCTTGAAGTGCGTGTTCGCGATCGACATCGAGATCTTCGCTCGCTGCGGCGGGAGGTTCTAAGTGATCGCGAGCATCGAGGATGCGGTGGTCATCGGGCGGATTCTCGAGCGCCTTGATCGGGGCGAGCCCGACGCACAGACGCCGTTCGCGCCCCGCGCGCCGCCGCAGTAGGAGCTGCCCGTGTGAATTCTCTGCGCCTGCCACCGTGTGGCGCTGGCTCGACGGCGCCAAGGGTGGGTTTCGTCTGCGCGCAGGTGCGGCTCATCGCAGCCGCTCGTCGGCCTGCGCCGCGCGATGGGCACCAAGAAGAGGACGTTTACCTCGAGTCCATCCGCGAAGCCGTGAAGCCGGTCGTCTACGCCGTATTGCCCGTGCAGACATCGGGGTTTCGCACGATTCGCGAAGCTTCGGTTCGCATCACGGGTCGCAACCTGGAGCAGACGCTCGATCACATCGACTCGATGTGGCGGCAGTTCGTACCCAGTCAGCCCGTGACGAGGCGTTTCCTCGACGAGGACTTCGACGCGCTGTATCGCGGCGAGCGGCGCCAGGCGCAGATGTTCACGGTCTTCTCGCTGCTCGCGATCACGGTCGCATGTCTGGGCCTCTTCGGCCTCGCGTCGTTCACGACGGCGCGGCGCACGAAGGAGATCGGCTTGCGCAAAACCGTGGGCGCGAGCGTGTGGGACATCGTCCGGCTGTTCGCGGGCGAGTTCGGGGTTCTCGTCTTGATCGCAAACCTCATCGCGTGGCCCGTTGCCTACATACTCATGAAGCGCTGGCTCGAAACCTTCGCGTACCGCATCGAGCTCGGCCCTCTGGCGTTCGTCGCGAGGGGGCTGACCGTGCTCGCTTTCGCGCGTCTATCCCGCGCGTTCGCGTAGCCCCTTGCATAACCTGGCGCATTGCGCGATTTCCGCGCTTTGCCGCCCAGCGATTCGTGCTAGCCTAATTTCATGAGCGCCGCAAATCGGTTGGACGCATCTCCCGATCCCCGCACGATCGACCACTTCGTCTATCTGCGCGGTAGCTGGGACGACTACGAGAAGCTGCTCGCCATGCGCGGGGAGGGCAGCGTGCCGCGTATCACCTATCTGAAAGGCGTCATCGAGCTCATGTCTCCGTCCCGCTATCACGAGATCGACAAGAAGCGTTTCGCGCGCCTATTCGAAGCGTGGTCCGAGGTGGCCGGCGTGCAGCTCGAAGGTTACGGGTCGTGGACGCTCAAAGACCAAAAGCAGGAGCGCGGCGCGGAAGCCGATGAGTGCTACACCATCGGTAGGACCGCCGTCGACGATCACGATCGCCCCGACGTCGCAATCGAGGTCGTCTGGACCTCCGGCGGTATCGATAAGCTGGAAGTCTACCGCAAGCTTGGTGTGCGCGAAGTGTGGTTCTACGAGCGCGGGTCGCTGCGTTTCTTCGCGCTGCGCGGAGCGGTCGGCGACAAAAACTACACCGAGATTCCGCGTAGCGAGCTTCTACCGCAGCTTCCGCGCGATCTGCTACTGACCTGCATGCGCGAGCCCGATCAAACGGCGGCGCTGCGCGCGCTCAGAGCGGCGTTGCGAGCGCCGGGCGGCTAGCCGATCGGGGCAGGGGACTATTCGGTATCTTAACTTACCGAATGCATGGCCCCTGGCGGTCCGCGAACCCCGGCGCACAAGGCACATGGGTTCGCGGCGCCGGAGTCGCAGATCGGATCAGGCGGCTCGCTTGGTGACGACAACCTCCACATACTCGGCCGGGACGACCATCGTGCCGTCATGGGCGACGTTGCAGCGGTCGATCAACGCGAGCAGATCGATGGCAAGCTGCTCCTGCGCGGCCTCGTCGAGAGCGCCGAACGCCTTTTGCAGCGGGCCATAGACCTCGCGCCAGAGCTCGAGCCAGTGGCGCGGCGACTTGTAGCGCCACACGTAGGTCTCCGCGGTGATTTCGATCGTGTTTGAATCCGTGTCGAATAGCTCGTTGAGGCGGTCCCTCGTGCCCCAGAGTGCCGGGGACTTGAGTGCCGCGGGCGGCGGCAGGTGTTTGCCGATCGTCTTGAACAGCTGGCCGATGAAGCTCTCCGGCGTCCAGTTCGCGAGACCAATTTTCCCACCCGGACGGGTGACGCGCAGCATTTCGGCCGCGGCGCGATCCTGATCGGGTGCAAACATCACACCGAAGCTCGAGGTGACGATGTCGAACGAGGCATCGGCGAACGACAGCTGCTCGGCATCGGCCTCTTGAAACGAAATCTCGAGACCTTCGCTTTCGGCGCGTTGTCTGCCGCGCTCGAGGAGCGCGGGCACGTAGTCGGTCGACGTCACGTCGCAGAAGCGGCGTGCGGCGGCGAGCGAGACGTTGCCGTTGCCGGCGGCAACATCGAGGACGCGCTGGCCGGAGCGGACATCGAGCGTCTCGCAGAGGCGCTCGCCCACGATCTGGAGCGTCGTGCCGACTACGGAGTAGTCGCCGGCGGTCCAGGCGGCGCGCTGCTTCGACTTGATCGCGGCAAAATTCGGCGTGTCGGATGGGGCCGGGGCGATCGATATCGTGTTGAGGTTGGTCATTCTGGTATCTCCTTGTATTGTGGGCTGCGGGGTCGACAGTGACTTCGAGACGCCCATATTCAGGAATACGTCGCGGGGAAGCTTGCAGGTGGAATGGAGAATTCCTGAGGACCCTCTGTAGAACAGCCGATTGCCCCGCCACCTTCTGCGAAAAAAGTGTTCCGCGATGGTTTACCGCTTCGACGCCTTTGAGTTGGACATGGATCGCTTCGAATTGCGGAGGGACGGTGCGCCTGTGGCGGTCGAACCCCAGGTGTTTGCGCTGCTGGCGCTGTTGGTGACCAATCGTGAACGCATGATCCCTAAGGACGAGATCCACGAGAGGATGTGGAGTGGCCGGATCGTGTCCGAGGCCGCTTTGAGCAGTCGGATCCGGTCGGTTCGGCAGGCCATAGGCGACGATGGCGGTGCCCAGCGCCTGATCCGCACCGTCCACGGAAGAGGATTCCGGTTTGTGGGGGAAGTCACTGATATCACAGGCGTGGTGACATCACACGCGAAGCCCGTGCCTGATACCGCCGCAGCCGGGCCGGACCAGACGCGACCGCTCATCGCCGTACTGCCGTTCGCCAACCTGTCGGACGACGCCGAGCAGGAGTATTTTTCCGATGCCATCACAACCGACATCATCACCAACCTCTCGAAGCACCGGTGGCTGGACGTGATCGCGCGCAACGCGATGCTCGGCCGCGACGGCAAACCGGTCGATGTCCGGCAACTCGCCCGCGAGCTCGGGATCGCGTATGTCGTGGAGGGGAGCGTGCGCCGGGCCGGGAGCCGAATACGCGTGACGGCCCAGCTGCACGATGCCACTACCGGCATCAACCTCTGGTCCGATCGCTACGATCGCGGTCTAGAGGATGTATTTGCCGTGCAGGACGAGATCACCGCGATGATCGCGGCCCGCGTGGAACCGGAGATCGGGCTGGCGGAGCGGCAGAAGGTATTGCGCGCCGGCAGCCGTGATCTGCGCGCTTGGGACTGTTACCACCTCGGCGTGGCGCAATTCTTCCGCTTCACCACCGAGGGGAACCGGGAGGCGCAACGGCTGCTCCAGCAGAGTTGCGAGCTCGATCCGAACTTCGGCGAGGCGCACGCGTGGTGGGCGTACGCGGTGGTTCTTGGGATGGTCTATTGGGACACGGAGCCCACTGACGACCTGCTTGACCGGGCACTGGCCGCGACGAGGCGGGCGCTCGATCTCGACGACCAGAACGCCGTGTTCTACGCGTTGAAGGCTCGCGTGCAACTCGCGCGTGGCGAATACGACAGTGCGATCGCCGAAAACGAGATCGCGATAAACCTGAACCCGACCTTCGCCGCCGCTCATTGCGGGCTGGCTGATTCGCTCGCCTATGAAGGGCGCTATGAGGAGGCGATTAAGGGGTTTCAACGCGCCATCGACCTCAGCCCGAACGACCCCCAGCGCTGGGCGTTTCTCACCTACGGCGCGCTCGCACTGATTTTCATGGGCGACTACGAAGCCGCGATCACATGGGCCGATCGCGCGAGCCTGATTCCAAACTGCCAATACTGGACGACCGCGCATAAGGCCGTGGCACTCGCCCTTCTCGACCGGCGCGACGACGCGCGCAAGACCGTCGATCGACTCCTGGAGGAGAAGCCGGAGTTTTCGCGCGTGTTTGCCCGGAAGAAACTCTTCTATCTGAAACGACCCGAGCAATTGCGGCTCTATCTCGACGGGCTCAAGGAGGCCGGCGTGCCGGACGGGTAAAGAAAGAGCCAGGCTGCAAGTTGACAGGCCGTGAGCACGGGTCCCATCATGCGGCTGTCCCATCCGGGCTGCGCTTTGTGTCCTGCGGGCCATCGGCGCTGTGTCGGGCGTTTCCGGCCGTTCACGGGTCGGATGGGCCTTCCGTTAACTGTCGCAACCGAGATCCAGATCGTACGGGAACACACGACAGATCAACGTACAAGACACCCGTCCGACACCCGACGAACCCATGTTGAGCCCCGGCACCAGACTAGGACCGTACGAGATCCAATCGGTGATCGGCGTTGGTGGGATGGGCGAGGTGTATCAAGCGCGCGATACGAAGCTCAATCGCGACGTCGCTCTGAAAGTCCTGCCGGACTTGTTCGCCCGCGACGCTGATCGATCGGCTCGGTTTCTTCGCGAAGCGCAAGTCCTGGCGTCGCTCAATCATCCCAACATTGCCGCCATCTACGGACTGGAGGAATCGCCGGACGGCGTGCGAGCGTTGGTACTCGAACTGGTGGAAGGGTTGACGCTCGCGGAGCTGATTGACTCCGTGCTCGAGGCTCCGGGCTCCGACGGAACGAAAACCGCCGTCCGTGAATCCGAAGCTCGGCGCAGCTCGTCCACAGACGGTGCGCTTGCCTTGGATACAGCACTATCCATCGCTCGGCAGATCGCCGACGCGCTGGAAGCCGCCCACGCGCATCAGATCGTGCACCGTGACCTCAAGCCCGGTAACGTAAAGGTGCGTGCCGACGGCACGGTGAAAGTCTTGGACTTCGGGCTCGCCAAGGCGCTAGTCGACGCCGCAACCGCGCCCAATCTTGCCAACTCGCCGACGCTGACGGGCGCTACGGAGGCCGGCGTGATTCTGGGCACAGCAGCCTACATGAGCCCGGAGCAGGCTCGCGGCAGACCCGTGGACAAGCGAACCGACATCTGGTCGTTCGGCTGCGTCCTCTACGAAATGCTCACGGGCCGCCGCGCGTTCGAGGGCAGCGAGGCCACCGACGTCCTCGCGCGTATTCTCGAACGCGGACCGGACTTCGACGCCCTGCCCCGGACGACGCCGCCCGCGATCCTGCGGCTCCTGCGCCGCAGCCTGGAGAAGGATTGGAACCGGCGCCTGCCCGATATCGGCGTGGCTCGGCTCGAGATCGACGAAGCGCTGACGGCGCCCGAGGCCGCGCCGGTGAGCTCCGCACTGCCTGCACGTTCGCATGAGCCGATGCGTTGGCAAGAACGGGCGGCGTGGTCAGTCGCGGTCCTGGCAGTCCTCGGCCTGGGCACCCTTGCCGTGTTCACGTTCCCGAGCGGCGCCCCCGAGCCGTCAACGATGCGATTCGACGTCGATACGCCACCCACCTCCGACGCGTTCGCGTTTGCTCTATCGCCTGACGGGCGACAGCTAGCGTTCGTGGCGACCGCCGACGGCGGACCGACCTTGTGGGTGCGAGCCATCGACCAAGTCACTGCGCAACCGTTGGCGGGCACCGAAGGTGCGAGCTATCCCTTCTGGTCGCCTGACGGTGACGCAGTCGGTTTCTTTGCAAACGGCAAACTCAAGCGCAAGGATCTGACGCGCGGAGTGCCGCAAGTGCTGGCCGACGCACCGGGCGGCAGGGGCGGCACTTGGAATCGTGACGGCGACATCTTGTTTGCTCCGGGGGCGACTGTTGGGTTGAAGCGCGTTGCCGCGACGGGCGGGACCCCGATCACGGTCACCGAGCTCGCTGCCGATCACGGCAGTCACCGATGGCCGCAGTTCTTACCGGACGGCCGACGATTCCTCTTTTTCGTCGGGCTCGGTCAGGCGAGCGCGCGCGGCGTCTATGTCGGATCGCTCGACGGAGGCGAGCCGACGCGCTTGCTCGCCGGAGAGACGGCCGCTGTATTCGCTCAACCAGGTTATCTGCTGCGCGTGCTCCAAGGTGTGCTCGTTGCTCATCGCTTCGATGCCGAGCGGAGCACAGTTGATCCCGAGTCACGACCGGTCGCGCAGTCGGTCGGCACCGACGACGGCACATTTCACAGCGCATTTTCAGTCTCGGACACCGGCGTGCTGGTCCATCGGCCTGGCGCGGGCACGAAACGACAGCTCGTCTGGGTGGACGGTGAAGGTACGGCGCTCGCCCCGCTGGGATCCGTCGACGATGGCGTACCCGCCGCCCCGGAGCTCGCGCCGGACGGCCGCCGAGTCGCGCTGACACGGGCCCCGGAAGGAACCGGTGACATCTGGTTGGTCGACGTCGCTCGAAACGTGGCGAGTCGGATGACGTTTGACCCCGGCGTCGACTCCTATCCCGTTTGGTCGCCCGACGGGGATCGTCTGGTCTTCAGTTCCGGCCGTAACGGGCGAATGGATCTTTTCGAGAAAGCTTCAAATGGCGCCACCGAGGAGCAACCGCTCATTGTGACGGGACAAGACACGGTGGCCCAGGACTGGTCGCCGGACGGACAGGTCCTCCTCTACACCATACAGGATCCGAAGACAGGGTCGGATCTCTGGGCCACGCTTTTCGACGCAGCTCGAGGCGCGGCGTCCAACGCAGAGCTCTCTCCGAGTCAGCCGTTTCCAGTCGCACAGTCCAGTTTCGACGAAGGCCAGGGAAGGTTTTCGCCCGATGGCCAGTGGGTGGCGTACGCCTCCAACGAGACGGGGCGCCATGAAATCTACGTCCAGGCCTTCCCGGACTTGAGCAGCAAGTGGCAGGTCTCGACAGGAGGCGGCATTTATCCGCGCTGGCGGGCGGACGGACGCGAGCTCTTCTACCTCGCGCCGGACATGCGGCTGATGGCGGTGCCGATAGACGTGACATCGCCGCCCGCGTCGATCAGTCCACGTGTGCCGCGAGCGCTCTTCTCGACGCGTCTCGCGACGACCGGCCCCTATGTCTTCACGGCGGGGGTATTTGCCAAGGCGCAGTATGCCGTTGCTCCCGATGGCCGGTTCCTGATGAACGTCGCCGACGACGCGGCTGCGCCGCCGATCACAGTCGTAGTCAACTGGACAGCGGGACTCACGAACTGATGCCGCGATCTCGGTGAAACCCGAGCGGTTCTCGCGAGAGAGGAGGTAAGGCCCTGCGGATCGCGCATTGCACGCCGGCGTGGGCGCCGAAGGCGCCG
>Ga0209109_10002099_pt1 | contig 10944 bp, 11 predicted proteins | sample Rifsed10ft2_FD_184004 | JGI IMG/M metagenome (GOLD analysis project Ga0209109, IMG submission 184004) | Soil microbial communities from Rifle, Colorado, USA - sediment 10ft 2 (version 2) | ecosystem: Environmental > Terrestrial > Deep subsurface > Rock core/Sediment | place: Rifle, Colorado... | reverse complement strand
ACGAGAACATCGTTGACTTTCACCAGCGGAAGATCAAATCTCTGGAAGAGCTGCGCCTCGAAAAGTTGCTCACGAAAAACCCGTACCTGTTCAAAGCCAAAAACATCAGCACTGCCAGCGAATTGATAACAGACCTGCTCGAAGCCTTTTTATCATCGTCAGAAGAAAAACTCTTCGGGGATTTCCTTGAAGGGTTGGCAGTTTTTGTCGCACAGAAAACCTGTGGTGGCCACAAGTCCACTGCCCCCGGAGTGGATTTGGAGTTCTTCAACAAAAACGTTCACTATGTTATCTCGGTCAAGTCAGGGACAAACTGGGGCAACAGTTCCCAGCAGAACAAACTCGAACAGGATTTGAAAAACGCCGTTGTCAGAGTTAAGCAGTTGAAGCGTGGCACGAACGTTCAGCCGGTTTTAGGCATCTGCTACGGGAGGACCAAAACGAGTTACGTCCGGGGGTATCTGAAAGTAGTCGGCCAGAATTTTTGGTATTTGATAAGCGAGAACAAGGCTCTGTACACGGATATCATTGAGCCAATAGGTCACAGAGCTAAAGAGCATAACGAGAATTTCATGCGCGGAAGAAGCAGGGTTATCAATCTGTTTACGAAGCAGTTCGTTGACCGTTTCTGTGATGCGACAGGCGCGATTGATTGGATAAATCTGGTTGAGTTCAATAGCGGCAACTATGATTTGGACGGCTTCTTGCCGTAAGTTCAGTGCGACTCACAAAATCAGGCCTGCCCCACCCCTCACGCCCTCACATCCCACAACCGCTCGTCTACCCCTCGCTGCCTGTTCTCGTAGCGCGCCATCGCAAAGAGCAAATCCGATAGCCGGTTGAGATAGGGGAGGACGAATTCACTGGGCTGCTCAGCCCTTCACCTGCATCGGCAATCCGGCTACCATGAACAGCACTTCGTCGGCCACACCCGCCAGCCGCTGATTGGCCCGCCCCAGCGCATCCCGGTAGGCACGCCCAAGCGGATATGGCGGAACCAGCCCAAGCCCCACTTCATTTGAAATCACAATCCACTCGGCCTCGCTTTCGGCATACGCGGCGAGCAGTTCGTCCACTTCCGCGTCGAGCGCGGCCTCGGCGGCCTGTGCCGTGACCGGCTCCGGGAGCGGCGCGATCACGTTGTTGGCGAGCAGGGTGAGGCAGTCGAGCAGGACGACATCCAGTGATAAGTCATCAGTAATCAGTGAACGGACAGCGCGGCCAACGGCGCGCGGCGCTTCCAGTGTGCGCCAGTACGCCGGGCGCTCGGCGCGGTGTACGGCGATGCGCGCCGCCATCTCCTCGTCGCCCGCCTCCGCCGTCGCCACGTATAGCACGCGCTCGCCGCGTTCGGCGGCGAGTTTCTCCGCGTATGCGCTCTTGCCGCTCCGCGCGCCGCCCAGAATCAAAGTGAGTCGTTTGCCCATTTCGCGTATCGCGTATTGCTTATCGCGTATTGCTTATCGCGTATCGCTTATCGCATATCGCGTATCGTGGTCTTCAACGCTTCCAGTGAAGAATAGAAATCGTCCTCCCCGAACACCTCCAGCGTCAGCACGCCGGCATAACCTTCGCGCAACAGAGTCCCAATCACAGGATTGAGTTTCTCCGGCGGCATGTGCGCGAGCGATTTGTGGTCGCGCTCGGCGATGCCGTGCAGGTGGATCACGCGGGTGCGCGGCAGGGCGGCTCGCAAGTACGGCAGCGGGTCGTGGCCGTCCAGCCACAGATGGCCGATGTCCACGCAGCGGCTCACAGGCATGCGCTCGATGACGGGGAGGATGAAGTCGAGTGGATAGCGCTCGAGGTTCTCCACCGCCAGCCGCTCTGCGCCGCCCGCCCAAGTTGCCGCGAGTTCGAGGGCGCGGATGGAGTGGGCCTGCCAACTTTTCTCCCTCACCCCCGGCCCCTCTCCCGCTGGGAGAGGGGAGAGCAGTTCCTTTCCATCCAGATGCAGCACGTACGCCCACGGATTCAGCGTGCGGGTGCAGTCAATCACGCGCTTCGCTTTCACCAGCGACACGTGGCCCTCGTCGCCGCCCCCGCCGAGGCGCAAATCCAGCGGCAGGTGCACGGTGAAGGTCAAATCATGTGTCTCGGCGAGAGCCGCAAGCTCCCCCACGACTTCGGGCGAGGGCAGGTTATTCGGGCCGTCGTCCACTTCAAACAGCACCAGCTCAATGTCCTGCACCTTGTCCGCGAGGAAGCGGACGTTGGGCAAGATGTCGTCGGGGAGGATGTAGGAGGTGGTGCCGAGGCGGAACATAACAAGGAAGAAGGATGAAGGATGAAGTTCTCAGGGAAGACGGACGGCGAATGTCAGCAGAACGACTAATTCACTCAGTTCGACGGTGAGGCCGAAGACATCACCCGTGACGCCGCCGAGGCGGGCGCGCGCGAGGGCGATGATACCGAACGCGATCAGATGCGCGAGCGCAATGCAGACGAGCAGTGACCACGTGTGAAAGACAATCCCGATCACAACCCAGATCAGCGGGACCAGCGCGGCCATCATCACCACGGGCCGCGCCAGCCCGCGCGCGAAGTCCGCGCCCATCCCGCCGGGCCGCGCCTGCGGCTGTAACGCAACCGGCACGATCAGCCAGCGGCTTATGCTCGCCGCCAGCACAAACTGCCCGATGGGGAAATAGATATTCGGCCGGCCGCCCAACCATCCGAGCGATGAAGCAAAAGTCCCCAGATCCGGCAGCGAGGCGATGGCCAGCACTTTCAACAGGATGAAGAGCATTAGCCCAATTGCGCCGAACGCGCCGAGGCGCGGGTCGCGCATAATCTCAAGGCGGCGTTCGGGTGTGGCGGCGGACAACAGGCCGTCACAGCAATCCGCGAGGCCGTCGAGGTGCAGGCCGCCGGTGAGCGCCGCCCACACGGCCACGGTGAGCGCCGCCGCGAGCAACGCAGGAAAGAGCAGGCTGAAGATGAGATGTGCGCATGCGAGAACGATGCCCAGCCCAAAGCCGATGGGCGGAAACCACATCGCTGCGCGGCCCAGATCATGCGGCCCGGGCGCGGATGTCCGCACGGGAAGGGAGGTGAGGAAACTCAGAGCCAAGCGCAGATGGTTCATAGAATAAGGATGAAGGATGAAAAGGAACTTCTTCCTTCCGCCTTCATCCTTCATCCTTTCCACTCACCCCCGCTTCGGCAAACGTCGCCATCTCATTCAGGATGCGTGCGGCGGCCTCGACCAGATGGAACGCCAGCGCCGCGCCCGTGCCCTCGCCCAGCCGCAAGTTGAAATCGAGCAGGGCGCGCAGGCCGAGGCGTTCGAGCACAACCCGATGGCCGATCTCCACCGACTGGTGCGAGGCGATGAGATAGGGCTTCACGCCGGGCGCGAGTTCTGCGGCTGCGAGCGCCGCCGCGCCGGAGATGAAGCCGTCAATCACCACCGGAATGCGGTGCGCCGCCGCGCCGAGGATCACGCCCACGAGGCCCGCAATCTCCAATCCTCCCACTTTGCTCAAAACATCCACGGCATCCCGTGGATCAGGCCGATTGACCGCCAGCGCGCGCTCAATCACCGCAATTTTGCGCGCCAGCCCGGCGTCGTCCACGCCCGTGCCGCGCCCGGTAACTTGCGCGACGGGCACACCCGTGAACGCGGCGACAATCGCCGCCGAGGGCGTGGTGTTGCCGATGCCCATGTCGCCCGTGCCCACTAAATCGAGGCCGCCGGCGATCTCGGCGTTCACTACCTCCATGCCTTCGGTGATGGCGGCTTCGGCCTGCGCGCGCGTCATGGCCGGGCCGCGCGCCATGTTCTGCGTGCCGCACGCGATTTTGCGTTTCCGCAGAGACGTGGCATGCAGCGTGTCCATCGATTCAATGTCGGCGGCGACGCCGATGTCCACGACCACCACGCGCGCGCCCGCCTGCCGCGCCAGCACGTTGATGGCCGCGCCGCCGCGCAGGAAGTTCAGCACCATTTGCGGCGTCACTTCCGCCGGGTACGCGCTCACGCCCTCAGCCGTCACCCCGTGATCACCCGCCATCACGATGACCGCTTTGCGCGCGACCGAAGGGCGCGATTGGCCGGTGATCGCGGCGAGTTGAATCGAAAGCTCCTCCAATCGCCCCAGACTGCCAGGCGGTTTGGTGAGCGTGTCCTGCCGAGCGCGGGCGAGGGCCTGGGCTTCATGAGCAAGCGAGGGGATGGAGGGAAGAGTGAGCATGGCGAATAAAGAATTAGAGGATTGGAAATTTAGGCGTGAGTATCCCACAGCGGCTCGGTGACGCCGCGCTGCCGGTTCTCGTAGCGGGCCATGACGAAAAGCAAATCCGAGAGGCGGTTGAGGTAGGGCAGAACGAATTCGCCAATCGGCTCTTCGCCCGCGAGCGCAATCGCCTCGCGCTCGGCGCGGCGGCAGACGGCGCGAGCCACGTGCAGGTGCGCCGCCCCGACCGAGCCGTTGGGGAGGATGAAATTCTCCAGCGGGCCGACGACCGCATTCAGTTCGTCAATCCATTGTTCCAGTTTCTCGACATGCCGCGCCTCGATCTGCGGGACTCTGGTCTTCGCTTTGTCTTCTTCGAGGAAGGACAGATCAGCGCCGAGGTGGAACAGCTCGTTCTGGATGCCGGGCAGGATTTCGGCGAGGCGGGGCGAAAGGCCGTGCGCGAGCGCCACGCCGATGGCGGAGTTCAACTCGTCCACCGTGCCAACGGCCCGCACGCGGAGCGAGTCTTTGGGCACGCGCTGCCGACCGCCTAGGCGGGTCGTGCCTTCATCGCCCTTGCGGGTGTAAAGTTTTGTCAATCGTGGCATGGCAATGTCAGTGACGAATGGAGAAATACAAATGACGAATGGCAAATGACGAATGACAAACGAGCAAGGGCCGCGTGCGCTTCAGACTTCCGACTTCTGACTTCTAACCTCTGCCGTCGGGCAGCACCAGCGGCGTCCCGTACGTCGGGTGTGGAATGACGCTGACGGGCAGGTCATAGGCGGCGCTGAGGTGCGTCGCCGTGAGAACGTCGGCGGGCGCGCCCACGGCGCGGAGCTCACCCCCGGCCAGCAGGGCCACGCGATCCGCATACAGCGCGGCGTGATTCAAATCGTGGAGGGTCGCCAGCACGGCCAGCCCGTGCGCGTGCGCCAGCGATTGCACGAGTTCGAGCACGGCGACCTGATGCTTCAGGTCGAGGTGCGCGGTCGCCTCGTCGAGCAGGAGGACGCGCGGCTCCTGCGCGAGCGCGCGCGCGATCACGGCCCGCTGCCGCTCACCGCCGGAAAGTTCGTCCACGCGTCGCTCAGCGAGCGCCTCGACCGCCGTCCGGCGCATCGCCTCCCACGCCGCCGCACAATCGCGCTTTCCCTCGCCGCCCCACAGCGGCAGGTACGGCGTGCGGCCCATCATCACGATCTCCGCTACGCTGAAGGCCTCCGGCAGATGCACGGCCTGCGGCACGACCGCAATCAGCCGCGCGCGTTCGGCAGAGCGCAGGCGCAGCAGATCCATCCCGTCCAGCCGGATCGATCCGCCGCCGATGGGCACGATCCCGCTCACCGCGCGCACGAGTGTGGACTTGCCCGCGCCGTTCGGCCCGACGAGCGCGACGACCTCGCCCGCGCGCACATCGAGGCTGACCCCGCGCAGGACGAGACGGCCATGATAACCAGCGGAGAGGGTGGAGATCGAAAGAGTAGTCATCGTAAATCAGCAGGTCGCAAGTGGCAGGTTGCAGGTGGCATGTCCTTCGACACTTGCCACCTGCCACTTGCCACCTGCAACTCAAAATACCGAACGCTTGAGTCTTCTCAATATGAAAATGAAAAAGGGCGCTCCCGCCAGCGCGGTGATCACACCCACCGGGAGTTCCTGCGGCGCGAGGGCCGTGCGCGCGATCAGGTCGGCCAGAATCAAGAACGCCGCGCCGCCCAGCGCCGAGAGCGGAATCAGCCGCCGGTAGTCCGGGCCGCCCAACATCCGCAGGCTGTGCGGCACGACCAGCCCCACGAACCCGATCAGGCCGCCGAAGGACACCGCCGCCGCCGTCATCAGCGTCGCCGCGCCGACGAGCACGAGCTTCAACCGCTCGACGTTGAGGCCGAGCTGTTTGGCCTGCTCCTCGTCGAGCTGCAGCACGTTCAGCGCGCGCGCGTTCAATTGCAGGACGATCAGCCCTGCGATCAGATACGGCAAAACGATCCACACCGGCTGCCAGCCCCCGCCTGCGTATCCGCCCAACAGCCAGCTGAACGCGCGGCGCAGGCCGTCCGGCGAGCGCAGCATCCAGAACGTCGTGATCGCGGTCACGAATGACCCCGCCGCGACTCCGGCGAGCAGCAGCGTCGTGACGGGAGTCGTGCGCCCGACCCGCGACATGATCACGACCAGCCCCACCGTCCCCGCCCCGCCGAGGAACGCGCCCGCCGGAACGGCCATCAACCCGAGGCCGGCGGCGGGGAAGCCGAATGAGAGGATGATCGTGGCTCCCAGCCCCGCGCCGGAGGCGACCCCGACCAGATACGGATCGGCGAGCGGGTTGCGGAACAACCCCTGATACGTCGCCCCGGCGGCGGCGAGAGCGGCCCCCGTCAGCCCCATGAGCGCGACGCGCGGCAGGCGGATGTCAAACAGGATCGTGGTGAACGTCTCCGGGTAGTTCGGCGTCGCCGGAAGCGGCGAAAGGCGCGCGAGCAACAAGTGCGCCACCGTCGTCACCGGGATGGACACAGCCCCCACACTCACCCCCAAGAGCACCGCGAACAACAGCGCCGCGAGGCACAGCCCGAACAGCGCGCGCGTCATCCGCCGCGGGCGAAAGACCTCCTCGGGCATGGACGCGAGTTGCGTGTCGCGTGACGAGTGTCGGGGGTCTTCCCCCTTCTCCCGTTCGCGCTTTTCGTGAACGGGAGAAGGGGTCTGGGGGTGAGGGCCAATCACTTGAACAACTCGGGATGGATCAACATCGCCAGCGTCTCCAGCCCTTCCACAATGCGCGGACCGGGGCGGCTCACCAGATTGTCGTCGAAAGTGTACACGGCATCGTTCTTCACGGCCGCAATTTTATCCCACCCGGAGCGCGCCTTCACCATCTCCGGCGTCTGCCCGCCATAGGTGTACGAGCCGAGGATGATCATGGCCGGGTCCTGCGCCACCAGTTCTTCCACACTGATCTGAAAATACGCCTCCGCGCTCACATTCCCGACGTTCGCCGCGCCGGCCATCGCCAGCAGTTGATCCACGAATGTGCCCGGCCCGGCGGTGTATGGCCGCGCGGGGTCCGTCGCGTCAATCTCGTAGAAGACCTTCGGCTTGTCGGCGACGTTCGCCGTTTTGGCCGTGACGGCCTGGAGGCGCGCCTGCATGTCTGCGACGAGCGCCTCGGCTTCGTCCCCGCGCCCGGTCAATTGCCCGACGGCAAGGATGTCGGCGTAAATGTCGTCGAAGCCGACGGCGAAGCGTGTCGTGTATACGGCCAGCCCGAGGTCGGCGAGCGCGGTCACGTCGTCCGGGTTGGTAATCCCGGCGGCGAGGACGAGGTCAGGCTTGAGCGCCACGATCACCTCGGCATTGACGTTGGGATACAGGCTACCGATGCTCGGCACCTTCAGCGCTTCGGCGGGATAGTCCGAGAAATCGTCGCGCCCCACGAGTTTATCTCCGGCCCCGAGGGCGAACACGATCTCGGTGTTCGAGGGCGCGAGGGAGACAATGCGCTGGGCGGGCGCGGCCAGCTTCACTTCGCGCCCAAGCCCGTCGGTCAGGATGAGGGGCTTGGGCGTGGGTTCAGCGGTAGGAGCGGCGGTCGGCGAGGCCGCCGGCGTGGAGCACGCGCCGAGCAGGACACTCAGCGATAAAAAGATCGGCAAGATCGATTTGCGGAACATGGTGTTGAAATCTCCTCCGAGAGTTGAGTGATCATCCGCGCAATCCGTTTCATCCGTTGACCCAAACAAAAAAGCCCCCTCATCGCTTGACGAGGGGGTTAAGGAATGGCTGTGCTCTGCATGTTCCCACCTCCTTCCGGCGAGGCCCGTGGTGAACGCAGGGAGGGCGGGCGACCTGGCTTGTTAGTCTGGTGGTCAAGTGGTCGAGTAGTGGGGTGGTCATTCGACCACTTGACCACCAGACCATTAGACTAACTTACAGTTGCGCGACAGCGCCGGACTGACCCCCGCAGGGGCGTCACCGGCTTCGCCGTTTGGGCCCTGATCATCCGGGATACAGGACACCCTCTCTGCTCAAGTATGAAATTGTGCCTGCACTATACCGCAGACCGGAGGCGATTGTCAAGAAAGTCTGTGAGCATGTGAGAACAGGGACACGAGAGTGTGAGAGCGGAGCGTGATATGATTGAGCGCCCGTAGGAATTTCATTTCCCCAAACCTCCACACCCACACTCCCATGCACAAATCAGATTTTACCCGCCGCCGCTACTTCCCCGGCACGCACGGCAATTCCTTCGACAAGGTCCTGCGCATCATGGACTTAATCGAGAGCGTCCCCGCGCCTATTTTTGCCGCGCTGCTCCTCAGCCTCGCGCTCCTTCCCTGCGTGCCTCCTTTTTCCCGGCCGCTGTCTTCTTCTTTTTTGCTGTGGCTCTTTTTTCTTGGCGACTGGGCCTTGCTGGCTGCGCTCCCGCGCGCCCGCAAATCCTTTGGCCCGGCCAAACCGCCCACGCTCATGCTGGCCGCCCTCCGGCTGTTTCCGGCAGTCTTCCCCCTGCCCCTCGCGCTCGCCGCGCAAATCGCCGGCACGGCGCTCGTCGTCTACGCCTTTTGGATCGAGCCGCAGCGCCTGACCGTCACCCGCCAGTCGCTCCGCTCGCCAAAGTTGAAACTCGCGCGGCCTCTCCGCCTGCTGCACCTCGGCGATTTGCACATGGAGCGCATCACCGAGCGCGACCGGAAGATGGTCGCGCTCACGCGGGAGCTTGCGCCCGACGTGATTCTGTTCTCCGGCGATTTCCTCAACCTGTCGTGCCTGCGCGATCCCAAAGCGTGGGAGGCGGCCCGGACTATTTTGCGCGAATTGTCCGCGCCGCTCGGAGTTTTCGCGGTCACGGGCAGCCCGGCGGTAGATTTGGACGATGTCGTCCCCCAACTGCTCGACGGCCTCGCCAACCTCCGCTGGCTGCGCGACGAAAAAATCACCCTTCGATATCAGGGTCAGCTCATAGACCTCGTGGGTCTGAGCTGCACCCACAAGCCCTTTGTGGACGGGCCGCGGTTGCTCACCTTGCTCGGACAGGCGCAGGCACAAGGCCTGCCCCCACAAACCTTCACGATTCTGCTCTACCACTCTCCCGACCTCGCGCCCGAAGCCGCCGAGGCCGGGATTGACCTGCAGCTCTCCGGCCACACGCACGGCGGGCAGGTGCGGCTGCCGCTGTTCGGCGCCTTCTTTGCGGGTTCGCTATATGGCAAGCGGTTCGAGTCTGGACGCCGACAAGTGGGGCCGACGACGTTATACGTCACGCGCGGGCTGGGGCTGGAGGGCAAAGGCGCGCCGCGCGTCCGCTTCCTGTGCCCGCCGGAGATTATTCTGTGGGAAATCGGGGGGCCATGACGCGCGGGGGAATCAAATGGCCTCCCCGGTTGGGGAGGCCATTGCACTCAAGCGGACGAGACATGCCACAGCAAGTTAGATCTGACTGATGAGGCTGCTAAAAACGCCGCCGATGGCCGGGCCGAGCAGCGCCAGAATCACGATCACGACGATCGCGACCAGCACGAGGATCAGCGCATATTCGACCAGGCCCTGCCCTGGGTTGTTCTTGAAAGTCAGCATAAGAGTATTTCTCCCTTCTAAGGATAAATAGGGGTCTGAACGAGCAAGAGCCGCTTGAGTTATAACATTATATTTCCATTCGGTTTGCAAAGCGATAGTTAATGTTGGTGATTGTCGGTTGGAGCGCCTACTCCTGCCTGATCCGCAAGGGTTGGCCTGTGGAGGCGCGACCGGCGTCATAGCGCAATCCCGAGCGCGAAGAGCACTCCGTAGAGGGCCAGGAGCTGGGCCGTTCCCGCCAGCGCGCGGTTCAGCGCCGGGCCTTCTGTGGTGATGACGACGCGCGCCAGCCGGACGGCGACAGGCAGGGTGAGCAGAGGCAGCAGCGCCCACACGCTCGCGCCGCGCAGGAGCCAGAGGGCGAGCGGGGCGGCGTAGGCCAGCGTCAGCAGAACGGCATACTCGGCGCGCGCAGCCCCACGGCCCAACAGCACTGCCAGGGTGCGCTTGCCCGCCGCCCGGTCGGTGTCCGCGTCGCGCACATTGTTGACCACGAGGATGGCGGTCGCCAACGCGCCCACCGGCACGGCGGCGAGTAAGACACCCAGCGTCACCGCGCGCGCCTGCGCGTAATACGTCCCCAGCACCGCCACCAGCCCGAAGAAGATGAAAACAGCCAGGTCGCCCAGGCCGTTGTAGCCCAGCGGGAACGGCCCCGCCGTGTACGCGACCCCCGCCAGAATCGACGCCACCCCGATCACCAGCATCGGCCAGCCGCCGACGTAGATCACGTACAGCCCGCTCGCCGCCGCCAGCCCGAAGACGACCCACATCCCGATCTCGACCTCGCGCGGGGTGAGCAGCCCGGCGCTGGTCACGCGCGTGGGGCCGAGGCGCGTATGAGTGTCTGCGCCCTTCTTAAAGTCGAACAGGTCGTTGGCGAGATTGGTGCCGATCTGAATCATCACGGCGGAGAAGAGCGCGGCGAGCGCCACCCACGGGTTGAAGACCCCGTCCCGCACAGCCACCGCAGTCCCCACTACCACGGGGACGATGGAGGCGGTCAGCGTCCGGGGGCGGCTCGCCATGATCCATGCGCGCACCGGATTACGCGTCTCGATCTGTTCCATGCCCTATCCGTTTTCTCCGTTCCCTCCGGCGACCCTACTTTGACCCCCAGTGAATCGCCATCGTCCCGAACATCAGCCGCCGGAACTGCACCTCGCGAAACCCGGCCTCGGTC
>Ga0209109_10002098_pt1 | contig 10946 bp, 12 predicted proteins | sample Rifsed10ft2_FD_184004 | JGI IMG/M metagenome (GOLD analysis project Ga0209109, IMG submission 184004) | Soil microbial communities from Rifle, Colorado, USA - sediment 10ft 2 (version 2) | ecosystem: Environmental > Terrestrial > Deep subsurface > Rock core/Sediment | place: Rifle, Colorado... | reverse complement strand
CTCGAGCGCACCCAATATGTCCGTCTTTTCTGCCAGAAAAACGGAAGCTGTGGACTTGTACCATTTCGGCATCAGCAAGGTAATGATCGTAGTAGCAACAGTGGCAAGTACGACAAACCGAGAGATGAATTTCCTGTACTTGGTTATCACAGAAAGGAACTCGATCAACGTGTTGGCCGGGGTCTGGACATTCTCCTCGCCCGCTTTGCTTTCAATCGCTGGTGTCGTCATGACTTGCTTTCCCAAATCCCTTTGTACACAAGTGCCTATTTTACCGTGTTGACCAGAAGCGCCACTGTTGCCACCACGCCAATAATGCTGAATATCTGCGCGTATGTATTCACGTAGTACGCGAACGGTCGGTGGATCTCCTTCGGCACCCAAATGAAGTCGCCGTCTTCAATCGTCGTTTCACCAGGATCGAGCCACACGCGGGTTCCCCCTTTGATCACTTTCACATCTCCTGAACGCGCTTCATTTGTGTAGCCCGATGCCTGATCAACGTAGTAGTTGAAACCCTTGCCCTCAACAAAAGGAACATGCCCCGGTGAGGCCACCTGTCCGAACACGTACACCGTCCGTTGCCGCGGGGGAACACGAATCCTGTCCCCGCTGCGGAGGGTAACATCCTGGGTCGAATCTCCTTGCACAAACAGTCGGTGGAAATCGACAGACACGAGTTCACCTTTGATACGCAATGCCGTCTCAACCGAATAGTACGTAGTGTCTTCCAAGTCAAGACTCGCGCGCATGCTCAGGAGTTGTTCCTGCGAGATCCGCTCCTGCTGCCCCATGGACCAATCTCCTTGTCGGATAATTGTCGCGGCGCGCAGATTTGCATCCTTCGTCAATCCCCCTGCGGCGTCGATCGCCGCCGAGAGTTTTGTGTTCTTTTGCGTGATGGGATACACCCCGGGTTGGCCAACTTCCCCTTCTATTTGGATAATGTATCCCTGGCGTGCATCTGGAACTTCCGGAATGATCAGCCGATCACCTGGACGCAACGCGATGTTGCGTTCCACACCGTTGGCGATGGCGACCGGATTAACGAAGAGTGTTTCCATCGAAGTGCCGTCGATCGTCAGGCGCGAGAGTCTTCCAAGAGTCGAATCGGCGGTTGACTTGAATCCCAATCCCATCCTCATCAGATCGGTAAGGCTGTCGCCGGAAACAAACTCGAAACTTCCGAACTGTCGAATGCCTCCAAACACGCCAATGGAACGGTCGAGGTTGGTTCGCGCAGGCACCTGGACGATATCACCTTCCCGGACATACGGATTGTACTTCCCTTTTCCAGTTATTTGGTATTTCTTGAGATCAACGGAAATGACACTCCCATTTTTCCGGTGAAGCGTGATTCTGCGCTCAGATGCGCTGGCCCTCAGATATGGAAGCATTTCGTTGAGGTACTTATCGCTTCCCTGCGAAATCGGATACACGTTGGCCTGCGCAATCAGGTTATCCACTCGCTGCACCGAACTCATTTCCAACCGGCCTTCGTTGAAAACCTGACCCGTGATCTCCACAAGAACTTTTCGCGGCGACAGGAGAGTGAGTGAAATATCCGCGTTCGGATATTTTTTGCCCACCAGCTGCGAGGTTCGTTTCTTCGCCTCTTCCAAGGTCAGGTCATTCACTGAAAAGATGCCGACACTGGGGATTAACAACGTGCCTTCAGGCGATACGGTGAGCATATGTTCGACTGGCGCGCTTGACCAGATGTTGAGTGCGAGCTGATCACCGGGGCCAACGTAATATTCCGAAGGAACAACTGGCCCGTCCAAAGGAGACGATTTGATGCTTGCCTGCGCTGCATCGGTCTTGGAAGATGGTTTCAACATCATCAGGTCTGGCAAACTGATGTTCTCTTTCAGCTGGCCAAAAGCACTCTGCATAAGAAGCAATGCACAGCCAACAAAATTGAGCTTTGCAATCACCTTCTCAGTCTTCATGATATTGAGTCTTGTAGTATTCAAGATACTCGCCGGTCATCACACGTTTCCACCAGGACTCTTTCTGTCTGTACCATTCTATCGTTTCTTTGATCCCATTCTCGAATGTATGGGAAGGCTGCCAGCCGAGCTCGTTTTTCATTTTCGTTGCGTCCATGGCATATCGACGGTCATGACCTGGTCTATCCTTGACGAAATTGATCAAACTCTGTGGCTTACCAAGATGCTGCAGAATCAATTTCACGATGTCGATGTTTTTCCACTCGTTGTTCCCGCCAATATTGTACACTTCACCGACCTTCCCCTTTGCGAGCACCATGTCAATTGCGGAACAGTGATCCTCCACGTACAACCAATCTCGCACATTCAAGCCGTCTCCATAGACTGGCAGCGGTTTGTCAACAAATGCGTTTACGATCATGAGGGGGATGAGCTTTTCAGGAAACTGGTATGGGCCATAATTGTTCGAGCAGCGTGTCACAATCACGGGCAGGCCGTGCGTATGCTGGTAGGAAAGCGCGAGAAGGTCGGAGCTGGCCTTGCTTGCGGCGTACGGACTGTTGGGATGGAGGGGCGTTGTCTCGGTGAACTTCCCCGCATCACCGAGTGAGCCGTACACTTCGTCGGTGGAAACATGGATGAACCGGTCCACCCCACGGTCCTTTGCCACGTCGAGGAGTGTGTGCGTGCCTACAACGTTGGTTTGGACAAAAACAGCAGAGCCAAGAATGCTTCGATCGACATGAGATTCGGCCGCAAAATGGATAACGGTGTCGATATCGAATTTCGTAAAGGCGGTCTCCACCTCGGTGCGATCACAAATGTCCCCCTTAATGAATGTGTACCGTGGATTCGTCACCACGTCCTCGAGACTCTCAAGGTTTCCGGCATAGGTGAGCTTGTCAAAATTCACAACCCGCACATCCTCACGCGTCACCAGGAAGTACCGCACAAAATTGCTCCCGATAAACCCGGCGCCACCGGTGATCAGTACGTTCTTCATCCTCAGTCCACCCTGTAAATCGTGTTCGGATCGTCCTCATGGCGGATCTCATCCACCGCTCCCTTCTTCCCTTTCCCGGCAAAGAGTCTGTTAGGGAAGTTCACCACCATTCCAGGCTTACCGCCAACATTCCTGTATGCATGCACAACTCCAGCCGGAATGATCAACGACTTGGGTGCATCTTCGCCTGCGTAGATAGTCTCCCTCATCATGTAGGTGGATGAGTTCTTTCTATTATCCCAGAGATAGACCTTGAAGTTCGATGGACCGAGAAAGGAAAAGTTGTCCGCCTGATCGACGTGTTCGTGAGGGCCGCGGACAACCTCAGGCTGGGTGATTGATATGTACCCCATCGCCGGGAAGTATGCCTGCTCAAGCTCATCGCTGCGAAAAATCTCCGTTAGCCATCCACGTTCATCGGTATACTTCACCAGGTTCCTGACCAAAACGCCATCAATCTTTCCGGTGGTGAACATTTCTGACGCCTTCAAACGACTTTGACCCTGTGTGTGTCCATCAAATCCCTTGACCGCCTGGTATGAGGCGACTGGGGTATCTCATCTGCGAAAACGGAATTCGGGGGGAGAGGTATGTGCAACAGTTACTTGAACGTCGTAGCGAAAGAGGCGAGCGAGAGTCCTTTCGGGTACCTTGACAAGCACTTTGTGATTACTCAGGCAGACTACAAATTCTAAAAAAAGATACGGATTTCGTCCCCGAAAGTCAACGAACAGGGCCCCTACATTTGTTCGGGCGCTGTAATGCCAAATATGGTCAAACCGTTCCTGAGGACAGCTTTGACGGCATCGCAGAGTGCCAGGCGGGCGCGGGTAAGATCTGCGTCATCGCCAACGACACGGTGATGGTGGTAGAACTTGTGGAATGCACCTGCCACTGCATGAAGATACTCCGCCAACCGGTGAGGTTCGAAACTTGACGCACAGGATTCTACGACCTCCGGAAAAGTGAGGAGAAGTCTGATGAGTTCCATTTCTTCGGACGCCTGGAGAAGTTCAAATCGGACGTCTTTGTTTCTTTGTGCTCCCTCTTTCCCCGCATACCGAAGAATGCTCGCGATTCGTGCGTGGGCATACTGCAAGTAATAAACCGGGTTCTCATCAGATTGTTGTTTGGCAAGCGTGAGGTCAAAGTTCAGATGACTGGCGATGCTCCGCATCAGGAAGAAATACCGGACGACATCTGAGCCGACTTCATCGACGAGCTCGTCAAGAGTGATGTAATTGGCCTTTCGTGTCGACATCTTCACCACCTCGCCATTCTGCAGGATCGTAACAAACTGATGGATGAGAACTTTCACTCGGGATATATCATAGCCGAGCGCTTTCAATCCTCCCAGCACGTCGGGATATGTGGCAATGTGGTCCGAGCCGAAAACATCCACCATCAGCTCATAGCCCCGCCTGAACTTCTCAATGTGGTATGCGATGTCAGGGAGCCGGTACGTCGGCTCTCCGGAACTCTTCACAATCACTTTGTCCTTCTCACCCCCGATAATCGCGGCCTTGAGCCACAACGCACCCTCGCTCTCATAGGCCAGGTCTCGAGCCTTGAACGCATCAATGACTTCGCGGATCAGTCCGCTCTCATACAGGGTGTTCTCATTGAAGAACGACCGGAACTCGATCCCCAATCGCTTCAATGTCTGGCGAATGTCGGCAAAGATCTCCTGTTCGGCTTGCTCCTTGAAAGCACCTTCAGCAGGCTCGTTGCGTAACGCATCTCCGCGTTGTTCTTTCAGATGCTGCGCGATCTCACGAATGTACTCACCCTGGTAATAGTCTTCAGGGAAGGTGACCTGGTCGCCGAGCAGCTCGAGATATCGCAGACGGACGGAGTCCCCCAGCATGCGCATCTGACGGCCGGCATTGTTGAAGTAATACTCCCGCGTGACATCATGGCCGGTCCACTCAAGCAACGTGGCTATTGTATCACCGAAGACTGCGTTGCGACCATGACCAACGGTAAGCGGACCGGTCGGGTTGGCACTGACAAATTCCACCTGAGTCTTCTTACCCCCACCAACGTTGCTTCGTCCGAAGGTGTCGGAGGCGCTGAGAAGAGCAGCAAGCTCTCGATGAAAGTAGGTCCGGGTGAATCTGAAATTGATAAACCCCGGTCCGGCAGTTTCGGGGGTGTGCAGCAGGGCGGGGTCGGCGTCTAGATGGCGCACGATATCCGTTGCAAGCTGGCGCGGGTTTCTGCCGACCTGTTTCGCAAGCATCATCGCGATATTGGTGGTCAGGTCGCCGTGCTCTGGCTGGCGGGGTTTCTCAAAGATGATCGGAAGGTCTTGCGTGATGCCGAGCGCTTGGAGAGAGGCACGAACCTTCTCCCGGAGGTAGTCTTTCATGAAGCCTTTTTTCTTACAGAAGCTGATTTTGTTTTTGAGGATGTCCGCCGGGATGCCGCGACAGCCGGCTTTGTGTCTTCTTTCAAATGCTTGATCACCGCATCTCCCCACAATTTTTCCAGGTTGTAAAATGACCGCGCAGTCTTATGGAACACATGCAGCACAACATCGACATAGTCCAACAAGACCCAATTTGCACTGCCGAGTTCCTTGTGCCAGGGAACCGCCCCCTTTTTCTCGAGCCCTTCCATCACAGCATCGGCTATCGCTCTGACCTGAACATCAGAGTCCGCAGAACAAACCACAAAGTAGTCCGTCATTGACGTTAGCTTGCGCAGGTCCATGATTGCCACATCATGCGCCTTTTTGCTCAGCGTCAGCTCCGCGATCTTCTTGGCGAGCATCGGTGCTGTCAATGGATTTCCTCCCTACTGCGATGGTTTCAGTGAACTATGGTCTTTCCCGATCACAACAGAAACGTCCACGTAGTAATCCTGGTTGAGCTGCTGGACAATATTCTGCTTCTTCACACCCAAAGCATACGCGACCTTCTCTGCGTTCTTCAGATTCCCGACCCGATCGATGACCATGGACTCCTCTACATCGAAGGTCTTGTAGTTCTTAATCTCCACAACGTCGAAGCCGCGTGCGCGCAGATACGCAGTGAACGACGTTGCGGCACCGGACGCCCCGCACCCGTTGAGCACATCGAGCTGGATTACTTCTCCTGGGACGACGCCGGCCTTTCCAGGGTCAACTGGTGGAGAGAACGTGCTTCGGGCAAGAAGTGAGTACGAAAGGTAACCCACCACGAGGATCAGAACAAGGATGGTGGCATTCAGAGCAATGTTACGGGGATCTTTTTTTGACGAGAATGACGCACGCGCTGTGGACGATTTCTTGCTGGCGTTCATGTACTATCGTGCCGATGCAACAAAAAACCGAGTTGCTCCCTCAGACACACGGAAGAGACACACCCGGCTGCAAACAATTTCTGGTGAGTATACGCTGTATGGATCAGTGTTTCGTTCGCCGATCAGAATCCGTTCTCCCTATACCACGGGTAATAGTATGGTGAATAGTAGAAGCTGCCATAAGGAATGTTCCTGTACTGTACCTGAACCAGAACGTTTTCCCATGGCCGGTAACTGAGATGCGCCCGGCTCAGATACATGGAGCTGAGATCGTTTTTCTTTCCGCTGAGCGCCGGGAGAGTGTTGTACGGTGAATAGCTCAGGCTGAGGTCAGCTCCTGCCGTGAGGTTCTCAGCAAAATCGTATCTCATACGATTAGTGTATGTCCCGAGCGACAAGGCCTCCCCACCACCCGTCTGATATGAGAGATCAAACGAATGCGACATGTGGAATTTCTCCGGGTCGAACCACCCGAGGAAGAGCGATCCAGCCGATGGGGACATTAATCCGGATGAGACTTGGTTGGACTGCTCCACCTGTGCTTTGAACTGTCCACGCCCCACCGCGGTAAACACCAGGATTGCAGCGGTGAGAACTCCGAACGTACGCATGCTCTGCCTCCTCTTTGCCACTCACAATTTCTAAGGGAAGTATACAGAAATCAATCCTGATTGTCAACTCGCCCCGCCGCCATCGCCTCTCGCGCGTCTTCCAATTGCTGTGAAGTATTGATGCCCTGGATTTCACGCGAATCAGGTGTTGCGATTGCGCACACCTTCAAGTCGTTTTTCCAGAAATATTCGAACACATCGGTAAGATAGTACTCTTGTTGCAGGTTCGAGGGAGTGATATGCTGCAATCCCTCAAACAGGCGCAGTTTGTCGAACACATAAATCCCCGAATTGATCTCGCGAATCTGCCTTTGCTCTTCTGTCGCGTCCTTGTGCTCTACAATGCCTGTGACATCGCCATGAGGGTTCCGGATCATACGCCCATATCCGGTCGCATCCGGCAGGACGGCGGTCAGCACTGTCGCAATCGCACCCTCCTTCCGGTGGTGTTCTATGAGAGACCTCGTCGTGGCAAACGAAAGCAATGGAACATCACCTGACAATACCAGAACATCACCCGTGAAATCCGCCAAAGATTTCTCGGCTTGCATCACCGCATGTCCTGTTCCCAATTGCGGGACCTGCTCCACACATACCGCCGGCTTCCCGGTGGTGCGAAGATAATCGATTACGGACTCTCTTTTCCACCCTACGATAACGACGGTGCGGCTAGATTTCAATTGAAGAGCGAGATCCACAACATGTTCGACAAGTGGCTTCCCATTGATCGGGTACATGACCTTGGCCATATCAGGATTGTTCATGCGCGTCCCCTTGCCGGCCGCCATGATGACTACTGCAAGATTACTATTCATGCCTGTTCAAACAGTGAGTGCAATGTTGTCGATCAATCGGGTTGCACCAAAGCGCACCGCAAGTGATATCAGGATGGGGCGTCCGGGTTCACAGACTTTTACTTCATCCAATGTTGTTCCATCGGCAACCGAAATGTAGTCGATGATGCCTGACGACGATGCAATCAAGTCGGTCATCTTCCGGACAATCTGTTTGCTCTCGCGTTCGCCAGAGCGGATGCCATCCTCTGCCATGGCAAGCGATCTGTAGAGAACCGTCGCCTCTTTTCGCTGCGCAAGAGTAAGATAGCTATTGCGTGAGCTCATCGCCAGACCGTCTCGTTCGCGGACAGTAGGCGCCACAATAATCTCGATATCGAAGTTGAGGTCTCTCACCATCTGCCTGACGACGATGACTTGTTGAGCGTCTTTCTGGCCAAAGACGGCACAGTGAGGCCTGGTGATGTTGAAAAGCTTGGCCACGATCGTTGCAACGCCACGGAAGTGACCCGGGCGAGACTTCCCTTCCAGGGAGGTTGTCATTCGTTCCACGTTGACATAGGTTGTGTAACCATCCGGGTACATTGCCCCAGTATCAGGGGCAAAGACATAGTTGCTTCCGGCATCGAAGGCAAGATCTTTGTCTCTGTCCAAGTCCCGGGGATAGCGGTTGAAGTCTTCGGACGGACCAAACTGGGCGGGGTTGACGAAGATCGTGGTAATTACCACATCGCTGTGTTGCCGGGCTAGCCGAATCAGACTCAAATGTCCTTCGTGCAGGAACCCCATCGTGGGAACGACACCGATTCTTTGACCTGATGCGCGAATCTGCGCCGCGGTCGCCTGCATTTCTGCAACATCCCGGATGACCTGTGCCATGCGCTTAGAGGATTTTCTTTCCAAACGCCGACTGCACCAGCTCCACGGCGAACTCTGCAGACGTGTTGTTCTCGTCCAAAATCGGATTCACCTCTACAATCTCCAACGAGGTCATCGCTCGCGACTCGGAAATCAGTTCCATAATCAAATGCGCCTCCCGGTAGTCGAGACCCCCTTTCACCGGTGTTCCGACCCCCGGTGCTATTGTTGGGTCAACTGCATCGAGGTCGAGGCTCACGTGCATATAGTCCGTCCCATCTGTGACACGCGAGAGAGCTTTCTTCATTACGCGATGAATCCCCTGGCGGTCAATATCCGGCATCGTGAAGACGTGTGCGCCGGTTTGTTTTAGATGACGCTTTTCCCCGTCGTCGAGGCTCCTGATGCCGACGAGCGCTACGTTGGCAGGATCCACTTTGCGCTGCCGGCCCCCGAGATCCGCAAGATCGCGCGGACCCAATCCAAGCACGGCCGCCAGCGGCATGCCGTGAATATTTCCCGAAGGGGAAGTGGAAGGAGTATTGATGTCCCCATGCGCGTCCACCCACAGGACGCCGAGCTTCTTGCGCTTGCGTTTGCAGTACGCGGCAATGCCTGAAATCGTGCCCACAGCGATCGAATGGTCACCCCCCAGGACAAGTGGGAACCCCTTTCGTGAGACAATTCTTTCCACCTTCTGGCTGAGCAGCTTCGATGCACGCGTAATCTCCTTGAGGTACCGTGCTTTTATGTCGCCGACGCGAAGTTCCTCCATGTTCTTGATGTCCAGGTCACCTTCATCCACCACTTTGTTGCCGAGGTCTTTCAGCCGATCAGCAAGTCCGGCGATCCGGATGGCCGACGGTCCCATATCAACGCCACGCCGGCCAGAGCCGAGATCCATGGGAACGCCAAGAAGATGGATATTCATATGGTGTATGTCAAAGAGAAAGTGTGAGCTCAGGGAGCAAGCAACGACAACAATTGTCCAATCGTGCTCTTCAACTCTTTTCGATGGAGTACCAGATCGACAAAACCATGCTCCAGGAGAAACTCCGACCGCTGAAATCCCGCCGGCAGATCCTTGCCGATTGTCTGCTTGATGACGCGCGGGCCGGCAAAGCCGATGAGTGCCCCCGGCTCGGCAATGTTCACGTCGCCCAGCATGGCGTAGCTTGCGGTCACGCCGCCGGTGGTCGGGTCCGTCATGAGGGAGATAAACGGAATGCCCGCATTTGCAAGACGCGCAAGCTTGGCGCTCGTCTTCGCCATCTGCATCAAGGACAGAGCCCCTTCCATCATCCGCGCACCGCCGCTCGCCGAAATCACCAAAAGTGGTGTCTTGGTCTTCCAGGCTTTGTCAATGGCGCGACCAATCTTCTCTCCCACCACCGAGCCCATGCTGCCGCCGATGAAGGCGAAATCCATCGCTGCAAGAACAAGGGGTTTCTTGTTTACCATGCCTGTTCCCCACCTCACGGCGTCATGCAGGCCAGTCTTCTTTATCGCTTCCGGAATCCGGTCGCGGTACCGTTTGGTATCGACAAACTTCAAGGGATCCGCAGAACGCATCTTCCGGTCGTATTCCTTGAACGATCCTTCATCGAACAGAATCTCGATGTACTCCTTGCTCCCGATGCGGAAATGATTCGTGCACTTTGTGCAGGTGTACAGATTCTGGGCGAGTTCCTTCTTATGGATGATCTCCCCGCACTCATCGCACTTCACCCACATCCCGTCCGGGATCTCTTTCTTTTGTGTCTCGGCGGCGATGTTCTCTTTCGACCGTTTGAACCACGCCATGGCAGATACCTATTTGATAGTGAGCGGGTGGAAGAAAAACTCCTTGATGTATCGCGGCTCGAGCGTTACCGGATCTTCCTTCGTTCCACTGGCAAGCAGTTTTTCCCCTACTTGGACAATGGACGCGGCGCTGCATCGGGCCAGATCATGAGAAATAAGCCGCATCATCGTCCTTCGGGCCAGCAGACGACCGAGCTTGTTTGCGGCATCCCCTGTGACAACAACCGGGCGATCGCCAATCTCATCACCAAGTGCTTCCACCGTCATATTCTGTACATCGCGGAGAGGAATGAGACGCGAGTCAGCAACAGAAAACAACTGACTGTACACCTCATCCCGCCGGGCATCGAGGGCAGCGAGCAACCACTCATTCTCCCCGACGGCACGCCCATCGAGAGCACGCTGCGCCAATGCCTGAAGTGTCGGGACCGCAACCAGTGGAACTCCCGTCGCATACGCGAGACCCTTGGCTACGCTGAGTCCGATACGAAGACCGGTGAACGACCCCGGCCCAATGGAAACCGCTATGCCGTCAAGCGCGCTGACGGTAACTTCTGTCCGTCGCAGGACGTCCTGGATAAGAGTCAGGAGCTTTTCCGCATGAACATACTTTTCGTCAAGCGTTGCTTCAGCTACAATG
>Ga0209109_10002097_pt1 | contig 10951 bp, 11 predicted proteins | sample Rifsed10ft2_FD_184004 | JGI IMG/M metagenome (GOLD analysis project Ga0209109, IMG submission 184004) | Soil microbial communities from Rifle, Colorado, USA - sediment 10ft 2 (version 2) | ecosystem: Environmental > Terrestrial > Deep subsurface > Rock core/Sediment | place: Rifle, Colorado... | reverse complement strand
GCGCCGGATTGGTGGCGAGCGCGCGCGCGACCTCGAGCAGCTTCAGGTCGCCCTGGGACAGCGTGCCCGCCGGCTCGTCGCGCCGCTCCCACAACTGCACCAGGCGCAGCACGCGCTCGGCGCTTCCTGGGCCGGGCGCGCCGAGGACACCCAGCACGTTTCCGGCGGCGGAAGGGCGCGCGAGCGCCACGGTCTCGCCGACGGTGAGGCTCTTGAACGGGCGCGGAATCTGGAAGGTGCGCGCGAGCCCGCGGCGCACCATGACGTGGGGCGCGAGCCCCGCCACCGACTCACCGGCGAGCGCCACGCGGCCCTCCTCGGGGCGCGCGAAGCCGGTGATCACGTTGAACAGCGTCGTCTTGCCGGCGCCGTTGGGCCCGATCACCACCGCCATCTCGCCGCGCGCCACCTCGAAGCTGACCGCCGAGAGCGCGGTGAGGCCGCGGAAGCGCTTGGTGACGCGCTCTACGGCGAGCAGCGCGCTCATCGCGCGGGGGCGCGGCGCAGGCGCCGCGCGAGGGCGGGCAGCGCCTCGCCGAGGCTCCACAGGCCGCGCGGCAGGTACAGCACGCACAGGATCATCACGCCGCTGTACACCAGGAGGCGATAGGTCTCGATCTCGCGCAGCGACTCCCCGAGCAGCGTGAGGAAGTACGCGCCGATCGCGGGCCCGATGATCGTGCCCATGCCGCCGACGATGCCCATGATGACGATGGCGAAGGAGGTGAACAGGCCGAACACCTCCGGCCCTACGTGGCGCAGGTGGTAGGCATAGAGCACCCCGCCCAGGCCCGCCAGCGCCGCGCCGAGCACGAAGGCGCCGAGCTTGTAGCGGGTGGTGTTGATGCCCGCCGCCATCGCGGCGAGATCGTCGTCGCCGATGGCGCGGAAGGTGCGGCCCAGCCGCGACTCGGCCACGGCGAGCAGCACGGCGAGCGTCGCGGCGAGCAGCGCGAGGGAGGCGAAATACAGGCCCAGCCCGGAGAGCGGGGGCTCGACGCGCAAGCCGTACTCGCCGCCGGTGACGTCGCGGAAAGTGAACGCCAGGCGCTCGAGGATCAGGGGAAAGACGAGCGTGGTGAGCGACAGGTAGGGCCCGCGCAGCTTGAGGCAGGGCAGCCCGACGAGGAACGCGAAGAAGACGGCGGCGAGCGCCCCGGCCGGCAGCACGAGCAGCGGCGGCAGGTGCGGGCCGAGGAAGCCCGCGGCGTAGGCGCCGACGCCGAAGAACACGGCGTGCCCGAAATTGAGCTGCCCGATGTAGCCCGAGAGGATGTCCCAGCTCGAGGCGAAGATGGCGTAGAGCGCGGCGAGCGTCAGCACCGACAGCACGTAGGGATTGCTCACCCACAGGGGCAGGAGCGCCAGGGCGCCGAGCGCGGCGGCGACGGCGCCCAGGCGCAGCGCGAGCCGGCGCGTCAGCTTCACTCTACGATCCCCTTGCCGAACAGGCCGTGCGGCCGGAACACCAGCGTGCCGATCATGATGGCGAAGGTCGCCGCGTCGCGCAGCTGCGGCGAGATGAGGTAGGCCGTGAGCATCTCGGCGTAGGCGACGATGAACGCGGCGGCGATGGTGCCCCCGAGGCTCCCGAGCCCGCCGAGCACCACCACGGTGAAGGCGACGAGCAGCGGCGACCAGCCCATCTCGGGGCTGACGGTGAGGAACGGCGCGACCAGCGCGCCCGCCGCGGCGGCGAGCGCCGTGGACAGGCCCATCGCCACGAGGTAGGTGCGCTCCACCGGGATTCCCATGAGCGAAGCCATCTCGGTGTCCTGCGCGACCGCGCGCAGCTCGCGCCCGTAGCGCGTGCGCTCGAGGAACAGGTGCAGCAGCGCGACCAGCGCGAACGCCACCACCAGGGTGAGGAGCTGCTGGTGGGTGATGCGCACGCCCAGGAATTCGAGGCTCCCGGGCAGCAGCGTGGGCACGTAGCGCGGCTCGGTGCTGTAGAGGAGGACCGCGACCTCCTGCAGGAAGATCGCCATCCCGGCGGTGACGATCAGCACCCTGCCGAGCGTGTCGCGCAGCGGGAAGATGAACAGCCGGTAGAGAAGCATGCCGGCGATCGCGGTCGCCGCCACCGCCAGCAGCCACGCCACCGGCGCCGGCATGCCGAAACGCGTCACCAGCGTGTAGATCAGGTACGAGGCCACCAGGTACATGGCCCCGTACGCGAGGTTGAGGATGCGCGCGACCCCGAAGATCAGCGTGAAGCCGAGCGCGAGGATCGTATAGATGGCTCCCCAGATGGTGCCGAAGATGACGATGTCGGCGAGCAACCCCTTCTCTCCGGCCGGGAGGCTACTTTATCCAGGCGGGCATCTGCATCTCGCCCGTCTTCATCTTCGGCGGCCAGACCGTGACCATCTCCCCCTTGTTCCACTGGATGTAGGTGAAGGGCAGGAAGTCGGGGCCGGCCTCGGGGTCGTGGCGCTTGGAGAACTTGATGCGCCCGGAGACGCCGACGTGGTCCGTCGCCTCGAGCGCCTTGACCAGCGCGTCCGAGTCGAGCGAGCCGGCGCGCCGGATGGCGTCGACGAGGATGTACACGCCGTCGTAGGTGGCGAAGTTGGTGTAGGCGCCGGGCACGTGGCCGTACTTCTTGGTGTAGCGGTCCCAGTAGGGGATGGTCTTCGGGCTGATCGGCGCGCGCACGCCGTGCTTCCAGGTCATGAAGGCCTGCGCGCGCCCCTCGGTCTGCTCCCAGAAGCGGTCGCTCTGCGCCATCACCGTGTAGCCGGTGACCAGCGCCGGGATCTGGCGGTCGGCCCACTGGCGCGCGAACGGCAGCCCCGCGTCGGCGGCGAGGATCACGAACACGATCTGCGCCTTCGAGCTCTGCACGCGCGAGAGCTCGACGGAGAGGTCCTTGGCGTTGGTGGAGACGCGCTCCAGCGCCACCAGCCGGCTGCCGAGCGAGTTCTTGAGCGCGGTCACGATCGGCTCCACCCATACCGCGGTCTCCGCGATGATCGCCACGTTCTCGCGCTTGGTGGTGGACATCATGTCGGTGAGCTGCAGCTGCATCTGCTGGGCCATCTGGTTGGCGTTGAGGAAGGTGCGGAAGTAGTACTTGTACTTGGCGTAGTCCTTCAGCACGTTGTCCGACAGCAGCGGCGAGGCGGTGCCGGTGGAGAGGAAGATCTTCTTGTTCTCGGCGATGATCGGCTGCACGGCGATCGCCACCTCGCTGCGGTGCTCGCCGATGATCACGTCCACCTTGTCGACGAACAGCAGCCGCTCGACGGCGGTCTTGCCCTTCTCGGGGCTCTGCTCGGTCTCGGCGAAGATCAGCTCGAGCTTGCGGCCGAGGACGCCGCCCGCGGCGTTGACCTCCTCCGCGGCGAGCGTGGCCGCCTCCTGGATGTCGCGGCCCGGGGTGAGCTTGAACGGCCCGATGACGCCGACCTTGATCGGCCCGGTCTGCGCCAGCGCGGGCGCGCCGAGGCCGAGAGCGGGAAAGGCGAGCGCGAGGGCGACAGCGCGAACGAACGCGGAACGGTTCATGGACTCCTCCTCCTAGAGGGGTTGGCGGCGGCGGCCAGAATGGTTCAAAGTGGAACCAATGTCAAGGGGCCGGCCGATGCGGTATGCTCGGCGCATGGCGCAACGGGCGATGGCGGTGTCGAATGCACGCAGCGAGCGCGCGGGCGGCGAGCTGCGCGAGCGCATGCTGTGGGGCAACGCGCTCACCCTGGCGTGGCGCCTGAACTACATCGCCAATTTCTACGCGGTGCCGTTCTACCTGGCGCTCGAGCAGCGCATCGGCGTCTCGCGCCCGGAGTACGTGATCCTGTTCTGTGCGGCGCAGCATCCGGGGGTGACCGCCCAGGAGATCGTCGCCGCCACCGGCCGGCCGAAGAACAGCATCAGCGTCGCGGTGTCCAAGCTCGAGCGCAAGCGCCTGGTGGCGAGGCGCCCGAGCGCGTCCGACTCGCGGCGCATGGAGCTGCGCGTCACGGCCGCCGGCAGGGAGGTCTTCGGCAAGATCGTGCCGCTGCTCGCGGAGCGGGAGCGGCGCATGGTGGCGGCGCTCTCGGAAGCGGAGCGGCGCCAGTTCGGCGCGCTGCTGATGAAGGTTGCGCAGAAGGTACCCGACTGGGCGGTGCCGGAGCTGAGCGCGCTCGCGCCCGCGGGCCGGGCTACGCCCGCCCCGGCGCGTCGTCGTACTGCAGCAGCCGGTCGCACTCGCACTTGACCACGGCATAGCACTCGCACACCTGCTGCTCCAACCGCGGCCGATCCAGCACGGCGATCTGCCCGCGCTGGTAGTGGATCAGTCCCGCTTCCTGCAGCCGGCCCGCCGCCTCGGTGACGCCCTCGCGGCGCACGCCCAGCATGTTCGCGATCAGCTCCTGGGTCATGTGGATCTCGTTGGAGGAGAGCCGGTCGAGGCTCAGCAGCAGCCAGCGGCAAAGCTGCTGCTCAACCGTATGGTGCCGGTTGCACACCGCGGTCTGCGCCATCTGCGTGATCAGCGCCTGGGTGTAGCGCAGCAGCAGGTGCTGCAGATGCTGGCCGCGCTCGAATTCGCGCTTCAGGACTTCCGACCCCAGCCGGTAGGCATGGCCGGCGCTCTGCACGATCGCGCGGCTCGGCGTGCTGCCCCCGCCCATGAAGAGCGACACCCCGATCAGGCCCTCGTTGCCGGTGACCGCGATCTCCGCGGAGGCGCCGTTTTCCATCACGTAGAGCAGGGACACGATGCCCTCGGTCGGGAAGAACACGTGCGCCTGGCGGTCGCCGGACTCGTAGAGCGCCCAGCCGAGCGGCAGGGCGACGGGCTCGAGGTGCTGCAGCAGCCGCTCGAAGTCGCCGGCCGGCAGCGCTGCGAGCAGCAGGTTTTTCGTAGGGGGATGCATGGCGGCACCTCCGTTTTCCCGGCGCGGGACCTCTCCGAAGACCCGGTCGACCAAGCTTGCGTCCTGAAAATTATAGGCACTCAGTGCGCTACCGCACAGAGCGGCAAGGCCGATTGCGGGACAGTGGGCGCAAGAGCAGCGTGCAAATTTCACGTTGTTTCTCTTTTTGTCCCGTGCGTACGCGCTCCCTCCTTCCCCCTGCCGTGTGTACGGGCATCCGGCCCCGCCGTCCCAACCGGGGCCATTTTTTTTGATGGTAGATCTTCGCGCAGACGGCACGCGGGTCGCGCAGCTGTGGAACGGCAGCCAGGCGTCGCGCGTCCCGCTATCCGTGGCGGCGGCGTTCACGTTTCACCAGACGCGCCACGACGTAGAGAAAGCGCTGTCCAGGACCGAATACGCCGTCGCGCTGGACATCGCCGCCGCCGCGCTCGCCTGCCTCGTTCCGATCTACACGCCGGATGGGCGCGCGGCCATCGACCTCGCGCGGCACAGATTCAGCGGCGGCGCGACCGAAGTGCTGGGCGTGGACGGGACGGTCCTTGCGCCGCTGAGCGTCGTGCGCAGCGACGTGCTGCCCGCGCTCATGGCAATCGGGCGCTCGGGAATCCACTACGTAGCGCCGCGTCGCGCGCCGGGCCCGGGCGCGGCGCCTGCAGCCTGAACAGCGGCGGCAGCGGCGCCTTCGGCGCCGCGCGCTGCGCTTTGCGCCGCGCGAGGCGCGGCCGCGCCGCGCGCCAGAACGCCTTGCCGTCCCACGCGCGCCCCGCGTAGAGGGCGGCGTCCAGTGCTGAAGCCTGTGCCCGGTCGAGCACCGCCGGCGCGCCCGCGGCCTTGCCCCACTCGACGAGCGCATCGCGCGCGGCGCGCGCATCGCCGCGCCGGCACGCCGCGCGCAGCTTGTTTCGCGCCTCGCGCCGAGGCCGCGTGCGCTCGTGCCACCAGAACCCCAGCGCGCCGATCGCGAGGATCGCGAGCAGGCTCCAGCGCAGCACGCGCTGCCAGGAAACACTCGCCTCGGCCGCCGGCACCGCCGCCGCAGGCGCAATCGCCGCCTGCAAGAGCAGCGTGCGCCCGGCAAGCGAAGCAACCCGCGGCGCATCCGCCTCCACATCCCACCAGCGCACGCTCACTTCGGGCACGGCAACCTCGCCAACCCCGATCGGCATCAGCACGATGCGCTGCACGCGCCGGCCGATCATCCCCGCAGCGAGATACTCCGTGGACAAGCCGGGCTGATCGTGGTGCACCACCAGGGCGGGATGCGCGCTCATCTCCAGGCGCGGCAGCCGCTCCGCCGCCAATCCCTCGGCGCGCAGCACCAGCGTGCGCGTCACCGGCGTGCCCTGGGACAAGGCATCCAGATCGCGCGACCACGACTCCTCCAGCGTCACCGAGCGCGCCGGCAGCCACGGCGCGCCCGCTGCCGCGGGCACCGCGCGCACCTCCAGCACCTGCTGCGGCCCGCGCACGGTCAAAGGCCCGAGCGAGGCGCGCGGATCGCGCTGGAACGTCTCCGCGTAGCGCAGCACGCTCTCGAACTCCGCCCCCGGCACGACGAGCCGCCCGGCGCGCTTCGGCACGATCACGTGGGTGCGCTCGAGGACGTCGTAGACCACCCCCGCGCGCTTGGCCTGGTACGTATCGATCGTTCCCACGAGCGAGATGTCCGCCAATTCACCGAGCGCCGGCGGGCGCAGCACGCCGTGCGGAATGCCCGGCGCGCGCAGCGCCCGCAGCCGCAGCCGCGCCTCGGCGCCTACGTACACCCGCGCGGGCAGGAGCTCGGCTTCCACGACGAGCTCCGGCGGCGCAGCACGCGCGCACAGGGACGACAGGAACAGGAAAACGAACAGCGCCGCCCTCACCAGCGCCCCCCGGTATCGTGGTGCCACGAGCCGCGCATGCGCAGCTGCCGCGCGAAGCGATTGGCGAGCAAAGACCCCGGATCGTCCGGCACGCCGGCGAGCAGACCCTCGAGCCGCTTCAATTCCGCCGCGTCGGGCGCTTGTTCGGGCTGCGCCGCGTTCTCCTGCCGTCCCTGCCTTGCAGCCAGGTCGGTACGGGCCTCGGCCCTTCCTGAGGCGGATCCCGTGCCGGATTGCCCATCTCCCGGCGACGGCTGCGGCTGCTCGCCGCGCCGGATCAGTCCGCTTTCGCGCCGCACGCCGGACGCGCTCGCCGGCGAGCGCCGCTCGGCCTCGCCGCCGCGCTGCGCCTCGGCGCGGCGCCGGGCCAGCGCCTCGCGCACCAGCGCGCGGTTGAAGAGCGCATCGCGCATCGAGGGACTGCGCTCGAGCGCGGCGCCGTAGGCGGCGAGCGCGGCCTCGAGCCGCCCCTCGAGCGCGAGCGCGTTGCCGCGGTTGTAGTGCGCATCGGCCGTGTCGCCCGCGGCGAACAGCACCGCCGCTTCCGCGAAGCGCCCGCTGCGATACAGGAGCAGCTCGCGCCAGGGCGAATGCGGGCCGAGCCGGGAAAGGAGCTCCTCGTGCTCGCCGAATTCACCTGTGGCGAATTCCGCGGCCGCCTGCTGGTCGGCGCGCAGCCAGAGGTCCCGCCATTCGAACGCCTGCGCTTCGCCGGGCGGCGAGGCGATCGCGAGCGCCGCGATCCCCGCCAGCCAGCCGCGGCGAAACAGCAGCGCCGCGAACGGCAGCGCGAGCAGCACGAACCAGATGCCGTCGTCCTGGCGCACGCTCGATTCGCCCGCGCTCGCGGAAGGCGCAGCGGCCCAGGCCTGCGCGCCGCGCGCGAAGCGCGGCGTCTCGGCGCCGAGCAGGTGAAAGCGCCCGCCGCCCGCGCGCGCCACGCGCTCGAGCGCCTCGAGCTCGGGCTGCGCGACGAGGATGTCGCCGTCAGTGGTCTGCGCGAATGCGCCGCTCGCCAGTTGCACCGGCCCGCCGTGCGGCGTGCCCACGCCGAGCACCGAGAGCGGAAATCCCGCGTCCCGCAGCCTGCGCGCCGCCTCGAGCGTGCGCGCGTCGCCGGCGCTGTCGCCCACCAGGATGACGTCGCCCGCCACCGCGCCGGCGCGCTCGAGAAGCTGGCGCGCCATGTCCAGTCCGAGGTCCGGCCGGCTGCCGGCGCGCGGCACGGTGCCCGTGCCGAGGCTCGCGAGCAGGTGCACGAGCGCCGATGGATCGTTCATGAGCGGCGCCACGGTGAAGGCGTCGGCGCCGAACACCACCAGCCCGAGCTGCGCGTCCCCGGATTCGCGCAACAGCGTGACGATCGCCGCGCGCGCGCGCTCGAGGCGGCTCGGCACCACGTCCACCGCGTCCATCGACGGCGAGAGATCGAGCACCACGATGCGCGCGCTCAAGTCCCGGTAGAGCGGCGCCGGCTGCGCGCGCCAGCTCGGCCCGGCGAGCGCCACGCAGGCGAGGACGAGCGTCATGACCGCCAGGCCGAGCGCGAGCCGCGCGCTCCAGGCGCTCGAGCGCCCGGCGAGGTGCTCGAGCAGCTCCGCGTCGACGTGCCGGCGCCACAGCCCCGCGCCGGTGCGCACGCGCCACCACCACCACAACAGCGCGAGCCCGATCGGCAACGCGAGGAGCCATCCGGGCCGCAGCCACTCGGTCATCGCCGCGCCTCGCGCATCCCGGCGGCGAGCGCCGCGAGCGCCAGCGCCAGCGCCGCCGCGAGCGGCCAGGCGTAGAGCTCGCTCGTGGGGCGGAAATGGCGCTCGTCGAGCGCCGAGGGCTCGAGCGCCTCGAGCGTCTCGTAGATGCGCTCCAGCGCCGCGCGGTCGTCGGCGCGGAAGTAGCGCCCGCCCGATGCGGCGACGACGAGCTTGAGCGCATCTTCGTCGAGGCCTTCGCCCGGGCGCAGGCCGGCGCCGGTGCGCGGCGCGCCGATGCCGATGGCGTGCACGCGCACGCCGTGCTGGCGCGCGAGGCGCGCGGCGTCGGCCACGCTCACCGTGCCGTCGGTGCTCGAGCCGTCGGTGAGCAGGAGCAGCACGCGCTCGTCGCGCTGCATGGCGCGCAGCCGCGCCACGCCGAGCGCGATGGCGTCGCCGAGCGCGGTGCCTTCGCCCGCCAGGCCGATGAAGGTCTCGTCCACCATCTCGGCCACCGCGCGCAGGTCGAACGTCAGCGGCGCCTGCACGTAGGCCTTGGAGCCGAAGACGATGAGGCCGATGCGATCGCCCGCGCGCGCCGCCACGAACGAGCGCGCGGTGCGGCGCATGACTTCCAGCCCGAGCTCGGGGCCGAGCGCGGCCATGCGCATGCTCGCCGAGACGTCGAGCGCGAGCAGCATGCTGCGCCCGCTCGCGGGCACGCCCACCGGCTCGCCGACCCATTGCGGGCGGCACGCCGCCGCGACGAGCAGCGCCCACGCGGCGAGCGCGAGCAGGAGCCGCAGGCGCGGGCGCGCGCGCGCGCCGGCCTGCGACCACGAGCGCGCGTCCTTCAGGAACGGCACGCGCAGCGGCGTCGCGAGCGGCGCCGCGCGCGGCAGCAAGCGCATCGCGAGCCACGGCGCGACGAGGGCGAGGGCGGCGGCGGGCCAGGCGAAGTCGAGCATCAGAGCACCGCGCGCAGCCAGCCGCGCGCCGCCGCGCGCAACCGCGCCGCCTCGGCCCCCGCGCCGCCGCCCCGGTAGGGCGTTTGCGTGAGCGCTTCGGCAACGGCCGCGAAGCGCCCGGGCACGGGGTCGCAGGCCTCGAGGAACGCGACCCACTCGGCGTCGTGCAACCCGGCCGGCGAGCGTTCCGGAAAGCGCTCGAGCGCCGCGAGGCGCAGGACCTGCGACACCTCGGCCGCGGTCGCGGTCGCTTCGAGCGCCGCCAGCAGCCGCCGGCGCAGCCGCAGGCGCCGCCACCAGCCCGGCAGGGTGCGCAACGCGATCACGGCGAGCGCCACGGCGAGGACGAGCGCGATCCACCAGCCGGGCGCCGGCGGCCACCACGACGGCGCGGCGGGCGGATGCGCGTCGCGCAGGCGCGCGAGCAGCTCGAGCTCGGGGATCACGGCAGCGCGCGCTCGGCGAACGGGCGCTCGAGCGCGCCGAACAGCTCCTCGCCCGTTCTCACCGCCTGGCAGCGCATGCCCGGCCGCGCGGCGAGGCGCGCGAGGCGCTCGCGGCGGGCCGCGACATCGCGCGCGTGCGCCGCGCGCACGGCTGCGGGCGCGGTGTCGAGCACCAGGTGCTCGCGGCCGTCGGTGAGCGGATAGCGCGCGGGCGGCGGCAGGCGCACCTCCAGGGGATCGAACACCCAGATGAGCACCACCTCGCCGCGCGCGCGCAGCCGGCGCACCGCGTTCTCGAGCGCGGCGTCGCCGTCGGCGAAGTCGGACACGACGACGAAGCGCGTGCCCACGGCGGCCTCGGTCGCCGCGCGCGCGGCGAGCTGATCGAGCGGCGCGTCGGCGCCCGGCTCGAGCGCGGCGAGCGCGGCGCACAGGGCGGGCGCCGCGCCCTCGGCGGCGCCGGTGCGCACGTGCGCGCCGCCGCCGCCGGCGACGAGCGCGCCGAAGCGGTTCGCGCCCTCGGCCGCCGCCCAGCCGGCGAGCGCGGCGATCTCGGCGGCGAGCACCGACTTGAACGCGGCGCGCGTGCCGAAGCGCATCGGCGCGCGCTGGTCGACCAGGCAGTACAGGTCGTGGCCGCGCTCGTGCTGGAAGAGCTTGGTGTGCGCGCGCCCGGTGCGCGCGGTGACGCGCCAGTCGATGCGCCGCACGTCGTCGCCCGCCGTGTAGGGCCGCGACTCGGCGTAGTCCATGCCCGGCGAGCGCGCGGCGCTCGCGCGCGGGCCCTGGCGGCGCTCGGCGTCGAGGGCGAGGAGCCGGCGCATCTCGGCGCCGTAGCGGCGCAGGCCGAGCAGCGTGTCCAGCGCGGGACGCACGCCGCGCGGCACGTGCCGCGGCGCCCCCGCGCGCGTCACGGCACCGGCACCCGCGCGAGCAGGCGCGCGACGATCTCGTCGGCGCCGACGCCGTCGGCGCGCGACTGGTAGGAAAGCAGCAGCCGGTGGCGCAGCACGTCGGGCGCGATCGCCTGGATGTCCGCGGGCGAGACGTAGTCGCGCCCGGCGAGCCAGGCGTGCGCGCGCGCCGCGCGATCCAGGCCGATCGAGGCGC
>Ga0209109_10002096_pt1 | contig 10951 bp, 11 predicted proteins | sample Rifsed10ft2_FD_184004 | JGI IMG/M metagenome (GOLD analysis project Ga0209109, IMG submission 184004) | Soil microbial communities from Rifle, Colorado, USA - sediment 10ft 2 (version 2) | ecosystem: Environmental > Terrestrial > Deep subsurface > Rock core/Sediment | place: Rifle, Colorado... | reverse complement strand
AATGCCGTTACTGCGCAGGAGCAGCACGGCGTCGATCAGGCGGGCGTCCTGTGAAACGACAGTCGCCGGCGAGGTCATGAAATCGCGGACGCGGTAGTCGCTGATCATCCCCTCAAACCCCAGGGCAAATGCAAAGAGTGGAATCCCTATGCTTTCATGGTGTTCCGCGCAGAGTCAAGTGAATGAGCGAGGGGCCGATTATCGTTTGGAAACTGGGACCGGTGTCTGCTCGACGCGCTTCCAGGCGCCAGCGTCCCAGAGGAAGCGGTCGCGGGTCATGCGGCGGCACTGGCGCGGGTTGCGATCGTCGGTCACGGAGCAGTAGGTGAGATGGAAACCGTTGGGCGCGGCTTCGTAGCTCGACTGCTGGAGCAGGTCGGCTGACCAGACCATCTCGATGGCGCGACCTGTGAAATGCCAGGCCGCGAAGGAGCCGGTCTGGAGGTCGTCGGTACGACCGGTGATGGTGACAAAGACGACGGCGGGCGCGGCGAAGGGCACGAGCTCGAGGTATTCGTCAAAGAAATTCTTCTGGGCGGAACGGTCAATGCGCGCGGCCAGCGCGTAGCCGCCCGCGACCGCGGCGTAGATGCGGACGGCGGAAGGCCCGGCCAGACCGAAGTTGGCGGCCAGGGCATACACCGGCGGAGTGGCAGCGATGCGGCTGAGGCGAAAGGTCTGACCGACGGGAAAGATATCGGTGGTGAGTGCGGTCAGGCTGCGGTTCAGAGCGTCCAGGTCGGGGGGCGGCCCGGCGCTGAGCGCATTCAGAATGCGGGCGTCCAGCAGAGCGAGCGCCTTTTCAAGAAGCGCGGGGTCGTCGTCGCCACCCGCCAGGCGCACGGTGGCAAGCTGCGAGGCCAAGCGGCGAAACTCCGCGTCCGGGTCCTGCGCCATGCAGAAGGCCGGGACCGCCAGAGCGATCGCGAGAAGCGCAGCGATCAAGATGACACGATCCTGAATGCGATTTCTTTCACACATGAAGAGAAGCACTGTAATACAGGGGCGTCGCAGGCGCAAACTAGTGCTGGTCAGGGCATGGGGAGCCAGCGAGTCAGGCGGTCGATGAGAAGGTCGTTTTCGGTATAGACGGCCCAGGCCACCGCAAGGAAATAGACCAGGGCGAGAATGGCAGCCATTCCCATCACAATGCGGAAAATGCGGTCGGCCATCGGCCAGGAGGTCTTGCGGGCGGGGTCGGTCAACACTTTTGGCGATTCCGGCTGGCGCTGGGCGCAAAAGGGACAGGCATCCAGGCCGGGGTTGACCAGCCGATCACAGGAGGGACAAACCCATTCGAGCACGGAGGTTCTCTATCACACTTGAGGGGGCCGGGCCAGCCGGAAGCGGGGCTGGCTGCGGCCAAGCCCTGCCAGGCGCAGCACCCCCTTGCGTAACAACTTGGTAATTAAGGTATACTCTCGCTGTCCAGACCCTCTCTATCACCCGAGGAGCAATGCTTGGCGGTTCGCGTCTTCGACAAGCCCGTGAGCGGCTCGGCCTGACCTTCCGCGATGTGGAACGCGCCAGCTATCTGCTGGCTGGCCAGCGCGGCCTGCCGGACTTTATCGTGCACATCAGCCGCCTGGCCGACATCGAGAATCGCGGGGTGGTGCCCTCCCTTCACAAGCTGTACTCACTGGCCGTCATCTACCACTTGAACCCCCTGGAAGTTTGCCAGTGGTACGATGTTCCGTTGGATGAACATTTCGCCGACAGCGGCAAGCTGACCGCACCCAATACGCACTTGGCTGCCCCGCCCAGTTCCCTTTCGCTCCCGCTGCGATTCGACCCCGGATTCAACCCGAGCCGAACGGAGTATCTGACCCGCATGGTCGAGCGCTGGGGGCACCTGGAAGGGACGATGCTCGGCGAGCAGCCGCGCTATCACTATGGGTACATCGGCCTGGAGGACCACCGCATGGACCCACTGCTGCGTCCGGGCAGCCTGGTGCTGGTGGACCCGGCACGTCAGCAGGTGCGCAACTCCGGCTGGAACAACGAGTACGAGCGGCCCATCTATTTCGTGGAAGTGCGCAGCGGCTATCGCTGCGCGTGGTGCATGCAAATGGACCACGAGCTGATCCTGCAACCGCACCCGCTCTCCTCCTGCGCGCCAGAAATGCTGGAATGGCCGGGGGAGGCCGAAGTAGTGGGGCAGGTGGTCGGCGTGGTTATGCGGCTGACTGCGTTCTGAGGCGCTCTTCGGTCAAGATCGCCAGCAGCGCGCGGACGTTGGAAGCAAACAGCTCCTCGAGGTAGGCCGGGAGTCCTGCGGGCGGCAGCAGACAATACACTTCCTGTTCTCTCCAGCCGGCCAGGCTGTTCTCAAAACCCCCGCCAATGGCAGCCAGGCAGAGGCGCAGGTCGATCTCCTGGCTTTCGAGGGGAGTTTCCAGCAAGCGCAGGAACAGCCCCTGGTGGCACGTGGAGAGAGCCTGCTGGACGGCCACCTCAGGATAGAGGGCCGAGAGGCCGTCGTGGCGGTAGCAGCCACCTTCGACGTCGCGCAGGGAGGCGACGTAGGCCAGACGGCCGAACTCGCTGGGAATGGCGGCCAGGGACCGCTCCGCGAAGTCCTCCACTACTCGTCGGTTTCTTTGATGGCTTTCCACGCCTGAATCTCTCCGTGCTGTTCCGATTCCTGAACAAATTCCTTACTGCTGCGCCGGATGTGAACCCGCGGTGCAACCTCCCCTTCCGGGAGGTAACACCCAATGAAACGCATCTGTTTGCTGCTCCTCGTCAGCGTCCTCGTGACGCTAATGCTAGCGCCAGTTTGCCCAATAGTCAACAGCAGTCCCACCCTCAACCCCGACTCCGAGCAGGCCCAGGGCTGGCCCCTGCCGCCCAAGCCCAAGGGGGTCTGGTCCGCGGGCGAGGATTTAATGGCCCAGGGTTGGCCCCTGCCGCCCAAGCCCAAGGGGGTCTGGTCCGCGGGCGAGGATGTTTGGGCGCAAGGGTAGCCCATACGTTCGCCCCCGAAACCGCCCAGAGGAGGTGGGGGGGTGGAGAATGGATCGCTGCCTAACCAACATCGCCGGAGCACATCACAGAATATTTACTTGACGGCTAATGCTGTGTTATGATGCGCTGCGGCACATGGAACTCACCCGTAGCGACTACGTCCTCTGGATCGTTTCGACGGTTCTTCAGCTCGCCGTCTGCGGTCTGGTCCTCCGAGGCGGACTGTACCTGCGACTGCCCGCCTTCTCCGCATACGTGTGGTTGAACCTGTTGACCCTGGCGCTGGTCTGGTGGGCGTATTTGAGACTCGGCTACAGTTCGATGTTTTACATCGGCTGGGCCGCCTTCGGGGTTGCGCTTCTGGCCCGCGGACTAGTGGTGGGCGAGCTTTGCCGTCGCGTGCTGAGACTATACCGGGGGGTCTGGGCGCTGGCCTGGCGACTGCTGGTCGGCGCGGCCATGCTCCTGCTGGTTTATGCCGGGCTAGCCGCGTATGGGACGCGCGATCGCCTCGAGACGTTTTTTATGACGGCGGAGCGCGGAATGGAGTTGGCCGCAGCGATCGTGTTGCTCTTGCTGCTGGTCATCAGCAGCTACTATCGCATCCCCGTGCCGATGCTGGAAGGAATGCTGGCCCTGGGTCTGGGAGTCTGGTCGTTACTCCAGGTGGTGAATAACGTGGCCTTACTCCTGTGGCCCAACTACTACGCCTGGGGCAGTGCAGTGAAGATGGTCAGCTTCCAGTTGGTGCTGTTGATCTGGATTGCGGCCCTGCGCAAGCCTGTTCCGCAAGAAGGGCAGGCACTCCCCGTGCTCTCGCAAAGGGCCTATGATGAACTGGCTCCGCAGACGAACCTGCGCTTGCGGCTGCTGAATGAGCGCTTACTGGAGATCTTCAAGACATGATAGAGACCGTTATCCTCGTTGGGGTGCTCCTGGCACTGTTGTTCTTCTTTCATGCGCGGGCGCGGCGCGAACAGATGCCAGCGCAGGACTCGCAGGCAACCAAAGCGGAGACGGCAACTGAACTCTTGCCTCCAAGTCATGTCTGCTACTACGCGCAAATCCGGCAGGCGCTCGCGCGAGCCGACCGGGAGTATCTGGCGCACCGGGCCACGCCAGCCGTCCGCCGGCGGTGGGAGGCGGACCGGCGCACGGTGGTTCGGGGATTCCTCGCCGGCCTCAAGGAAGACTACGTGCGGCTGGAGCGGCTGGGCCGGACCGTGGCTTCGCTCTCGCCCGAGCTAAGCCATGAGCTGGAACGCGAGCGGCTATGGCTGGGCGTGCGCTTCCGGTTCTGGTACGGTGTGCTCTGGGTGGCGCCGCTGGGCAGCCGGTGGACGCTGCGGCTTCTCGATCGAACGACCAATCTTGTAGGGAGTATTGCCGACCGGACCGCAGCGGCGATGACGGCCATCGGAGAAGCAACCAACCGCCCGGCCTAAAAACTGGCGATCAGTGCCGGGACGGCCCCTTCAGCAGGACCGCCTCCGCGTGATTCAACACGCGGCGGACCACGCCTAAGAACCTTTCCACCTCAAACGGCTTCTGCACAAATTCGCAGCCGCTCTGCTCGAGCAGCGGGCCGACCTCTGCGGCACGGGCATCGGACATCGTGAAGATGACGCGGGCGGAGAGCTCCGGGTGGCGGCGGCAGATCCAGTTGTAGAGCTCGCGCCCGGTGATGTCTCCGGGCATTTTCAAGTCGGTGATCACCAGGTCCACCGGCTCGCGGTCGAGAATCTGCTGGGCCTCGCGGCCGCTGCGGACGGCGCGGACCGAACGGCAGCGCCCGCGCAGGATCTCCTGCTCGAGCTCGAGCACGGATTCCTCATCGTCCACCAGAAGGATGCGGCCGGCGGGCGGGGTGCCGGCGGGCCAGCCGGGAAGCTCCGTGTGCGACTCGGCCACCGGCTGGAGCGGCAGCGCGACGGTAAAAATTGCGCCGCGCCCCGGCTCGGCGGAGTTGCGAACGCGGATTGCGCCGCCATGCTCGATCACGATGCCGTAGCAGATGGAAAGACCTAGACCGGTGCCTTTGCCGACGGGCTTGGTGGTGTAGAAGGGGTCGAAGACGCGCTGCGGGTCGCGCACGCCCGGACCGCTATCGGCGAACTCGACAATCAAATGTTCGGGCTCAGCGGCAGTGTGCACCCAGATTTCGCCGCCGGACGAGCGCTCGAGGATGGCGTCCACGGCATTGTTCAGGATGTTCAGGAAAACCTGCTGAAGCTGATGGGAGTCGGCGGCGGTGATGGGCAGGTCCGGGGCGAGTTCGCGATGGACGACGATATTGTTGATGCGCATGTCGTATTCGCGCAACGCCAGGGTGTTTTCGACAATTTGGTTCAGGCGGGCGGGTAGGCGCTCGGGCTTCTGCTGGCGGGCGAAGCTCAAGAGGTTGTGGACGATCCGATGGGTGCGCAGGGCCTGGGTGCGGAGCTTTTCAACGAATTCGGCGCCGCGGGCGTCCACGTGGTCATTCGCGGCGAGCAGCTGGCCATAGCCCAGGATGGCGGTAAGGGGGTTGTTCAGCTCGTGGGCGACGCCAGAAATGAGCTGGCCGACTGCCGCCATCTTCTCGCTCTGCAGAAGCTGTTCCTGGGTGCGGCGGAGATTGTCCAGGGCCTGGCGGGTTTCTTCGAGCAAGAGGGATTTCTCGATGGTGGCGGCGACCTGACTGCCCACCGAAGTGAGCAGGTTCAGTTCTGCCGAGGAGAACTCGCGCAGGGAGCGGCAACTGACCACCATGGCGCCCAGGATCCGCTCCTTCGACCACAGCACGACAACATTGGAAACCTCGACGCCCTCCTTCTGCTGAAAATCACGAATCGTTTGCGGCCAGGGCAGGCTCTTGCCCGCAACGACGGTGGCACGGACGGCGCGGATGTGGTTGAGCAGGTCGGCCGGGAAGACCGTGGGTGGGAAGTGGCCGGCGTACTCGGAGCGCAGGCCAAAGGCGGCCACGCGGCGGAGGACACTGGTCTGCTCCTCGAGCAGATAGATTGTGCCCATGTCCACACCGAACAGCTCGACGATCTGGCGGAGCGAGCGATCCAGCAGCTCATCGAGAGGGAGCGACTGATTGAGGGACTGGCTGATGGAGTTGAGCACCATCAGCTCGCGATTGCGGCGGCGGACTTCCTGCTCGGCGCGCTTGCGCTCGGTGATATCGAGCACGAAGCCCTGGTAGGCGACGACGGCGCCGGTGGCGTCGCGAGTGGCAAAGCTGGACTCGAGGGCGGTGAGGACCTCGCCATCCCGGCGGCGCATCTGGAATTCGAAATCGGTTACCGAGCCGTGCTCGCGCAGGAGTTTCTTGAGCCGCTCGCGGTCTTCCGGGTTGACGTAGATGCCGGGGCCGATGCGGGTCTGCATCAGCTCCTCGCGGCTTTCGTAGCCGAGCATGCGCATGAAGGCGTCGTTGAAATCCAGGAAGCGGCCGTCGGGAGTCGTGACGAAGACACCCTCCTGGACGTTTTCGATAAGGTTGCGATAGCGCTCCTCGGCGCGTTTGCGGTCGGTGATGTCCTTCAGCACATGAACTGTGCCCAGGCAAGCGCCGCTCGGACCGGTAAACTCGGAGGTGGACACCAGGAAGCATACGCCCAGCACCGGATCGGGGGCCTCACCATTGCCGGCGGCCTCCTCACAGTAGGGGCAGTTGGTCCAGGAGCCGTGGCGACGGCCTGCTGCCGGGGAGTCCGCGCGCGGCTGGAGGACTTCAGCAACAAGACGGCCAACAAGCGAATCAGCCGGGACGCCCCCCAACCGCTGGCCCAGCGCCTGATTGGCGCGCAGGATGCGGAACTGCGGGTCGTGCACGAGGATGGGGTCTTCGATGGAATCGAAGGTGTACATCCACTGCCGCTCGGCGTGCGCGGCCTGCTCAAACAGCGAGACGTTCTGAATGGTCAGGCCGAGCAGGTTGGCCACGTTGACCAGGAAATGGATCTCTTCGGCGTGGAAGCGCCGCGGCGCATTTGAGCCAACGCAGAGGACGCCGAGCGAGGCCTCCTTGCCGGGCAGGCGGACCAGCACCATGGCGGCGATGCCTTCGGCCTCCATGCGGCGGCGGACGTGCGGGTCGTGCTCGGAGTCGTACACCAGGTAGGTCGTGGAAGGGTCGAGCGCGCGACGCGCCCAGGGCTCGTTAATGGAGACGCGGGCAGAGCGTTCGAGGAAAGCCGGTGTGAAACCCACTGAGGCACGCACCACCAGCTCGCGCGCGTCCCCTTCGCCGACCAGAAGACGGACCAGACCGTGGCTGGCGCCCAGGCTTTCCACCAAGTGCCGGAGAACGACGCCCAAGATCTCATCCACGTCGAAGGTCTGCGTGCTGGCAGCGGCAATCAGGGTGAGCCGGCGGAGCTTGTCGTTGAGCTCTTCAGTGCGGGCGCGGGCGACCTCCAACACGATTACGGCCAGAGCCACGCCGAGCGTGGCCTCTAGAATGCCATCCAGAGCGACCCGCACGAGGAAGAATGGCTGGCCGGCCCACAGCGGCTGGTCGAGGATATGCAGGCCGTTCAGACACAGGGCTAGGCCGAGCAGGCGCGGGGCCCAGTCCCGCCGTCCCCGGGCATAGCGCAAGAGCAAAAAGCCGGCCGCGAGGCAAACGGCAGCTCTGCACAGCAGAGCCAGCCACTCGGCGCGTTCGGGCCTGCCGAACTGCAGGTCAGTCCAAGCCACGGCAAGACAAACGATCAGAGCCAGCGGCCAGACCAGGGCGGTGCGGCGCGCTCTTCCTGTGTAGTCAAGCAAGGAGGCCAGAAAAAACGCCGTCGCGCCCAGCGATAGCTCCATGACCAGCAGGCGCCCGCGCGGCGCGGCGCCGAATAGGGTCAGGACGTGGGTGGCGCCGTAAAGGGTAAAGAACGTCCAGCCGGCAATCCACAGGCGGAAGAAGCGGGCGGGAAGGTCGCGGTAGAGGAGCAGGTAAAGGACCAGAAGAACCAGAAAGGCGGAGGTCTGCAGGAAGGCAATCGCAAGCAGCCCCTGGTTGTGCATCAGCGGAGACACCCTCCAAGCGCACGCCCGCGGCGTGCCGACGCACAGCGGGCCTTGACCATGAGAGACGACAGAGGAAAGCCGTTGGCGAACGTAGCACGCGGCTTTTATTTCCGGCAACAAGGGCTTGGTGGCGTTGTGCCCTCCCGTATAATGGCCTTTTTGGAGTGATCGCAGTGGCACAAGAGAAAATCCTTGTTGTGGACGACGAAGAAGCGATCCGAGAGGTGGTCACCACGCTTCTCGAGGCGCAGGGCTACCGCTGCGCGATGGTCGGCAACGGCCGGCTGGCACAAGAGCAGTTGCAAAAGGACTCGCCGGACTTGGTGCTGAGCGACATGGTGATGCCGGAGATGGACGGGATGCGGCTGCTCGAATGGATGCGCGAGCGCGACCCGGACGTGCCGGTGATTATGGTGACCGCGATGCACGACCTCTCGACCGCACTGGAGGCGATGCGCCGCGGCGCTTACGACTACATCCTGAAGCCCTTTGAGAAGGACCAGCTTTTTTTGTGCGTGCGGCGGGCACTCGAGCACCGGCGGCTGGTGCTCGAAAACCGCAACTACCAGCGCAACCTCGAAAAACTGGTGGAGGAGCGCACGGCACAGCTCCGCGAGGCCTTCAACCAACTCGAGCAGTCCTACGACCACACGCTTGAGGCGCTGGGCGGCGCGCTGGACCTGAAAGATGCCGAAACCAAAGGCCACTCCCAGCGCGTGACTGCCTACACCATCTCCATCGCGCGGCAGATGAACCTCGAGCCGGCGCTGCTGCGGCAGATCGCCCGCGGCGCCTTCCTGCACGACATCGGCAAGATGGCCATCCCCGATGGAATCCTGCGCAAGCCCGGGCCGCTGACCAATGATGAACGGGCCGTGATGTGCCGGCACTGTGAGATCGGCCACGAAATACTGATGCGCATCCCCTTCCTGCACGATGCGGCGGAGATCGTCCTGACGCATCAGGAGTTTTTTGACGGCACCGGATATCCGCGCGGCTTGAAAGGCAAAGAGATCCCGCTGGGGTCGCGGATTTTCGCCGTGGCCGATGCGCTGGACGCGATGATCTCCGACCGGCCCTACCGGCGCGCCCGCTCGATCGAGGCCGCGCGCGAGGAGATCCAACGCTGCGCCGGCACGCAGTTTGACCCCGAAGTCGTGCAGGTGTTCCTCTCCATGCCGACCGTCCTGTGGATGGATCTGCGAGAGAAAACCGGCGCGCCGTTTCTACTTTCCCACCTGAAAGATCTCTGAGGAAGTTTTCAGTCATCCGTTGTCAGTGAGCTGGAGCGATTCTTTTTGTTTTCAACGGCCGGACAATCACGAAATCACAGGCCGCTACGCCCGTTGCCAATTTTGGTTGGCGCGGGTAGTATCCATGACGGAGGAGATGAGATGGCTCTGGTGCCAATTAGGACGGCTTCGACCACCGGCTACTGCGACTGCATTTGCGGATGCTACGAGCTGGCCAGTCTGCGCGATGAAGATACCGGAAAGGGCTACTGCCCGCGGTGCGGCAAAGAACACCTGGAAATAAACCAGGGCGTTGGGCTGCCGCAACCCGCTCCTTCGAAGATTACAGCCAGGGAGACTCGTCCCTCCGCCCAACCGTTCAGCCCCGAACCTGCTGACCCGCCGGGAAGATTGCGCTAACTGACAAAGGACGCAGCACGGGCCGCTTTGTTTCTACCGATCCGAAGTTATCCGGCGTTCCATTTCCTGAGGAATTGGCGAACCCGCAAAGGTGGAACTCGTATACTTACACCCTAAACAATCCGATGAAGTTCGTTGACCCAAACGGCGAAGACATCGAGGTCCGTATCCAGTGGACGGGAAACTTTACGGATAAAGAAAAGGACAAGATTATCGCAGCGATAACCAAATACCTGGAGGGTCTCAAGGTGGGGAAGGTTCTTGTTCGCGATGCTGGTGCTGTCGACAATCGCACGTTGGGGCAGAAAGTCGAAGACGCTACGATGAGATATAAAATGCCCTTTGGCCTCGGACACGACCAGGGCAGCATCGGATTCACGAACGCTGACCTGACGGAAGGGGGCCAAACAACGGATCCTCGTCATTTTCGGGCAAAGGATCTTGAAGGTCTACGGAACACAAATCCAGTATCGTTCATTGCCAAGATGGCGGATGGTATTCTGCACGAGATCCTCGCCCACGAGCTGCGCTTCGGTTTCTCAGACGACCACTATCGTTTCAATGTATTCGAAGGAACTGAACTACAAAAGGCGGACACCTACGTCCAATCTCGAAAGGGGACTCTGATGGATTCGATGCAGGCTAGAACAGGCAATTTTACGAGCATCAGGCCTCTTTATCCAGACGACCAGAAGAAGATAGAAGAACGCCTTCAGCCCATTCATCGGAAATACAAGGATTAGGCGGTTCCAAGAGTCATGGTGGAAAGTCGGTCATGAGCCGGACACGATTCCCTCGAAAGAACCATCTGCTGGGTATTGCCCTTGCCGTTCTCCATATCCTTCTGCTGTTGACCATCGCGCGGTCTTGGAGCCAAGCATACGCGGAGTACGGCCATCCTTACGCTGGCCCAACAGGCCAAGGTGCCTTCGAAACGTTGAAGCAGGTGGACTTTCCTCTGAGCTATCTTTGCCGCTGGGCGACTCACCGCATACTTCTGCTGAATGCCAATCGACTACACATGCCGTTGGGGCTCGCAGACGCAGCAGTTTATTGGCCCCTGCTCTTCGTCTTGGGCACCTGCCAATGGTTCCTCGTAGGTTATGTGGTTCAACACATCTGTGCGCGCTTGATCCCTTGGACTAATCTACACAAACAGACGTAGTGACGAAGCCGTTTCGGGCTTTGCTGGACGATCGGGCGGATACGACCGGTAAAGGCAGCAGAAACCTGATGTGCGATGCGGCAGGAGGGGAAGCGTGGACCTACGACGCGCTGGGCCGCTACATAGACTCGCCCGGCAGGAGTGGCGGCTGAAA
>Ga0209109_10002091_pt1 | contig 10963 bp, 10 predicted proteins | sample Rifsed10ft2_FD_184004 | JGI IMG/M metagenome (GOLD analysis project Ga0209109, IMG submission 184004) | Soil microbial communities from Rifle, Colorado, USA - sediment 10ft 2 (version 2) | ecosystem: Environmental > Terrestrial > Deep subsurface > Rock core/Sediment | place: Rifle, Colorado... | reverse complement strand
CCTCGGGCTGGATACGGATGCGGCCTACCTCCGGTTTGCCCGCCAGCAGGCCGGGGAGCGCTTCGTGCTGGGGGATGCCGCCCGGCTTCCCCTGGCCGGTCAGCGGTTCGATGCGGCCTTTTGCGTGGGTGTGCTCCATCACTGCGACAATGCCCAGGTTGGGCAAATCGTGCAGGAAATGCGTCGGGTCACGCGCGATGGGGGGACCGTCGTGCTGCTCGAGCCCCTCGCCCCGGAGCCCGGGGATGGCTGGGTGCGCCGCGGCCTGGCGCGGCTGGAGCGGGGAGCCCACTTCCGCCCCTTCGAGAGGCTCACCACCCTCCTGGCGCGACACCTGGGGCCGGGCCTCCGGGTCTGGCGGGAGGGCACGCGGCCATTCGATCTCGGACTCTACTGGATGCCGGTGAAGACCGCCGCGGACGCCGTCGCGGAGGGATCGGCGCGGCCGCCGGCCGGCCTGCCATGACGCGATCAACGCCCCGCACTCGGATCCGTTCCTAACCGCCATGCGCGTTGTGATCCTCCAGCCGAGCTACCTGCCCTGGCTGGGATACTTCGATCAGTTGTACAAGAGCGACATCTTCGTCTTGTATGACGACGTGCAATATGATAAGCACGGCTGGCGGAACCGCAACCGCATCAAGACGCCCCAGGGCCTCCAGTGGTTGACGGTCCCGGTGCTGACCCACGGCTTGGGGAAGCCGACCAACCGCGAGGTACGCATCAAGCCGGGGGATCCCTGGCAGCGCAAGCACCTGCACGCCTTGCGCAGCTCCTACGGAAAAGCGCCGGCCTTTGCCGAGATCTTCCCGCGGATCGAGGGCTGGCTTTCCAAGGACTGGGAACTCCTCTGGGAGCTCAACCTGGCCGGCTTGCATCTCTTGTGTGACCTGCTGGGTGTTGTGCGGGAGATTCGCCTGAGTTCGGAGATGAACATCGGTGGAGAGAAAACCGAGCGGCTGATCGGCATCTGCCTGGCCCTGGGGGCGGACCGCTACTTGACCGGGGACGCGGCCCGCACCTATGTGGATGATGCCGCCTTTGCTGCGGCCGGCATTCGCCTCGAGTTTCACGGATACCACCACCCGACCTACCCGCAGCTCCACGGGGAGTTCGCGCCACACCTGTCGATCATCGACCTCCTCATGCACCACGGCTCCAGGAGTCTCGAGATCCTCGTGGACCGGTCGCACCGGGAGACCGGGGGCGCACACCCATGAAGACCATACTGATCACCGGCGGTGCGGGATTCATCGGCAGCAACTTCGTGCGCTACCTCCACGGACGGTACCCCACGTACCGCCTGATCGTCCTGGACGCCTTGACCTACGCCGGCGCCGTGGAGAACTTGCCGCCCGAATTCCGGGACGGCGGGAACGACCAGTTCATCTTCTGGTACGGCAACGTCCGGAACGCGGAGCTGGTGGACACGCTGATGGATCAGAGCGATTCGGTCGTGCACTTCGCCGCCGAGACCCACGTGACGCGATCCATCTACGACAACCACCTCTTCTTCGAGACCGACGTGCTGGGCACCCAGGTGATCGCCAATGCGGTCCTGAAACATCTGCACCGCATCGAGCGGTTCATCCACATCTCCAGCTCGGAGGTGTATGGCACGGCGCGCGCCCCACACATGGAGGAGGATCACCCCCTCATGCCGATGAGTCCCTACGCCGCCGCCAAGGCAGGCGCGGACCGGCTGGTCTACTCGTACTCGGAGACGTATGGGGTCCCGGCCGTCATCATCCGTCCCTTCAACAACTATGGACCGTTCCAGCACCTGGAGAAAGTGGTTCCCCGGTTCATCACAAGCTGCATCCTGGACGAGCCCCTCCGGATCCACGGGGACGGGACGGCCGCTCGCGACTGGCTGTATGTGGAGGATACCTGTGAGGCGTTGGATCTGGCCCTGCATGTCGAGCGTGACCGCATCGTGGGGCAGGCCATCAATCTGGGCAGTGGGGTCAGCCACGACATCGCGACCATCGCGCACCTGATCGCGACGAAGATGGGGAAGCCGGACAGCCTCATCACGTCCATCGGAGACCGCCCCGGCCAGGTCTTCCGCCACACCGCGTCCATCCAGAGGGCCGCACGCCTGCTGGGATGGCGTCCGAGGGTCGCCTTCGCCGATGGCCTCGACAAGACCATTGCCTGGTACCGGAGCAACCGTCCCTGGTGGGAGAAGCAGCTCTGGATGCGGAACATTCCCATCATCACGAAGCAGGGCAAGCGGGAGCTGCACTGATGGGCGATCCCAAGGGGTTGGCCATTGCCGGCGGGCCGCCCGTCCGGGCCGAGTTCCTTCCCTTTCATCGCCCGAGTTTCGGGCCAGAGGAAGAGGCGGAGGTCATCGCCGCCCTCCGGTCGGGCTGGGTCACCATGGGGCCGCGGACCCACCGGCTGGAGGCCGCGTTCCGGGAGCTGCTGGACACCCCGTACGCGGTCGCCGTCAACTCCTGCACCGCCGCCCTCCACCTGGGGCTCATCGGGCTCGGAATCGGCCCGGGCGACGAGGTGGTGACGACCCCGCTCAGCTTCGCGTCCACGGCCAACGTGCTCGTGCACCTCGGGGCCGTCCCCGTGTTCGCCGACGTGGAGCCGGATATCCTCACTCTCGCCCCGGAGGCCGCCGCCGCGCGGATTACGCCGCGGACCAAGGCCATCATGCCGGTGCACCTGCACGGACACCCGTGCGACATGGATGGGCTCAAGGAGCTGGCCGATCGCCACGGGCTGCCGATCATCGAGGACGCCGCCCACGCCATCGAGGCGACCTTCAGGGGACGCCGGATGGGCGCGGACTCGACCGCGGCGGCGTTCAGCTTCTACGCCACGAAGAACATCACCACCGGCGAGGGGGGGATGCTCATCACGCGCCGGAAGGACCTGGCGGAGCAGGCGGAGATCCTCCGCCTCCACGGGATAAGCCGCGATGCCTGGAAGCGCTACGGGGCAGAGGGGTTCCGCCACTGGGATATTCTGCTTCCAGGGTACAAGTACAACATGTCGGACGTCCTGGCGGCCATTGGGTTGGCCCAACTGCCCAAGTTGGAGAAGTTCTGGATCGAGCGGCGGCGGCTGTTCCACGCCTACGACGCGGCCCTGGCCGACGTCCCTGAGATCATCCGGCCGGCGGTGCGCCCCGAGGTCCGCTCCGCCTACCACCTCTACAATATCCGGGTGAGGGTGGAGCAGCTTCGCTGGACGCGGGACCAGGTGATGGCGGCGGTTCAGGCGGAGAACGTTGGTCTCGGCGTCCACTTTCGCGCCATACACCTCCACCCCTACTACCGGGATCGGTTCGGCTTCCGGCGAGGCCTGTGCCCGGTGGCCGAGGCGGCCTCGGACCGGCTCTTTTCCCTTCCCCTGTACCCGGGACTCACCGACGGGGACATCCGGGACGTCGTTGCAGCACTTGCCAAGGTCCTCGCAGTCGCACGCACGCATGCCTTTCCCGTGACGGATGCGGAGCCCCTGGGGCCTGCAGGCCGATGAGGATGTGGATTGTCGTTCCCGAAAGGAGGGGGGGATGATCGTCAAGGTCGGGGAGAACACCTATATCCACAGCAGCGTGACCACCTACGGCAACAATCACGTGGGGAGCCATTGTGTGATCCTGGAGCATGTGATCCTGGGTCACCCCACGTCGGACATCCTGGTCGATATGCGGGAGAAGAAGCTGTTCATTCACGACTTCGAATACTCCGGGACGTCCATGGGGAACAACTGCATCATTCGATCCGGCGCCGTCCTGTATCGGGATGTGAGGATCGGGAGCTTTGCCCGCACCGGCCACAAGGTGCTGGTCCGAGAGAACACCGAGATCGGCGATCACGTCCTCATCGGGACCAATACGGTCATCGACAACGACGTCCGGATCGGCAGCTGCGTGAGCATGCAGACCAACGTCTATGTGTGCACCGGATGCATCATCGAGGACTACGTCTTCCTGGGCCCGAACTGTGTCCTGCTGAACGACAAGCACCCCGTCCGGCGGGAGGGGCCGTTGACGCCCGTGACCATCCGGCGAGGGGCCACCATCGGGGGAAACGCCACCCTGCTCCCGGGCGTCACGGTCGGAGAGGGGGCCATGGTCGGCGCCGGCGCGACGGTGACCAAGGATGTGCCGCCGTGGCACCTCGCCGTCGGCTCACCGGCGAGGTTCCGGGAGCTTCCGGCCGACATGAAGGTGCTGAACCGCATCGTCTGAGGCGCTCGACCGGACGGGTCGGCAGGGGAGCGTGACTCGCGTGTCTGTCCTCTCTCGGCTGCTCTTTCGCCTCCCCCGGATACCCCGGGAGCCGGGGAAGCTCAACCTGCTCCTCATCACGAACACGAAGAAGAACCAGGGGTATTACCGGGACAGTGAGCTGATACGCCAAACCAACGGGGTGCGGATTGCCGAGACATTTCCCTTCGCCCGCTATGACTGGGACATCCGGAGGGTGCTGGATGCGATGTACGGGGACGACTCCCCCGACATCATCTACGTCCACTACAATCGCGCCTACACCCACCGGATCCGCCATCTGGACAAAGTCCAGGCCGTGAAGATCGCCTTCGTGGGCGACCCGCAGGACTTTCTGGAGGATGACGAGAAACACGCGCGCAAGAGACAGTGGCTCAGCCAGGCTGGAATCGGTGGGTACCTGACCATCGCGCCGGAGGCAAACTGGATGGTCCGGAAGGGGCTCGGGGACGAGTCCGTGGCGATCATCGATTCGCACCTGGCGGTGGACCCGGCCGTCTTCCGGGACATGGGCCTGCGGCGGACGAAGGAGATCGGCTCCTTCGGGGCGCATACGGACAAGAAATATCCCTTTCGCATCCGGGTGCGCGAGTTTCTGCTGTCTCAGACCGAGTACACCACGAACCGCAGGCAGCGGGTGGGAAGGGGCGGCAACGATGCGGTGCGCTTCGCCAGGGAGCTGAACCGATACGTGGCCTGCTTCACCTGTGGATCCCTGTACGGCTATACGGTGGCAAAGTACTTCGAGATCCCCGCCTGTGGGACCCTGCTGTTCGGCGAGCGGACAGCGCTGCTGGAAGCCTTTGGGTATCGGGACGGCGTGAACTTCGCGGAGGTGTCGCCGGAAGACTTCCAGGACAAATTCCATTACTACCTGCGGGAGATGCATCCCGACGACCGCGCCCGCATCGCGCAGGCGGGACGGGAGCTGGCGGTGACCCGGCACACCTGGAGGCACCGGGCAGCAGGCATCCTGGACGGGTTCACGCAGCTTCTGGCGGCGCAGGCGGGGGAGCGGGTGAAGCCTTCCGATTTGGGGTCCGGTCATGCGGCTCCGAGGAAGTAGGGTCCTGCTGACGGGAGGGGCCGGATTCATCGGCAGCCACGTTGCCGACGCCTTGGGGTCGGCCGGCGTCGAGGCGCTGGTGGTCCTGGACGATCTGTCGCTGGGTCGGGAGGAGAACCTGGCGGCAGCCCGCCGGGCATTTCCCGCCCTGGAGTTTCATCGGCTGGACGTCACGGACGAGGCGGCCTGCCAGGCGGCGGTAGGCGGGCGGGCCTTCGATTTCTGCTTCCACCTGGCGGTCATCCCCTTGCCGGCCAGCCTGATCGAGCCCAAGCGGGTCGTGGACAGGAACGTGATGATGACCACAACCGTGTGCGAGCTGGCCCGGTCGGGGACCATCCGGCGTCTGGTCCATTTCTCCTCCTCCGAGGTGTACGGCACCGCCCGTGGTGTCCCCATGACGGAGGAGCATCCCCACGAGGCGGAGACACCCTATGCGGCGAGCAAGGTGGCTGCGGACAGCACGGTCCTGTCCTACTGCCGGACATTCGGGATCGACGCGGTGATCCTGCGGCCGTTCAACAACTTCGGCCCCCGCCAGAACGAAGGCTCGTATGCGGGCGTCATCCCCATCGTCATCACCCGCGTCTTGGCGAACCGTCCCGTCACCATCTTCGGCGATGGGCATCAGACCCGGGACTTCATCTACGTGCAGGATACGGCGCGGGCCACGCTGCTGCTGGCGGAACGGGACGGGATCCGGGGGCGCGTGTTCAACATCGGCAGCGGCAAGGAGACCTCCATCAATGCGTTGGTCCAGCTACTCCTCGAATTGACGGGCCGCGCCGACCTGCCCGTCGAGCACGGTCCCGAGCGGCCCGGAGACGTGCGGCGCCATATGGCGGGCATTCACCGGGCGACACAGGAGCTGGGATTTGCGCCGCAGGTGGGCTTGCGCGAGGGATTGGAGAGCACGGTCGCGTGGTACCTGAGCAAGGCCTGAGGATGATCCGTCTGGCGAAGCCGGTCCTGGGCTCGGAGGAGTTGGCGGAGGTCGGATCCGTCTTTGACACCGGGTATCTCACCCAGGGGCCCAGGACCATCGAGTTCGAGGATCTCGTCGCCCAGTATGTGGGGACAAAGCATGCCGTCGCCACCACCTCGGCCACGACGGCGCTGCACCTGGCCATGGTGCTGCTGGAGATCTCCCCCGGGGACGAGGTCATCCTGCCCAGCTTCACCTTTCCTGCCACGGCCAACGTCGTCATCCAGCAGGGGGCGATCCCGGTCCTCGCCGACATCGATCTTCGCACCTTCAACCTCTCGATCGGCGATCTGGCGGCACGCATCACCCCTCGCACGCGGGCCGTGATGCCCGTGCATCTCTTCGGGCTGCCGGCGGACATGGACGCCTTGCTGGCGATCACCCGACCCCGGGGCATCCCCGTGGTGGAGGACGCGGCGTGCGCGCTGGGAGCGCGGTACAAGGGCCGGCCGTGCGGCGGCCTGGGGGATGTGGCCTGCTTCAGCTTCCACCCCCGGAAGATCATCACCACGGGCGAAGGGGGAATGGTCACCACGAACCACGCCGAATACGGGCGCCGTGCGCGGCGCCTGCGCCAACACGGAGGGGAGCGGGACGGGCAGCGCTTCGTCTTCGTGGAGTGGGGCTTCAACTACCGCATGAGCGATATCAACGCGGCCACCGGCATCCCCCAGATGCGGCGACTGGACCGGATCGTCGGCGAACGCCGGCGGCTGGCCCGGGCCCTCTCCCAGAGACTGGAGGGAGTCCCTGGCCTCACGCTGCCGTCAGAGCCTGAAGGATGGCTCCACGCCTATCAGGCGTACGTCCTCCTGCTGGATGACGCCCGGGATCGCGATGCGGTCATCGAGAGGATGGCGAAGGATGGGGTCGAAACCACGATCGGCACCTATGCCCTGCACGCGGAGGCCTACATCCAGCGGCAGTTCGGCTACGCCGATACCGATCTCCCCAATGCCTTGCAGGCCTGGCGGCGTGCCCTGACCCTGCCGTTGTACCCTGGGCTCACGGAGACAGAGCTGGACCGCATCGCCGCATCGCTGAAGCGGGCCCTCAGGCCCTGACGAGGGACCATGGCACAGCAACCCTCCGAGCGACGCAATGCCCCTCGCAGTCATGGGGACGGATCGGTGGACCTCGCCCGGCTGAGGCGATGCGGGGTGGGGGTCGTGGTCGAGGAAGGGGTGCGGATCTTTCATCCAGAGACGATCAGCATCGGTGACCGGGTGTATATCGGTCATGAGGCCATTCTGAAGGGGTATTACAAGGGGGGCATGGAGATCGGGGACGATACCTGGATCGGCCAGCGCTGCTTCTTCCACAGCGCCGGCGGGATTCGGATCGGACGAGAGGTGGGGATCGGGCCGGAGGTGAAGATCCTGACCTCGTCCCACGACTTCGGCCACGAGCGGCAGCCGGTCATACGGTACCCCCTCCTCTTCAAGCCGGTTGAGGTCGCGGATGGTGTGGATCTGGGCATCGGCTGCATGCTCCTGCCTGGCGCGCGCGTCGGCGAAGGGGCCGTCATCGGTGCCGGCAGCGTGGTCACCAAGCATGTCCCGCCCTACGAGGTGTGGGTGGGGGTCCCGGCGAGATTCCTGCGAAGGCGATGAGCCCGAGTCGGCCGGGAAAGACGCCTGCGTCCCGTGCATAGCGGACACGGCGGTCTGGCTCTGCCCTCGGGCGACCCACCTTCCGGCTCCGCCAGAACTTCCCGACTCGTCCTGGAATGATGACTTCCGGTAGGGTGATCGTCCCCGTGCTCTACGTCATCCCTGAGCTGCCCGTGGGCGGGGCGGAGACGCTCACCTTCCACATGGCCCGGGGGCTGGACCGGCAGCGCTTCGCCCCCGCCGTCTGCGTGCTGGGAGGGCCCGGGCCGATGGGGCAGGAGATGGCGAGGGCCGGGATCGAGGTGGTGGCCCTGCAACGGTTCCGACGGCCCGGACGGCTCCTGCGGGTCCTCCCGCCCTTGACCCGTCTCTTGCGGCAACGGGGCGTGGGCATCGTGCATACCCACCTGTACCACGGGAACACCTACGGGCGGCTGGCGGCGATCCTGGCCCGAACCCCGGTGATCGTGGCCTCTGTCCACAACGTGTACGAGCGGGTGAAGACTCACCGGGTCTGGATCAACCGCGCCCTGGCGCGATGGACCGACGCCATCCTGGCCGGATCCGAGGCGGTGCGGGAGGATATCCTGCGGTCGGACGGTGTCCCCCGCGGGCAGGTGCACGTCCTCCCCTACGGCATCGATCCGGAGCCGTATCTCACCCTCCCGGACCCGGTGGAGACGCAGAGGACGCTGGGCCTCCCCCCCGGGGCGCCCGTCATCGGGACCGTGGGGCGGCTCGAGACCCAGAAGGGCCACGACCTGCTCTTGCGGAGCCTGGCCGATCTCCGGAGCGAGGGCTGCGATGCCGTGCTGCTCCTGGTGGGGGAGGGGCGGGAGCGGACGCGACTCTCGGAGCTGGCAGCGGAGCTTGGTCTCGCCGACCGGGTGCGGTTCCTGGGAACGCGTCGCGACCTGCCCGCCCTGTTCGCCGCCATGGATGTGTTCGCCTTCCCCTCCCGGTGGGAGGGGACGCCTCTCGCCCTGATCGCCGCCATGGCGGCCGGCCTGCCGGTCGTCGCGACGCCGGTGGGGGGGGTCCCCGATGTTCTCACGGACGGCGCCACGGGCCGCCTGGTCCCGGTGGATGATGTCCCGGCCCTGACCGCGGCGCTCCGGGCCACCCTGAGGGACGCCGCGAGCGCCCGGATGCTAGGGGCCGCGGCGAGAGAGCACGTCCTGGCGCGCTGCTCCGTGACGGCGATGCTCCACGGGTTGGAGGCGCTGTACTGGTCCCTGGCGGAGAAAGCCGGGATCGTATGACCGCCAATGCAAAACCGACAACGGACAACTGACAACCGGCCAATGGAGTTCTGGTCATCGGATGACCGGTTGTCGGTTGTCAGTTTTCAATTTTAGATTCCCGTGCGGATTCTTCACACCGAATCTTCAAGGGGTTGGGGTGGCCAAGAGCTACGCATCCTGGCCGAGGCCCGGGGCATGCTGGCCCGCGGCCATGCCGTGTGGATCGCTGCCCCCCCGGAGAGTCGGATCGGCCAGGCGGCCAGCGCCGGCGGTCTTGCCCTGATCGGGGCGGATCTTCGCCGTGTCTCCGCGGCGCGCGACCTCGGCCGACTGTGCGTGGCCATCCGGACCCTCGGGATCGAGGTGGTCAACACCCACAGCTCCTGGGATAGCTGGATCGGGGGCTTGGCGGGGCGCTTCGCCCGCACCGGGGTCCGGGTCGTGCGGACACGGCACCTGTCCACGACCATTGCCGGTTCGTGGCTCTCCCGGGTCCTCTACACCCGGTTGGCGGACCACGTGGTGACCACCGGCGAGGCCATCCGCGAGCAGATGATTCAGGACAATGGCTTTCCGGGCAGCCGGATTACGAGCGTGGTCACGGGCGTGGATCTTGACGCGCTCCAGCCGAGTCAGGGTCCCGCCGCCGTGCGTGCGGCCCTGGGAATCCCCGCAACCGCGCCGGTCGTCGGCACGCTCTCGACGCTCCGAAGCTGGAAGGGGCATCTCGACCTGCTGGAGGCCCTGGTCAGGCTCCGTGCCACGAGGGACGTCCTGGGGATCTTCGTGGGGTCGGGGCCGTACGAGGAGGTCATCCGCGCGCGAATCCGCGACCTGCGCCTCGAGACGGCTGTGGTGATGCCCGGTCACCGCGAGGACGTGGCGGATCTCTTGAGTGCCATGGATGTCTTCGCCTTCCCCTCCACCGCCAACGAGGGGGTGCCGCAGGCCGTCCTCCAGGCCATGGCCTTGCGACGGCCAATCGTGGCGGCGAAGCTCGGAGGGATCCCGGAGATTGTCCGGGACGGAGAGACCGGGGTGCTCGTGCCCACCAGGGACCCCGGCGCCCTGGCGAATGGGATCGCGCAGGTGCTCGACGATCCCACAGGAGCGGCGAGGCGGGCACAGGCGGCCGCGGATCTCGTCGGGACGGACTACACCCTCAAGGTCATGCTTGACAAGATGGAGGGGGTGTATCGTAAGGTGTGTTGTGGCTCATCCGATTCGAATGACCAATGACCAATTCCCAATGACCAATGAGGCGCGCCTGCGGGTGGCGATGGTGGCCCTGGATTTCAACCGGGAGGGGGGCAGCGAGCGCCGGACGGGTCACCTGATCGATCGCCTGGTTGCCGACGGTCACGAGGTGCATCTGATCGGCGCGCGGATCCGCGGGACCTGGGACCCCCGGGTGATCTTGCGGCCGATCCGAACCCTGGCTCGACCCCACTGGCTGGAGGTGGTCCAGTTCTGCCGGCGGGCCGGCCGGCTCGTCCGCCAGGCAGGCTTCGACGTCGTCCACAACCAGATCCGCCCCTTCGTCCCTGGGGTGGTGACCGCCGGGGGCGGATGCCACCGCTACTATCTCCGCGATGTCCTGCCGCGAGAGCGCGGTCGAGTCCGGGCCGCCCTGAAGGGGGCCGGTCCCCTGCACTGGGTGCTCCTGGGCTTGGAACACCGGGGATTTCGCGCCGAGAGCTGTCCGTTTATCATCGCCAACTCGCAGTTGGGTCGCGCCGGGATCCTGAAGTATTACCCCATGCCGCCGGGACAGGTCGTGGTGGCGTATAACGGGGTGGA
>Ga0209109_10002090_pt1 | contig 10963 bp, 16 predicted proteins | sample Rifsed10ft2_FD_184004 | JGI IMG/M metagenome (GOLD analysis project Ga0209109, IMG submission 184004) | Soil microbial communities from Rifle, Colorado, USA - sediment 10ft 2 (version 2) | ecosystem: Environmental > Terrestrial > Deep subsurface > Rock core/Sediment | place: Rifle, Colorado... | reverse complement strand
ATGGCGCGCCCTAGGGGACGATTTCAGAACCCTCGCGCAGACGTCTATTCCGGTTCCAGCGTTAGCGTTTTCGGGATTATAGTGGGGTTCGCCGCAGCGGGGGTGCCATGACCATCGGAGAAATCAAACAGGCTTGGCTGGGGATTGACTTTAGCGGAGACCACGACATGTGGCACGCGAATCGCAGGAGCAATGTCTATATCGCAGAAGTCGAAATCCAACAAGAGCGACCCTTCTTGAGGAAGCTTCAAACTGTTCAGGAGCTTCCGGGCCAGGAAGAACCCTTCCAAAGATTGGCAAACCTTTTGAAGAGTAAGCACTTCAACGCGGCAGCGATTGATGCTCCTTTTTCCGTGCCTTGCGAATACCTCCCCTGTGGAGGTCATAAGGCACTGCTTGACCTGGTTGCAGGAATTGAGCGACCAAAGAATTGGCCCTTTCCTGCAGCCCAGGACTTTGTGTGCCGAATTCTCTCGGGGCGAGACTTGCTGAGCAAGAAGCCGTTACGAAGGACCGAACTTGCTTGGAGCAAGAAGAAAGTAAATGTTCGATCCACTCTGTGGGCAGGCCCAAGAGGCGGGGCTGCGATGACAGCAGCTTGCCTGACCCTACTTCATCAGGCGCAGTGCCCAATCTGGCCCTGGCATCGAGCCGACCAAACCAGATTGCTCGTCGAGGCCTTTCCGGCCGCGCAACTTTGTCACTGGGGAATGAAATACGAAAGGTACGACGGCGACAGCCACGAACGGCTTACGAACCGCGCAAGGCTCGTGGCTTCAGTTTCGGAATTAATTGAGATTTCTGACGAAACACACAGAAAGCAAATGGAACTATCCGCAGATGCCCTCGATGCGGTCCTATGTGCATTCGCAGCGATCGCGGTCTCGACTGGCACGCTTGCCCAATCCCCAGTACCGTCTGACGAAGGCCAAATTGCAGTTCGTGAGAGGATTGAGGCGCAAGCTTCCTAGTGGTCGGATAAGACCAGCGCGCACTAAGGACGATTTCAGAACTCTCGTCCACCTGCCGGACTCACGCCAAGCAGAATTTGAGAGGCTATCTCGATGCCCTGACTCGTTGCAGAGACGTCTGGAAGCCGAAAGAAAGGATCGAGGCCGCTTGGCCTCGACCCCTTTGCAAAACATGTTGTCGCCGATCAGGCACCCGTCGCCTTCGCGCCCGCCAGCTCGTAGGTGCCTTGCCAAGAGGCTTCGACGTCCGTGGGGGAAGTCAACCTGGTCTTGAACGTGCCGTTGCCGGCGAGCCCGCTGAACTTCCCGCTGCCGCCGGTGAATTGCCACGTGCCTTCGACGGTGATCTGGCCACTGATCGTCGCGACCTTTCCTTCGAACGTGCCCCAATCGCGATCCTCGCCGCCGTGGGAGTTGACGAAGTAGCCCCGCTGGGTGCCCTTGCCCTCGATGATGTCAGTGAAGCCCCAGTAGGTGATCGAAGCGTTGTTCCATTTCTCGTCAGAACATTTCTGCAGACCACGGATCTCTGCCAAGTTTACCGTGTGGCTGGGCCGGTCAGGCAGCGAAATAGACGTCTGTACGCTTGCGTTTCCAGAAAACGAACCGGTCATTGCGGGCATGCTTGCCTCCTTGGCTGGATCCCAGAGTGTAGGGGGAAACAGCGGCGCTACTCTATTCTCTGCGCCGCAACAGTGTCAAGCCGACCGGTGGAAAACGCGCTTGACCCAGGATGAGCGTAGATCTCACTCTCTGCCTAGCCTAGTATCTGAATCGCCCGTTGGGATTGCCGCGCGGACGTTTTGCCAAAAGTGGCGCGCCTTAGGGGACGATTTCAGAACTCTGCCGATACGGGAGGTTGTGGCTAGAATCCCACGCTTTGACCAGCTCACACTAACCTGACAGCTGCAGGTGAGCCATGCTGCGGTCTGCCCGTTCGCTTTGGCGGAACCCTGCGCAGGTTATTTCGGCAGCCCTAAACTGTACGTCGTGTGCTTGATCTTGCTACTGCTCGCCTTCGCGCCGAAAAGATATGGTTCTGGCGCGTATTCAATGGGGCATCTCGCGGTTGGAAAGCCACTGCTTGTAATCCGTCTAGCACTCCCCGAAAAGGTAAGGAGCTGCCCTGCGGCGGCTCCCCTGAATCTGAGACGGACCGAGCTGCGCTATTGGCGGACGTGGAAAAGCGTTCGGTTCGCGTCGACCCCCGGCGCCGGCGCCTGGCGCTCCCAGTAAGTCACGAAGCCTTTCGTTGCCGTAACCCCCTCGAAGATTCCGTCCGGCGCTCCCGGTCCATGGCAGCCGACGACGAGGGTACCGTGGCTGCCATCCGAGTATTCGATCCGCAGAACCGCAGTCCCGTTGGCCCTCTCGTTTGTGTCGCCAATGGTGTCGATGGGTGTCCCAGTTTGAGAATTCGCCAAATCCCATCTCACCAGTCCCGTCACCGAGTAGGTGCCGCTTCCCGTGGGCACGCCTGTCGGGCTAAATGTCTCCCAGGTCCCGCCGCCCGTCACGGCGCTGGACGTCCCACCGCCGCCTGCAGGCGCGACGAAGATTCCAGAACCGGTGAACTTGATCATCAAACCAGTGTCGGCCTTCGCGAATGCTACGCCGCCTGGGTTAAAGGTGAGTGGCGAAAAGACGATGCTGATGATGTCCCACCGAACATGATTGGCCTCACCCTGCGCCACCGGGAGATCAACGGTCATCGCCAATAGCAACACAGCCGAGAAGGCGATAGCGATTCTCAAGGTTGTTTTTCTTCTCGTTTTCATTTCTTTCTCCTTTAGTGACTTTTTCTAAGGCTGATATCTATTCACCTTGGTACCTGAAATGCCCTTCCCGGACGCTCTCCCACTTCTCTTCCGCCGTTCTCTGCACCCGTTCGCCGTTGCTCATCCTGCCTCTTCTAATGTCCCCGCCGCGTTGGTGCCTCCGCCGAAGCCCCAAGTCTGGATTTTCACGCTTTGGCTGCCGGAGCCGGTGAGGATAAAGGAGCTTTCAAAGAGCGATCCTGGGCTGGCCAGGCTGCCGGTGAAGGAGAGCGAATCGGCCCGTGCCGTCGAGGCCCACAACAAAAGAGCTATCGGCAGGCACATCCCAATCCGTGCGCCCAAATTAGTTACGCTTCTAGAGCGTTCCATGGGAGTCCTCCGTGTCAGAGGCGACCAGGATAATGGGGAGTGGGTCTCATGCTACTCAGTTTCAGTGGGCTATGTCAACAGATAAAGATGGTGCGACTTAGGGCGTCCAAGAACCGCTTCAAAAGGTTTCCTAGCGTGCCCTAGGGGACGATATAAGAACCGCCACTGCGCAGAAAGTCCGTTCTCCGCGTGCAGTTTTACAATCGCCTCCCCCCTGGGCCGTTTCTCAAAATGCGACGCGCCCTTCGAACAAAAGGTCCTTCACGGCGAACTCGAACCGAAGCCGCTCGCCGGGCACGCCCCCGATCGAGGGACTGGGTGCGCTCCCGATCGAGAGCTGGAAGAACTGAATCGAAAATCCCTTTTCCGTCGGCGAAATCACGGGACGCCCATTCACGGTGCGCGGATAGACAAGCTGAAACTGCCCGCGCGGGCTCGGTGTGGCATGAACAAGTGTTTCTTGGGAGTGGCGCGCCCAGAGAGATTCGAACTCCCGACTCGCCACGGCGAGTTTCCGCCGCAGGCGGACTCTATCCAACTGAGCTACGGGCGGGCGGATTCTCTGTCAGCAGATGCAGTTCCTCTCGACCCTTTCCCGTCTTTAGATAACGTTCGCGGCGCATGGCCTCGCCACGAGTGGCGAATGACTCTTGGTACACAAGCTTCCAGGCTCCGCGGCCACGGGTGGATTTCGTGACTCCGTCGTTGTGTTGCCCAACGCGCTGAGTGATGTCAGACGTACAGCCAACGTAGTGCCGACCGGTACTCAGGCTCCGCAGGACGTAAACGAAGTACATGGGAGAATGGCGCGCCCTAGGGGACGACTTTAGAACTCTGGCGACCTAAACTGCACGTCTTGCCGCGCGCTCAAGCGGCAGGAAAACGCACTAGTTCGAACCACTGCCGGTTACCTTGGATTACTGCGTTGGCGCGGGAATAGGACGACTCGTGAGTGTCCGCCCTTTGTCGATGCTTACTTCGCCCGGAAACCGACTAGGTTCCTGTTCCGTGGCACGAAACCCTAGATTCAAACTGAGCCGCGCAGTATCATGTGTGGAAAATGAACAAGCAGACCATCTTAGTCTAGAGGATGCTCATGATGAACAGTATTCTCTTTCCCTCGACGAGTCCAAACGAGCAGCCACCGGAAACCCCGGCTCAGGTGCGGCCCGCCGGGGTTACAGTTCTGGCCCTGCTTTGCTTTCTAGTGGTTGCGTTATGCGGAGTGGGTGCAGCAGGCTGCGCAGACTGCGCACTCAACGAGAAGAGCCCGTTGGACCGGTGGGTCGCGGAACCTTTCTTGCTCCATGGACTGGCAGCAGGGATGTACGGTGCCATGTGGGGCATCCCAGTCGCACCGATCTTCCTAGTATTCGGCGGTGTCGCCGCGGCCACCGGTGTGGGCCTATGGAAACTCAAGCGCTGGGCGCGCACGCTTAGCATCGTCCTCTCGGCCATAGGCCTGATGTTCTCGCTGGGACTGGGAACGATGGGTCGTTTGGGCTCTCTCGGCGACGTGGGGTCGGCATTGGGGCTTCTGTTCGCGTGCGTCTACGGCGTTGTCATCTGGTACCTGAGGCAACCGCACGCGCAGCGCGCCTTCGGGACGCCCATCCGACCCATGACGAGGGCTGACTGGATCAAGTTTGTCCTTTATGTTGTGCTGGGGCAAGCGCTCGTGTTCGCCCTGCGTTTCGTTTGGCTCTCGTTCAACATGCGCTACCATTGAGGGGTCGGATGAAGAGATTGGGCATCTTGCTGTCGGGGCGCGGGTCGAACTTCGAGGCCATCGCCGACAGCATCGCCACCGGCCGCATCGCCGACGCTGAAATCGCCGTCGTCATCAGCAACCGCGAAGGCGCACCCGGCATCTAGAAAGCGCGCGAACGCGGTTTTGACGCGCGGGTAATCCCGTCGAAAGGACTGGAACGGGAGGAGTACGACCGCAAGGTGGTGGCGGTGCTGGAAGAAAAACAGGTGGACCTGGTGTGCCTGGCCGGGTTTATGCGGTTGCTCTCGCCCTACTTCGTCGAGCGCTTCCGCTACCGCATCCTGAATATCCACCCTTAGATGCGATACGCAAGACCGCAGCGGCCAACGGCGGGATACCGCTGGGATTCAAGCGATTCGCACAGGAAACGGGAATTGGTTATTCAGACTGGCACGGGAAGTTTTGGGGCAGATGGGGTGACGCGCTGCAAGAAGCTGGATTCTCTCCCAACACTCTGCAACCCGCCTTCAGCGACGATGACATTTTGCAACGGCTGATTTCGCTGACACGAGAGATCAAGCGATTTCCCGGTACCGGAGACATGCGCCTCAAGAAACGCAATGACCCTAGTTTCCCGAACGAGAAAGTCTTCGATGTGCATTTTGGCCCCCGCGCCCAGCAGCGGAGAGCACTTCTCGAATACTGCCGCACGCACCCCGGCTACGAGGACATCCCTCCCCTGCTTGCCGTCTTTACTGATGACGATGAGCAGTTGCGAACCCACAAAGCCGCGCGACCTCACAATCTTCAACCCTCGGTCCCAAAGCAACGCGAAAGGCTGGAGACAAAGTGTAGCAACTGAATGGAGGAATCTCATTAAACGTGCCGGGCCAGCTTTTGTACTGCACCACCCGCATACCACCGTTAAGGCTCAAACCTGGTGGGCTGCTTGGAACCAACTTCATAGAGAGCTGCCATCCGTAAGTTTGAGTGTGGGATCTGGTTGCTACTCGGGCAGGGACAAGGGATGGAGCAAGCGTGACAGCCTGGCTAACGTTCTCGTTGCCACGAAACACGGCTCAACGTTGGACATTCTTGTCCACATTGGAAACCTTGAACAATAGCCTTCCCGCGATTTCCATTGGAAAACCGTTCTGAAAACGGTTTTCCTTTCGGTTTTCCGCGTGCCGATGCTGGAAGCCGCCAAGAGAGAACGACGGAGGATCCGCAATTCCCGAGAGAACCGCTCGTAAGTCGGTTCTCTGCACGGCTCTCTGGACGGTTCTCTATTCCGCCCGAGCCCAACTCCCCAACAAACCAAGAAAATGCGAGAATAAATCACCCCGAAAATGGACGCGGGCAAAACACTCAAAAGGGCGGGAGCGACCCCCCGTTTTGGGCCGCGCGGCGGCCCCGGCCCTTCGGGCTGCGGGGGTCGCTCCCGCCCTCCGCGTACTGCGAAACGTAGTACGCGCCGTGTTTGCCCGCGTCCATCGGAGCCAACCCAACCCCTCCCCGAAGATTCTACCCGCCGGGCAAATCTTCTTTTCTTCGGCTGATTAGTTGAGTAGTGGCAGACTTTCTGGCTCTATAGCTCGTGCATCTAACCCGCTCCATCCCCTCCGCAAAGTACGCCGCAGCATCCCCTCTCAGAAAGAAGCCCTCCCATGCCAACCCTTCTCCAGACAGAGCACCCCACCCAAGAACCCCTTTCCCCAGGAAGACCACTCGCTGAGGACACCCCTCTCGACCAAACCGCCCTCGATGCTTTGCGCGAATTCTTTTTGATTCTTGACGCCTGGGATCGTGCCGAAGGCCAAGAACTTTCGGCGGAAATGCAGTCTCTTGTTGACAACACTTCGGGCTAAGCGCAAGGTGAGCGGAACATGCCAACACATCAAACTCTTGCGCCGAGGGGTAAATGAGACAGGCGGTCCTGTATGCGCGGGTTTCCAGCAAAGACCAGGAGCGCGAAGGGTATTCGATTCCGGCTCAGTTGAAGCTCCTGCGAGAATATGCGCGCACGCACGACTTCGAGCTCGTGCGCGAGTTCGTGGACGTGGAAACGGCGAAGATTACAGGCCGCAAACAATTCGGCGAGATGGTGCGCTTCTTTCGGGAGAATCCAAACTGCCGCGTCGCCATCGTCGAAAAGACCGACCGCCTGTACCGCAACTTCCGCGATTGCGTGACGCTCGAGGACTTGGAAGTGGAAATCCACCTGCCCAAAGAGGGCCAGGTCATCAGCAAGGACGCGAAATCGCAAGCGAAGCTGGTGCATGGCATTCAGGTTGTCATTGCTCGGAACTACATCGAGAACCTACGCGAAGAAGTCCGCAAGGGGATGCGCGAGAAGGCCGACCAGGGCATCTACCCAAGCCGGCCACCGTTGGGCTACCAAAACAACAAGCTCGAACACACCATCGAGGTTGACCCGAAGAAGGCTCCCATTGCGCGGCGAATGTTTGAACTTTACGCCTCAGGCAAACACTCGCTGGCGAGCTTGCGGAAGTCGCTACAGGCGGAATTCGGCTGTGCGCTTGCAAAGGGATATCTCGAAAGGCTCTTGAAGAATCCCTTCTACAAGGGAGAATTCATCTGGGAAGAGAAACTCTTTCCGGGCACGCACACGCCGTTGGTCAGCGCGGAACTCTTCGAACAGGTCCAGGCCGTGTTTCGCGGCCACAACAAGCCCAAATACCGCCGACATGAATTCGCGTTCGGCGGATTACTCCGCTGCGCCTACGACGATTGCATGGTCACGGCGGAACTCAAGAAGGCTCGGTACATCTACTACCGCTGCACCGGTTTTCGTGGCAAATGCGAGCTCCCCTACTTCCGCGAGGAAATCTTGGCCGACCGCCTGGCCCAGGTGCTGAAGAACATCCATATCCCGGACCCTGTTCTGGCGCAGCTAGAAAAGTCTCTGCTCACCGATAAAGGCCGCGACGAAGCGATTCGCAGGCAGCAGGGCGAACGATTGCAGCAGCGGTTGAGTGCGGTGCGCAGGCGGCTTGATCAGGCGTACCTAGACAAGCTGGACGGCAAAATCACCGAAGAATTTTGGACGCGGAAAAGTTCAGAGTGGCAGGCGGAAGAACAGCAGATTCTGCTTGCCATGCAGGGCCTTGAACACGCGAATCCAGACAGGATGCTCGACGCAGTTCGCACTTTAGAACTCGCGAATAAGGCGCATTCTCTGTATCTTGCGCAGCCTCCCACCGAAAAAGCCAAACTCCTCAAAGTGGTACTTTCGAACTGCGCGATTGACGCCGCAAGTGTTTATCCCACCTACAGAAAACCCTTCGACATGATCTTTCAGCGGGCGAAAAATGAAGAATGGCGCGCCCGGAGGGATTCGAACCCCCGACCTTCTGGTTCGTAGCCAGACGCTCTATCCAACTGAGCTACGGGCGCGCCGCCTCTAGAAAGTCTAGCACACCGACCGGTTAAACGTCAGCTACCCGGAAGCAATTGATAAGCAACTTGGGTTAGCAGTTTTGGTAGGTTGAGCCGACCTTCTGGTTTCCGCCTGCGGCGGACTCTATCCAACTGAGCTACGGGCGCACCCAAACAAGGCTGGTGTCAAGATAGCACAGATTCTCCGGATGGGGGAAGGGGCCTAGAAACGCGAAAACGGAGGCAGAGGAAGTAAAGGAGGCAGGGAAGCAGAGAGGCAAAGGAGGCAAGCTCCCGGAAGACGAAATTCGGTAATAGAAAAGCGAAAATCGGGAACCACGGGGCCTCCGGCAAGTTGAAACTCGAAGATAGGAAAGCGAGAACCGAAACCTGAAACCTGAAACCCGCGAACCACCACGGCGTCCCGAGATACGAAAGTCGAAAAGCCAAAGTCGAAAATCGGGAACTACGGAGCGTCGCTTCCCGCTTCGCGTTTGTTTTTCCCGAAATTGCCTCTAGCCTCTAGCGTCCAGCCTCCAGCCTCCAGATTCCGTTTCCCGCTTTGGGTTTGCTCTTCCCTGAATGGTATGGGGGGCTCAAAGAAGGGGTCGAGCTTCGCTCGCAACTACGGCCTTAAGTATTGTGATTTCAACGGATGTCCAAAGGCCGCGGGACGAGCCTGCTGGCAGGAGAGTTGCAAGAGCGGTGTGGGGCTCACTTCCAGAGATGATGGAGCAGGGAACGAGGTTACTTGCGAGGAGGAAGGGGCTCGTGGGCGATTTCGAACCCTGCTCCGTTGTCTTCCCGCCTACGCTCAAGAGGGAAGCTTAGGATGCGTGACTCCACGACGCTCGCCCCGTACCCCAATGCCCGCTACAGCAGGCAACCAGGGTCGGGTCCCGCACGGTGAGCCCGTTTCGGGCTCTCATCTGGCCGCAGATGGGAGCCCACCATTATTTCCGCCATAGTAGAGGCTAGGCGCTGGACGCTAAGGGCCGGAGGGTCTTTGAACTTCGAGCTTCCCGTTTCCTGTCTCCCGCCTCCCGGATAAATCCTTACAAGCCAAGAGAAATCAGAAAACGCGCCTGTTTTCTATTTTCCCTATTTCTGTTTTGTGCCTCTCAGACAAGCGGTTCGACCACGCCGGCTTCCAGCTTCTAGTGCCGTTCCAACTATTTGGGGCCATTTTCCGCAAGTCACACGGCATGCTTTATTGATCATCCAGGGTCGAGATGTATAGGCCCATCAAGTTGGAACGGCACTACCCTCAAGCTTCCAGCTTCAAGCTTCAGGTTCGACCACGGGCAGTCCGCCAGCGTGGAGAATGTTGGTCACTTCCGGGAGACGATAACGCGAGGCGTCATACTCGACCAGCAGCCGGGTTCCGGCATCTTCCAACTGAAGGCGACGTATGCCATAGGTGCCGGGCAATGCGGCGAGCCACCGCATCTGTTTGTTGCTGAGGCGCATTTGCAAATGATAGCGAACTTCCACCGGAGTCATAAATCGCTTCCCCGCGAAGTGGCAGCAAGCCGGGTAAGATTTGGCGTCGTCATGCGACATCCGCTCGTCTATACTACGGAGAGCTTGTGGAGAGGATTGTGATGTCGGGCCCCATCCAAATCGAGGCTACACCCATCCGGCCGCGCGCGGCAAGACCCGCCGGTGGCGGGGCAAGCCAGCTCGTTCTGGATATTTTCGGGATGCACTGCGCGTCGTGTGTGGATCACGTGGAGCGCGCGCTCAAGAAAGTGGACGGCGTTCAGCGCGCAGCCGTGAATCTGGCCACCGAAAAAGCGGTTGTCGAACATACGCCGGCTCTTTCCGACCCGGGCAGTTTGATCCGGGCTGTCGAAGGGGCGGGCTACAAGGCTCGCCTGGTGACGCCGCCTTCGAGTGGCAGGCCGGCTCAGAGGGGCGAGGCCACCCTTTCGCTCGAACGGCGCCGGAGGGAAGAGCTGCGACAGCTCCGCGTCACGCTGATTCTGACCGCCGGGCTGGCTCTGCCGGTGGTTCTGCTCAACATGTTGGCCATGGGGTGGCGGTGGACGGGACTCATTCTTTTCCTTCTGACTTTGCCGGTGTGGTTATACGGGGGCTGGATGTTTCATTGGGGCGCAGCCCGCGCGCTCGCTTCGCGAACGGTGAACATGGACACGCTGGTTTCGGTCGGGACGAGCGCGGCCTTTTTCTACAGCACCTACGCGCTCATCGCCGGTCACGTCCACGATCTCTATTTTGATACCGCCGGCGCCACCTGCCCAGCCAGGTTCTCGAGCAGGCGGCGGTCGTCCGCCGAGTAGTCCTGCTCGCTCAATCGCACCCCGAGGTTGAGGAGACCGATGAGCTCGCCCTGGTTGATCAGCGGGACTACGAGCTTCATGCCGCTCTCGCGCAGCGCGCGCAGGCCCGGCGAGTCGATAGTCAGCGTCTCGATGTCGACCGGACCGGCGTTGCTCTGCAGGTAGGCGAGGATCGGGTCGCTCGGCGCGATCTCCACCGGGTGCAAGATCGCGCCGCCGGGGGCTTGCCGCTCTTCCACGGCGACCGGTTTCGCCTCCGGCCGGCGGAGCAGCCTCCCAATAGCCTGGGTGAACGCTGTCATGGCGTCTCCTTTATAGCGCTAGGGCGTCCCGAAAACGTTACGGTTTCCGGCTGTGCGCGCAACCACAGGCTCGCCCCTGCCGGCTGCATCGTCTCGTCCACGACGGCAAGGAGCTCGTAGCGCAGCGTGT